>Ga0114931_10004303_pt1 | contig 17778 bp, 21 predicted proteins | sample 2SBtaG_FD_89579 | JGI IMG/M metagenome (GOLD analysis project Ga0114931, IMG submission 89579) | Deep subsurface microbial communities from Kolumbo volcano to uncover new lineages of life (NeLLi) - 2SBTROV14_V59a metaG | ecosystem: Environmental > Aquatic > Marine > Volcanic | place: Kolumbo...
GGGAGATTTCTTATTTATCCTTTTAAATAAAGGAGATGCTTGTGTTATAAGCTCTTCTTTCCACGTTCTTATGTCTGGTTCTTTGTGCACAAACATTCATATCATCTGTAATTTCGATTCACATAATTATTTGTTTTAAGAATATTTAAATCTTTGCGATGTTGAGTGTTCTAGTTAGTAAGAATTTATTTTTTCTTCAGAAGTAATGCTTCTTTGATAATGTGTTTTGAAGTTAATTTAAATTTATCGTATAATTGATTTTTTGGTCCTGATTCGCCAAATTCATCCTTTATTCCCATCAGTTTCATTTTGAAATTTAGATTACTTTGTGCTAATACTTCTGCTACGGCTGAGCCCATTCCTCCATGAATCTGATGGTCTTCAATTGTTATCACTTTTTTTGTCTTTTTAACACTTCTAAGAATTGTTTGTTTATCAATTGGTTTAATTGTGTGTAGATTAATAACTTCAGCTCCTTTTATGTTGTTCGCGGCTTGCAGAGCAGTTGACACCATTGGACCACAAGCAATAATTGTAATTTTATTTCCTCTTCTGAGAACGTTCGCTTTTCCAATCACAAATTTGTCTGATTTTTTTGTGATATCAGGAACTTTTTGTCTTCCAAGTCTTAGATATGCAGGTTTTTTTGTTTTAACTAAAGCCAAAGTCGCTTTTCTAGCTTCTTCAAAGTCACATGGAACAATAACTGTCATATTAGGTAAAGTTCGCATCAAAGCAACATCTTCCATCATTTGATGAGTCGCGCCATCCTCGCCAACTCCTAAACCTGTATGTGTTCCAACTATTTTTACGGGTTGGTTGTTATAACATATTGTTGTTCTGATTTGTTCCCAGTTTCTTCCAGGAGAAAATGCTGCAAAACTTGTCGCAAAAGGAATCTTACCGACATGAGCTAAACCCGAAGCAACAGTTACTAAATTTTGTTCTGCAACGCCTACTTGAAAGAATCTTTTAGGGTAATTCTTTTCAAAATCATTTAATCCAGTTGAACCAGTTAAATCAGCAGTCAGCGCACAGACAGCAGAATTCCTTTTTGCTGCTTCAACTATTCCCTGTCCGAATCCTTTTCTTGTAGCTCTCATTCTAATCTTTCTCTTTGTCTCTTTAAATCTTTCAATGCTTTTTCTAATTCTTCATCGTTTGGTGCTTTGCCGTGCCACTCTGGTTTTCCTTCCATGAAATGAACGCCTTTTCCTAGTATTGTGTGTGCAATTATTGCTAAGGGTTTTTGTCGTTCGTGCATTGCTATTTTTAGTGCGTGCATTATTTGTTTCATATCATTTCCATCAATTTCGATTACTCCCCAACCAAATGCCAAATATTTCTCCTTTAATGAACCTAGTGGCAAAACATCTTCTGTGCTTCCACTAATTTGTATTCTGTTTCTATCAACGATATTAATTAGGTTATTAAGATTATATTTATGTGCAAACATTACTGCTTCCCAGGTGTTTCCTTCGTCGTGTTCTCCATCAGAAGTTAAACAAACAACTTTGTTTTTTTTCTTATCCATTTTCAAACCCAAAGCAATTCCTGCAGCTTGGCTGAGTCCTGAACCAAGAGGTCCTGATGTTGTTTCAATTCCTGGTAAAGTTTCTCTATGAGGGTGTCCTTGTAATTTTGAACCAAGCTTTCTCAGACTCAACAATCTTTGTTTAGAAAAAAATCCTCTTTCTGCCATTGTCGCATAAAGAACAGGACAAATGTGTCCATTACTTAAAACTAAATAATCTCTTTTAGGATATTTAGGTTTTTTTGGATTAACTTTTAGATAATCAAAATAAATTGCTGCAAATATGTCTGTCATTCCAAGACTTCCTCCAGGATGTCCTGATTTAGCTTCATGAATCATTTTAACTATGTCTTGACGAATTGTGTTTGCTTTCAGCTCTAATTTTAATTGTTCTTTATCCATTTTTAAGTTCTTTAATTGCTTTTTTAGGATTTTTACTTTCATAAACATATGAACCCGAATTTAAAATATCTACGCCTGCTTTTTGTAGTTTCGCAGCATTCTTTACATTTACTCCACCATCTACTTGAATTTTTAGTTTAGGATGATTTTTCTTTATTTTCTTTATTTTATTAAATACTTTTGAATCAAATTTTTGATGTTCTTTTCCTGGTTTAACACCCATTAGTTGAACTATACTAAATGCATATAGCAAGTTCTTGAATGAAGAATATTTTGTTTCAGGATTAATTGCTAATACGGGTTTAAGTCCATATTTTTTTATTTCTATGAATGTGTTTAATATATCTTCATTATTTCTAAATGCTTCGTAATGAAAAATAATTTTTTTGAAACCAAGTTTTGCTAGTAATTGAATTTGTTTTTCAGGTTCTTTTGTCATTAAATGCGCTTCAACAGAATTAGAATATTTTTTTAACGAGAAAACATCTTTTGGCATAAGACCTTTTGTACTAACAAATTTTCCATCCATAAAATCTATTTGTAAATATTTTGATGCTTTTCTTAGGTGCTCAAACCTCTTTTCAAACCCCTTTTTGTTTTTTGAGAAAACAGTTGGTATTACAATCATTTTTGTTCTTTATCGTACTCGTCTTGAATTTCTCCAATGATTTCTTCGAGCACATCTTCTAAAGTTATTATTCCAATAACTTTATCATTTTTATTTCTTACTATAAATAAGTGTTTTTTTTCATGTTTAAATTTTTCAAGCACTGTATCTAATTTATTTATATCTCTTACATAATCAATATTTTTTCGCATAATTTTTGTAACTGGTAAATCATCTTCCGGATCAAGAGTTATTAAATCTTTAGCATACAAAATACCAACAATTCTGTCTTTTGTTTGAGAATAAACAGGTATTCTTGAATGTCTCTTTGAATGTATTAAATTAATTAATTTAGGTGTTAATTTAGCTGTTTTTTCTATTAAAAAAGTTTTTGACATAGGATTCATGTGTTTTTCTACAATCTGATCTCCAAATTTTAATCCTCTACTTATTAATACATAATCATCTTTATCTATGTCTGAACCTTTGAGTTGTTCTTGTTGTGCTATAAGCAAATCAATTTCTTTCTTTTTGATAACTCTTGGAAGTTCTTTTCCAAGTGCTTTGTCAAGAACCAACGCTATTGGTTTTGCTACAGGATATAGAATTATTAAAGATGCCCACATTAGCCAAATTGTTTTTCCACCAAATTTTAGTGCGTGTTTTGAAAACGCTGCTTGAGGTATTATTTCTCCAAATAAAACTATTAAACCTGTAGATATTATTCCTCCAATAAGACCCGTTGTTAGAGATGAGAGAAAGATAGCTATGGCTGCGTTAACTGCAACATTGCCTAGAATATTGTGCATAAAAGAAGATTTCCGTTTTTTCTTAATGGATAAATCTTTTTTGCGTCTTTATTGCCTATTTTAATAAGTCTTTTTAATTCATGAGGCCTTAAGCTCATTAAGCCCAAATTTAATCCGGAAAACATTCCAGACAGCATTATTAATAGTATTGTAATAATAAGATTTAAGATATTCATTGGGGTTAGTGCACCTATTTATTTAAAAAAGATTCAAATATATAAGCTTTACGAGTCTCACCTCTATTTATTCTTTATTAAATCACAATTTTCATAGAAAACCTTTATAAATTGTGTTGAAGTTCTTTAGCTTTAAATGGGTTCGTAGCTCAGACTGGGAGAGCGCACCGCTGAAGACGGTGAGGTCCTGGGTTCAAATCCCAGCGAACCCATATCTTTTCTAATAATGCTCAAAAAATATTTAAAGTATGAATCCTGTTTAATTCTATATGTTAGAATTACTGATAGGAATTGTTATTGTTTGGCTAGTCTTTGGTCTTATTCTAATGTATCCCGCAAGGTGGCTACTTTCAAAGGCTAAATTAAGAAAGAAGATTGATATTGCTAAATATGAAGATTCTTTGAAAGCTTCTGCTGCTCTACTAGTTGTTGCTTTCGTTTTTCAAGGCCTAAGAAATCTACATTTAGTCCTTTTTTTAGCTATTCCTTTAACGTTAGTAATAGGTTGTTACTTTTTTATTTACAAAAAAGTTGTTTGGTGGAGACCTGTTCTTGCGGGCGTAATAGCAATTATCCTTGCAACAATAGCTAGTCGGATTTTGGCTTTGTTAGCATCTTTTTTAGTATAGAATCTTAATTGTAGTTTTCTGTTCTTAATCTTGGTAAGATATTTTTTGTGTGTAGGGTGTTGTAAGACACAGACACTATGTCTCCTTCAAATCTGTAAAGTTCTTTATCCGAGATATGCTTTGTCTTTTAACATATTTTTTGATTTAAATTTTTCATAAGTTCTTTTTCTCTAGATGATTTATTTTTGCTTAATTTGCTTCTAATTCTGTTATCTAGTTTTTTAGGTTGAAAAGGTATTTTATAGCCATAGTAGCATAGCTTCCCTTCTCTAGAAAAAATTTGACTAAAAGCTTCTTTTTACCCGGATTTAACTCATCATCTTCTAATTTTCCAAATTCCAAGTCAAAAATATTGCAAAAAAGCTTTCTGGTTGAACCCTCCATGCTAATAGAAGGTATTTCCCGTACAATAAAATCTCTATACACAAGATTTTCTTCTTTTAGTATGCTGTCTGTTATTTGTCTTGATTCTTCATCTTCAGGCTCATAAAAACCTACTAGAGGAAGATCTCTTTGTTCAGAGTCCGGATTTTTTTCTAAATACTTTTCTGCCTCCAAATTCCACAGATAGCTCTGATAGGAATGCACATAGATTAAAAGAATTTTTGAAGGAAGCTCTTGAAGAGATCCTATAAAGTTATGTGGCTCTTTTTCTAACACAGTTTTTACTAACTTTCCGTATTTGTAATCTTCATTTGCTATAATATCTGCCGCACTTTTAAAGTCTTTTTTAATTATAGCTCTTCCTATTCTAACATTATTTTTTGAAAATCTCTGCTCATCGTAATAATTTGGAAATTTATCAATATTTTTTGGGGAAACATCTTTTTCTAAGTTTCTAACAATAATTGTGAATTTGTTTCCTTTCAAATCACCAAGTGAAATTGGAGAATTTATTCTTCCTATTGGTTTTAAAAAAATATCTTTTAAATCAAGATTTTCTATTCGTTCCTTACTTCCCATATACAATGAAATATATTGGTGTGTTACAGCTTTTCTATCTTTATTTCCTGCATAACTAATATTTCTGCGAACAGTGCCTAGTGCTTTGCATATTGCTTGCACAGCATCTTCTGTGTTGTAATTCTTTTTTTTTAAAAGACAGACTAAGTATTTTCCTTCTTCAGAAAAATTTCTCTGAGGAAATTCTTGAACAATAAAGTCTTCAGGTAATTCTTTTAAGTTATACATTTTTTTTGTTTGTGAGAAGACAATTATAAAAGTTTCTTTATTTCTGCGCAATTATGAGTCCGTAATTCTTAAGCACCGGATGAGTTACTTTTTTTATAATTTTAAAATTATTTCTTCTAAGATCTTCTTCCATAGATTTGTAATTTCTGGTGTAATAATTTCCTTGTCCGAAGAATTTACAATATATGTAGTTTCCAATTGTTACTATTTTGTTATTTGAAAAGAAATCAATCAGAACTAAGACTCCTCCTTTTTTTAAGGCTTGTTTTGCTATGATAAGAGCATTATCTACTTCTTTGAAATGGTGTATTACTTGAAATAGCTGAATGTAATCATATTTATCTTTTGCTTTTATTTCTTCTATTGTTGTATTGTAAAATATTGTTTTGTTGCTAAATTTTTTTGTTTTTGCAACATCAATCATTCCTTTTGCTTGTTCATAACCATGAATCGTACAATTTTTTGCTATATTATCTAAGAAATGTGTGCTGTTTCCTGTGCCGCAACCTGCATCCATTAATAATGAACCTTTTGGCATGTATTTTATTAGGTGTTTTTTGAAAAATTTTGATAAATATTTGTACATAGATAAAGGTCTTACAAAATCATATGATTTTCCTTTCTTTTCATATGCTTTTTTGTTTACTATGTTCCATTCTTTTTGCATTTTTGACAAATTTACACTTCTCTTTGTTCTTGAATCAGGGTTTCCTTTTAAAATATAACTATATTGAAGACAATATAAGTTTATTTTCTATATACAATGAAATATGTTGGTAAGTCACAGCTTTTCTGTCTTTATTTCCTGCATAACTAATATTTTTGCGAACAGCACCCAGCGCTTTGCATATTGCTTGCACAGCATCTTCTGTGTTATAATTCTTTTTTTTTAAAAGACAGACTAAGTATTTGCCTTCAGGACCAAATGTTCTATCCGCCACTTCTTTAACTATGAAATCTTCAGGAATTTTTTTTAATTCGTACATCTTTATTTTCTTCGCATAATTATTCTAGGACCAAAAAGAGTGTTTACTTGTCCTGTTTTATTAAAGTGATGTTTTGTGAAAAATCTTTCCGCATTTTTGTTATTGGGTTCTATTCTTAGATGATTTATCTCGTCATTTATAGCGTACATCATCTTAGTGCCGAGTCCTTTTACATAGTTATTTTTATCTATTGCTATATATCTTAGTTTTTTTAGACCGTGTGTTGCAAAACCTATTACGCGTCCATCGCGTAGCTCTAAATGATTTTTTGAAAATGGAATTATAAAAGGCATGAATATCCAGTCATTAAAGTGTTGTTTACATATTTTAATAATTTGAAAATAATGTTTTATCTTCATAATTTTATCTAATTTTATGCGCATTATTAAAGTTTGTGTATATTTAATTTATGTTTAGAATAGTTCTTTTCCATATAGAAAATAAAAAGCATTTTAAACGCAATTTATATTCAGAAGTATTAAAGTTACCAAGAGTGCTCTTGAACCTGTAGTGCAGCCTAACTGGTTACGCTCGGTTAACAGGCATACGAGTTTTCCCTTGGTCAAGCTCATCAGGAACCTGTAGCGCAGCCTAACTGGTTACGCTCGGTTAACAGGCATATGAGTTTCCCATTGGTCAAGCTCATCAGGAACCTGTAGCGCAGCCTGGATAGCGCGAGTGCCTCCTACAATCATTTCGCTGATTGGACGCAAAGCGTTATGAGACATAAAGTCTCATGAGATAGCACTAGGTCGTGGGTTCGAATCCCACCAGGTTCGTTAGAATTGGTGGTTGAGAACGTAGTGACCAAATCTCCAGGTTCGTAGAACTGATTTTGCTCGGTTCACACGCAAGGTGTGTTTCGCTTTGCTCAAGCACACAAAAAATGTTTAAAGATGTGGTTGAGAACGCAGTAACCAAATCAAAAGGTTCATATTAAGAGATGAAAAACAATGAATGATAAATATAAGTCACTCCTTAAAAAATTAGTAATATTGATTAGCATAATCATAGGAGGCGCAGCTCTTTGGTTAATTTTTTCAAAAATATCCATAAGTGAAGTAATAAACACTTTTAGGGGAGTAACTTTTACCCAAATATTTTTTTACGTCCTTGTTCAAATAATAATGATGTACGCATTAGCATACAGGTGGCAAGTAATACTTAGATCACAAGGAATAAAAAACACATCTTTAATTTCATTAACAAATTATAAAGTTGTAGGATATGCTGTAAGCTTTCTAACTCCCACAGCAAAAGTAGGAGGAGAACCAGTAAGAGCAGGACTATTAGCATCAAAACACAATCTTCCATTTCCCAAAGCACTCTCAAGCGTTGTTATAGATAAAACATTGGAATTAACAACTTCGGCAGGATTCTTTGTTATTGGAGGTTTTGTGTTGTTATTATCTTTTGTTGTTCAGCCTCAATTAAGATTTTGGATTATAGGCGTGTCTTTAATATTTATCATACTCATAGGATTATTTAATTATAGAATGCTTTCTGGAAAAACTTTTTTTCTTAAAATCTTTGAAATAACAGGTTTTGCCAAAATAAAAAAATTCAATAAATTTGCAAAAAAACTAAAAAATTTTGAAGCACTAGTTATAAAATTCTATCATAAAGACAGAAAATTCTTTTTTCAAGCAATATTTATATCTCTTATATCTTGGATTTTAATGTTTTTTGAATACTCAATTATAGGATCTTTTTTAGGTCAAAATTTTTCACCTTTTCAAATATTTTTAATATTTTCATTTATAGGTGCAGCATATCTAGTTCCTATTCCTATGGCTCTCGGAGCTCTTGAAGCAGGCCAAATATCTGTGTTTAAATTAATACAAATAGATGCTGCAGAAGGAGTTGCACTCTCTTTAGTTGTAAGGCTAAAAGATATGTTTATATCTGTAATAGGACTTATTCTTTTAGGATTTTATGGTCTTAAATTAAAAGAAGTAATGAAAAATGCTAAAAGAATTGATTTGGAAGTAGAAAGACTAAAAAATTTACAAAAAAATCATAAGAATTAATAACTGAGTTTAATTTCTCTTCTTATGAATGATTGCTTGCTTCAATTAAACGATGCATTTAGAATGTTTAAAAGAGCATTTAAAAAACATTTTGTTCCTTTCAAAAGATATAAAGGATCTCCTGAACAGATATCAAAAAGCATAATTAAAGATTCATTTAAGAAATACTTTAGAGTTAGTAGTGGTCATTTTTCTCAGTTTTATGCAAGAGATTTTGGGATGGTTTGTGAAGCATTAATTAATTTAGGATATAAAAAAAAGGTTAGAAGAACTCTTATTTATGCAATGAATAGATATGTCGAAGCAGGAAAGATAACTACTCAAATAAGTCCTGAGGGCAAGCCTTTTAATTTTCCAAATACCACTCCCGAATCAGCAGCATACATGCTTCATAGTTTGTTAATATTAAATGATAAAGAACTTATCATAGCTTATTCTTCTTTTTTTGAAAAAATTGCAAAACAAATATATGAAAAAGACATAGATAAAAAAACAGGTTTTATAAGAAAAGACAGACATTTTTCATCCATGAAAGATCATAGCTTAACAGTCAGTGATTGTTATCTTAACTCCATGCTAGGAATGTTTTCTAATGATTTGAAAAAAGCAAAAATAAATTCTGAACTTACAGATTATAATTATTCAAAAATACTAAAAAAATATTTTTGGAAAAAAGACTATTTTATAGAAGATTTATCTGGAAGAAATATTATTTCAGGAGATGCAAATGTTTTCCCCTTTTGGACAGGAGTTATTACTGATAAAAATATGTTAAGAAAAGCTGTTTTAACAATAAAAAGACTTAATTTAGACAAACCTTGGCCTTTGAAATACACAAGAAAAGAAGATGTTCCAAAAAAAATGCATTTTGCAGATATATTTGCTTATGGTTATGAACACGACACAGTTTGGATGCATTTAGGAATATGTTATCTTAAAGTGCTTGAAAATCACGATAGAAATCTTTTGAGAATGCATCTTGAACAATATTATCGATTAATAAAAAAACATAAGAATTTCTTAGAAGTGTATTTTCCTGATGGTAAACCTTTTAGAAGGTTTGCATATGTAACTGATGAATCAATGATTTGGGTAGCAGGATTCTTAGATTTATACAATAAACATATTTTAGCTCTTTGACCAAGTGAGTTTATTTTTTGCAATAATTCTTGCCGTACTAAGCTCTGTTTTCCAATGGTTAGTGTACCCAATAACTTTATTCTTATTTTTTCTTATCTTATCAAGAAATTCTTCTGAAGTTTCTCCTTTTGCAACTGTAACTGTTGTTCCTAATGTTTTAATTATGTGAGAATCACTTCCTCCTGTATAATTCTTTTTCTCTAAATTTGCCCAAGCCCAAGACTTCGCATTTGCCTTTAGTGATTGAGTAGAATTTATTACTTCTATTCCTTCAATTTTTTTTATCAAAGAAAAATCTTTACTTTTTAACATACTTCCGTACATCCCTTCAGATTTAATCATAGGATGTGCAAAAACTCTGAGTGCATTATAGTCTTTAGCTAAATCTAATATGTATTCCGATTTAAGAAGTGTTCTTATTCTAAAAGCGTTTGTTTTATGCTTTTTTTTGTTAACTAATATGTGTTTGATATAAAATTGTTCTAAATCAGAATGTTTATTGAAATAAAGCAATATGTGTTTGTTTTCTTTAGAAGTAACTTCTATTCCTGGTACCTGAAATATTTTTGGATATCTTTTTTTTATTATTAAAGAACCTCTAATCTCATCATGGTCTGTAACTGCACAACCAATATTTAGGCTTTTTATTTTGTCGGCATAAGCTTTTATTGTGTTTTTACAATCATGAGATGCTTCTGTGTGAGAATGCATATCTACAACAGTAAATTTTTTAGTCAATTCCTCAAAATTAGGTTTTTCGAATATAACTCTTTTCATTTATGTTTTAATCAATTAAGAATAATATAAATGTTTTGGATTTACGACTTATTTTTTTTCTGCGTGTTTCCACAAATAGCTAAAATAGTCTTTATATGCGTCTGCAGCTTTTTTATTTTCTATAAGAATTGCTTCTGGTACTTCTGACCAGATTATTATTGCGATTTTATCTGAATAAATATTGGTCACAACAGGACTTTCAACAGCCATAGGTATTTTTCTTATCTTATTTTTAGAACTTTCATCCAATGCTCTGTTGGATCTGATAACACTTTTTACATTAATTCCTTTTCTTTTCATTTTTTCTTTGAAGTGCTCTGCAAAAAGAGGCATGTTTTTACTAAATTGTCCTTCTGAGCCAAAAATTAAATTTTCTTTTGCATTTTCCAAAATATTATTTAGAACTGTTTTTATTCCTTTATTTCCTTTGAATAATCTAACATTTTCTTTGAGTTTGGTGCTTTTTCTTATGCTGTCAAGCTCAGGAACAATTTCTTTTGCAGCATCTAATTTTGATTGTATGTGTGATTGAAGATTTTTAGGATTTGAACATTGAAACCATTTTATTTTACCAATTGTAACATAAGATACTAATCCCTTTTGTATTAGTGACTTTAATGCGTTATACGTAGAACTCCTGTCCATTGATGCATATTTTGAAATTTCTCCTGCTTTAGATGAGCCGTTTTTTGTAAGTGTGATATAAATTTGTGCTTCGTTTTCGCTAAGACCTATTTTTTTTAATTTGTTTTTCATTATAAATTTGTCCATATTTAAGAATAAGACTTTTTAATATATAACTGTGTTGATGAAGTTTCTACAACAAGAATATTAAGAGTTTGCATAGATTTTAGATTTGGTGATAATATGGATTTGAAAATTTTAGAAGAAACAAAAGATAGATTCAACCTTGCAAATACTCAAGAAGCAGGCCTTGTAGATAAAATTAATGACTCTTTGTATTGGGGCGCAACGCAGTACGCTAGAAAAAATGGTTTTATGTATATAGAAGTTCCAATTCTGACAAAAATAACTGGTGCATGTGAAAATGTCGATACTTTGTACTCGTTAGATCATTTTGGACAACAAGGATATCTAGCCCAAACAGGTCAATTGTACTTGGAATCAAAAATACTTCTTCACGACAAACTCTGGACAATAATAACAAGTAGTAGGGCTGAAGATGTTGCAGATAATAGACATCTTAACCAATTTCAGTTATTTGAATTAGAATTCAGAGGAAATATGGAAACTCTTTTAGACCATATTGAAGGAACTGTCAAATCAATGCTTTTATCTGTTTATGAAAATAATATTAAAGAACTAGAAGAAATTGGAAGAACTGCTGAAATAAAAAAATGGATAGATGAACCCTTTGGAAGAATAACTTACACAACTGCTATTGATATAATACAAAACACGCCCGGATATAAAATTAAATGGGGCGATGACTTAAGTGCAGTGTATGAACACAAGATTTCTGAAAAAATGGGTAAACCAACATTCATAACTCATTATCCTAAGAAAATTAAATTCTTTAACATGAAAGTTAATGATATTGATAAGAGAGTTGTAAACAGCACAGATTTGATTATGCCTTACTCAGGAGAAAGTGCGGGCACTGCAGAACGAGAAAATAATTATGAACATCTTGTTCAAAGACTAGAAGAAAGCGCGATGTACAATATTTTGAAAGCAAGAGGACATTCATTAAACGATTTTGATGATTATCTAAAAACGGTCAAGAAAAATCCAATATTGCATTCAGGGTGCGGAATAGGTATGAGTAGAATAAGTCAATCCGTTCTGGGTGAAAAAGATATAAGAGTATCAACAAGCTATCCTTTACAAAGTAATGTGTTGTACTAATTTAGAAGTTTTCCGACGATTTGATTAACTTTTTTTCCGTCAGCTTTTCCTTTAAGCTGACCCATTATTTTTCCCATGATAAGTCCTCTTGGAGCACCAGCATTTTCAGAAATTATTTTCTTAACAATTTTTTCAAGTTCTGCATCATCCATTTGCTTGTAATTGTTCGGATTAAATTTACCTGTTTTGGCAATGTCTTCTAATATCTTAGGAATTGAAGAAGCCGCAATGCTCTTTTTTGCTACTGCCTTAAATAAATCTTCTTTGTATTTATCAAATTGAATTATTTTCTTTGTTTTTTTTTCTATGTCAGGTATTTTGATTAGAATTGTATCAATTATTGTTTTTGGTTCTACTTTGTATTTTTTGAAATCTTCTTCAAATGAATATTTATTTTTGTTTTCGTGTTTTATTGCAATACTTGCTAAGTCTTTGTTAAGACCATATTCTTTTTCGTATCTTTTTTGTTTGTCAGCCAGAGTTTCAACTGATTTTATATTTGATAAATCTGGAATGATTGTAGGAATATCTGTCTCAGGATACATTCTGTCTGCTCCCGGCATAGGTCTTAGATATTTTGTAGTTCCGTCTGGTTCTGCTTTTCTAACACCTGATTCAACTTTTTCTCCTTTTTTAATTAGTTTAAGCTGTCTATTTATTTCGTGGTCAATTACTCGAGGAATACTTTTTATGTCCTGAAATCCCTTTATTTCTGTTCTAGCTCCTCCTTTAATAGAAACATTAACATCTTGCCTGATAGATCCGATTCCTCTTTTCATTTTACCAGTACTTCGTAAAAGCATTCCGATATGTGCTGCAACACTCTTACATTCTTCAGGTGTTTTCATATCGGGCGCTGTTGCAATTTCTAAAAGAGGAATTCCAAGTCTTGATAAATTGTAAATATCTTTTTCTTTTGTTCTTTGAATTACTTGTGCTGCTTCTTCTTCTAAGCAAACTGATTCTACTCCAAATTTTTTACCGTCAACTTCAACATATCCGTCGTAACCAATAAGTGCAGTTCTTTGAAAGCCCGAAACGTTTGAGCCGTCGATAACTGTTTTTCTCATGAATTGAATTGAATCTACAATTTTCATGTTTAGAAGTTTTGCTACTTGAAGAGCTGTCTTTACCGCATCTTCATTAACAGGACTCGGAGGTTCATCATCACTTTCAACCAAGCAGGTTGTATCGTAGTATCCTTGGTATTCAAATGTTTTTGATTTCTCCATTTCATATTGCGCTGCTTTGTCCACTTTACCTGTCTCACCGGCAGCTGCACGCAGTTTACGGACGAATGTGTAATCAGGTTTTTCTTTTCTAATAGTGGTCGGACAGTTACAGAAAAGTTTTTTCCCTTCAAGTTGTTGGTGGCACTCCAAGCCAGCTTTAAATCCGATTTTTTCATAGTCTATGTTAATATGGACACAATTCCTTCAAATGATTAATTTTTCTAGTGCTTAATAGAAATGGTTTGCACTTCTTTATTAAGCGTATTACCTCTTCTGAAGTATATAGTCCTACTTTAAATATGTTGTTTTTCTCTGAGTGTTTTGCGTTAAAACCTGTTTGTTTAAGAAGATAAAAACAGTCTTTTGCTAAATTTTTATCTTTTACTATAAATTCAAATCTTGGTAATGCTCTTTTTTTGTTTCGCGTATAGTGTCTGCTCAAACAACCTTCTGTCTCTATCATTACAGCTAAGAGTTTTAAATAGTGTTGTTTGGTATGTTTTGTGAAATTTTGCCTTTGCATCTTCCCGGTTTTGTATCCAATATTGCAACCATATTTAAGAACTAATATTTGTCTTAGGGGGCTAGAAGAAATAATTAATCTATCTTCGCCTCTAGTACCTTTGCATTGATGAAAACTTCTTTCTCTTAAATTAAAACAAATTTTAAACATTTCTTTAAGTTTGTTTAGTATTTCTAAGCCATTTTTTTGATTGATTTCTATGTGTGTACTTCCTAATTCTATATACCCTTCAGTCCTTATCCAAACGAGTAAGTAATCGACTATTGGTTCATTCTCTTTAATAGGCAAGGTGATTGCACCTTTCTCACAAGATTTACCCGAAATTTTTGCGGAGTTTATGGTTTCCCACAAATTATTTTTTGCGTAATTGCACAAATTAATTAGAGCTAATAAAGATATTTTTCTTTTTTGATTATCTAACATTCTAGGTTTATTTGTCAGTTTCAAAGAGACTTCTTTCCAAGATAACTTGTTTTCTTCTTTGTATATATTTATTAAATATTTAATTTTACTTGAAAGCCGGACATAAACGGGTGTAAAATTTACTTTTGTATTGAAAATTCTTCCGCTTGGTTGTTGCCTTGTTAGGATTTTTCCGTGCAATGAGTAATTGTCTTTTAATGAATTCATAAAAGAAAAGAAGTCTTATTTGTTAATATAGTTGAGGTCAGAAGTTGTCCAGTGCAGAGATTTGTCGTCGTCGAAAGAATTTAAGTTATGTCTAGTGATTTTTCCGGAAACAACTTAAAGAATTATCTAATCATTAATTCTAATCTATATTTAATTAATTGTAAAAATAAAGTTACTAATCAGAGTTTTTAGAATTCATCTCCTTCTTGCGTTCTTTCCGAGAGTTCTCCTCTTATATTTGTTGTAAAGAGTTCTTTTACTTCTTTTTTATCGTAATTTGAGATTAGCCAAGCTAATTTTATGAATGCTGTTTCTGTGTGCATATCTGAATAGTTTCCTATGACTCCTGCTTCCAAAAGTTGTTTTCCAGGAGTATAAACATTCATATCAATTCTTCCATTAATTGTTTGAGCTGATGCAACAACAGGCATTTTTTTACAAAGTGTTTTTATTGCATCTAATATTTTTTCATTTTCATTTGTGTATTTATCAAATTTCATCGTCGGTAAATGTCCTATTCCCAAAAGTTCAATTACTAGTCCGTCAAAGTTTTTGTATGTTAAAAATTCTTCTGCAAACATCTGAGTATGAGGTTCTATTAAGCCTACTTTAAGATTTTCTTTGAATAATTTTAATTCTATTTTTTTTGTTTTATCTTTTTTATTAAAAGTTGACAAAGTTATTATTTTTTTATCTTCGTAATATATTCTTGCTAATGGTTTAGAATTAACTGCTTTGAATGCATCTCTTCTTGATGTATGAAACTTCTTTGCTTTTGTTCCTGGTAAAATAATGCATGCTTTATCATTTTCATCTTCATGCATGCATATGCCCACACCTGAAAAATTTGTATTTGCAATAAATGCGCTAGCTGAAATAAGATTTATTGCTGCATCTGTGCTTGGTCTATCGCTGCTACGTTGGGATCCAACAAGCAATACAGGGATTCCCAGATTTTCCAAGGCAAAACTCAGTGCGGCAGATGTGAAATGCAGTGTGTCTGTTCCATGAGTTATAATTATTCCATCCACCCCTTTTTCTGCTTCTTCTTTTACTGCTTTGGCTAAAATGTTGTAGTGTGCAAATCTTATCATTTCTGATTGCATATTTCCAATAAATTTTGAATCTATATTTGCTATTTCTTTTATTTCTGGAAATAATTGTAAAATTTCTTGTTCACTAAACTGAGCAATTACTGCTCCTGTAGAATAATCAACTTTGCTTGCAACTGTTCCTCCTGTATGCAGAATTGATATTTTTGGCAATTTGGGATTGTGTTTTGTCTGTATTTCTTTTGTTTTTATTTCTTTTTTTTCTTTTAGTTGAGTAAATTCTTTTATTCTTTTTTTGTTAATGCCTATGTTGTATCCAGAATTTAATTTAATATAAATAAAACCGTCTTTGTCGTTTACAAATGTTCCTTCTTTTGTTTCATTGTCAAGCTCAAAAGAATACTTGTTTCCTTGAATTAGTTTCATATATTCAAGACTGAGAATATACTATATAAAGGTTTTGAAGAATCTATTTTTCTGTTGTTATACGGACGAGACGAGGCAAGACTACTTACTTAAGTTGGTAGATATATTTGTGGAGCAAATATATGAGAACGTTAGTGATCATACTACTTGAAATCATACATTGTCGGATGTTCTTTCCATAAGTGGTCTGGTAATTTGAGAAACAATTATTTATTTTCTATTCTGAAGTTAATTGTGGTGAAAATATTATTGGACAATTTGTGAAATAGTTTGAAAATGCTTAGCTTGGTTGTTTGTTCAAATAAGAGGTGCACATGACCTCGCAAACAATATTTAACCACTTTTTAGTGGTGTAAAAACAAAAGCTTATAAAGATTAAAGCACCACCTACTTTAAAATGGTTATGACATTATCAGAATTATTTAAAATAATCTCAAGTCCGCAGTACAAAATATCTTTTCAAATAGGACAAAATTTCCTAATAGATATAGATAAAGAAATAAAACACGAGCCAACATACAAACTTGCTCTTCCTGATTTGTATCCTGATGATTCTATTCCGCTAAACGAAAAAATAGATGAAAATAAACTAGAAACAATAGAAAAAGAATTAATACCTCACGCAGATAATAAAAATGCTCCTTTAATTAAAAATATGAATTTTGAAATGGCTGAGTCATTAATGCAACACATTTTAAAATACATAAAAATAAATCCTGACACAATGGATATAGCTAAATTCAGAACCCAAAAATTTTCAAGAATAATATATGAAAGAATTAATCAAGATCATTTGAATTCTCCTGCAGACTTAGTTTCTAAAGAATATGACTATGCTCTTGGAATAACAAAAGAAGAAATACAATTCGCAACATTTCAAATAAAGAATTTATTAACGTTTGGATTTCTAAAAAAAGCAGAAAAAGAAAAGATAGAACTTCTTGCCGAAAAAGCTTTGACTTGGAGAATATTAGAACACACAACTGAAGATGTGGGGCATTCGCTTTATACTCTTTCAAAATTTACAAACAAGTTTGGAGCAACAACGAGTTCTGAAAGATTAAAAAATTGTGCAGAATTCTACACAAATATAAGATTTCTAGCAAATCAAACAAGAATAAGAATGGAAAATGAGGTTGTAAGATACTCAAACATAATAACCGCAAAAACAGGTTCTCCAAAAATACAAACATCTATTGATACAAAGTACAGAATCTTAAAGCAATTCGTTTTAAAATAACCAAAATTATTTATACTTCTAAAGCAATTTTTTTGTTATGGCAGAAGCAAAAAATGAATTAAAAGCCATAAAAGAAGAATCAGAATTTCTTGCATTAAAAGAAAAAATGAAAGAATTATACAAAGAACTACCTAAAATACACGTGATCTGAATTGAAAGAAACTACTCAATTAAAAATACTATTAATATTCAATTTTTCTTATATTTTGCTATTCACAATTATAAGTTTGTCTGCTGACAATTATGAATTCTTATATTACACAGGACTTATGAGTTTTTTAATAATTTTAACTGCTATTTACTACAAAAAATTAAACTTAACCAAACCAATTCTATTAGGATTAACTGCATTAGGATTTATTCACGTACTTGCAGGAAATCTTTACCTAGAAGAAACGAGACTTTATGATCTTTATTTGATTGACAACATATTAAAATTTGATAATGTTGTTCATATGCTTGGGGGTTTCATGATTGCGATGGTGCTTAACAAAATACTTAGACCTTATACTATTACAAAAGAAC
>Ga0114931_10004304_pt1 | contig 17777 bp, 12 predicted proteins | sample 2SBtaG_FD_89579 | JGI IMG/M metagenome (GOLD analysis project Ga0114931, IMG submission 89579) | Deep subsurface microbial communities from Kolumbo volcano to uncover new lineages of life (NeLLi) - 2SBTROV14_V59a metaG | ecosystem: Environmental > Aquatic > Marine > Volcanic | place: Kolumbo...
TGGCGCGGCCAGAGACTCCCTCAATAAAGCCCGGCAACTGGAACCCAAAAATGCGCTCGTACTTGCGGCTCTGGGAGAGCTGGAAAACGTCACCGGCAATACCGAAGCGGCTGGCAAAATTGCCGGACAGCTGGCTGCACAACTGCCCGATGCGCCGGTCTCGGAAGTATTACGCGGTGACATACTCAGCCGTCAGGGGCAATACGCCAAGGCCATACCACACTATCAGAAGGCCTTTGACCGAGGACAGAACAGCGCACTGCTGGCCAAACTGTTCAGCGCCCAGCGTCAAGCCGGCCACATCGCCAAAGCCCGGAGCCTGCTGAGCGGCTGGCTCGACAGCCATCCCGATGATTTGGGTGCCCGGGTGTTGCTGGCCTCCGCGGACCAGCAGGACGGCAGGCAGGACCGGGCCATCGCCAACTATGAGGCCATCATCAAACGTGTTCCTGGCCATGTAATCGCCCTCAACAACCTGGCCTGGCTGTATTACCAGCACCAGGACAAGCGCGCCCTGGAATACGCCCGGCGCGCTTACGAGGGTCTGCCCGATCGAGCGGAAATCATCGATACCTATGGCTGGATGCTGGTAGAAGACGGCCAGGTAGAACGCGGCCTGCGATTGCTGGATCAGGCCGTGGCCGGCGCTCCGGATAATGGCGACATCGCTTATCACAGAGCTGCCGCCCTGAATCGCGCCGGAGATCTCGGCCGCGCCCGAGCTGAACTGGAGCAACTGTTATCAAAAAACAAGGAGTTCACTGAACGCGAGAGTGCTCAGGCACTGCTGGAAAAATTGAAGGGGAAATAGATTCCGCACACCGCCACAGTCAGTGCCGGGAATCCCAATGCCTGATTTGTTGTGGTGCAACATTAAAACGCTGGCAGTCATTCAGTGCCCTCAAGTCACTACGGATCGCTCAGCCGGTGATTTTAATTCACCTTCAATTCCCCGCCCCGGCCTGTGTTTTGATGATCCGGGTTAGCCGGCCCTGGCGTCTACCCGACCCAATTGGTGCCATACCCGGGCAGGTCAGCCACGAGTGCGCAAATACTGCGCCCCGGAGTTTGACGCGCTTGTGCAAAGATTCAATAATGGCCACCGTTTTCAGCTTGTTGCCCGCCTGGAGTCCGTTCCATTGGATGATCAATCGAAACAGGACAGTTATGTCCAGTTCGTCAATGTACAAAAAAGTTACGATGGTGAAACTCTGGTTGTAAAAGATCTCAACCTGGACATCGCGGAAGGTGAATTTCTGACCATGCTGGGTCCGTCGGGCTCAGGAAAAACCACCTGTTTGATGATGCTGGCGGGCTTCGAAACCGCGACCCACGGCGATATCATGCTGGCCGGCAGTCCTATCAATCACGTGGCCCCCCACAAGCGCGAAATCGGCATGGTGTTTCAAAACTATGCTTTGTTTCCGCACATGACAGTCAACGAAAACCTCGCCTTTCCACTGATCGTGCGCAAGATCCCGGCCGACAAAATCAAACAGCGGGTCCAGGAAATCCTCAATTTGGTGGAACTCGGCCAGTTCGGCAATCGCCGGCCCGGACAACTCTCCGGTGGCCAGCAGCAGCGCATAGCCGTGGCCAGAGCCCTGGTGTTCGAGCCGAAACTGGTACTCATGGACGAGCCCCTGGGTGCCCTCGACAAACAACTGCGTGAACAAATGCAGTACGAGATCAAACATATCCACGAGAACCTGGGAGTGACCGTGGTTTATGTCACCCATGATCAGAGCGAAGCGCTGACCATGTCCAACCGAATCGCGGTTTTCAACGACGGGGTGATTCAGCAACTGGCCGATCCCACGGCTCTTTACGAATTGCCACAGAATGCATTCGTCGCCCAGTTTATCGGTGAAAACAACAAACTCGTTGGCACCGTGTGCGGCATCAATGGTGAGCTGTGCGATGTCAAAGTCGGGGGCGATAAGGTCATCAAGGCACTCAAGGTCAACGTCAGTGGCGATGGCGTCGACACCACCTTGTCCCTGCGCCCGGAACGGGTCACCATCAGCCCTGAAACCGGCAGCATGAGCAATATTGTTGAGGCCAAGGTCGAGGAACTCATTTACCTAGGCGATCATGTGCGCACCCGGGTCAACCTGCTGGGTCACAGTGATTTTGTTATTAAATTGCCCAACTCTGCTGGGCATCACCAACTGGCCGTCGGCGAAACCGTGTCGGTCGGCTGGCATGCGGAAGATTGTCGTGCTTTGGATGTCTACTAGTCTGAATGCAAAGCACACATCCCGGGAGGAAGTGATAACGACAACATGGAAGATAAAAACGCCGGTATCCATTGACGGAAGCAGGCACAAACCGAGGTTTAACCCATTATAATTACTGGAGATTCAATTTCATGAAGACTATTAAAAAACACCTGTACACGGCCGTTGCGGGGGCCGCCCTTGGCCTGGCCGCCTCGACCCCAGCCCTGGCGGACTCCCTGACCGCGGTCTCCTGGGGGGGCGCCTATACCGAGAGCCAGGTCAAGGCCTACTACCAACCCTGGGTAAAGAAAACCGGCATCAAGATCAACTCGACCGACTACAACGGCGGCATGGCCCAGGTCAAGGCCCAGGTCGAATCGGGCAACGTCACCTGGGATCTGGTGGATGTGGAGCTTTCCGACGCCGTGCGCGGCTGTGACGAAGGCCTGCTCGAACCCATCGACAAATCCATACTGCCGCCCGCTCCCGACGGCACACCCGCCATCAAGGACTTCATTCCCGGCACCCTGACCGACTGCGCCGTGGGCGAGATTGTCTGGTCCACGGTCTACGCCTACGATTCCACCAAATACAAGGGCGCCAAACCGAAAACCATGGCGGATTTTTTCAACATCAAGAAATTTCCCGGCAAACGCGGTCTGCGCAAGAATCCGAAACCGAATCTTGAATTTGCCCTGATTGCCGACGGCGTTCCCGTCAACAAGGTCTATGATGTGCTCGACACCCCCGAGGGCGTCGATCGGGCCTTCAAGAAACTCGATTCCATCAAGAGTTCCATCGTCTGGTGGGAAGCCGGCGCCCAGCCGCCACAACTGCTGGCCGATGGCGAAGTCGCCATGACCACCGCTTACAACGGGCGCCTGTTCAATGCGATCGTCAAGGAGAAAAAACCCTTCGTGATCGTGTGGGATGGCCAGGTCTGGGATCTGGATTTGTGGGTGATCCCCAAGGGCAGCCGCAATCTGGCCAACGCCTTGAAATTTGTTGCTTTTTCGACCGATACCATCCGCAACTACGATCAAAGCAACTACATCTCCTATGGCCCGGTGCGCAAATCCGCCCAGGCGCTGATCGCCCCGGAGATGGTTCCACACATGCCGACCGCACCGGTCAACTTCAAGAACGCCCTGCAGAACGACTGGCAGTTCTGGGCCGACAATCAGGATGAAATGAACGATCGTTTCAACACCTGGCTGGCGAAGTAATCCGACTGTGATATAGCGGGCCATAGGCCCGCTATATCTACTACGATGGATAGCTTGAATGACTGATTCCATGACCAGCACCACCGAGTCGGTCGTCGCTGATGGCCATGCTCTGAAACAGCGCCTCGCCATTGCCGAACGGCGCAACAAGATTCGTGCTTTCAGCCTGGTATTGCCACTACTGATTTTCATTTCTTTTGCGTTCCTGGCTCCCATTGCCTATATCATGGTCAAGAGCTTTTACAACGACCGGGTCAGCAGCCTGATGCCGGCAACCAACAAGGCGCTGAAAAACTGGGATCCGGTCGAACAGAACACCCCGCCCCCCGAGGCCTATACCGCTCTCGCCCAGGATGTGGCCCGAAACTACAAGAGCAGGGATCTGGGAAAACTGGCGACACGCTTGAATTACGACAAAAGCGGCATGCGCAGCCTGATGATGAAAACCGGCCGCAAGGCCAGCCGGCTGTTTAAAAAATCTCCGCCACCTGCCGACTGGCAGCAGGCGTTGACAAAAATTGACAAGCGCTGGGCGAAACGCGATTACTGGACAACCATTAAAAACGATGCCAATCCATTAACCCTGGCGTTCTACCTGAAAGCACTCGATCTTCGTTATGACTGGCAGAATACAATCAAGCCCGTTCCTGAGAGAGTTCAGCTCTACCTGTTAACCGGCTGGGATTCAGTCTGGGTCCGGACCATGTGGATCAGTTTTCTGGTCACATTCTTTTGTCTGCTGCTGGGCTATCCGGTGGCCTATCTGTTGGCCAACCTGCCGATGCGTCTGAGTAATCTCATGATGATCCTGGTGCTGCTGCCGTTCTGGACCTCGTTACTGGTACGCACCACCGCCTGGATCGTGGTTTTGCAATCCGAGGGCGTACTCAATGACATTTTGTTGTTCCTCGGTATCATCGATGAACGCATTCAGTTGATCTTCAACCGCTTCGGGGTCATCGTCGCCATGACCCACATCCTGCTGCCCTTTATGATTCTGCCCATCTACAGTGTCATGAAAAACATCTCCCCAAGTTATATGCGCGCCGCCCGCTCCATGGGCGCGCACCCGGCCTATGCCTTCTGGCGGGTGTATTTTCCCCAGTCTCTGCCCGGGATCGGTGCCGGCGCCCTGCTGGTCTTTATCCTCGCACTGGGTTACTACATCACCCCGGCACTGGTTGGCGGTCCCAAGGATCAACTGGTCAGTTACTTCATCGCCGATCACACCAACCGCTCCCTGAACTGGAGTCTGGCCTCCGCACTGGGGGGCATCCTGCTGGCCTGGGTCCTCGGCGTTTATGTGCTGTATGACAAAGTCGTCGGCATCGACAACATGAAACTGGGCTGAGGCGATGCTGAAACCCATCATCTACTTCGCCCTGTTCCTGGTCGCTTTGTACGTGATCTACTGGGCACGCGGTTCTACCCGCCGCCTGCCACCCTATACCACCCTGGGGGGCAAAGCCTGGCACGTCGGCTTCCGGCTCACGGTCTGGGCCATCTTGATATTTCTCATCACGCCGATTCTGGTCATCTTACCGCTGTCCTTCAATTCCGAGCCCTATTTCACTTATCCCATGCCGGGCTTTTCGCTGCGCTGGTACCAGGACTTTTTAGTCGGGGAGCACAGTGATGTCTGGCAACTGGCCATCAACAACAGTATCTGGATAGCATTCTGGTCGACCCTGCTGGCCACTAGTCTTGGCACCGTGGCGGCTGTCGGCCTCAGTAACAGCAAGCTGCCGGGGCGTACCTTGCTCATGGCGATTCTGATTTCGCCGATGATCGTACCCCTGGTGATCACGGCGGTCGGAATGTATTTCTTTTACACACTGATCGGAATCACTCCGGCCCAGATATCTGAACATTTTCCCGCTCTGCATTTATTGCCCGTCATCCTGGCCCATACCGCCCTGGGAACCCCCTTCGTGGTCATCACCGTAACGGCCACCCTGGTGGGATTCGATCACAGTCTGACCCGGGCCTCGGCCAGCCTCGGCGCCAACAGCCTGACCACCTTCTTCAAGATCACCGTACCCCTGGTGTTGCCGGGCATGATATCTGGAGCACTGTTCGCCTTCATTACCTCCTTCGACGAGGTGGTGGTGGTGCTGTTTCTGGCCCGGGCTCAGGAATACACCATTCCCCGGCGCATGTTCTCCGGAATCCGGGAACAGATCAGCCCCACGATCCTGGCGGTGGCCGCGGTAATGGTGGTGTTGTCCATTTGCCTGTTGACCGTGATTGAACTGCTGCGGCGGCGCAATGAACGCATGCGCGGCATGAGCCCCGGCTGAGATACAAGTGCCCACCGCCACCAGCTAGGGCTCCTTCAAGCGGCCCGCTCCAGGCTCTCCATTCAAGTCGCACCCTGAGTAACCGACAACCGTGCGGCTGGATTGTAATCGTTCAAGCCATCGTAATTTACCGCTGGGCTGGCACTCCTTAGACTAGTGAGCATGTTCTTGCCAATGCATCTGTGCAAACTTTTGACCCGGCTGTCCCTACTAGTACTGCTGGCGAGCAGCCCGGTTCTGCACGCCGCGGCCCAGGACCGGGCCCAGGCTTCCATTCACTACGAAGCCGCGGTCATGAAATTTAACGAAAATGATCTGGAAGCCTCGTTGCTGGATCTCAAATCCGCTTTGAACCTGAACCCGGATTTACTGCCCGCTCGGATTCTGCTGGCCCGTATTTTTTTAAAAATTGGTGATGGCGCCGCGGCCGAAACCGTCGTCAGCAATGCCCGGCGCCTGGGTGCCGATCCGGCCCTCTTCTGGCCAATACGTGCCGAGGCCCTGTTTCAACAGCTCAAATTCAAACAGCTCCTGGCACTGGTACCCGAAAGCGGCATGCCGTCGGCGATTCAATCAAAATTACTGATCTATCGGGGCCGGGCCAATCTGGAACTGGGGCTCACTGACAAAGCCGAGGACAGCTTTAAAGCCGCGATTGAATTAACTCCCAGGCAGCCGGCACCACATGTGTGGCAAGCCACCGTTGCATTCAGACAAGGCGATCTGATCACCGCTGAAGCCCTCGCCAGATTTGCGACTCAGAACTACCCGGAGGATTCGGATGGCTGGAATATTCTGGGGTCCATCGAACATGCCCAGGGTAATTTTATCCAGGCACTGACTGCTTATGACCGTGCCTTGCAATTCAGGCCGGAACATCACGAAACCCGGATATCGCGAGCCGGCCTGCTGATCGATCTCAAGCGCATGGATGAGGCCGGTAAGGACATTGCGTACCTGCGCAAACACTACCCTCGGGATCCCCGCGGCGCCTATCTGGAATCGGTGTACCTGTCCAAACGCGGGAAGCAAGACAAAGCCCGCGACGCACTTGCCCGCACGGGTGCCATACTGACCGCTATGCGTAGCAAAGTCATCAATCGATCCGCACAGCTGCAATTACTTGCGGGGGTGGTCAATTACGAGCTTGGGTCCTACGAACGCGCTCAGAGTTATTTACGCAATTACATCAAGCGCCTGCCCAGGCAACCTGGCCCACGCAAATTACTGGCAACTATTTTACTCCAGCAAAATCGCGCCTCTGAGGCCATTCAGGTACTCGAGCCGGCCCTGAAATTCGCCCCCCGCGAAAGCCGCTTGCTGCTGCTGCTGGGCACTGCCTGGATGCAGATTGGCCGTTACTCGATTGCCACTGGTTATCTGGAAAAAGCCGCCGCATTGCAATCCGATTCACCTGAAGTACAAACCCGGCTGGCACTCAGCCGTTTGGAGGCAGGTGATGGCCAACGCGGGATTCGTGATCTCGATGCTTTATTCGCCAAAGATCCCGCGGGCTACCAGTCGGCGGGGATACAACTGGCAATCACGTACCTTAAGCGAGGCCAGATTCGGAAGGCCATCCGCATCGCGGAAAAACTGCATGAGCTCAGTCCAGGCAATCTCACGGTTCTGAATTTTCTTGCCTCGGCACAGCTCAGCGAGGGACTGTTGGACGATGCGCGCAAGAACTATGAGAAGGTACTCAGCACCAATCCGGATTTTCTGCCGGCGTTAATGAACCTGGCGCAACTGACTTTTCGCCAGGGCCGTAGTAATTCAGCCCGGCAACAATTTCAAGCCATACTGGACAAACACCCGAACAGCGCGCGGGCAATGCTCGAACTGGCAAAACTGGAGCGCCGTGCAGACCATTTGCCGGAGGCATTACGCTGGTTGAACAAGACCCGGGATGCGGATTCCAAATCCATTCCGGCGGTATTGGAACTGATGACTCTGTATCAGCAGATGGGAAAACCCAAGGAGGCACTCAGGTTAGGTCTGAAGGCTGAAACCTGGGCGCCAGAGGATCTGCGCCTGCTGGCTGAAATTGCCCGTAGCCAGATCGCTCTGGACCGGCCCGATATTGCCAGGAATATCTACAATAAGATGTCTCGAATCGCCCGTTTCGATACCGCAAAACTGTACCGGATTGCACAGTTGCAAATTGGCTTGCGATCCCTGGCAGATGCCCTTTTCAGCCTTGACAAGGGTCTCAAAACCGATCCCCTGCACTTGCCCAGCCGGACACTGCAGGTCGATATCCTGCGTCAGTCCGGAAAATTCGTCGCGGCCCGGGAACGCGCGAAAGCTGTTATTACTGATTTTCCGGACAAAGCCATCGGCCATCAGCTATTGGGGGACGTGCTTTTGTCCCTGAACCGTTTTACCGAGGCTGTCACCAGGTACCGCAAGGCACAGAGTCTGCAACCCAGCTCCATTGTCAGTATAAAACTCTATCAGGCCAGTACCCTGGCGGGAGACGAGCCCTCCGCGCGGCGGGCCCTGAGGATCTGGGTCAAGGCGCACCCGAAGGACTCGATGGCCCGCAAAGTACTGGCCGATGGGCTGCTCGCCGTCGGCGAACTGAAAGTCGCAGAGAAACACTATCGACTCTTGCTGAGCGAAAACCCAAATAACGTATACGTTCTCAACAATCTGGCCATTACCCTCGTTCGCGACGGCCAGCAAGGCGCCCTGGATTTGGCCCTGCGGGCCTATCAACTGGCACCGAACAATCCAATCGTGGGTGACACCGTGGGCTGGATTCTAGTGCGAACGGGCCAGCCAGCTAAAGGGCTCAAGTACCTGCGCGACGCCCATTCGAGAATATCTGGTAATCTGGAAATTCGCCTGCATATCGCCACCGCCCTGGCGGATCTGGGACGCACCCAGGAAGCGCTTACGGAGCTCCGGGCACTGCTGGCAACGAATCAGCGCTTTGATCGTGCAGACGATGCCAGGCAACTGCTGCAACGCCTGGAAAACAACTGACGTTCCGGTATCGCCAAATTTAAGTACGGTGGCTCGCACCTCCTGCCAACACATTGGAAAGTATAGTAAATACAGTCTGTTACCCGTTATTTCCAGTCGTTAGATAAGTGTAAAATTTACTGACAAAATGCCCATATTCAGGACAGTTTTTAGGCAATCCATGCGCACTTTCGCCAGATCAGATTTCCCGGCTCACTTGAACCACACAACAGTAAAAGATCCGGCTACAACTATTCAACGCTGTATTGATGAAGCTGAAACAGCAGAATTATTCATATAAAACAATATGTTATGAAATCAGCCGGAGAATCGGAGTACACTGTGCCGGGGAATGTTCAAGGCCTGTCACAGGCTTGGTCGAGTGAATACTCAGAAAGATCTCGGACAGTGTCGGAAAATTTTACAATTACCCGATTCGGGTGCAATCCGTCAGGAGAAAACCGCCGTAATCTGTTGTAATTGCTATCTTAATATAATTATGGCCCAAATTTTGCCTAAGTTCGTGTAAATCGGTTTGCATGGCCTTTATGGGTAAAGCCTGTGCCAGGCCAGTAGAATTTAGAATTGAAGGGTGTGATGACAAAATTCAAACTTTTTACCGCCTGCCTTATTTGCATGAGTATTTTTTATACTCCAGCGGGTTCCGCGCTGATTGGCTGGTGGACCAAAAGCAACTATTGCATCTCCACCACTGGCCCAACCAATGCTTGCAGCAGTGAATTCGCGGATTCCAGAACATTCTCCGGGGACGCTGGCTACCTGGTAACAGCCACGGCCTGGGCCAACACGGCCGGTAGCGGAAATACGGCCTTGGCCGGAGCCGAAATTGCCCAATATAGTGGCGGACTAGGCGTTAAAAATGCCGATGCCGGGAGCGGCTCTAGCGACGATGATCGCGAAGGCTCCACCCCTGAACATTCCATGGACAACGATGATCGGTACGACATGATATTGTTCGAGTTTAAAGATCAGGCCGGTGCGAATATAGAAATATCATTGGAGGATGTCACAGTCGGTTGGTACCAGAATGATGCAGACATTTCTGTACTGGCCTATCAAGGTAGCGGTGCCCCTGTATTGGCCGGGCAAAATCTTGATGATCTTGCAGACAAAAACCTCAGTGGCTGGGAGATAGTCGGCAATTACGACGTCGATTATCTGGATCCAGATCCACACTATTCGAACAACCATTCTGTTCCGCAAACCGCCCCTGTAAATCCTAATCAAATCAGTTCCAGCTACTGGCTGATAGGCGCTTACAATTCGCTGTTCGCCTCCGCCGGTTGTGATCCCGGTATCAACAACAACTACTACTGCAACGGACCTGACTTTGCGGCAGACTATCTGAAAATCATGGATCTGGCGGGTAGTATCGTCGATACACCACTGCCACCGGCCTCGGTACCAGAACCCAGCAGCCTGTTATTGCTGGTCCCAGCCCTTTTCATTACCCTGCGGTTGCGCCGCCAGCGGGCGAACTGACAATGTCCTTTTAACCCTCTTGCAGATTGCAAGGTACGGCTCGTTGCCGAGGAAGGCCGCGAGCCTTTTTTATGCCCGGAGAATAAATTTGCCGATCGGACAGAACCACTATTGTCGAGCTAATTAACAGTGCGTAAATGTAAATCTCGGGAGGGGCTGGAGGGGGCCTAACCAACCGGTACTGAACTGGAGCGTATTGACGAACAATTATTTAGATTCCGATATTGGCATGTGCGCTCTATCTTTAGACCTGATTCTCGTTACAACCCTGTTAACGGTGTTTTCAATCCCCGCGACATAAGCCACACTTTCGAGGTCGAGTCCCCCAGGCCATAATGCCGGGTTCGTGTTGGTGGTTAATTCCGACCACCGCACATCACAACATGTCTACCGCTGATAACAGTCAACAGCATTCGCCCAACAGCCTGCAAGCCCATGCATAATCCGTCAACCACAGTGCTCAACAAGGCCATCGCGCTGGTCAGCACGGGCCATTTTTTCAGTCACTTCTATATGCTGCTCCTGCCACCCCTGTTTCCCATCCTGCATGATGAATTCGGGGTCAGTTTCACGCAATTGGGATTCGCGGTTACGGTTTACAGTCTGACCACTGCCTTGACCCAGATGCCGGTGGGATATCTGGTGGATCGCTACGGTGCCCGCTGGATTTTGCTGGGCGGACTGGTTGCGGAATCCCTGGCAATTATTCTGATCGGCCTGTATCCGGACTACAGGGTATTACTGTGGATGATGGCCCTCTCGGGATTGGGCAACGCCGTCTTTCATCCCTGTGATTACACTATCCTCAATGCCAGGGTCCCCGCACAGCGCATCGGCCAGGCATTCTCCATACACACCTTTTCTGGGCTGCTCGGTTCCGCGGTGGCCGCCCCGCTGGTGGTCTATCTGGCCGCCTGGTCGCACTGGTATACGGCACTCATCAGCTGTGGCCTGGCCGGATTGCTGGTGACGGCAATCATGGCCTGGAATTCACAAGCGCTGAGCACTGAACCCGCCCGTCAGACACCTGAATCAAAGCCCAGGGGCTACGCCGTTCAGCTCCTCATCAGCGCGCCCATACTCCTGGCCCTGCTGTTTTTTGTCGGGCTTGCGATGTTCGGCAACGCGATCACCAAATTCGGCATAGCCGCCCTCGAGATTGGCGGGCAGGCCGACCTGAAATCGGCCACCCTGGTCATTACCGTGTATTTGTTTACGGCGCCCGCCGGGGTCCTGATCGGCGGCTGGGTCGCGGATCGAATTGAGCGCCATGCGCGGTTCGTTATCGCCTGCCTGGCCGCGGTGGCAGGCTGCGCCCTGGGCGTTGCCCTGCTGTCCCCTGCCACTCCGGTGTTGATCCTGCTGTTCGCCATCTCCGGCCTGTGCAGTGGTTGTGTGTCGCCTTCCCGGGACATGATGATCCGCGCACTGACTCCGGCCGGGCAATCCGGCAAGGTGTTTGGCTTTGTCTCAACGGGGTTCAATATCGGTGGAATACTCGCGCCACCACTGTTTGGTTTCATTCTCGACCGTGGTGAACCCTCGCAACTGTTCCTGGTCGCAGGACTATTGAGCCTGGCGACGATACTGACCGTTTATTTGACCGGCCAATCCAGCCGCCAACGGCTTACCGAAAGCCTCAGCGGCTAAGCGCGGGGTAGCGGCAGATTCAATTCTCGATCAGGACATGATCATGGGCCTCGGAATCATCCAGGACCCAGCCGTTCTTGTAGCGACGCCACAGGGTCCAGGCACCGTAGCCGATGACCAGAACCGCGATGGTGGGCCGTGTATAGCCACCCATCAGAAACAATGGCACAGCCACCGCGAAACAGCCCAGTGGCAGATAGAACAGTGTCCAGAGCTTACGGCCCCGATGCGCCTGATAGATCGGGAAAATGGCTGAGAACAAGGCCACGATCAGAAAAAACAAGGACCAGGGCCGGGTCACGAAGTGTGAGTAATCATCGGATATGGCCATGGCCCGGGCCAGGTTCAATTCAGCAATATTTCCCAGCACCACACCGAGAATCATGGGCGCCAGTGGAAACCCGAACTGGCGCATCATGAAGCCCACGATCCCGAACCAGCCCAAGGTCCACAAATCAAAGGTCACGTTGTTGAGTGCATACACCCCAATTCCGCAGAAACCGAGGATGATGCTGGCCAGCATGTACATGCGGATCCGGGTCACCAGCACGAACACCCGCAGCATGAACGACTGCATCGCAATCATCATGAAGGTGGCGATAAAAAATGCGATGAAAATAGAATAGGCGAGCACCGGGTTTTCGCTGATGAAGCTCGGGCTCGGGACCACATCATTGATCAACAAGGCCCCGAGCATCACCGCCGCGGTCACGTCTCCAGGGATCCCGAGCGCCATCAGGGTGATCAGCGCACCACCCTCAACGGCATTGTTGGAACTTTCCGGAGCAATGATTCCTTCCGGGACCCCGGTGCCAAACTTCTCAGGATTCCTGGAGGCTTTTTTGGCCTGGTCATACGCCAGGATGTTGGCCACCGAGCCTCCTGCGCCGGGCAATATACCCGTAAACACCCCGATGGTGGCCGAGCGCAACAATACCGTCCAGTGCCGGAAAATGACCCGAATGGCCTGGCGATGCTCTATCCTGGCCTTGACCGTACCCCGCTCGGACAGGGACATGCGCGCCGCCACCGGATCCCGGACATCGCTGAGCAACTGGGAAAAAGCGAACAGCCCTATCAACACCGCGATGAAGTCAAAACCCTGCAACAGTACATCCGTGCCAAAATTAAAGCGCGCCATGCCAACGGCTTCATCCTCACCCACGGTTCGGACCAGCAACCCGAGGGCTCCGGCGATCAAGCCTTTGACCAGATGCTTGCCGGACAGGCTGGCGGTGATCGTCAGGGCGAACATGACCAGCATGAAATAATCCCAGGGCTGAAATTCCAGGCCGATGCGGGCCAGTTGTGGCGCCAGGGTCATCAGACAGACGGCACTGAAAATGCCACCGAAAAAGGACGACCAGACACCGATCCCCAGGGCCAGCCCTGGCTGGCCCTTGCGGGCCATGGGAAAGCCGTCGAAGGTGGTGGCCACCGAAGACGGGGTTCCTGGGATCCCCGTCAGGATCCCGGCCATGAGCCCACCGGACAGCCCGCCCACCAACACGCTGACCATGGTCGCCAGGCCCTGCTCCGGAGGCATGGAAAAGGTAAACGGTAATGTCAGCACCACGGCCATGGCGATGGTGAAACCGGGAATGGCACCGGCAATCAGGCCCGCGGCGACACCGGTCATCATCAGAATCAGGGTCTTGACCTCGAATACCGCGGCAAAAGCCGCGTAGATATTATCGAGAATCACGGCCGTCGCCTCAGGCCGCGAAGGGGTTGTAGATGACCCCCTCCGGCAGCATCACGCCAAGACCGAAGGTGAACAGAGCCCACATGGAACCGACGGTAAGAACTGCCAGCACGGCATGCAGCAACAATTGCCGCGGCGCCCAGCCGCCCAGCAGGCACATGAGCACGAACACGAAGCTGATGCCGCCAATCAGCATGCCTAAAACCGGCAGGCTGGCCAGGAAAGCAAAGAACATCGCAAAACAGATGATTGGATTGCGCCAATACGCCAACCAGCCCAGCAGCCCCCGGCGCTGCGAATACTCCGTTTCCGGCGCCTCCCGGGAGGCGCCCAATGATTGCAGCAGATAGATAAAAGACAGCACGGTCAGGAGTGCAATGACGACCCGGGGCCAGGTCGACGGCATCAGCACTCCGTAATCCGGTTGGCGGATGTCAAAACTGGCCCACGCAAATACGCCACAGCCCAGCAACAGGGCGATGGCGAGATAACAATCACGGTTCAGGCGCTGCATTGTGGCTCCACCATTACCAGAGCGTGTCTGGAAACGGCACAGGACCGGAACCACGCGGCTCCGGCCCTGTGTTTGACGGGCATGAGTTTTCGGTAGTTATTTACCCCAACCCATCTGATCGGCAATCTGCTTGAACTCGACGAATGATTTTTTAGCCCAGGCCTCATAACCGGCCGGCCCGACCCATGCGACGCCGGTACCCTTGGCAACCATCTGTTTTTTCAGATCCGGATCTTCGGCGGCTTGCTTGAAAACCCCGGCCCAGTAATCGATGGCAGCTTTGGGCGTGCCCTTGGGCACCACCACGCCGCGCTTGATGGAAAATGACAAATCGACACCCTGTTCCTTGAGGGTCGGCAGATTCGGCAGTGCCGGATCCCGTTTGTCCGCGGCAATTGCATAGGCCTTGAGCTGGCCCGATTCGATGTACTTGCGTCCGGAAGCCACATTCAGGCCGCCCAGGGTGATGGCACCTGAGAGCAATGCGGTCATGCGCTGGCGCGTGCCGTCGAATGGCACGAACTTGAACTTCATGCCGGTTTTTTGTTCCAGCCGCAGCCACACGAACTGACTGGTGGAGCCAAAGGTCGCACCGGTGGGGACGGTTCCGGGAGCCGCCAGCACGGCTTTTTTCATCTCGGCAAAAGTATTCCAGGGCGCCTTGGCTGAAGCACCGATAATGTCCGGGGTATCGGTCAGCAACGCCACTTTGTCGAAGGCATCGAACTGAAAATCAATACGGCCGTTCAGGTAGCTGGTCAGGGCGCTCTGGTGGATGGCGAACAGGGTGCAGCCATTGGGCTTCGCCTTGACGGCTTCCTTGGCGCCCTTGTTGCCGCCCTGACCGGGAATGGTCACCACTTTGATTTTAGGACTGACATTCATTTTGTTGATGGTTTTTTCGAAAATTGAAAACAGCACATGGGTGCCCCCTCCTGCCTTCCAGGGCACGATCAGTTTGGCGGTACTGCAGGGTAATTTCACCGCTGCAGCCAGACCCGGTGTCAGCAGGCCGGCCAGTGCCAACATCGATACGGCGCCGGCAAATCGGGTTTTGTAGTTCATTATCTCCTCCTCAATGGATGACCGTCAGATTGTGTTGTGAAGCTTCCAGATTCCCGTACCGTAGCGAGCAACATCGGCACACGGAATAACCAGTATAAACGATGATCCGGCGCACCGGAGCGTGAAAAAAATCATCTGCCATCAGGTTCCGACCCGTAGCGGTGAAACCAGTCCCTTCAGCGTGGCGAGGATACTCAAGGCGACGATCCGGCCACTACGTGGATTTTCCGGGCTTGGGATATTCTCGATCCGAAGTTCCAGAACGGCACTGTCGGACTCTACTAATAGGTTGTGGATGTTGCGGTCAATATCCGGGTCGGCCCAGATTTCCAGTTCGGTCCGTTCCGCGCCGATCCCCGCCAGCCCCACCGCCGCCGCAACGTTGACATTGGCAGGAAAGCCCCTGGCACCCTGCGCCGCGGTGCCCTTGAAAACGCACCGGGGGGAATCGACGCACCCCAGATCAATGCCCTGTTGCTCCAGATAAGGGGCCCCCAGCAATCCCCCGGGTGGCTTGCGGGTGATCATCCGCACCCGCTGGATGTGGCCCTCGGCAGCAGCCTTAATCGCGTCCAGGCCCAGGATTGCACCACTTGGCACCTGAATTCGGGCGCCACTGGTTGCCGCCTGATCGACCAGATCCATATTGTCCAGCAGGGCCCCGACACTGATGGGCACCAGGGTGCGTCCGGCACTCACCGCCGGCTCGGCGATTTCTCTAAACAGGCTCGCCGGGGCGCACTCCACCACTATTTCGGCATGATTCGCCAATTCCGAGGCCGCTACCAGACGAATCCTTCCACCCAGCGAAGCGAGGCGTCGCCGGGCACTGGCGGTATCGCGGGCCGACACCGCGACCAGTTCAAGTCCATCGATGCCGGCACACAGGCGCCTGGCGAGCGCCATGCCCACTGCACCGATGCTGCCAATCGCCACGGTCTGAACTGTTGTCACAGCAATGGCTCCAGATTTTTGAACCGGCCCATCAAGCACTTCAGCCGCTGACCGGCAGTTGCTGTTCCGCCAGTGTCGCCCAATAGCTGGCGCCATAGACAATGGCATCATCGTTGAAGTCGTAATTGGGGTTGTGCACCACACAGCTGCCTTTGCTGTGTTCGCCATTGCCCAGGCGCACGTAGCAACCGGGTCGCTCACGCAGCATCCAGGCGAAATCTTCCGAGCCCATGGAGGCAGGATAATCTTCGATCACATGGTCTTTGCCACACACCGCGGCGGCGGCTTGCAGGGCATGCCGGGTTTCAGTTTCGGTGTTGATGGTCGCCGGATAACGGCGATCGTAGTGAATCGACCACTCGGCCGCATGCGCCTGGCAAATACCCTCGATAATGCTGTTCATGCGTTGTTCGATAAAATCCCCCACGCCCGGATCATGACTTCGGCAGGTGCCCTTGATGGTGACTGATTCCGGGATCACGTTCATATTGGTGCCGGCATGAAACTGGGTGACGCTGACCACCGCGGCCTGCATGGGATTGACATTACGGCTGACGATTCGCTGCAGGGCCATCACCACTTCCGCGCCGGTCACGATGGCATCCCCGCCGTGGTGGGGATGGGCACCGTGGGATCCCTTGGCCTTGATGGTGATTTCGAACATATCCGCCGCGGCCATGGCCGGCCCGATGCGCATGCCGATTTTACCAACCGCCAGTCCCGGGGTATTGTGCATTCCGTATACATCGTCGACCGGGAACAGCTCGAACAGGCCATCTTCGACCATGACCCGGCCACCCGCGACATTTTCTTCCGCCGGCTGAAAAATGAATTGCACGGTGCCGCTGAAATCCCGGGTCTCGGCCAGATACCGTGCCGCTCCCAGCAACATCACCGTGTGGCCGTCATGCCCGCAAGCATGCATCTTGCCAGCTTGGGTGGAGGCATAGTCAAACTCATTTTCTTCGAGAATATCCAGGGCATCCATATCCGCCCGCAGGCCAATGGCACGCGCGGAATCACCGGCCCGCAAAGTGCCCACTACTCCGGTTCCAGCGAGCCCTCGGTGCACTGCGATGCCAAACGATTCGAGCTTTTGCGCCACCAGATCGGCGGTGCGAAATTCCTCGAAAGCGGTCTCGGGATGGGCATGAAGGTCCCGTCGCCAGGCGGTCAGCTCCGGTATATAACTTTGTATCAATTGCTTGACCGGCATGATTGATTTTCCTTGTCAAAGTCCTGACAGATCGGGGACCGGGCGGGCCAGATCGACGTGCCCCGCGAAATAGCTTTCCAGCGCCGCGGCGACGCCGATGACGAAGCGTTCAGAATGGGTACGCGGACCGACGATCTGCAGACCGAAGGGTGTGCTGGTCCGATCCCGACCGCAGGGCAGCTGCACCACCGGATGCCCAGTCAGGGTGATCGCAGCGGTAATATCCACCCACTGAATATAGCTGGGCAGTTTGTAGCCGTTGATTTCATCGCAATACAACTGCTCGACGGGAAACGGAGGAACCGAGACGGTCGGACAGATCAGCACATCCAGTTCATCAAAGTAGCGCTGGAAACGCCGGTAGATGTTCGTGCACTCGCCATAGGCCCAGGCAATTTCCTCGGCTTTCATCTGCAAGCCTTTTTCCACATTGCCCACCACATTGGGCCCCA
>Ga0114931_10004305_pt1 | contig 17770 bp, 12 predicted proteins | sample 2SBtaG_FD_89579 | JGI IMG/M metagenome (GOLD analysis project Ga0114931, IMG submission 89579) | Deep subsurface microbial communities from Kolumbo volcano to uncover new lineages of life (NeLLi) - 2SBTROV14_V59a metaG | ecosystem: Environmental > Aquatic > Marine > Volcanic | place: Kolumbo...
ATGCTCTTTGATGCCAGATAAGACCTGAGCCTCGAGTCCGTTGCGCTGACCGATCTTCACGATTCGCGATCGGGCTCTTCCCGACGCTTCGACAAACACGGCCCACTCATCTTCTTGTCGAAATAGGGCACTGGTGGGCACCTTCAACACGTCGGAGTCTTCCCAGATGACGATCCGTGCTTCGACACGATAGCCGTCACCGAGATTTTGCCACAGTTCCAATGGGTCGGTAAAGTCGGCAATGACATAAACCCGTTGTTCTTCAACCCCGAGGGCCGACACTTTTGTAAAGGCTTGCGGATCGACCCGTTTCACACGCGCGTTAAGAGGTCGACGACCGCCCCAGTGTTCGAGGATAACACGGCTTCCCGGGGAGATTTTCACGGCATCGCTCGAGAGCACATCGACTTCGATCTCAAGGTCGTTTGGAGCGCCCAGTTCCAGCAGCGGCGTTCCTGGAGCCACGATCGAGCTACTTTTTTGAACGACTTTCAAGACGCATCCTTCGATCGGTGCGCGAATCTCGACCCTTGGCGAGGCATCGCCCTCGACTGGCCTGGTATGGATCAAGGCAGCTCGCGCCAGTTCCAATTCGAACGTTGCAATTTGCACGGCCAGATGCGCGGATTTAAGTTCTTCGGCCCGCTGCCGTTCAAGGAGTTCAAAGTTCTCGAACTCGTCCTGCGAGATCGCTCGCTGTTCGTGCAGCTTCCGCGCGCGGCGAAACTCACTCTGGGCGAATTCATAACGAACTTTCGCTTGCTCCAACTCCGGACCCGCGCGTTCGAGTGTTTTTTCCGATCGTTTCACGCGAGCCTCTGCTTCGGCGCGCGAGCGGGCATCGAGCAATGCGGGATCGGTCGGCTCAAGCACGGCCAATAGCGTTTCTCCGGAGACGACCTTATCACCAGGATCCAGTTCAATGCGCAACAGACGCCCCGCCAAGGGGGAAGAGACAACGTATCGCTCACGAACGCGCGTTTGGCCCTCTTCATCGACCGTGATCAACAATTCGCCACGGACCACCTCTTGCAAATCGACGGCAACCGGCCGCGGAAGCAAGGCGTAGACAATAGCGGCGATCGTCGCCACGGCGATTGTTACCAAAAGCGAGCGATTCACCCAGCGACGAAGTCGGCCACTGTTGGCGGCGGTTGAAACGGTATCGAACTGTTTCGAGTTTGCTTTCATGTTCCGACCGGAGTGGTTTTACTCTCTCGTCTTGAGCACTTCCACCAAGTCTAGGCGATCGAGCCGACGACGGACGATCAATCCTGACAGAAACGCGGCAACAATCACCACGGCGGCGGCATAGGCGTAGGTCGCCGTACTGATGATGACAGGAATGCGATACAACTCGGTATTCAAGAACATCGATGCCACCACTACCTGAGCGTAGCCCAACGCCATTCCCATTGGCAGGGCCACGGCCGTCAACACGGCAAGTTCTCCGAGCAAAATAAAGCTGATTTCGGCCCGCGTTAAGCCAATCACGCGCAGCGTGGCCAGCTCGCGGCTTCGCTCTGACAACGCGATTCTAGCGCAGTTGTACACGACACCAAACGCGATCACCACGGCGAAGAAAATATTAAAGGCCTGCATGCGCAACATATTCTCGGCAAGCGTTTTCTCGAAGCTGCGAATCGCGGCGTCCTTTATGGTCACGCTTGCCACAGCGGGAGTTTCCTTGAGCGTGGTGTACAACTCATCGAGTTGAGCGGCATCGGTCGTCAGATTCGCGCCCGATACCGTCTTGCCTTCGCGCATCACACGATTCAGGGCATCGATGTTCATGTAAGCCGACATGCCAATGAACTCAGCAAACACACCCGCCACCAGCACGCGACGTACCGGACGAGAGCCTTCGAGCACTTCGAGGGTGGCCAAGTCACCAACTTTCAAATTCAATACTTGGGCAAGTTTCTCGGACAGCATTAAACCATCCGAGGGTAGTTCGACTTCGTGCAGATCGTCGTTGATCAGGCGTTGCAGACGCGGATGGTCGGGTAGCCCCAACACGGCAACGCGACGATTGCGGTTCTTAAATCGCAAACGCGCTGGAACCGCCCGAAAGGGTTCGAGATCGATTACACCCGGCAAGTGCCGTGCCTCATAGATGGCATCCGTGGGGCGTGGTTCGACGTAGGTCAGTGTGATGTCCTGTCGTTGGGCCACATTGAACTGCGCGTCTAGCATGAAGTCCAGCGCATCGGTCATGAATTGACCCAGCACGAGTATGGCGACCGACAGTGCGATTCCGAAGGAAGACAAGAACGCCTGTAGAGGTTGGCGTTCCAGATGCCGCAAAATCATCCGCGATGGCTGCGTCAAGAGGCGTTGCAGACCGATTCGCTCGACCAATGTTTCGCGATAGCGTGCCGGTGGTTCGGGCCGCATCGCCTCGGCTGGCGGCAGTTTCACCGCGCGACGCACGGCGAACATCGTGCCGACCACGGCGGCGATCAGACTAACGGCCACCGCCAATACGACAACGTTGGCTCCAGGTGATATTTGAGCAATGGGAAACGATAGAACTGCGTGTACATTGCCGTCAGGTCACGTCCGAGAAAGTAGCCGGCAATAATTCCCAGGAGGCTTCCCCCCAACACGACCAACAACACGAACTTCAGATAGTGGACACCCACTTCGAGATTCGTATAGCCGAACGCCTTGATCGCGGCAATTTGTTCCCGTTGCGTTCGGATCATCCGATTCAAGACGACGTTCAATAAGAACGCCGCCACCGACAGAAAGATCGTCGGCACGATCTTCGCCATGCGTCCCAGTTGTGCGATTTCATCTGAAATAAAACGATGCGATACCTGATCGTGGCGTCCATGAGCGCCTTGACCGCCATAAGGTTCCGTCAGCTCATCCAGCCGGCGGAGAACTTGGGCTTCGTTGCCCTCGCGCATCATCGACAACGTCAGGTTGTTGAACGCGCCATCCATGTCGAAAGCCGCCTCCATCGGCGTGAGGCCCATCCACAATACGCCAAATCGCTTGTCGTCGGGAAAGACCGCGCCGGGGCGGATCTGGTAAATGTATTCCGGCGAAAGGGCGATCCCGACAACCTTCAACACCTTGCGGCGTCCGTTGAGAATCGCCACGATCGTGTCGCCCGATCGCAGCTCGTGGGCATCGGCGAACCCATCGCTCACCAGCACCTCGTCGCCATGTCGCGGTTCGGGCATGCGACCGGCTCGCAGATAGACATTATTGAGAACCGGCGCGTGATGATCGGGAATGGAAATCAGGCGTCCGACCGCGGGCTCACTCATCCCCGGCACGTCTAGATTGACATCGAACACCACTCGAGTCTGCACCCTAGCCACCCCGGGAATCTGTTCCAGGCGATCGACCAGGGAGCGTGGCGCCCGTTTCATTTGAGTGAAGACATCAGCGAATCGGTAGCGCTGATAGTAAGCGTCGAGCGTCAACCTGAGGGAGTCTTGGGCGCTGAGCGACAGCACGAACATCGCCACGCCACTGGCAATCACGAGCGTGATGGCTAGCGTCTGTCCCTTCATTCGCATCAAGTCGCGCAACAGCTTTCGATCGAGAACACGCATTGGAACTTCACCACTCCAGTTCGCGCGGTTCTCGTTTCGATTCGTTCACATGCACGGAGGAGATTTTTCCGTCTGAAAGGGAGATAACCCGATCCGCCATTGCGGAGATTCCGGCATTGTGCGTGATAATCGCCGTCGTCGTGCCCAGTTCGCGATTCACCCGTTGGATGATTTCCAACACGACGACGCCCGTGCCGTAGTCCAGCGCGCCGGTGGGTTCATCGCACAACAGAACATCCGGTCGCTTGGCAATCGCTCGCGCAACCGCCACGCGCTGTTGCTCTCCGCCGGAGAGTTGTGCGGGAAAATGGTCGAAGCGCTGTTCAAGCCCCACCATGGAGAGCGCGTCTTCGGGCGACATCGGAGTGCGCGCCACTTCGGTGACCAACGCCACATTCTCGCGAGCCGTGAGGCTAGGGATTAGATTGTAGAATTGGAACACAAACCCAACGTGATCGCGGCGATAGCGGGTGAGTTGCCGCTCGTCGCTTCGTGTGAGGTCGATATCACGATATCGCACGCTCCCGCTGGAAGGCACATCCAAACCACCCAAGATATTCAGCAACGTCGACTTGCCACTGCCCGAAGGACCAAGCAATACGACGAACTCACGTTCAAACAGATCTATATCCACGCCGCGCAAGGCATGAACTTCGATCTCCCCCATGTGGTACACCTTGGTGACGTTCCGCGCCAAGAATACCGAAACGGCGGGAGCAGACGGCGAGTCTGTTTGACCAGCGGGAACCATATCGACCATTGTACGGCATGGCAACTAAAGAACGAAGGGAGCCGCCTGATAACCGCGTCTCGTCCTGGTCGTATGATTTCTCGGTGCTGACATGCGTCTCCGACACGGTGGTGGTCACGACGTCGAAGTTGTCGCAAGATCGGCGATATTGATGTCGCCGTTGGAATCTTCGAGTGGGAACGCTTGCTGGCCATCGTGCCAGTGTTGGCAGTTTCGTCCAGCGTTCTTAGCGGCGTAAAGAGCTTCATCGGCCCGTTTGATCCAATCAGCCTCCGACTCACCGTTTCGGGCTTGGGCAATCCCGGCGCTCGCCGTGACGCGCAGTTTTTTCCCTTCGAACTGAACCTCACCTCGGTAAATCGCTTTGCGCACCCTTTCCGCAAGTGGCGCCGCCTCTTCCAACGTGGTATTGGAGAACAGAATGGCAAACTCTTCGCCGCCATAACGGGCCGGAATGTCTACGTCACGGGCCCCCTTCTTTAGCACTTCGCTCACACGACGAAGCACTTCGTCACCAGCAAGATGACCGTGCTGGTCGTTGAAACGCTTGAAATGATCCACGTCCAGTATCATTAACGTGGCGGGCGCTTGTTTTTCAATCTGGGCCGCCAAGAGTCGCTGAATCTGTTCGTCGAATTCACGACGATTCGAGAGACCCGTCAAACTGTCGGTTCGAGCGTCGGCGGCAAAGGCATCCATCTGCCGCGACTGATCTTCCAGTTGTTTCCGAGCGCTGCTCAGATCCGATTGCATCTCCTCGTTTGCTTTCATTAAGCTGGCCACCGCGGCGAGCACGGTTTCGCTGTCACTGTTTTCGTCGACCGTGAGACCTTGTGAAATCTCTTCCACAATCGTGTTGTGCCGATCGATGCCACGCGCGACACCGGCAGTCAAACCGCTAACCGAGTCCATGATCTTTTGAATCTCGGCGGTTTGATTCCCCGTTTGCGTTTCTGATAGCTCCTGTTCTCGCACGGCAATTTCAATTACCACATCGCCAGCCGGGGTCATCAAGGGAAAGCACAACGGGGCATGGGATGAATGGTAACTGGTTTGAGACGCCGTTCCCTGCACAACAATGGGAAAACAGGAGTACTGTTTGTCTTGGATCTTCGAAGCGATGCCCTCGATGAACTCAACAACAGTATCCAGCGCGCCGCTGTCAATCTCGCGTTTCGGACGCTTATGAATGCTGGTGTCCATCGCCAGAATGACCTCAGGGTCGAAGTTGATGACCAAAGTCCCTTTCAACTTGCCCGCGAAACCGATCATCGCCGGAATACGCCGGTCGGGTTCGACTTCTTGCTTAATGAAAGGGCGACCGCGAGTGATCGTCCATCCCAATTCTCTTGCAAAGTGATCTTGAACGGCAGCAATAACCGGATTAATCAGTTCAGCCTTCATGGTGTTCCGCAGTCGTATCTGGGGGCGTGCCATCTTGTGGTGAGAGCTTCGGAAAACTCTGGGCAAACGGGGCTCGAACCGGGGGGCGACCGATTACCCAGACCTACGTATCGTGCATGGACTGACGTTTTCCTTTGAAAAGATAGGTCAGAGATTGCCGATCGATGATGAGATATTTCGAGAAAGCCCGGTGAGAACGATTTTCTCGGTTGCTCCATCCCCACGAGCGCGAAAATCGTTCGTGGGCCAGCCTGGGGACGATAAATCCAGAGAGCTGCGTTCATTGCCAGCGGTGGCTGAGCAACTCCCCCCGATAATTCCCGCCTCGGGAGGTAAGCAATTTCACAGACCTTGCCTAGTACGACCCGAATAATTCCCCCGGAACGCTTGGCAACATGACTCGGGCGGAACCGAATTTCGAACTTCGCGGAGAGCTTGGAATGATGAGAAAGCGACATGTGATGGTGGCGCTAGGCTTGGTATGTGTCGTCGTCATGCTTACAGCCCAGCTAGAGTGTCATGCCTCGGAGAACGTCGCGCTTGGCCGCGCGTGGCCTTCCAATCAGCAAGTGTCCATCGACCAAATCGATCATCACCCCTACAGCATGCTATTGGCCAAATACACCGATGCCACCGGGATGGTCAACTACTCCGCCTGGAAAGCGTCGAAAGAAGATATGCGGACGCTCGATCACTATCTACAAACGCTTTCGCAAGCCAATACGTCCAAACCTGCCAGTCGCGAGGCCAAATTGGCGTTTTGGATCAATGCCTACAATGCCGTGACGATTCGAGGCATTCTTCGGGAATATCCCACGTCAAGCATCCGCGACCACACGCCGCTTGTAATGGGATACAACATTTGGGACGACTTGAAATTGATCGTTGGCGAAAACCGCTACTCACTCAACCAGATGGAACACAACATCCTTCGCAAAATGGGCGAACCTCGGATCCACTTCGCCATTGTCTGCGCCTCGATCGGTTGTCCTCGATTGTTGGCTGAAGCCTACACGGCTGATCGTCTAGAGCAACAACTGCTCGAAAACACACAGTATTTCTTTTCCGATCAAAGCAAATTCCACGCGGATATCAAACAGAAAAAAATCCATATTTCACCCATCCTCAAGTGGTTTGGAGGAGACTTCGGATCGAACCTGGCCCAACGGATGAAGACAATCTCGCCATACTTACCAGACCCCGAATCACGAGAACTGGCCGCCAGCGGAACCGCTAGCGTGTCCTATCTCGACTACGATTGGAACTTGAACGACCAGGCGGCACACGCAGCGACGAAGTGACACCAGTAGTGGCGTTTCCAGCAATCAGAAAAAGGTGGTCCGCCCGCAACGCTGTCAGCAGAGAAGGCTTTCTGGAACGGGATGGAAAGGGACCACTGACACCAAAGACGTTCGTAACGCCTCCAAGACGATGTCCATGGCTTCCTCAAGGGCGCCGGCCAGAAAATCCGAATATTGGGTCAAAAGACATCTTGCATCGCAACACCATTTTCGCCAATATCCGCATGCTTTTCCTTTTCGCTCAAAATCTCTTCCACTTGCGTAATTTGGCTTACACAGTTTCAGCCAAACCTTCGCCGATGACAGAGGGTGTGTCGGACATGCGGTCCGAAATAACTCGGTCGTTTCCCACATCAAAAGGACTCCGCGATGAAAAAAATTGGATTTGCAGCCATGGGAGCCAGTCTGGTCTTGGTTCTCTTTGCGGGTTGCTGGCACAATTGCGGTTCTGGTGGTTGTGCCTCGGGATCTTGTGGCGCGCCCGGCTATGCGGCCCCGGCGGGAACCCCTGTGTACCAAGAGGGAAGTTCAACGTACAACTCTCCTCCAAGCTACTCGCCGGCACCGGCTGGCCCAGCCTCGAATATGTCACCACCGGCGGGTTCTGGAATGCGTTAGGCGATCTCGACCGCTCGTCGCCTACCGTGATACGGAACTTGCTGCTAACGTTCATAAAGCACCTTAAGCGATCGGTCGAAACGTACGAGGTTCTGGAATGACCGTGCAAACCGCTGCTCGGCCCCGCAGGCGAACTGTAGCAAAGCAATCTTTCGACCATGTGTGGGTCATTATTCCCACGTTGAATGAGCAGGCGTCATTGCCGCTGGTATTGCGCGACTTGCCGCGGGTCGGTCGCGTCATTGTCGTCGACAACGGTTCGACGGACGACTCCGCCACGCTTGCCGAAACAGCCGGTGCCAGGGTCGTGAGTGAACCGCGACGCGGCTACGGCGCGGCATGCTTGCGGGGTATGCAGGCAATCGTCGATTGTGTCGAACAAGGGGCGGAGCCGCCCGGGGTTGTTGTCTTTCTCGATGCGGACTACAGCGACCACAGCGATGAATTGCCAAGATTGATCGCGCCGATCACTAGCGGTCAGGCGGACTTCGTGCTGGGGTCACGGCTGCTTGGCGAGCGTGAACCCGGGGCGATGCCGCCGCAAAGCGTCTTTGGCAATCGCTTGGCCTGTTTCCTCATGCGGCGACTGTTTGGCGGTCGCTACACCGACCTTGGCCCCTTTCGTGCCATCAAGTACGAGGCGCTCTTGCGGCTGAACATGATCGACCGCAATTTCGGCTGGACCGTCGAAATGCAAATCAAAGCCACGCGCGCGGGGCTGCGTACGTTGGAAGTGCCCGTCTCCTACCGCCGCCGCGTGGGCGTTAGCAAAATCAGCGGCACCGTGAGTGGTACGATCAGGGCAGGGTGGAAAATCCTGTACTTAATCGCCAAGTATGGGTGGCAAACGCGCCGCGCTCATCCGACAGGTCAATCGCATTAAGATCTCCGACCAGCCTCTCGCTGGCACACCGCTCGCACACGCCACGATTCGTCGGGCATCGATGTGATGGCCAAATCTCCGCCGCTAGAACCGGTTGACGACGCAGAAGACACGAAGCGATTGCTCGTAATCGCTTCGATCGCTCTTGGCTGTTGGGCAGCGTTGGCTACGGTTTCCAACTACAGCGGATTGTTCGAATACCACGCCAACTATCGTAATCGCCCAATTACCGGAGTGATGGCGCTGTTGGCGTTCGTTTTCGCCGGCCACATCGTTGCGTTGTTCATCGGGCTGCGCATTCGATCTCGCCGGAGGTTGACCGAACTGATCGTTGCCGTGGCGGTTGTTTTCCGTCTTACGATCTTGCCCACGGTTCCGATTCAGGAACTCGATATCTATCGATATCTTTGGGATGGAGCCGTAACGACGACAGGGACGAGCCCCTTTCGCTATAGCCCCAAACAGGTTCACGATGCCAACGCCAACGCGCCTCTGCCAAAGGATTTGGCCAAGTTAGTCAAACTTCGCGACAACCATCCGGCTCTGGCGGAGATTCTTTCGCGAGTGCATTACGGCGATCTGCCGACGATTTACCCGCCGGTGAGTCAAGCGGTCTTCGCGATGGCCTCCTTCATGACTCCGCCAGAGGCAACGCTCTATCAGCGTGTCGTCATTCTGAAGGCGTGGTTCGTCGCTCTCGATCTTGCCACGCTGTGGATTCTGATCGCGCTTCTCCGCTTTACAAAGCGACATGTCGCCTGGAGCATCGCATATGGTTGGTCGCCGCTGGTGCTCAAGGAAATTGCCAACGCGGGGCACCTTGATGCGATCGCCGTGTTTCTCACGATGCTGGCAATCTATTTGGCCGTTCGACTTTTTTGGCCAACGACAGACGAAGAACCACCGTCGCGTCGTTATGCTTGGATGGGCGCGGTGCTGGGTTTGGCCGTGGGCGCCAAACTCTATCCGATCATTCTCGTGCCGTGGGTCGCCTTCACGGCGGTCCGCCGTCGTGGATGGAAGACCGCGGGCATCATGACAGGGACGACCGCCGCCGTTGTACTGGCTACCTGTTGGCCAATGCTGCCGCGGTCACACAGCCCAGCCGCCCAACAGCCCCCGGCTGCTGATACGAGTGTTTTACATCCACCCAGCGTGATTGATGTGAGTGTCCAAGATCCCAGTCGTGGTCTCTCGACGTTTCTGAGATACTGGGAGATGAACGACTTTCTGTTCATGATCGTCGTTGAAAACCTGAAGCCCATGGCTGATGTGGCCCCGCAAGACACCGCGTGGTTCTCGATTGTTCCCGAGAGCTGGCGAATGCGATTGCTGGGCCCTTGGTCGCGCGCGATGCAAGTTTCCTCTCGAGACGCGGCATTCATGATGAGTCGCGCCCTGACGGGATTCGCATTTGTCGCGTTAGCGCTCGCGCTGGCGTGGTACGCGGCTCAGGCAAAACATCCCACCGTATGGCTATCGTATGGCTTTCTTACGACAGCTTGGTTCTGGCTGCTGGCCCCAACACAAAATCCCTGGTATTGGGTTTGGGCCCTCCCGCTGGTCGGATTCGCCCGCAGCCGCGTCTGGCTGGCGATGGGTGGACTTGTGCTGATCTACTACATCCGTTTCTGGTTTTCCTACCAGCGGCCCGACCAAGAAGTGTTTGGCACGGCTTATCGTGGCACGACGTTCTTCGATTTCGTTATCACGTGGCTCGAATTCGCGCCGTGGTTTCTCTGGCTGGCCATCGACTGGTATCGAAGTCGAAAACCTCGAACGGAACAACCCGTGACGCAGCCAAGCCGTTAGAACCGGGTCAACAATAACTTCCACTTCCACGGGTTCTGTCAGACGTGAATCGAAGCGCCCGATGCCACGGTTGGCTTGTTGCCCAAGCGTGTAAATCCAAACCACTGGACAAGCCAGCAGTTGGCACCATCGAGACAGGTCTGACAGAGCGCTAGCGTGGATGCCAAGACTATTTTGCGTCGTTCACGAACAGGTAATCATCGCCATCGGCTCCCGCGTGGCAATTGATGCAAGCATTTAACTTGCCGGCCAATCGCATGTCACCCTTCATGGCCACCGTGCCATCGGGATTGTATTTCACCCAATACCAATCGCCGTGTTCGGCGTCGTAGCCTGTCGAGCGGTACATCACGGTCACCGCACCCAACATCTTTTTGTCCGGAGCATAATTCTCTTTGACAACGATCGCCCCGTTGGGCATCCCGTCCATGTTCGTAATGGCCTTACGATTCAGATAGACCTTCAAGAACGCACCGTGGGGGCTTTTTCCCGCATAAAGGTTGCCGTCCTGACCAGGTGCCGGGGCCCAGTTTTGGTACTTGGCGCTTTGCAGGTAGTTCCAAAATCTCGCTTCAAACGACGGACGCCCCTGCTGGCCGCCACCACCCTGGACCTGTTGCACGCTCGAACCACGGGCGCCACTTTGCGCCTGAGCACTCGTTGAAAGAAACAGGACACCGCATCCGGCAACGAAGGCCAAACACATGCGGACGACGGAAACCCTACGATGACTCATGGTGAACTCCTGGGATTATTCTCGCGGCGAGCGGGTGTGTAACAATTCTCAACCCGACTGTTTCGGATACCGCATCTTACGCAGTATCGTGCAAGAATTCTGTAATATGTCGCACACTTCCACGAGAGAATTTCGTGGTTGGTGGCCTCACATCAACTGAGGCAGGGGCGGCATGACGACACCGCGATTCACGAATCCTTCGGCTTGAAATTCGGATTCGAGCGTGGCATTTGGGCATCGACGTCTCGCAGCCATCGGGCCAACTGCCGCCGGAGCTGCTTCACCTTTCCCGGGCGCTCCGCCGCCAAATCGTTCGCTTCTCCAGGATCATCGCCAAGGTGGTACAGTTCCACACGGTCGTCCTTATGGTATGCAAGCAGCTTCCACGGGCCCCGTCGCACGGCCGAAACGGGTGTTGTCGTGGGGTAGTAGTGTGGATAGTGAAAGAACACCGCGTTGCGTTGCAGTCGCGTGGAGGGGTCTTTCAAGATTGGCGAGACGTCCAGACCATCGAACACATCTTTCCCATCTTTCCCTTGACAGCCAGTTACCGCCGAGATGGTCGGATGCAGGTCCATCGACAAGACCACCGCTTCGCAAACCGCGTCCTTGGGTGTCGTGCCTGGCAAACGCACAATCAGCGGCACGCGGATGCCCCCTTCGTACAACGATCCTTTTCCTGAACGCAACGGATAGTTGTTCGTCACGCGCTGACCGTGATAGGGGTTCACATACCCTCCATTGTCCGAAGTAAAAACGACCAGGGTATGATCGTCGATTCCCAACGTCTTCAGCCTCTTCAGAATGCGACCGACGTTTTCGTCCAGGCTATGAACCATCGCCGCATAGCCGGTGTTTTGGTGATGGTGTTCAGGACGAATCGTTTTCTTGTATCGAGCAACCACCTCAGGCTTGCCTTCGATCGGGGTATGCACCGTGTGATAGGCGAGATAGATGAAGAATGGCCGATCCGCCACACGATCAATTGTCGCCAATGCCTCATCCGTAAGACGATCGGTCAGGTATTCACCCGGGTGCCCCCATTCCAAGTGCGGCACGTAACGTATTTCTTCGGAATTGCTCCACCGACCGCGATAGGGATAGAAGTAGGTCGACGGTGCGCCCCAGAACGTCCCGCCAATGTTCACATCGAACCCCTGCGTCTGCGGATAGTGCGAAGCGGCACCCAAGTGCCACTTGCCAAGGTGCGCGGTGAAATAGCCGGCTGCTGAAAGTCGCTCCGCCAAGGTCACTTCGGCGTGTGGCAAATTGCCCACCGTCACCGGCGGAATCAACTTGCGATCTTGCGGCGGATGTTGCGACTGCTCGAACCACACGGTCATGTGGAGTCGGGCCGGATATTTGCCCGTCAACAAGGCCGCGCGCGTCGGAGAACAGACGGGTGCCGACGCATACGCCTGCGTGAACCGAACGCCTTGGCTAGCGAATCGATCGATATTGGGAGTCTGGTGTACGTCGGCCCCGTAACACCCCAGGTCGGCCCAACCCAGATCGTCGGCCAAAATGATGATGACGTTAAGCGGCGGGCCATCCCCGGCAGTCGCTGAAGGCAGCCAAGACATTACCACCAACGCGACGACGCCGACGACAAACAAGGAGTGTATTCGCTTCATGAATAATGAGCCCTTCAATTTGCTGGTTTCAGTTCATCTCGTCGAATTCGTTTCACACCGGGATGGCCAGTATACTTCGAGCGGCCGGCGACCGCGATTCTCTCGCCGATGCCAACTTTTGGACGTATCCCAAGGACGCTATTTTTAAGCGTTCTCCGTGATGTTCCCGAGCGCTTGCCCTGGGATCGGCTGTTTTTCATTCAGGAGCATATCTCGACATGCGTGATATCACGGTTGCGACCGCACAATTCGAATATCGCGACGACGACAAACAGTTCAATCTGTCGCGAATCAGGGAACTCACACGCTTTGCAAAAGGGCAGGGGGCCGAGATCGTCAGCTTCCACGAAGGATGTGTGCCAGGCTATTCGTGGCTGCAACCGCTTTCCAGAGCACAACTGTGGGAAGTCGCTGAATCGGTGCCCGAGGGGCCTTCGATCGCGGCGCTCGTCGACATTGCCACGGAGCACGACATCGTCGTAATGGCAGGGCTCATCGAGCGAGACGCGGACGATCGACTCTACAATTGCTATGTCACCGTCGGTCCCGAGGGGTTCATCACACGCTTTCACAAGCTACACCCGTTCGTCAATCCACACTTGACGCCCGGCGCCGACTTCCATGTGATCGACCTGCGCGGCTGCAAGGTTGGTTTCCTGATTTGCTACGACAACAACCTGCCGGAAAATGTTCGAGTGACCACCCTGTTGGGCGCCGAGATCATTTTCATGCCCCACGTCACGGGCTGTCTTCCCTCGGAAATGCCTGGACGCGGCGTGATCGATCGCGAGATATGGGAGAACCGCCATCGCGACCCAGTGCGGCTGCGGCAAGAAATTCGCGGTCCCAAGGGACGCGCGTGGCTCATGCGATGGCTTCCTACCCGAGCCTATGAGAACGGTGTCTACGCCGTCTTCAGCAACGCCGTGGGCTGGGATTACGACACGGTGAAACCAGGTCTTTCGATGTTGCTTGATCCCTTCGGCGAAATCCTTGCCGAGAGCCACGCCCTGGGCGACGACATCGTGGTAGCCCATTTGACCGCCGACAAGTTGGACATCGCCCCAGGGCGGCGCTACCGCATGGCCCGTCGCCCCGAGCTGTACGGCAAACTTGTCGAGCCACAAGAGTCCGTGACGCTTCCCGGCTGGAAGCTAAAGCAAGTATCCGAGGAATAGCGAGGGTAGAGAGCCGTGTCGAGAATCGAGGCTTGCGCAGGAATGCGAAAACATGAGAGTGAAAAAGAAAAACCCCGCCAGCCAAGCCAGCGGGGCTGTGATTCTTGCTTCTTAGGGTAAGTGGATTATCGCTATTTGGGCCTTCGCCACGCCGCAAATCCCATTGATAACAGACCGAGGGCGAACAGAGTGAACGTGGAGGGTTCCGGGATCATGCTGGGTACGGGCTGGTGTGGTCCTGTATGCACAATGTCCGTGATGAAAAAATCACCCGCTGGAAACATTGCCGTGTGTGGATCTTTTGCGGGAGGAGTATGCGTCCAACCACCCATGCTACTGAGACCAATCGGCGGTGCTGCTTGACTAACAAGGATGTCGAGTGGATTGTTTGGATCGCCGCCGTCGACGGCAAAAAATGCATCAGCAAACACGTTGGGGAAGCTGGCCGAAAGTGGTGGGCTATCGCAGTACTTCGCGTTCGACCGAGCACTGGATCGTTTGGGAAAAACAATTCTTCAGGAGGACCGTTGAACCAATCCACATTCCAGATCCCAGCTAAACCACCGCCGCTTGCCGTGACGAGATGCTGACGAGACAACTTCCCGCGGCGGGGATACATTCGATCACGCCGGAGGGCAAATTCTTGGGCGCGTAGAAGAGTCGATCGAGACGCTCTTTAAGCGCGGGTACGGCCGAAGTTCGCGCCAAGACCATGGCGCATCCGCCTAATCCGGCACCGGCGATCTGCGCACCTTCAACCCCCGGAGTGCGAAGAGCGATATCGACAATCGCGTCGATGTCACATGTGCTACATCGATACGCTCCGTACTGAAGATGCAACAAGGCCCGTCGTTTTCGCTCGGGATCGCCGCCGTGACAATCCTCGATACAGCGACGCAGATAGTCGTCTGAAATATCAGCCGTCCATGGTTCAGCCTGCAAGTCGTCGGTCACGCGGAAACATCGTTCACCGTCGTGGGAGATCCGCATCAACTCACCCAAGGCGATCATGTCACCTTCTTCCAAACAACGCGCCGCCTCTCGGGCACGGCCACATTCACTGATGCCGAACAACATCACACCACGAATCGGATAACGATCGTCATTTTCGGCCGCATCAAAATAGGTTTGCAATCGCCGCCACACTTGGGGGTCGTCGGCGAAGTTTCGCGGGATTTCCGCCGCACTCATTTCCAACGGCAACTCGAGCAAGATCTTGTAAATTGTCTCGACGGATACATGAAGCGTCTCGGGGCGGATATCGCGGACATATTGAATCAGCGCGGCGTACTGGGGGAATCGCTTGCGAACCAACTCCACGCCGGCCATGTAGCTGGCCACTCGTGCATTGAACGCCTTCTTCACGCTGCCAGCCTTTTGAGCCTGCGTGAAAGAGTTGCAGACCACCATGCGATGCGAGTCGGGAAAACGCACCTGCTTGAGAACTTCAAAGTCGTGAAATTTCACATGCGTGATGGCACCGGCAGCGCCGAACTTCATCGCGGCATGATCGGCGCTCCCGCCGCGGGTGCCGACGAACCACTCGCCTTCGCCACAAAAATTCACGAACTGCCGCGGTTGCACATCGAGCCCGTGCAGCGCGACGGCCGTTTCGGCAGTGGAAACCACCAACGCGGAGGAGGAACTCATCCCCGCGGCGACGGGAATGCTCCCGCAGACCGCCATGTCCATCCCCGAGAGCAGCCGATCGGGAAACGCCATTTGCAGTCGTAGCATGGCAGCCTCGATGTAGATCCACCAACCGCCCGCCGATTGTCGAAGATAGCGCTCCAGTGCCGCGCTGTTGATACAGTTGAGCCAGCCGTCCCAGTCGAGTTGGGCGATCATCCGGCCCAGCGAGAGCGATGCGTCGGGAAATTGGTCGGGATCGACGTTGCGAATTTCCAAGCGGTCGTCGGCTCTGGGCGAGGCCGCGACGACGACCTCCTGGTTCACGGCCATCAGATTACAGTGGCCACCTTGCCAGTCGACATGACGCCCTACGATATTGATTCTTCCCGGCGAACGAACCAAGATCACATGACGGTCGGCGGAAAAACACGCTTGAAACCGCAGTAGCGCGCGTCGATAAGCTTCACGCCGTTCGGTCAACAGTGTCACGTTGCTGGTACCGTACAATTCTTGAAGTACGGCGTCTGTTTCGCCCCTCGCCGGTCCATCATCGGACAAGAGATCTAGCCACTGGCTAACCGTCTTGAATCGCTCACGACCGAGACGCTGTTCGATGGCTGTCAACGATTCCCGCTGACGACCTTGGAAGTGATCTTCGATCTGTAACAATTCCTCGGGATTGTTATACGACATCACATCGAAGGGACTGGTCGTACTCACATAGCCGACCGCCGCGGATGACGATTGACCATCACGCATTTGCAGCACCGAGCCCATCGCGTCAGTCAAGTATTGTTGTCCCTGAGCGTTGTCCGACGGCATGTGACGCAGCCCGCGCTCGAACAGATCCTTGCGAATGAGATAGACCGATTCGTTTCGCAGAGTGGCGTTTTGAGCCGCTTCGGGTTCGATCTCCAGCGAATCGTCGCGCACAGCGAACCGCATTGGAAACTGCCTTAGCGTGGCCAGCAATTCATCACACTCAAACGGTGCGGCTGCTTCGAAGTCGCCACCATCGAGCAAGTCGCCCAACGTGGCATCAGGGCCAAGGTATCGAGAGACTATGCCCCGTATCGCTTCCCAAGTAATGGTGTTTGCCTTGTGAGCGACAAGCAGTTCGGCCACTTCGCGACGGCAGCGGCGAAGGCGAATGTCGGCCATTTCGGCGATTGCCGCCGGTCGACCATTGGTGTCCAGCAGAACACGCCCCGCCGACACACCACCCCACTGAGCCGGCGAAACGAGAAACGCCAACCCGAGTTGCTCTTCGTTATATCTCTCAAGCAGTTTCGACAAGATGGCGCTATCAACGATCTTATCGCCGGCAACCACGAGAATTCGAGCCCCATCAACAACGTTGGCCAATGCTTCGAGCCCCCGTTGTGCGGCATGCCCCGTGCCAAGGGCCTCGCTTTGATAGGCAAAGATCACATTGGAGAACTGTCGGCCGACGATTTCGATGACCTGGCCAGCCTTTTCACCGACGACGACGACGTTCTTCGTCACACCGGCGCGATTATAGATATCGATCGCCCTGACGATCGTGGGGATATTTGCTACCTCGAAACAAACTTTGTGCCGATCGTGTGCTCCCATTCGCCGGCCTTTTCCGGCAGCCAACACGATGGAATACAATGGTGCCACGTTGCTCATATGCGTTTCCGTTGGATGGGAACCCCACACCGATGGTTCAGGCGGCGATGAAATCTGAGAACTTTTAGCATACCATCGACGGACGGCGACCGCCTCCGGTTCTCCACCCGCCAAAGCATCAAACCCTGCTTAGTTTCGCTAACCCAAGGCTATTCGCAGCCGTATTTCACATCAGCCACTTCCGAGATTGCCCCGCCCCGATCATGCGGCGCGTCGAGGGCACAGACACGTCGTGTCCGCGGATTTTTCGCGACGATCTACGACAAGCGCGTGCAACCGCCCTTTCGTCCAGCTATATCTGGTAGTCACCGTCATTGATGCAGCACATAAAATTGAATGAAGCCCGACCAAGGCTTTTCGCACCAAAGGGAGTTTTGAACAATGATGCAACCTCTTCGCATGTCGACCGCCGTTGGATCACTTCTCTTATCGATCATCGCTTCGATCTGGCTCGATCAACTTGCCAGGGCAGAGCTCGAACTAGCGACGGTCTTCGGCGACAACATGGTGCTGCAACGTGACAAGGAGTTGCCCATCTGGGGCACCGCCGAACCGGGCACCAAGGTGACCGTCGAACTTTTCGATCAGACAGCCAC
>Ga0114931_10004306_pt1 | contig 17769 bp, 18 predicted proteins | sample 2SBtaG_FD_89579 | JGI IMG/M metagenome (GOLD analysis project Ga0114931, IMG submission 89579) | Deep subsurface microbial communities from Kolumbo volcano to uncover new lineages of life (NeLLi) - 2SBTROV14_V59a metaG | ecosystem: Environmental > Aquatic > Marine > Volcanic | place: Kolumbo...
CTATTGATTATTAATTACTTATGAAAGGGTTAACCCTGCATATTGCCTAATATTGAACACCCATATTTGGGTATTATGTTTTTTATAAATAAAGTTTATCTGAAACCTAATGAACAGATTATCTATAATTTAACATTTGGCAGCCCACTGGATGGAATATTCTGTTGAATTTTCCGGGTTAAAGTCAGAAGGCAAACGGTGGCTACAGAAGCCTTCTTTATTTTATTGGGGTTCAATAAAAAAGGGGGAAACCAATGGCCTACCCCCCCCTTAATGATTTCTGACATAAAATTCAATTACTTAATTTTCGTTTGTCGAAATCAACTACAATGGGTGATGCGATGAATATCGATGAATAGGTTCCAACAATTACCCCAACCACCATGGCAAATGAAAAACCTCTTAACACGGCTCCTCCAAATACCAGCAACACCACCACTACAATCATTGTTGTAAATGAGGTGATCACCGTACGATTCAAAGTGCTGTTGATCGCATCATTGAATATTTTCGTTTTGTCACGTGAAGTATGCAAATTGATGTTCTCCCGAATTCGATCAAAAACAATCACAGTATCATTGATAGAATAACCGATGATCGTCAAAATGGCTGCGATGAAAACCTGATCAATTTCAAACTTATATCCCAGAACCCCTGCAATTGCAAAAGCAGCCATCACAACCAGTGTATCATGAAACAATGCAACCACCGCACCCAGGCCAAACTGCCATTTCCTGAATCTGACCAGGATATAGAGGAAGATAACAATAAGAGATAACGACATAGCTTCCATGGAACCTTGTTTGATATCATCAGCTATAGTTGCTCCAACTTTCTCAGAACTTGATATGGTAAAATGTGATCCATCAACTTTCGAGTCATCTTCAACATATTTCTCACCAGTAAAATTAGAAATCCCATTGACAAGATCATCCTTAACGGTATCATCAGATTTTGTGGACTCTTCACCTACCAAATAACTGGTCGTTACCTTAAGGACGTTATTGGCTCCAAAAGTTTTAACTTCAGTACCGGCTCCATGAAAGGATTTGGAGAGTGTCGTTTTTAAATCTGAGGCCACCACAGGCTGACTAAAACTCACCACATAAGAACGACCACCTTTAAAATCCACTCCTAGATTCAAGCCGTTCATCACCATCAATACAATTCCAATGATAATCACGATCCCGGAAATAATATAGGCTTTAAAGCGCGCACTGATAAAATCTATCTTAGCATTGGAGAACAAACCTGCCGAAAGGGCCGTTTTAAAGCTCATCTTTGCATGATCTCCCTTCCTAATAAGAAATTCAACGATCACACGAGTAATATATACTGCTGAGAAGAATGAACTGACAATACCGATCATTAAAGTGACGGCAAATCCTTTAACCGGTCCTTGCCCGAGTGAATAAAGGATGACTGCAGTCAAAAAGGTAGTAGCATTGGAATCAATGATTGAACTGAACGCCTTTTTATAACCTGTTGTCACTGACTCCCTCAAGGCAACACCATTTCGTAACTCTTCTCTGATTCTTTCGAATATCAGCACGTTGGCATCAATGGACATACCAATGGTTAAAACTATACCTGCAATCCCTGGTAGAGTAAGCGCTGCATTAAGTTGTGCCAAAATCCCCATGATCAGGAATACATTAAACAGGAGGGCGAAGTTTGCCAGAAAACCACCTTTTGCATAATAGGCTACCATAAATAGCACTACCAGTACTAATCCGGCCACAATGGAGATTATACCTTGTTGTTGGGCTTCTTTCCCCAAGGTAGGTCCAATAATGGCTTCCTGAACAATCCTGGTTGGTGCAGGTAAAGTACCTGCCTTCAACACATTGGCCAGATCTTTAGCTTCTTCCAGGGTAAAATTGCCAGTAATTTCAGAATTCCCATTTGGGATCTCCCCGTTTACAACTGGCGCAGAATACACATAATTGTCCAATACAATCGCAATTCTTTTGCCCACATTGTCTCCAGTGAGTTTTCTCCATCTTTTAGCTCCGAGAACATTCATTTTCATAGAGACTGCCGGTCGGGTGGCCTGGTCCAGGGTTTGCCTTGCATCGGTAATGACATCTCCTTCAAGTGGAGCCTTACCTCCCCGTCCTACTTTGACAATAAACAACTGAATATGTGGTTCCTGTTCAAGCCCTTCATGCTTGTGAGGTTTTACCTCCCAAACAAATTTGAATGAACGGGGAATAAGTTTTTGAATATCCGGCTGTCGCAGCAATCGATTAATCTTTGATGTATCCTTTACGTTGTAAACCAAACCTTCATTACTCACCACCAGGCTAAGAAGAGGAGATATGTTTTTATTATACAAAGAATCCAACCTAGACTGAGCTACACTTGAGCTATCCTTGCTTACCTGGGAAACCGAATCATTTTTGCTCCCTTCAGTGAGCAGGCCTTCAAGACTTTCCTGCTCTTCGGTAGATTTAGTAGTATCCTGTAAATTCATCTCAGGTAGAGAGGCCTTCTTATCAGCCACCAACTGATTGTTTATGGCCATCAGGAAATCATTGGTCTCACTTTGCTCAGCAACCAACCAAAATTCCAGTTTAGCCGCTCCCTGCAATAGACGCCTTACCCGCTCCGGGTTGTCAGCGCCAGGTATCTCTACTTGAATCCGACCTGTCCCCTGCAATCGTTGAATGTTCGGCTGTGAAGTTCCAAACCGGTCTATTCTGGTTCTAAGTATGTTAAACGAACGGTCCATGGCATCTTCAATTTCCTTGTTGATGATGTCCATGATCTCTTTATCAGAAGAATCAAAGCTGATCCTTCCTCTGTTTGCAGCATTGGCAAAAATGGTGCTCAGTCTTCCATCAGGTTTAAGTTTCTTATAAGCATTGTAGAATAGAGTACTAAAGGGTTCCTGACTGGTTTTCTGTAGCTGTTTTGCCTTGGCAATGGCTGACAGAAAATCGGGATTTTCATTATTTCCACTAAGACCTTTTAAAATTTCTACCGGTGAAACCTCCAGCACCACATGCATACCCCCCTGGAGATCAAGCCCCAGGTTCAATTCGGTATCTTTTACCTCTTTTAGGGTGTACTCTGCTCCTAAAAAGTGATATACAGGTTCATTCCAGATAGAATCAAGATAATGTTGCTTTTTTTCAAGATTCAGTACGCCTGAGTCTTCAGTAGCGTATTCTATAGCTTGCTTCTGGATCTTCCTTGACACATAGGTAAACGAAAGATAATATAAACTCAGTGCCGTAACTACAATAGAGAGAACAACTACTGCTCCTTTATTTCTCATAATTTTTTATTTTTTTGTTTAAATGAATATGACAACGGTAGCCAATGCTACCTAAGGGTAGAAAGCTCCATTAATCTTCAGGGAGCATTAGGCGAAATGACCCGTCGAAATAGGGTTTGCCGATAGGATGATTTAGGTTGTGGACGGTCATCATGGATCCATCCAATGGATGGGTCATCATCAAACACGATTTCTTTAATCTGATAGTATTCATGATGAACATTGACCCCCGGGGTAGTAACAATGGCTGTAGTTCCGGTATCAAGGTGGTCTCCGGGATTATCGGAGTGTTGTTTTTTATGTTGCTTCAATTTAACCAGTGACTGCCCAACTGGCAGATAGAGGTAAGCTTGTTGTGCTATAACCGCAGTGCCCACGGTTACACAGACCAAAAGTATCAATCGGTTCAGGGTATATCTAATTTTACCTTTTCCCATAAAGCAGCGCAAAGGTAACCAATGGTTTGCATCGAAACAAAGCTAACGGGACTTTACAAGTTTTGAACCAATAAACTCCGAAAGAACAGATAAGGCCATTGAAAAATCTTTGTTATTCGGAATAATGATATCAGCATCGCTTTTAATGGGTTTAATATACTTGACATAAGTGGGTATCACATGCGCCTCATACCGGTATAGCACATCTTGCAGATCATACCCTCGCTCTTCGTCATCCCTGATGATTCTTCGTTTTAACCGGATATGACTTTTTGCCTCAATAAAGATCTTCAAATCCAGCATCCTGGCAATCTCCTGATTAAACAGGACAAATATTCCTTCAACAATAATTACCGGCGCAGGTTTCATTTGGATGGTCTTGCTGACAGCATCCGGATTGTTATAAGTGTACTCTTTTCTAAAGACTTTTTTCCCATTTCGTAGATCCTTGACATCATTCACGTATGCTTCGAAATCAAATGACTCGGGAAGATCAAAATTTTTAACTCCCTGAGCATCCTTTGGTTGAGTTTCCCTCGGTTTGTAATAATTATCCTGGGAAACCAGACAAACCTCACCTTCTTCAAACCGGTCTGTTAAGGCCATCAGAAATCTGGTTTTACCTGATCCACTGCCTCCTGTTATTCCTATGAGGTAGGGGGAGATCATTTTTTAAGAAAGAAGATTGTTTAAAAAGTTTGCAAGTTTATTCATGGCCTTTCCTCTGTGACTGATAGAATTTTTCTCTTCCAATGACATCTCAGCAAATGTACGATGGAATCCTTTTGGAATGAATACCGGATCATAACCAAAACCGGATTCCCCGGCAGGCTGCATAGTAATATGGCCCTCAACGACGCCTTTAAAGAAATGAATTTGTCCTTTGAAAAAAAGAGCTATGACTGTTACAAACCTGGCAGATTTGTTTGGTTGGTCCAGCATGTTTTTTAAGAGCAATTGTAGATTCTTGGAGTCATCATGAGGTTCGCCGGCATAACGTGCACTGAAAATACCCGGAGCCCCATCAAGTGCAGCTACTTCAAGCCCGGTATCGTCGGCAAAACAATCAATCCCATACTGATTACTAATCGTTTTTGCTTTGATCTCAGCATTTTCTTCAAGAGTGTTACCGGTTTCGGCAATATCTCCATCAAATCCAATTTCTTTCAACCCAACGACTGATATCGAACGGCTGACCAGGCGATAAATTTCCTTAAGTTTATTCTGATTGTTTGAGGCGAAACAAAGCTTATAATTAGTTGCCAACTCTAATTAATTGAATATTAAATATCAGGATTGAATTACCCGGGATTGAAGGGGTACCGGTAAAGCCATATCCCAAACTCGATGGAACAAAAATGGTATAATCAGCCCCTTCCCTCATCTTTGGAAGCATTATCCTCCAGGCCTGTATGGTCTGATTGACAACAAAATCTTTGGAATTTCCACTATCGAACACCGTGCCATCCAGTAATGTGCCTACAAAATCTACTCGGACAATATCACTAAGGATAGGCTTGATCCCTGTACCCTCCTTGTTAATTACATATCGTATTTCGGAATCGTCAATCAATACACTGTCAATCCCATTATCCTGAATGTATTGGTCTATTAGTTGCAAATCTTTCTGGAGTTGGTCTTTAGTGGAAAGCACAGTATTACTACTACAACCTATTAACCACACAACACCCAACAATATTACAAGATGATATGTCCGACTCATTTCTTCACAATTCCCACCAGTTTTACATCAAATTTTAGGATTGAGTTTGGCTTAATTTTTCCCATTCCTCTTACTCCATAACCCAAAGGAGAAGGCACAAACAAGGTAGCTTCACCTCCTTCACGTATTTTTTGCAGACCAACATCCCATCCTCTGATCACGCTTCCCTGACCCAGGGTAAAAGTATAAGGTTCATATCTCCTACCCGGAGAGAACACATTATTTTCTTTTGCTACCTGCTCATTGCTGGTATCAAATACTTCTCCGTCCAGAAAACGACCTGTATAATCTACCATCACCACCTGACCCGGTTTAGGGTAATCTCCCTGACCATTGCTGGTGTGAACTATTTTTAGACCCTCATCGATAGACTCAGCATCGATGTTGTTTTTCGAGAGATAATCATCAATTACTTTCAAGTCTGCATTCAACTGAAGTTTTTGTGATTCCTCCATCCTTTTTCTTGCTTTTTCTAATTCAGTCTGGCGGTATTCACTAAATTCTGCCTTGGATAATACCTTATCAATACCAAGTTCAAGTGTGATTTTGCTATCCGCATCAACCGTATCCGGAAGAGCAATATGATATGAGTTAGCAAAAAGATTTTTTGCCAGGATCTGAAATACAGCGCTATCCCCTTCACCTACCATGGTAAAACATTCTTCTATACTTCCGTTTTTTGATAAAAGTGAATCCAAAAAGCTCATGGGCAGGGCCCCACCCCTGTCTTCACTGGAGAACATTTTGTTATTGTTCTCATCATGATAAGCTATGTTGAGGAGTAAAAAATCGCCATCCTTGGGCATTTTACCATTTCCATGCTTAATAAATTTATACTCAAGTCCTGAGTCAGTGGTCCCAAAATCAGACGATGAGGAACATCCAAAAATTATGAGAGGCCAAAGGAGAATAATAGCCGCTTTCAAAAGGCTATGCATGTTGAGTTGAAAGTAGTTCATTTTTATATTTAGGTAAAAGTTCTTCAAATTTTTTGATCGTATCAGAGAGTGAAAATTGAGAGATACCCCCTGCAGCATTTATATGCCCTCCCCCATCAAAATTTTTCCTTGCAAAATCATTTACTGAGAAATCACCAATTGAACGGAAGGAAATCTTCACCATATCCCTGCGTTCCTTAAATATCGCCGCCATGGTCACATCTTTTATTGAAAGAGCATAATTTACCAATCCTTCCGTATCTCCTGTTTGGACATGGAACCTTCGCATATCCTCCTGAGACAAATAAATGTAGGCTACATTGTACTCAGGCAGCACTACCAACCTATCGAGTAACGAGAATCCGGTTAAGCGCAGGCGATCTACAGAGTTAGTGTCATAGATAAATTTTGAGACTAATGAAATGTTAGCTCCCATACCTATGAGCTTGGCTACAATTTCATGAATATGTTGAGTGGTATTGGGATGGCGAAATCCGCCGGTATCAGTCATAATCCCTGCATAAAGGCAGTTGGCTACCGATTCATCTATTAAATCCAGCCAGGATAATCCAGCGATCAGATCGAAAACCAATTCTGCGGTTGCTCCGGCTTCTGTACTCCAGAGACAATAAGATGCAAATTTTTCAGGATCACGATGATGATCGATCAATATTTTAGTGGCAGGTGAATTCGATACGTGAACCCCCAATTCACCAACACGTTTCAAATCAGAGAAATCAAGACAACAAATCACCTGAGCCTGGGATATTTTGTCCTGGGCAAGTTCAGCAGTTTGTTCGTAAATAATCACCTCATTACTTTGCGGCATCCATTTTAAGAATTCAGGAAAATCATTGGGAGTCACTACCACCACATCAAGTCCTCTATTTCTCAAGATCATGCATAAGCCCAATGACGACCCGAGGGCATCAGCATCCGGATTCATGTGGGTGGTGATGACAATTTTCGCAGGAGCTGAAAGATCCGAAAGAAATTGCTTGATTTTCTGCATGTAGCTAAGAAGGTATAACAGATCGCCACACCTCTCGAAAATATTAAGGTGCAAAGGTTACAAGTTTTAAACAATTCACAAAGTCTTGAATCAGATCCAACCAGGAAGAATTATTCGGGCAGGAAGATTCGTTTTTTCAATTAAGGACTAGTTTTGTAAAAAATAACAACGTATGAGTTTCAACAGAACCTTCACCATTATCAAACCTGATGCGGTTTCGGACGGACACACCGGGGCTATTATTAAGCAAATCGAAGACGCAGGCTTTAAAATCGTTTCGATGAAATTAACCATGCTCACTCATGAGAAAGCCGGACAGTTTTATGCAGTTCATCGTGAGAGACCATTTTATAAAAACCTGTGTAAATATATGTCTTCCGGTGCCATTGTGCCCATGATCCTTGAAAAAGACCATGCTGTGGAGGATTTTCGAACACTTATTGGTTCAACAAATCCGGCAGAAGCCGCTGATGGTACCATCAGAAAACGTTATGCAACCTCAATTGAAGCCAATGCTATCCATGGGTCAGATTCTAATGAAAATGCTCAAATTGAAAGTAACTTCTTCTTTTCTGAGGTAGAAAAATACTGATCCCCTGTTCAGGCCACCCGGCGTTCTTTTGGTGAGGGCAGACTAAGCCAGAAATTATTGGCTCCTTCTCCCAGTTGAATGGCTATTTGGCCTGACTGAAGAAGTTCAAGTATGGCCAAAAAGTTGAAAATGACAGCGATTTTTCTAAGATCCTGCTGAACAAGATTAAGAAAAGATATGGGTTTCCCATTCCCCAAATGTGACATGATCGATTCCTTTTTTTCATCTATTGTGAACGGGAAGGGGATAACCGTATGCATGGGTTTATTCTTTTCCCGAGCATACTTGTCAAGCGCTCTCTGAAATACCTTCAACAACTTATAAAGATCCACATCCTGCAGCTCAGCTTCAACATTCGTAGATCGGGAAAGTTGGTTTAATTCTTGTTTTAGATTACCTCTTTTTTTCATGAGTAATCGAGACTCCTCCATCTTGGCAAGTAGTGAGACTACTGACTTATATTGTTTGTACTCCAGAAGATGACGAACCAGGTCTTCCCGAGGATCAATCTCATTTCCTTCTTCATCCAGTTGTGGCCGGGGAAGCAACATTTTGGCTTTTATCTTCATCAACGTGGCCGCTACAAGAATAAACTCACTGGCCACCTCCATATTCATTTGCTCCAGCTTTTTAAGATAATCCAGGAAATCATTGGTGATGATAGCAATTGGGATATCGTAGATGTCGATTTCATCCCGTTCGATAAAAAATAGGAGAAGATCAAACGGCCCCTCAAAAAGAGGTAACTTAATTTGATAAGTCGTCATAAATACTTGAGGATTATCAACTCCCAAATATATCAGTAAAACCTACGCAATCATTGTAATGCTTCAAAAAGTTGTAGCTTTGCTAATCGTATATTCCTTAATCTGAACGAATGAGCATTGTTGACCAGCCGGGCAAACTTTTACGTAGGATCAATAGCCCAGAGGAATTAAGAAAGCTCGATAAAAGCCAACTTACCCAACTTTCAGAGGAGTTGCGTCAGTACATCATTGATACCGTTTCGGTATATGGTGGGCACTTCGGAGCTAGTCTTGGGGTGGTGGAACTTACCGTAGCACTACATTATGTCTTCAATACTCCTGATGATTTGCTAGTTTGGGATGTAGGTCATCAAGCCTATGGTCATAAGATCCTCACTGGAAGACGAGAACGATTTCACACAAATCGTACTTACGGGGGGATCAGTGGGTTTCCCAGAAGGACTGAAAGTGATTATGACACGTTCGGGGTGGGTCATTCATCTACCTCCATTTCTGCCGCCCTGGGAATGGCCATGGCTTCATATTATAAGAAAGAGGAAGACCGTCACCACATTGCTGTTATTGGTGATGGTGCCATGACTGGAGGAATTGCCTTTGAGGCCATGAACCACGCAGGTGTCACCAACTCAAACCTGCTGATCATCCTGAATGATAACTGCATGTCGATCGATCCAAATGTGGGCGCTCTTAAAGATTATCTGACTGATATAACTACCTCAAAAACATACAATAAGCTTAAGAATGAGGTTTGGAATATCCTTGGTAAGGTGAGCAAATTTGGGCCAAATGCAAGGGAAATAGTTGCAAATGTCGAAGGGAGTATCAAGGCATTTCTTCTTAACCATAGCAACTTGTTCGAATCCTTAAATCTTAGATATTTCGGCCCAATTGATGGGCATGATGTTGATCATCTGGTGTCAGTGCTGAATGATTTGAAGCATATCAAAGGCCCAAAATTATTACATTGTATTACCGTCAAAGGAAAAGGATTTGCCCCTGCAGAGAAGGAACAAACCAAATGGCATGCCGCCCCTGGTAAATTTGACAAGGTAACCGGCGAAGTACATAAGAAGGTTATGGACAGTCCTCAACCACCCAAATATCAGGATGTATTTGGTCATACTCTTCTGGAACTCGCTGAAAAAAATAAAAAAATAATTGGAATTACCCCGGCGATGCCTTCGGGATCATCGATGAACATCATGATGAAGGCCATGCCTGATCGTGCTTTTGATGTAGGAATTGCCGAACAGCATGCTGTTACCTTTTCAGCAGGGCTGGCGACTCAAGGACTTATCCCATTTTGTAACGTTTATAGCACGTTCATGCAACGGGCTTATGATCAGGTTATTCATGATGTATGCATCCAGAACCTTCCGGTTAATTTTTGCCTGGATCGTGCGGGTGTTGTTGGCGCCGATGGCCCTACCCATCATGGGGCCTTTGACATCGCCTATATGCGCTGTATCCCAAATATGATTGTCTCATCTCCAATGAATGAGCGTGAATTGCGTAACCTGATGTTCACAAGCCAACTACCGAGAAAGACAGGTGCGTTCTGTATTCGTTATCCAAGAGGTCAGGGGGTCATGCCAGACTGGAAGACCCCATTTGAAGAAGTGGGCATAGGCAAGGGCAGACGGGTCCGTATAGGTAACGACTTGGCCATACTGACGATTGGTCATGTTGGAAACTATGCAAGGGAGGCTGCTGATCGGCTAAGCCTGGAAGAAGGTATTGAGTGTTCTGTTATTGATATGCGTTTTGTGAAACCATTGGATGAGGACATATTGCAAGACATCTTCAGGGAATTTAAAGTGGTAATTACCGTTGAAGATGGCTGCATTAATGGTGGATTTGGCAGCGCAGTACTTGAGTTTATGAATGACCACAACTACTCCTCACATCTAATTCGGTTGGGTATTCCGGACCGATTTATTGAGCACGGAAGCCAGCAGGAACTTCATCATGAATGTCAATATGATGTTGAAGGTATTTTCCATGCAGGGATTCGTGCTGCTGAAAGTGTTCTTCCCAAAAGCTGCTAACTGATTGAACTTACACGATCTGGATAAGGGTAAAGGTCGTGTGGTTGTTTTACTCCACGGATTCTGCGAAGACCTCACTATTTGGTCTCCGGTTTATGAATATCTGATCAAAAGATATCGAGTCATAGCGATTGACCTGCCTGGCTTTGGGATTAGCAAACCCCTGAATCAAGGTTTTAGCATTGACGATGTTGCCGCCAAGGTGCATGCTCATTTGATGCATAAAAATGTTGATCACTATGTAGTAATTGGGCACTCTATGGGAGGGTATGTGGCCCTCTTCATATCAGAACAGATCTCTGAAGCTATCGTCGGTATAGGACTTATTAATTCTAATGCTTTTGACGACTCGGAAACAAAAAAAGAAAATAGAAACAAAACAATCTCGTTCATAAAGAAAAATGGAATCATTCCATTTCTGGAGACATATATCCCTTCGCTATTTCATGAAGCCAATCGCATGTCTATGGAGGAAAAATTCAAGGATATTCGGGCCATGTCTTCCAGCGTAAATCCCGAGACAGTAATTAATTATTCCATAGCTATGCGCGACAGGCCTGATCGAACATATTTGCTACCTAAATTGTCCGGTAAAATATTATTTGTCTGCGGAATGCAAGACAACTTCATTTCTATCCGAGAAAACAAGGTACAGATGGAAATGATTACCGATCATTTCCATACACATATCCTAAGTAATTGTGCACATATGGCTATGTATGAAGCTCCCCTTCGCTTAAAAAATGCGCTTTCTTCTTTTCTGGATGATGTATTAAGTAAAATAATTACTTAATTTAGAAGTTGATATTTGCGAAAAAATATTGTTATTTACATAAGGAAAAAATCAATTAGTTAATTTTAGTACTTTATTAAGGATAATTATAAATAAATTGATTTCAACTAACCAAAACCAGTAGAAAGATGGAAGAAACACCTTTACAATTTATTGACACCTGGAATTCGTGGGGACAAATTGTAGGTAGCCTTTTTGTTGCAGCGGCTTTAATAAGAGTTCTGGCCCATTTTATCAAATTGGTCTCGATGAGTGATCTGAAAAGTCGCTATGACTTTATTAACGCAAAAGAAATTAGTGCACTCTGGCAAAGCGCTGTTTTTGTTTTGATAGGTGCTGGGATACTTGTTAATTCCTTCATAAGTGAGATTGGTTTATTTTGGCTGATTATAAGAGGATTTGTTACACTTTGCGTCACCTTTATACTGGGTGTTGTTGCCAATAATATGTTTAAGTTTTATTATCCTTTTTATATAGAAAAAAGACTGAAAAGACTTCGCTACAAGCCTAGAATATCACCAAAAACCGGAAAACCCATGAAGTTATTGAGCGAAGAGGAAGAGGATGTATATCTGGATGAAGGAATGCAGGCTGAAGAGAATGTCTTTAGCATTGACTATGATGTATGGGTAGATGAAGAAACCGGCTTTACGAAGATTGAAAAGTATTCGGGACATTTGCATGCTCAAAAATGCCCTGAATGCAATTACCAGACTTTACGAGTAGAAAAGGAAGAAATAGTAACCAAACCCACTTATACCGAAGAAGGTGAATTGATTAAGCATTTTAGCTGTACCTATTGTGGATATAATGCCCAGGAGGCTTTTAAGATTGCCAAACTCGATACACACCGTTCATCGGAACCAGCGATGTCAGAGGGATAATTGGTCCTAGAAAAATTATTTTATGCCGAAGTTCTATCTTCGGCATTTTTCTTCTCAGCTTTTTTCACTTTTTCCCATAGAAGATTCATCTCTTGAAGGGACATTTCAACAAGAGATGTCCCGGATTTTACGGCCAACTCTTCCATTTTTGAAAATCGCCTCATAAATTTTCGATTGGTATGTTCTAGGGCATCCTCCGCATTCAATGCAAGAAATCTTCCATAATTCACCAGGGAGAACAGCAAGTCACCAAATTCATCCAAGAGGTATTCAGATGACGCATTTCTTTCAACTTCAGTGACAAATTCATTCATTTCTTCTCTAACCTTGTCCCAAACACCCTTGCGATCTTCCCATTCAAAGCCGACTCCCCTAGCCTTCTCCTGGATACGCAAAGCTTTAACAAGTGCAGGTAAACTTTTTGGAACCCCTCCCAGTACCGAGGTCTTTCCTTTTTCCTCAAGCTTGATCTTTTCCCAATTTTCCTTGATCGTCTGCTCATCATTTGCTACAACATCGCCGTAGATATGAGGATGCCGATTTATTAGTTTTTTATTAATCCCTCGAATCACATCTTCCATCTCAAATTCACCCAATTCAGCGGCCAATCGGGCATAAAATACAATATGTAAAAGCATATCACCCAATTCTTCCTCCAGAGCCGACAAATTATTCTCAACAATTGCATCGGACAATTCGTACAATTCTTCAATGGTGAGGTATCGTAGTGATTGAAAGGTTTGTTTTTTATCCCAAGGGCAATTTTCTCTGAGTTCATCCATAATGATCAATAGTTGCGTAAAGGCGCCCAATACTCCTTTACCAGATTGGTCACCTTTAACCTTGGGAATTCCTGTGTTTATCTTACTCATGGATGAACAATTGAAGATGGATTAATGTTAACTTTGTACCAAATATATGGAATAATGACTACGCTACTTACTATCGGTTTTATCGCTTTGTTCTTTGTATTGATGTCAGTTCGCATCTTACTGAAAAAAAACGGAACCTTCAAAGGGACCTGTGCATCACAAAACCCCTATTTGGTCAAAGAAGGAACAACATGTGGATATTGTGGCCGGACTCTTGATAGTGAAACATCTTGTCCTGATCAAGATTCCGAAGTAGAAAAGGTGATAAGTAAGTTCAAGTAATCCATTTTCTGTGGCTTATGATATACTTGTAGTCATCATTTAAGATATCCATGACTCTGATAAAATCTATTTCGGGAATTCGAGGAACTTTAGGCGGATATCCTGGTGAGGGTCTTACTCCTCAGGATGTTGTCAAATTCACTTCGGCCTTTGGAACCCTTGTATTAGATGGTGATCCTCAGAACAGGATTGTCGTTGGCCGGGATGCCCGTAGCTCCGGGGTAATGGTCAGCCAATTAGTCAACGCAAGTTTGATCGGCCTTGGTTTGGAAGTGATAGATCTTGGATTAGCAACTACACCTACCACAGCCATGGCGGTAACTCACCATCGAGCAGGCGGAGGGATTATTATTACAGCCAGCCACAACCCAGCCAACTGGAATGCTCTCAAGCTTCTGGGACCTAGTGGTGAGTTTATTTCAGCTGAATTAGGGGACAAAATAGTTCATCTGGCCGAACAACCAATTTCATATGCTGAGGTAGATCAACTTGGACAAATAATTGATGATCCCAAGGCTCTGGAAAGGCATATTGATGCCATTTTGGAACTTCCTGAAGTAGATACTTCCGCCATTTCTTCACAAAACTTTTCTATTGCTATTGATAGCGTCAACTCCGTTGGTGGAATCGCCATGCCCCAACTTTTAGGACGGCTTGGCGTAAATAAAATTCATAAAATTAACTGTGAGCCAAATGGTCGGTTCAATCATAATCCCGAACCATTGCCCCAACACTTGTCAGAGATTCAATCCCTAATGGAAAAAGGGGCTCATGATCTGGGCATTGTAGTTGATCCTGATGTAGACAGGCTCTCATTTATCTGTGAAAACGGAGAATTTTTTGGAGAAGAATATACTCTGGTGGCCGTTGCGGACCATCTCCTTAACTTCAGGCAAGGAAATACTGTTTCCAACTTATCTTCCTCCAGGGCACTGCGAGACGTTACCATAAGAAAAAAAGGGCAATATTACGCCTCAGCAGTTGGAGAAGTGAATGTAGTTGATAAAATGAAAGAGGTGAAGGCTATCATTGGTGGTGAAGGTAATGGAGGAGTCATCTACCCCCAACTTCACAATGGAAGAGACGCCATGGTAGGTACTGCTCTTTTCTTAACTCACCTGGCAAAATCAGGAAAGAAAGCCTCTGAAATGAAACATGCTTTACCTGAATACCATATGTCTAAAAATAAAATCCAGGTAAAACAAGACATTGGTTTTGCTGAACTTCTTGCCAACATTGCAGAGATGTACCCCGATGGGAAGACCACAACAACAGATGGGCTGAAAATAGATTTCCCGAATTCATGGATCCATCTTAGACAGTCCAATACTGAACCGATTATCCGAATTTATACCGAAGCCCCGGACAAGAAAATGGCGGACAATTTAGCCCAAGATGTCATGGAGAAGATCCGGCAGTTAAATTCTCAACCTACTGAACTATCATGATCCTTTATTTTGACAATGTAGCCACCACTCCTCTGGATCCTGAAGTTCTTGAGGCTATTCAGCCATTTATGCAGAAGATGTTTGGGAATCCTTCCTCAACCCATTCATTAGGACGTAAGGTAAGATCGGCTATTGAGCATTCGCGAAAGACCATAGCCGGCCATCTGAATTGTCAGCCTGGAGAAATCATCTTTACCTCTGGCGGAACCGAAGCGGACAATCTTTTTATCCAGGGGTTCGTACGAGCTAATGCCATTAAGCATATCATCAGCTCACCATTGGAGCACCATGCAGTATTTCATACGATTGACTTTCTTGAACGCACCCAAGGGATTAGAAAAACGTATGTTGATTTTGATGCACAAGGAGTCATTAATCTTCAAGACCTGGAACGCTTGATGATGGAGAATCCCGGATCATTGGTTGTGCTTATGCATGGCAACAACGAATTGGGTAATATCCTGGACATAGAGAAAGTAGGGTTACTCTGTCAAATGTATAAGTGTTTCTTTTTTTCTGATGCTGTTCAAACCATCGGACATTTGCCTGTTGATCTTAGCAAAGTTAACCTTCATGGCCTTTCAGCATCAGGTCATAAAATTCACGGACTAAAAGGAGCAGGCTTCCTTTATATAAAACACGGGGTTAAGGTGGCTTCTATGTTTCATGGTGGAGAACAAGAAAAATCAATCCGTGGTGGTACGGAAAATGTAGTTGGGATTGTGGCTCTTGCCAAAGCAGTTGACCTGGCATATTCCCGCCTTGATCAGGACAGATTATACATTGAGGAACTTAAAAACTACATGATTGAACGGCTTAGGCAGACCATTCCGGGAGTTGATTTTAATGGAAATTCATCAAATATGGATGAAAGCTTATTTACTATCCTGAATGTAAGTTTTCCTCCCCATGAAGTGAATGAAGTTCTGTTGTTTACCCTGGATCTAAAAAACATTGCTGTTTCTGGAGGAAGTGCCTGCGCCAGTGGATCAACCGTTACCTCTCATGTTTTGGATGCACTGAAGACAGATGCTTCGCGTGGAAATGTAAGATTTTCTTTTTCCAGGTATAATACTATGGATGAAGTTGATATATTGATCAACAATCTGAAAGAACTATACCTGACGGTTAAAGCAAGCTAGCGCGATACATGATATACCCATAAAGAGCAAAGCGTAAAAATCTGAACAGGGTAATAAGAAAAAACTTTCTATAAGAATAGTTTACCGAACCCATGAGCATACAAACCCCTGAGTATGGGACGGGTGTCAAAGCAGCAACAAATAACAAGAACCCACCAAATTCATGAACCCTGGGCTCAAATTTTCGCAGGTATCTTTTTCGAACATACCGATAGATCACCGTCTGGTTAAAATACCGGCCAAAATAATAGGTGATCACTCCAGCCGTGTATGATAGCATAGCCAACAGCGTAAGGTCCATCAGGTATATTCGATTACTGGCCAACTCCAGTGACCATACCATAAACATTTCAGGAGGGATAATTCCTATTATCATTTCAGAAATAATATAAATAAAATATACCAGGTAAGGCCGGTCCCCTAACTTCTGCAATAGTTCCGATGACTGGAAGTCGGTAGTATGATTGACCAGAACAAAAGCAATAACAATGACCAATAGCCATAGCAAACCACGGAATAGATTCCTGAACAGATACCTTAATTTATCCTGTTGAGACATTAGTTTTTAATTTTAAAAAACCCTAACCATAGTTTATTATGACCAGCTTTCTTCTTAACCGTTGAAGAAAGCTAACAGTACACGATCTTAAATAAATTTACCACTAAAAGCCAGATTAATCCGACAATTGACCTTTAAGATTAGGGATAATGATGATGAAGGTTGTTCCTTTAATCACTTCACTCTCTACCTCAATTGTACCATGCAACTTTTCGACTGCTTTTTGTACGATGTAAAGACCAATTCCTGATCCATCTGAATTTTCAGTTCCACGATAGAACATGTCAAATATCTGTGGAAGCCTTGACTCGGGGATCCCCATCCCATTATCTGCAACGCTTATTCTTATCTTGTCCTGCCACGCTTTTACTTCCACCATTACCTTTTTATCTTTTTTGGCCGGGTTGTGATATTTAATGGCATTTCCGATCAGGTTTCGAAAAATTTCTCCTATTCGCCAACGATCACTATAAAACTCTTCCTGATCAATAGACACTGATTTTATGATTGAATCGGCATTAGTGAGGTAGCCCAAATCATTAAAACATTGTTCTACCAATTCTCTGAAGTCGATTTGCTCCACAACCACCGACATTTTTAGGTTTTTTGAATGGCTTAAAATATCATGGATAAAATCATCCAAACGCTGAACCTGGGATTCAATCAAGTTTGTATAATCATCCTTTTTTGATTTGCCCTTATCTAATTTAGTCAGATTGATCAATCCAAGAATAGAAGCAAGTGGTGCTCTAAGATCATGTGAAACCTTATACACAAAATTGTCAAGCTCAAGGTTACGTACTCTAAGCTCCTCTTCGGCCGTTATTCTCTTGGATATGTCCACATAAATTCCATAAATTCCTATTTTTTCAGATCCATGAAGTACAGGAAGAGCATAGATCAATACAGGTACTGATTCTCCTTTTTTATTCACTCGAACGGATTCAAAGAATTCAATTTTCCCTTCAAGTGCTGATTTGTTCAATATC
>Ga0114931_10004307_pt1 | contig 17768 bp, 13 predicted proteins | sample 2SBtaG_FD_89579 | JGI IMG/M metagenome (GOLD analysis project Ga0114931, IMG submission 89579) | Deep subsurface microbial communities from Kolumbo volcano to uncover new lineages of life (NeLLi) - 2SBTROV14_V59a metaG | ecosystem: Environmental > Aquatic > Marine > Volcanic | place: Kolumbo...
ATCGCCTGCTCACACTCTTGGAACAGTGATGACCAACCGAGGCATTTCCCTCCCTCGAACGATGGAATTCCGACATGCAATCAACCGACAACTCGAAATGCCTCGCTTGTTTACGTTCGGCCCACACGTTGTCGCGCCCGCTGTTGCTTCTCGGCATGACGCTGGCGTTGACGTTGGCAAGCCCCAGTCGTGGCGAAGAGAAAAACAGTTCGAAGACACCACCAAAATACTTGGCTGCCTTGGATCTCGACGGCGGCGTTTGTCGCGTGACGCAGCGCGACGACAACAAGATTGTGGTGCTCGTTTTCATGACGACCGAATGCCCGTTGTGTCGGCAATACGTTCCGGAACTCAACCGTATCGCGGCGGCAGTCCCCGACGATCGGGTTGCGTTTTTAGGAGTGATTTCAGATCGCTCGACCACGCGAAGCGAAGCCCAAGCGTTTCGCGATGAGTTTGGGATCGGTTTTCCCATCGTGTTCGATGCCTCCGGAGAAATTGCCTCCGCGTTGGAACCCTCGCACGTACCCGAGGCATTCATCATTAGTCCCGACCGCGAGATTTTGTATCGTGGGCGCATCGACGATCTGTATGCCGACGTGAACAAGAAGCGCAACGTCGTCCGGCGGCATGATTTGCTTGACGCCGTGAATGCCGTGATCGCTGGCGAGAAACCCGAAGTAAGGCGCACGCCCCCCGTGGGCTGTCTCTTCGAGGGAGACGGGGTGCCGCGCGAGGTGACCTACAGCCGCGACATTGCCCCCGTTCTTATCGCACATTGTGCCGAATGTCACCGACCGGGCGAGGTGGCGCCGTTTTCGCTCTTGAGTTACGAGGATGCCGAAAAGCGAGCCAAGTGGATCACCGAAGTGACAAGCAGTCGGCTGATGCCGCCATGGAAAGCGGAACCCGACCACGGACGTTTCTTAGGAGAACGACGTCTGAGCGCGGCGCAGATCGATTTGTTTCAGGCGTGGACCGACGCCGGTATGCCCGAAGGCGATGCGGCGGATCTTCCGCCGCGCCCCACATTCACTTCTGGATGGCGACTGGGGGAACCCGACATCATCTTGAGCGCCCCGACGTCGGTAACCGTGGCAGCCGATGGTCCCGACGTATTCCAACATTGGGTTATCCCGTTTGACATCCCCGAAGACAAGATGATGGTCGCGTTTGAATTCCGACCCGGGAATCCCGCGGTCGTTCATCATGCGGTGCTGTTGATGGACACGATGGGGGCAGGACGCGCGAAAGATGCTGAGACCCCCGCTCCTGGATACACCACGTTCGGTTCGATTGGGATTCCCGTGGGTGGTGTTCTGGGGGTATGGACCCCTGGGATGACGCCGCGGTTCCTTCCGAAGGACACAGGGTTCGCGATTCCCGCCGGCGCGGACCTCATCATGCAATTGCATCTGCATCCCGACGGGAAGCAAGAGACGGACCGATCATCGTTGGCGTTATATTTCGCGGACAAACCGCTGAAGAAGATGATCGCGCGTGCACCGTTTGTAACAGGCACGATTTTGATCGACATTCCCGCGGGAGAGAACCGCCACAAGGTAACCGCGGAAGTCACGTTGCCGGCGGATATTACAATCGTCTCGTTGCTCCCGCACATGCACCTGATTGGTCAGGAGATGGAATTGACGGCGACGCTTCCCGACGGGTCTGTCGAACCGTTGATCTGGATTCGCGATTGGAATTTCTACTGGCAAGACAACTACGTCTATCGCAAACCGGTTCATCTCCCCAAGGGCACGCGATTGGAGATGGTTAGCTACTATGACAATTCCGCAAGCAACCCGTTTAATCCTAGTCAGCCACCCCATCGCGTATTGTTCGGCAACGACAGCGACGACGAGATGTGTTTTGGCATCTTCCAGGTGATCGCCGAATCGAAGGAGGGCGAAGCGGCCCTGCGGCAGGAATTGATACACAGTTTCGTTGCTCAGCTCAACAGCCCAACTCTCGCGCCAGATGCCAAGGGGCAGATCATTAAAGAGGCCGGCAAACTGTTCGGGGGTGGGAATCAATCGCAGCTCATGCGATTTCTGACACCCGCGAGGGACGGCTTGTAACACCGCGGAAGGGTGATCGGTTCGCGGATCTTTCGCGGGTTCCGGTTCCGGTTGTTTGCAACTTCGTGGTGTTGGCAGTATGGTACTGCGCGGCGGCTGATGGTATCGGCTCCGCCAGTCTCATTCCACGGGCCTACGTGTGCCGATGCGTAGGCGAATACGACACTTCCGAGCGAAGGATTTGCAAGATGAAACACAATCGTTTCACGCGCCGCGATATCAACAAGATGGGCATGGCCGCCTTTGGTGGTCTGGTGGCTGGCTCCGTCACCGGGTGCGGTGGTGGCCAACAAGAAGGCGCGCAGCCAGAGAGTAGTCCAGCGGCGGAGACCGATGAGACCGCCGCGCCAAGCGATGGGGCAACGTCGGACGCCGCGCCGGCAGATGACGCGGACGCGATGGCCAGTGCCGAAAAACATCTCTGCCGCGGCCTGAATAGTTGCAAGAACCAAGGGGCCAGCGGGGAGAACGCCTGCGCGGGACAAGGCACGTGCGCCAGCTACACGGAACATCTCTGTAGCGAGCAAAACGAATGCAAGGGGCAAGGTGGTTGCGGCGATCACCCCGGGGAAAACGACTGCAAGGGTGAAGGGCACTGTGGTATTCCGCTGATGAGGAGCTCTTGGAAAATCGTACGTGCCCGCTTGGAAAAAGAGATGGAAGCCAAGGGGATGCCCGTGGGGCCCGCCCCAGCAAAGCCGATGTAAGTCGCACTTTGATTTTCAGTGTGCGTCGCGACGGCTTCGGATTGCGTGCCGCCAACGCAAGACGAATACTGGGTTCGCCGGCTTGATCACCGCCTAGTTTCAACGGATCGATCGGGTTCGGCGGCTTGTTCGTCTTCGTTGCCGCGCGGTCGAGGATAAACAAGCCCCCTCATCGCACCCCGCACCGACGTGACCGTTCACGACCAAGACCGCCTGACGATCTGGAAACTGCTCCTGCTGACCGCCGGCTTTGGAGTCGGTTTGTCTTGCTTCCAGGCGCCCTTGGATCAATTCAATTGGAAGGCTAGTGAAGACTGGCGGGTGCTGAGCAATGGAATCCTCTGTGGATTATCCCTTCCAGCAATCGCTTTCGGGCTGCGACTGCGTTTAAGCGGAAGGCGTCTCGGCGGCGGAGCTCTGTTTGGGCTGATGGCCGGTTTGGGGACCTTGCTAATGTTGCCGCCGGCGGTGCTCTACGGCCCTGGCAGTTCGGGGGACCGTGATACTAGTATCGCGGTGGCTTGCATGAACTATGTGATGCCACTAATGGCATTGTGGTTCCTGCTGGCGGCCATCGTGGGCGGGGCGTTACGACGCCAAGTCTGGTCGTCAGCCACCCCCTGGAGCGAGAAATACGGCTACCTGCTAGCCGGGGGTTGGGCTCCGCTAGGCGTGTCGGCGATGTTCGACATCTACTGTGATAAGCTGATGTGATGACGTCGTTTCGGTCGATTGCCTCCCCCCAATAATCTTCTCCCCTCCAGACAGAATTGCTCGCCAAAGGGCATCGATAAGCGTTAGAATGTGGCCGGCATGGTTAGGGCATCCGCGCGGCGGCGCGCCATGGTCGGAGACATTCAAAATGCTGCAAATCAAGTACGGACCCACGACGACGAATTGTCAGGGCATCTCACGACGCGGAGCCATTCGGGCTGGAGTGTTGACTGCCGCCGGGCTCTCGCTGGCCGATGTATTTCGCAACAAGGCCGAAGCCGCGACGGCCACGAAAGACAAATCGGTGATTCTCGCTTGGCTCGACGGAGGGCCAAGCCATTTGGAGTCGTATGACCCCAAGCCCGAATCCCCCGCGGAATATCGGGGCCCGTTTCGTGCCGTGGCCACGAACACGCCGGGGATTCAAATCTCGGAGACCTTGGCTGGTCAAGCGAAACTGACCGATAAGATGGCCATCCTTCGTTCGATTCATCACGACAACGGCGACCATTTCGCGGCCGCCCATTGGATGCTCACCGGTCGCTTTGGATCAACCTCGGCCAATCGGGAGCAAGTGTATCCTTCGGTCGGCTCCTATGTCGCCCGGGTTTGCGGGAGCCGGCTCTCGGGCATTCCGCCCTACGTCGGGCTGCCGGCGGCGCAGAGCATCTACATCTATCCCGGCTATCAGGGTGCCGCGTATCTCGGTTCCACGTACGATCCCTTCGATGTACAGCCGAATCAAAAATACTTAGGCCATTCCTACTCGGCCAAAATCAAGCGACCCGATTGTTTGGACAACTTCACCATCTCCGACAGTGGGCGATTCCAGGGGCGACTCGGCTTGTTGGATCGCCTGGATAGCGTGCATCGCCAGCTCGATCGCAGTGGGATGATGGACTCCATGGATCGTTATCAACAACAGGCTGTCGACTTGATGCTCGACGGGCGTGCCCGCGACGCATTCGACATGGAGCAAGAAGACCCGAAGGTTCGTGAGCGATACGGACCCGGTCCATGGGGCCATTATACGTGCATGGCGCGGCGTCTCGTCACCGCGGGCGTCCGTTTCGTCACGGTCGACATGCCGCATTGGGATCATCATTCAAACATCGAAAAGGGGCACGGCTCGAACATGCGGGCGATGGATCATGCCGTGAGTGCGTTGATCGAAGACCTTGACCAGCGGGGCATGCTCGACGACGTATTGGTGCTGGTGATGGGTGAGTTCAGCCGCACGCCGCGACTGAACAACGGTCAGCCCGGCATTCCGATCCCCGGACGCGATCACTGGGGCAACGCCATTTCCGCCATGCTGGCTGGCGGTGGGATTCGCGGTGGGCAAGTCGTGGGCGCGACAAGCAGCAAAGGAGAATACCCGATCGAGCGTCCGCTCAAGCCGGGCGATCTGTTGGCAACGGTCTACCACCTGTTAGGCATGGATCCGCATCGCACATTCCAGGACCACTCCGGGCGTCCCACGCCGCTGCTGAGTGAAGGTTCGGCGATTGGCGAGATTGTTTAGCGATTGGTTTATCTGATCAACCGGTGCTACCCAAGTCGTGGTGGTCAGACCAAGAGCCGCTTGGCCATTTCCATGCACTGACGGAAGCCATCGAGATCGACGAATCGTCTCTCGGGCAGCGTCGAGACGATGACGACTTGCGCGCCGCTGGCAAGCACCGCGCCGTCGATCATCAGATTGTCGACCATCTCGAAGTCTTCGATCAACATGCCGGCGCGATCTTCCATCACATCGGTGTTGTGTCGCGGCGCAACCTGTCCGTTGAGGAAATCGATTGTCCGCTGCTGGAACTTCGCGTCGACGTTCGCATATCCCAAGACGGGCTTTCGGAGAGCCCGCATGAAACCCAATTCGTACGCCGTGCCAACGTCGAGCGAAGGGGAGCGGAATGGCGTGAGATTCGCGACCAGCAAGTCGCAGGTCTTCATTTTCGATTCGTTCGCGGCGCTGATTCTCTGGCCGGCTTCGATTTTGGACAGCGTGTCCAGCGCAGGGAGATCATCCAGCGGCGAGACCGCCTCGAAGTCGTGCTGTCGACAAATCTCCTTCTTGGCATCGTATAGCGCGGCAGCCTCAAGCAGGAACACTTCGGGGCCTGCCAAATAAATGCGTTTTGCCATTCGCTTTGTCCTGCCGGGGTGTGAGTGGAATTTTGGGGCACGATTGTAACACGAGCAGGTCGCGGGCCACCACCGACGGTTAGGTCTGAATATCCCGACCGTTCCGGTTGTATGGAATGTTTGTGGAACTCCGGCAGTTCCGAAAATAACATGGCACCTTTTTGGGGGATTGCTGATTCGTGGTTTTCTGACGCTAGTGACGTTCGACATGGACCGATAATTCAGGTTACAAGCAGGGGCTTTCGAGGAATCTCGACGAGGTTCCGGCACGTCGACGAGACCCCCGAGAGATGGGGCGAATGAAAACGCATCGCGTAATTTTTATCGGACTAGTCGTCTGTTGCACGGTTGCAACCCTCGCTAGTGGACCCTGGGCGGCAGAACCGCAAGGGTCGTTGGCACGGTCCGCGCGGATGCCCGTTGCGCGTGAAGAATCTGTGCGTGAAGAATCGATCCCTCCGACACCGACGCCCCGGCGGGCGGTTGTCGAGTTGGTGTCGACACGGGACAGCCTTGCGTCGCACTGGCCGCTTCAAGATGGTAGCGAGCCCCATTCACGAGATAAGCATTGGCCCCGAGACGTCCGCCTAGCTCCCCAAAGTGGTATCGTCGATTACATCAATGTCGAAAGGCCATCGCGGCAGCCGTTTACCGCCAACAAGGTGCCCGCGGCGATTGTTCGCGCGGTGGAAACCGAAGTTGTAAGACCGGACCCAGAACCAACCATCGCACGGTCGTCACAAGAGCCAGTTCGGATTAACCAACCGATCTCCGTCGCGCGTTCCACCATCGACATGGAACACGGCGAGAGCCCCCCGCAACCCGAGGGCGCCTTGCCATCGCCCCCGCCCGCGAGACACCCCCGGTCCTCAACCCAGCAAGCCATGGACGAAGCAGCACAAGGGACGGATCCGTCGCGACGAGATTCGACGGCACATCGCGGGTCAAGCGTGAACGTTCTCCCCCAAGTCACGCCGGTCGCCAAGGTCGCGGGCCCGTTGATCAAGGCGAAACAGGATCACGGACTGGCGAAGAAAGAACGAATTGCCGCGCATGAAGAGGTACCCCAATTCCACCCTCCGCGAAGGCACCAAGCCGTGATTATGAGTCCCGTGGTGAAGGCCATGGGACCGATCCCGGGACGTCGTCGACAGGAGCGACTTCAACCTGGGAGTGTTGCACCGCAACCCGTTGAACAATCACCTCGGGTAGCCGAGAAACCGCCGCGTCGCGTGAGTGCGTCGCCCGAGCGATCGTCCACATCTTCAACGGCACCCGTTTCAACGGAATCGGCCCCCAGGGCACCACGAATCGCACGGCAAGAAAACCGGTTCACGCAACATCGAATGGTGCGTTCGGAAGTTCCCGCGCGGCCGCATGTCTCACGGGGACCGGCCAGCGGTTTCCGTCAAGGTCAAGCCACGTCCCGGTCGGTCGGTCGGCAGCCCTTGCCGTCTTTTCTCGCGCAAAGGGTCGCACAACATGTTCGGTACGGGCAAGATCTCGCGGCGCGTGGCGCGCGGCTTTCAGCCCGAGTTGAATACATACGTGCTCTGGACGTCGTTGCTCTTGCATTGGACGCGCGAGAGAACACCAAGTGGCATCGCGAGGCACTTCGCGAAGGGCTCACCGCTTTACGGGAAGCCGACGATTTGATTCCCCACATCGAGCAGGGAGACAGCGGTTGGTGGCGAGCGATGGCCAAACATGCAACCCCAATTCTCAAGTCGGTCGACACGCACGAGATGCACCCGTTCACGGCAATGCGGAAGTATTGCGAGTTTGCCGGCGAACGTCTCACCGCGTCGGTCGGACATGAGCCGTCGGCATCGATGGCCTTGTATGGGATGGCCCGACTCGAACTCCAGATGGATATACCTAGTACGGAACCATCAGCACTAGCAGGACCACGCGCCATCGTTTTGCATCAGGCCGCCCTCCGTGTGGATGCGAACAACTTCGAAGCCGCGAACGAACTGGGCGTCTTGTTCGCGCGCTACGGACAGTTCGAACAAGCCAGAGCCGCGTTGCTACAAAGTCTCCGCGTTTCGCCACAGCCAGAAACCTGGCAGAATCTAGCAAAGGTTTCGCAATTGCTTGGCGACCATGAAACGGCCCATGCGGCCAAACATCAACAGCAGTGGTTGGTCAAACATCGGGCCAACTCACCCCAGGGACCAAACACGGCCTTGGGGCCAACGCCGATGACGGTAACGCTCGTCGACCCCGCGACGTTTGACAAAATTCCCACCGCCGACAATGCCCTTGGTCCCGCGACTCCGCGCAAGCTTGGAAGCGATCAACCCTCGATGCCCCATAGGCAGAACAACGCTGCTCCCCCATCGAAAAAGAAGTCGACCATCGCGAGGGTATTCACGACCAGGTATTCAAGACGTTGATTCTGTCGAGGATCGCGTGCTGATCAACTTTCACCCCCCATGGGACTTCACCCGCAAAGACTCGTACATACATATGACCAAACCATTCAAGCGACCTACCAAACCAACACACTTCGTCGTGTGCCTGGGCCTTGCCACGTTACTTCTATCGCTCCAAGCAACTCAGGTCACGGCTCAAAACGTAGCCCGACGAGTGCGATACGATGGCCAGCAGGGTGCCGGAAATGTTTCCGTCTCGGATCGGCCCGAGAGCATCACCCTGGGCTCCGGCGAGGTTGTTCATGAAGGAATGTTTGGACCTCCCAGCGCGGGTTGGGCTCCGGCCTCGCTCCATCCAGCTTGTGGTGTTTCTTGCGCGGGAGGCCAGCCTTGCCATGAATTGGGTTGGGATGCCTGGGGACCGATTCCGTGGGAAGTGTTCGCGCAAGGTGAATACGTTGGCCCTCATCGCTTGTCGCATGTTCCCGAGTATCGCCTTCGGGTCGATGACGTCCTTGAACTTGTCTATCGCCTCACGGCGGAGCAGAGCAAGCAGCCCTATCGATTCAACGTCGGCGACATCATGAAGGTCAAATCGCTAAGCGACGAAAACGTCGGCGGTGAGGTGATCGTTCAGCCAGACGGTACGATTACGTTGGCCTTGCTGGGGCAAATTCCAGCGTCCGATCGTACGGTCGAAGAACTGCGGACCGACATTGAGGGGCGTTACAAACAGTTTCTTCAGAAGCCGGCTATTTCGGTGATCCCAACCAAGATGAACAACCGTCTGCAAGAGTTGCGGGCCACGGTCGACAGCCGAGCGGGCTCTGGCGGACAATTTCGACAAGTGCGCGTTACTCCCGAGGGCACGATCCAGCTCCCCGCGCTGGGTTCGGTGCCCGCCCAGGGGCTATCACTTGACGAGTTGCGCCGAGAGACGAATATCCGCTACGGTAGAATCGTCGATGGCCTCGAGATTACACCGATTCTGGTGCAACGCGCGCCGCGATATATTTACGTAGTCGGCGAGGTTAAGAAATCTGGCCGCTACACACTTGAGGCGCCAACGACGGCGGTGCAGGCGATTGCCCTGGCCGGAGGCTGGAACGTGGGGGCCTACCTCGATCAAATCGTCGTATTCCGCCGCGACGAAAACTGGAATTTGATGGCCACCAAACTCGATCTACGTGGGGCCCTGTTCGGCGACCAGCCGTGTCCCGCGGACGAAATCTGGCTTCGCGACTCCGATATTGTCATCGTACCCAAAAGCCCCATTTTGGCCTCGACCGACTTGATCGATCTGCTGTTCACCCGCGGCGTGTATAGCATTTTGCCGTTCAGCCTCAATGTGACGCGCACCAACTTCTCGTCGTTTACACCGTAATCAAGCAGAATGAAGATGGGTTGGAACGAACCCCCTGGCGTTCTCCCCAGGGGGCATGATCTTGGGGTTTGCCGTTTACAACTCCGCCAGCGCGTGTGAATCTCTTGATTCCAAGAACGCCTCACAAGCACTTCTCTGATTAGCATGAATCCCGGTTGTCGAGCGCGTATAACAACAGCATGTTGAGCCCCCCCACAATCGAATTGCCGTGGGGAGATGTGGCTGCTGGTGTTTGTCCTCTACCCAATCGAGATGATTGCTATGCGGAATACGCTTCTGATCCTCGTTTCCTTTCTGGTATCAACTTGCCTCGCGACGACGAACGCCCTCGCGACGGATCTGGTGATCGATTCGCCCATGCCGGCTCCCACATGGGCCGTGCTCGAGCGTCAGTTGCTGGAGGCGAACGCCCGCGCTTGCGAGGAATTCTATCAACGGTACGTCGACTCCCGGGGCTATCTGCTGTGTGTCGAGCGTTGGGGCGGCGACGACGGGCCGGATGACGCGATCGAGTGTTTTGCCGATTGGCCATTGCTGGTCGCGCTCGGCGGTGACGATTCGCTACTGAAGTTGTACAAGCAGGCGTGGGAAGGTCATCTGCGACAATACACCGAAGCCAAAACCACCAAGGTCGAAATAGCGCGCGATGGGATGTACTTCGAAGAGTTTCCCGTCAGCTTCGATTGGGTACACAACGGCGAGGGAATCACGGCATTCATCTTCCAGGGCCTTGCCGATGCGCGCGACGAAACGTATGTCACACGCGCCCGTCGATTCGCCGGTCTTTACATGAACGAAGACCCACGAGCGCGAAACTATGATCCCGAACATCGAATCATTCGCAGCCTGTTCAACGGCAGCCGTGGGCCGCTGATGCGCGAAGCAACGGCTTTGGACTGGGCTGGCGATCCGATCGACGTGGCCGGGCGATTCAAACCGCTCCACGGCGAAGGTTCCTATAAGCAAATGCTGGCCCACTTCAAGGACTACAACGACATCGTTGGCGATCATCCGCAGAATTTAAGCGCGACGTCGTTGGCCACCACGGCGTATCTTCTCACCGGCGAAGAAAAATATCGCCGCTGGGTTCTCGACTACGTCGATGCTTGGGTTCAGCGCATGGCGGACAACGGTGGAATCATTCCCACCAACATCGGGCTGGACGGAACCATCGGCGGCGCGTGCGACGGCAAGTGGTACGGCGGCGTTTATGGCTGGGGATTCTCGGTCGTGGTTCCTCAAACCGGAGAAATTGCCCATCGCAATACGCATCATCTCGCATTGGTCGGCTTGGGGCACGCGCTGCTGCTGAGCGGCGATCAGAAATACGCCGATGCGTGGCGCACACAGATCAAGGCGATCAACGGCAACGCCAAAGTGATCGACGGACAGACGATGTACCCACGGATGTATGGCGACGATGGCTGGTATGCTTACACCCCGCGGCCCTACTCCTCCGGGGCGCAACAGGTTTACTATTGGTCGATGAATCCCGAGGACCTTCGCCGCCTGCCACGATCAACGTGGCGCGCACTCGCGCGGGGGTTGAACCCGCAAGTAGCCGAAAATTCGTTTCGTGGCGACCTCAAACGCATCGAACGTCAGCTCGCGGCAATGCGCGACGATAAGACAACGCCCGAGAGCCGTTTGGCCGATGACCCGTTGGCTCTGAACCCGGCGACGGTCTCTTCACTTGTGCAATTCACGCTTGGAGGTCTCTACCCCGGTCATACGAGTTCGGTCGTGCATAGTCGACTGCGCTATTTCGACCCGGCGCGTCGCCGATCGGGCCTGCCCGAGGATGTGGCCGCCTTGGTCGAGCGATTAACCGCCGATGAGGTTACGGTGACGTTGATCAACCTCAACAGCCATGAGCCGCGCGACGTGGTTGTGCAAGGAGGGAGCTACGCGGAACATCAATGCCAACAGGTAACGCTTGGCGACCGCGGCTACAAAATCGACTCACCCCATTTCGTAGCGCGGCTGGCACCTGGCGCCGGTGCCCAACTCACGATCACGATGAAACGCTACGCCAACCAGCCCACGCTTGCGTGGCCGTGGGAAAATGGTCATGAATGATCCGATTGTTTTCGGGCGATCGTAGCTTGGCGACTCGAACATTGTCCCCTCGGCGGTTATGTTGTGGGGCTTAGCGTTTCGCCCTGATGGATGGGTGAACCCAATTCTCACGTCGCGGTCGATCCCGTCAAAGCAGGGGATTGGCCCCGAGCGTCTGTTTATAGGTGCCGTATGTGGCTAGGGCTTACGTATATCGACTGGATCGTCATCGGAGTCTACCTGGTGCTTGTCACCGGGCTGGGTATCTTGGCCTATCTCAAAGTCAAGGACCGCTCCGATTACTTCATGGGGGGCCGCCGCTTCGGAAAAATCTTCATGATGTTCTTCGCCTTTGGCGCGGGGACTAGTAGCGAACAAGCCAGCGGTGTTGTGGCCGGCACGTGGCGCGTGGGTCTGGCGGGAATCTGGTGGCAATTTCTCTGGTTGTGGGCCACCACGTTCTACTGGCTCGTCGCACCGGTCATGCGTCGCATGCGAGCGCTGACCACCAGCGATTTCTTTGAGGCCCGATACAACCGAAGCACGGCCATCTTGTATAGCATCTGGGGTATCATCATGGCGATTGTGTTCATCGCCGGGGCTCTTTACAGCAGCGGTAAGATGGTCGATGCCTTGACGGGCGGTCAACTTACCAGCGTTGCCGATGAATCGATTCTTAACCAGTATCAGTTCGTCCCCTTTGTCGAGCGGCTCAATCTCGGCGAAGACAAGAAGATCGAGGGACGTGTCGTGTTCACGGTCGGCGCGGTGAATCGCGAGGTGAAATTACGCGCGATCCGTGGATACGAGATCGCCATCTTGGGCATCACGTTGTTGTTTGTCACCTATGGCATGGCTAGCGGTTTGGGGGCAGCTATCTGGACCGACTTCGTCCAGGGGATTTTGACGATTATTTTTTCGTTTCTGTTGCTGCCCTTCGTGCTACGGGAAATTGGCGGATTCGCGCTGCTGAACCCCGCGGGCGAAGAGCCGATCAAACCGGGGATGTTCGATCTGGTGGCCAGCCCCAAAGTGGCTGAAATGCTGGGTCGCGAGCCGATCACCATCTTTTACGTGTCCATGCTCTCGCTGATCGCGCTAACGGGAATCGTCGTGCAGCCCCATATCATGGGTGTCTGCGGCGCTGGCAAGACCGAATTCGAAGGCCGCTTTGGATTCACCTTCGGAAACTTCATCAAGCGATTCTGCACCATCGCGTGGACCTTCACCGCGTTGGCGTGCATCGTGTGGTACCTCGGACCGGAGAGCCCACTCCGCAAGTCCGACAACCCGGAAGATCGAGCAAACTACCAAAAGCTGCAAACCGTTGTAGATACCGACCACTTCAATCAGTTGCCCCTTGAAGAGCAGGAGGAACTCTCCGCCTTCGATAAAGATTTTTCGGATCGCCTCTTCGGACGCGCGGCGTACGACATCTTGCCCACGATCGCTCCGGGGCTGGTTGGCTTGCTCTTGGCTTCGTTGCTGGCCGCCATGATGAGCACCTGCGACGCGCAGATGATTGTCGGATCGGGTTTGTTTACCGAACACATCTACAAGGGACTGTTCCGCCGAAACGCCTCCGAACATCACTATGTCTGGATCGGGCGTTTCTCTGGCTTGGGAATCGTGGTGGCGGCTCTGATCTTGCAAACGATGTTCACCGACGTGATCCACGCCCTTCGCGTTATTCTCAAGACCCCCGCCATGATCGGGATCAGCCTGTGGATTGGATTGATGTGGCGCGGTTGGACCCCCGTGGCGGTCTGGGTTTCGAGCATGGCGGCAACCACCATGTGGGCCGTTTGCAACTTCGCGCCGGGAGTGATCGATGGCGCCGACTTTTTGGACTTCATGCTCCGTGGCACCGGTGAGAGCGTTCGCGTGGCCGACGTGTGGACGATGGTCGCGTTCATGAGCGCTGGGGTTGTCTCGGGTCTCGTCGTGAGTTTGTTAACTCCGCGCACACCGCAAAAAAAGCTCGATCACTTCTTCCGCTTAATGCGCACTCCGGTCCGCGAGGGTGAGATCATTCCCGAGCCTTGCACCTTGCCGGAGGATGCCGCCGACCCCGTGCCGAAGCTCTTCAATCATCCCGACATCGAAATCCCCCGCCCCACGCTGCTCGATTTGGGGGGATTCGCCGCCGCGTGGATCTTCGTGGGGCTCATCATCTGGCTCACCTACTGGCTCGCCCAACCAAGCTAGTGCTTACTTAGTCGTGAATGGAAGAGTTGGGTGCCACGGTTGGCTTTGCCCATCCGTGCGGATCCACCGATGGCGTTCGCATTGATGACACGTCGAAAACGATCATCTCCGCGACAAAGCTGACTTCCGCGAGCGATCGGGGTATAGTCGTAAGATCCATCGACGCGCTGACAAACCGCTTCGCCGCGACCACACTCTCCGGTAGCCCCCTTGGCAGGACAACCATCCATGCAACAACACGGACCACACCACTGGCTGAAACTCATCGTGGCAACTCTGGCTGGCATGCTTCCCGCGACCTCAAATTCGGTAGCCGACGACTCTCTCGACCAGCAGCCGGGAATGGTCAGTCGTGAGTTCATTTACGAACAGGGACCGCCGCCTCGCTGCCATGCGTCGACACTTGCGGAGTCCGGCGGTGTGCTGGTGGCTGCATGGTTCGGCGGCACCGATGAAGGTCACAAGGATGTCGGCATTTGGGTCTCCTGCAAACATGGCGAGAAGTGGTCGCCCCCGGTCGAAGTCGCCGACGGCGTGCAGCATGCCGACAAGCGTTATCCCTGTTGGAATCCCGTGCTGTTTCAGCCGCATGACGGGCCGTTGCTGCTGTTCTACAAAGCCGGTCCCAATCCGCGCCAGTGGTGGGGCATGTTGATGACTTCTTCCGATCATGGAGCTTCGTGGAGCGATCCATGTCGGCTTCCCGAGGACATCGCGGGGCCGATCAAGAATAAACCGGTTGAACTTGCCGATGGCGTGCTGCTTTGTCCTTCGAGCACCGAGAACCACGGCTGGCGCGTGCATTTTGAATTGACCTCGGACAACGGCCACGCGTGGCGACGTGTCGGGCCCATCAACGATGGGAAAACGTTCGGGGCGATTCAGCCCACGATCCTGGTGCATGGCGACGGGCGGCTGCAAGCCCTGTGCCGTACGAAACAACACACGATCGCGCAAACGTTTTCAAGCGACGGCGGACTACATTGGGAAGCGATGACGGCCACGTCGTTACCCAACAATAACTCTGGTATCGACGCGGTGACATTGGCCAACGGTCGGCATCTGTTGGTCTACAATCACACGGTCCGCGGTCGCAGCCCATTGAATGTGGCGATCTCCAGCGATGGCGTCCACTGGAAAGCAGCCCTGGTGTTGGAAAACCAACCCGGCGAATATTCCTATCCGGCCATCGTGCAAACTTCCGATGGTCTCGTGCATACGACATACACCTGGAAACGCGACTTAGTGCGTCACGTGGTGATCGATCCTGAAAAACTGAAACCGCGTACGATGGTCGCGGGCAAGTGGCCGTCGGACTGATACACCCGATCCGCCAGATGAATCGGCACCCGTGGGAAACAAAGTCGCCGCGCTAATCCGATTGATCCGAAAGGAAGTGCCGAGCATGATCAGCCTGGTCGAAAACGGCCCGAAGTTCGCCCCAGGGCAACTTGTGCGGCATGTCCGATATGGATATCGGGCGGTTGTGGTGGCCGTCGACCCCTACTGCCACGCGGACGAGGCATGGTATCAATCGAATCAAACCCAGCCGCAACGGGATCAACTCTGGTATCATCTGTTGGTGCATGACACGGATGCAACGACGTACGCGGCCCAGGGAAATTTGGTTCTCGAGACGTGCGACGACCCGATCGTACACCCGCTGCTGGTGATGTTTTTCGACGGTTTTTCCAACGGGCATTACGAACGAAACGATCGAGCGTGGGGCATGTAATGGGCGGTTTCATAAGAGAGGGCGCGCGGTTCATTGCGTCGTTGTTTCGTCTCAAGTAGGCTAGTTTCCGAGGCGCGAGTCCACTTCTGTTGCTACTTTGAACCATCCGTAAAGAGGAATCCAACGTGAATGTGATTAAGTTGTCCGTCGTTGAGGCCCAAGCTTTGGTGGCGATTGTGGTGATCGCCTCATTCTCGCCGCTTCTGGCGGGCCACCCCTCGCGGGCTGGCGATTTGAAATTTGAAAAGCGACTCTTGATGCTCAGCCCGAACGAAGGCTGCTGTTTGGCCGACGTGAATAACGACGGGCAACAGGATATCGTGGCCGGTCCGAACTGGTTTGCCGCGCCAGAGTTCAGCCCACGACCCTTACGGAATATCCGTGAATTTCAAAATGACTTCTTGGCCAACAACGGCGATCACGCGCTAGACGTCAACAACGATGGCTGGATCGATATTATCTCTGGTGAATGGATGGGCGATGAGATCTATTGGTTTGAAAATCCGCGAACCGAGGGTCTGCGTAAAGGGCTGCGGTGGAAACCACACCTGTTGAAGAAAACCCGCGGCGAGAATGAGGCCTTCTTCCTCCGCGATCTCGACAACGACGGCGTGCCCGAGATGATCGTCGACAGTTGGATCGACAATGCCCCGCTGGTGTGCTGGAAACTTATCCGCGACAAGGGTTCCGAAGCAACGCTTCAGCGAGTCGAATTGGGACGTCGTGGATGCGGTCATGGAATGGCCTTTGGCGATGTGAACGGCGATGGTCGTGAAGACATTCTGGTGAAAGTCGGTTGGTACGAACGTCCCGTGGGCGATCCACTGAGCAGCGAGTGGACGTTGCATCGTGATTGGGATCTTGAACACGGTTCGACGCCGTTCTTGGTCGTCGATCTGAATGCCGACGGTCGCAATGACTTGATTTGGGGCAACGGACACGATTACGGACTGTATTGGTTTGAACAGCTTCCATCAGACGGCGGCGTCACCCGCTGGGAGCGACACTTGATCGACCGCGACTATTCACAAACGCACACGTTGGCATGGGTCGATCTTGATGGTGATGGAAGCAAGGACCTGATCACCGGCAAGAGAGTCCGCGGGCATGCGGGAAACGACCCGGGCGGGCGCGAACCGGAGTGTCTTTATTACTACACTTGGAATCCCAAGACACAAGAATTCACACGGCACACAATCAGCCCACCCGGTGGAGGAGTCGGCACCGGCATGCAACTCAACATCGCCGACTTGAACGGCGATGGTCGACTTGATATCGCCGTGGGTGGCAAATCGGGAACGTGGTTATTGCTGAACCGTGGAAGTTAACCCGGAACATTCAATCGATCGGCTTGATTTTGATGTCGCGGAATTCTATGGCCGCGCCTTCGGATTGCAAGGCGATCTTTCCAGCCACTTCCTCGCAATCGGTCGCCATGTTTTGCACTAGCCCGTTTACCTTCAAGGTGATGGTGCCGTGGTCGACGGTGATCTCATATTGATTCCACTCGCCGAGCGGTTTTTCGTTTGTCTCGTGCAGCTTGATGGTTCGCCGACCCTTGGTGCGGTCGGGGTCAACGGTCATCTTCACTTTATCGATGTTCCAGATATCGCCCGCATTGCGACTATGAAGCTGTGCTTCGACGCTCTTGGGCCACACCTTGTCAGGTCCGACCACGCGCAATAGGGCGCCGCTGTTGCCGGGCCCCTTTTCGGGATCGAACCGCCACTGGAGCTTGAGGATGTAGTTCTTGTAGTCTTCTTTCGTGCGGAGGTAACCGATTGGGTTTCCCTTGCAAATCAGCACGCCATCTTTCACGCTCCACACGTCTTCCATTTTGGCATCCGAATCGCGTAGAAAATACGTCCATCCGCCAAGGTCTTTTCCGTTGAACAGCGGTGTCCACTCCCGTGCGTCGTCGCCACGGACAGTCCAAGCGGATAGGGTGAATCCGAGCAGCAGGGTGATGATCGACGCGCGAGTCATTGGCATTGGGTTCATGTTGTCATCTCCAAGGTGACGTTGTTTGTTGATGCCGCGACAAGAATCCAAGGGGCACCTGCCACGGCTCTCGCGATGATAGCCCCCCATCGAGTATCAGGGCAAGTTCCGAGAAATTCCGACCTTATTATAGAGTTTGAAGGGGGCTCCTAGAATTGCTCTCGCGGCGGGCCAGTCAGCTTGAGCCAGTCGATCGCGGGGTCGAAACGCTCGTCTCCTTGGGCTACTTCGGCCAAAACGGGTGAGGCCGCGCATCGCTGGAGTTCGGCTCGGTTTTTCGCCCGGCTAGGGTCTTCGCCGGACTTCAAGAGGTTGTTAAGTACAATGCCCGCGACGTCTAACCCCTGGCCCATACAG
>Ga0114931_10004308_pt1 | contig 17767 bp, 15 predicted proteins | sample 2SBtaG_FD_89579 | JGI IMG/M metagenome (GOLD analysis project Ga0114931, IMG submission 89579) | Deep subsurface microbial communities from Kolumbo volcano to uncover new lineages of life (NeLLi) - 2SBTROV14_V59a metaG | ecosystem: Environmental > Aquatic > Marine > Volcanic | place: Kolumbo...
AGGGCGGCCTCGGCCTGGGTGAACTGCCCGCTGATAGTGGACTGGATGACCGATAACCGATCCATTTCCTGATAGCTCAATGTGATGGTCTCCTCTGTCACAGCCCCTCCTGAAATCAAAAGGTGACATTACGGCTTTGGGCTAACACAGGATGCGGATTTGGATGCGGATTTGGATTGACAATGCAACAGCTGGCCACTTACTATATCCCGACATGAAACGGATATTGATCTACTTTCTGCTGATTGCAAACCTGTTTACGGGGCTGGCCTTTGCGTGGGATAGTCATCCTGAGGCCGTTTTTGGCCATGATGCTGTGGTGGTTGACGTAGTCGATCAGAATTCCCCCTCACCTGGTGGTGATGAACATACAGATCACCACTGCTGCCATGGGGCAGCCCATCTGTTGGCTATCGTTCGCAGCGAATCTGTTCCGTTTTCGGATAATGCCCAGCATCATTTGGCTATGCTGAGACAATCCCAGAGTTCCCTCTATATTACCCCTCTCTTAAGACCTCCCATCATCTAAATTCTTCCGCTGTTTTTTGTGCGCGCCACGAAGCGTAATGCGTGGTGTTATTGTCTTATGCACGTGAAGGATTTAGTGAATGTTTCTAAAAAAATGCGTATTGGCCAGCGTTTTCGCCTGCTTGGCGTTGCCTGCGTGGAGTGATGCGGTCTCTGATGCGGAAATTCGTTCAGATACGGGATTGACTACGGCTAACTTGCATGCCCAGACAGCACTTCGGACGTTCATTGAACGCGTTTGGGGAGAGAGTCCTGCCGTGCAGGGGGCGCAAGCAGCCGTTGAGGTGGCGCGGGCTCGTGGCGAGGGCGCCGGGCGTCCTCTTTACAATCCGTCGCTGGAGTTGAATGCGGAACGAACGAACATCAATACCCGCAGCATCGGCTTCAGTCAGACTATTGACTGGAGCGACAAGCGAGGATCACGGCGCGCCATTGCCTCCTCTGAAATAAAAGCGGCGGAGGCAGCGTTGATGGCTACACGCCAACGCATTGCCGTAGAGGCCTTGGACGCGCTGGCGCGTAATTTGACGGCGCGAAAGACGCTTGAACTGGCACTGCGTCGGGCCCACCTGATGAACCGCTTCGCCGACACGGTTCAGCAGCGTTACAGCGCCGGCGATATGCGCGCGCTGGATGCCTCGCTGGCACGAGTCGCATACAGCGAGGCCCTAATGCAACTGGCCACCAGAGAAAGTGAGCTGGCGGCAACCGAAGCCGAACTGCGTGCGGTCAGCGGTCTCGATTTGACATCCTGGCCTTTGCTGCCGAAAGAGCTGGCTCCACCACATGAAAAGCCGGACGAGACGGCACTCCTTGAGGCGTTGCCTGAACTCATCGTACTGCATACTCGTATGGCAGCGGCCAGGGCACGCATTCAATTGGCAAAATTGGAGCGTCGCCCCGATCCCACGATCGGCATTCGAGGCGGTCGTGATGGCTCGGAAAACCTGTGGGGGTTGTCCCTCCAAATCCCTTTGTTTGTTCGCAACAACTTCTCGACGGAAGTCCAGGCTGCGGCACATGAAGCTTTTCAGGAAGAGCAGGCGTACCGGAATGCGTACCGCCGCGCCCAGGCCCGGATTGAGGGTGCTTGGATCCGCCTTCAAAACGCTGACGGTGCTTGGCGGGGCTGGCTTGCAACCGGTCAGCAAGCGCACAGCGAGCAGGTCACGTTGCTAAAACAGATGTGGCAAGCCGGCGAGCTCACCGCCACCGATTACCTGATTCAGGCCAAGCAGAACGTGGATACCCAAGTGTCTGCCACTGCCTTGGCCGGTGAGGTGTGGCAGGCGGCGATAGCCTGGCTGGATGCGTCCGGCCAGGTCGGGCGCTGGTTGGACATCACACCGGCCGTATCCGAAAAAACAACGAATTCTGGAGAATTGAAGTGAAGATCGCGCTGGTTTTATCGATGTTATTGGGTCTGGCAAGTTCATCCGTCGTTGCCGCCGGAGCGCCAGGACATGTGCACGAAGCCGAGGAAGGTAAAGCGGCCATGCATGATGAAGGTGACAGGAGGCACGGCGAAAAGAAAAGTGATGACCATGAGGGGAAGGATCATGGGCACGGCCACGATCAGGAGGTTGTGTCCCCTGATGCCGAACTGAGCGATGTCCAGCGTAAGACGGCTGGTATCGAGACTTTGCTTGTCAAGAACCGGTCGCTGGGCAGTGCGATCACCGCACCCGGTGAGGTCATTCTCAACGCCTATCGTACCACCAAGGTCACGCCCCGTATTGTTGCCCAGGTGCTGAAGCGTCATGTGCGTTTGGGTGATCACGTGAAAAAAGACCAACCGCTGGTGACACTATCCAGCGTGGTGATGGCTGAGGCGCAGGGAGCCTTGCTCGAGGCGGAGACGGAGCGGCGGCGTGTCGAGAGGCTGGGACGCAATGTCGTTTCGGAGAAGCGGTATATAACCGCCCAGATTGCCTATCAACAGGCCTATGCAAAGGTGCGCGCATATGGCATGACAACGGTACAGACCGATAGACTCATTAAGCAAGGTGACGCCACCAAGGCCACAGGGGTCTTTAGTCTGCTGTCCTCTCAGGACGGTACCGTCATCAGCGATGCCTTTCTGGTCGGTGAAATCATCCAGCCGGGTCACGTGTTGCTGGAGATCAGTGATGAATCAGCGTTATGGGTGGAGGCGCGCCTGACACCTGAGGATGCGGCGGGCATCGCGATCGGTGCGGCGGCGCGGGTCAAGGCCGGTGGTGCGCCCTGGTTGCCGGGCAAAGTGGTCCAGGCCCGCCACACTCTGGACGAAACCACCCGCACCCTTGCCGTACGTATCGAGGCCGCCAATCCCGGTGATGCACTCCATCCCGGTCAGTTCGTGACTGCTGTCATCGAGGGCCAGGATAAACGGCAGGGCATTGTGGTGCCTTTGGCCGCCGTGTTACGGGCTGCCGACGGTGACTGGCAGGTGTTTGTCGAAACCGCGCCCGGGCGATTTGAGCCGAAAGAGGTGAAAGTGTTGCGTACGGTGGGCGATCAAATGCTGATTCAAGGCATCGAAGAAGGCACTACCATCGTCAGCAAGGGTGCCTTCTTCGTTCAGTCCGAAATCGCCAAGAGCGGTTTTGAAGTGCACAACCACTAAGGGGAATGAGACATGTTGAATAAGCTCATCGACCTTGGGGTCGAAAACCGCCTGTTGGTGGTACTGGCACTACTGGCGACGCTGGTAGGCGCAGTGATGGTCTTGCCCAAACTCAATCTCGACGCCTTCCCCGATGTCACTAACGTTCAGGTACAGATCAATACCGAGGCTCAGGGCCTTGCCTCGGAAGAGGTAGAGCAGCTCATCACCTTTCCCCTCGAGGCGGTGATGTACGCCCTGCCCGATGTGGAGGAGGTGCGCTCCATCTCCAAGACTGGCCTATCGGCGATTACCGTGGTCTTTAAGGAGGGCACCGATATCTATTTCGCCCGTCAGCTGGTGTTCGAGCGGCTGCAGGCTGCCAAAGAGCAGATTCCCACCGGTATCGGTACCCCCGGCATGGGGCCAAACACCTCCGGTCTGGGACAGGTGTTTCAATATATTCTGCTGGCCGAGGATAGCTCAAAGTACGACGCCATTGCCCTGCGCAGTCTCAATGACTGGGTGGTCAAATTGTTATTGATGCCGGTTCCCGGCGTCACCGAGGTGCTCTCCTTCGGTGGCGAAGTGCGCCAGTATCAGGTCCAGCTCGATCCTCAACGTCTGCTGGCCTATGGGCTTTCCAGCAATGAGGTGGCCAAGGCCATCGAGGTCAACAACCGCAACGCCGGGGGCTGGTATCTGGATCGCGGCGAAGAGCAATTGGTGATTCGTGGTGTCGGTTGGGTGCGTAGCGGTGAAAAGGGTTTGCGCGACATCGGCAATATCCCCCTCATGGACGTGGACGGTGTGCCGGTGCGGGTACGTGATGTGGCCAGGGTCGCCTTCGGTCCCGAGATCCGTCAGGGTGCAGTGACCATGGCCCAACGCGATGCCAACGGTAATCCTGAATCGCTGGGGGAAGTGGTGGCCGGGGTGGTACTCAAACGCATGGGCGCCAATACCAAGGCGACCATCGACAGTATCAAGGATCGCCTGCCTGCCATTCAAAGGGCCTTGCCCGATGGGGTGACCATTGAGGCGGTCTATGATCAATCGGACCTGGTGGACAAGGCCGTGGCCACGGTCAGCAAGGCGCTGGTGGAGGCCTTTGTCCTGATCGTTATCATCCTGATGCTCTTCCTGCTCAACGTGCGCGCCACATTTCTGGTGCTGATCTCGGTGCCCATCTCCATCCTGTTGGCGCTGATGGTGATGGCGCAGTGGGGTGTCTCCGCCAACCTGATGTCATTGGGCGGCCTGACGATCGCCATCGGTATGATGGTGGATGGTTCGGTGGTGATGATGGAACATATCTTTAGTCATCTCACCAAACCTGATGCCCAACACCGGGAACAGGCTATAAAAGAAATGGCCGCTGGATCACCAACACCCTACGATGCTGCCCATGACGATCATGGTATCGCCCTGCGCATTCAGGAAGCCGCCAAGGAGGTGGGGCGCCCGGTCTTCTATGCCGTGATGATTATCATCATCGTCTTTGCACCGCTGTTCAGCCTTGAAGGCGTCGAGGGAAAACTGTTCCAGCCGATGGCGGTTTCCATTGTGTTGGCGATGTTGGCCTCGCTGGTGGTGGCACTGGTGGTGGTGCCCGCCCTGGCCACGTATCTATTCAAAACCGGCGTCAAGGAGAAAGAGAGCTTCATCATGAAGCCACTGGACAGGGCCTATCGCCGTTTATTGGGCGGTGCGCTGAAAATGCGGGCCATGGTGGTCGTTACCGCGCTGGCGCTGTTTGCGGGTTCGCTGGCGCTGCTACCGTTTCTGGGCACCGAATTCGTGCCGGAATTGGAGGAGGGTACGATCAATATCCGCGTCACGCTGGCCCCTTCGGCCAGTCTCGATACCTCGCTGGAGGTGGCGCAAAAACTTGAGCAGCAGTTGATGACCTTTCCCGAGGTGCTCTATGTCTCCAGCAGGATCGGCCGCGCCGAGATCGGCGGAGATCCGGAGCCGGTCTCCAATGTCGAGATCTATGTCGGCCTGAAGCCTGTCGCTGAATGGACCTCGGCCTCCGACCGCAAAGCGCTACAGGCCTTGATGGAGGAAAAGATGGCTAGCCATCCCGGTCTGTTGTTCTCATTCTCCCAGCCGATCGCCACCCGTGTGGATGAGTTGTTATCCGGAGTGAAGGCGCAACTGGCCATCAAATTGTTTGGTGCCGATCTCGATCAATTGGCCAAAACCGGTAAGGAGATCGAAGCCCTGGTGCGCAAGGTCGATGGCGCTCGTGGTGTGGAGATGGAGCAGATCGGTGGTGAGGCGCAACTGGTTGTGCGTCCCGACCGCGATGCGCTGGCCCGTTACGGTATCCCGGTGGCCCAGGTGATGGATTTGGTCAGCGATGCCATCGGCGGTCGTCAATCGGGTCAGGTGATCATGGGCAACGAGCGTTACGATATCTATGTACGCCTGGCAAAAGAACATCGCAACAGCGTTGAGGCGATCAGAAGCCTGATCCTGCAAGCGGCCAGTGGAGCCTGGGTAGCGCTGGGTGATGTGGCCCAGGTGGCCATCGAATCCGGTCCACCACAGATTCGACGAGACGATGTGCAGCGCCGGGTAGTGATCCAGGCCAATGTCGAAGGGCGCGACATGGGCGGTCTGGTAGCGGAGTTGCAACAGCGGATCGACAGCGAAATCGACCTGCCACCCGGCTACACAGTGATCTTCGGTGGTCAGTTCGAGAACCAGCAGCGGGCCCAGGCACGTTTGATGATCGTGGTGCCGCTGTCCTTGGGTCTGATCTTCCTGTTGCTGTATTTCGCCTTCAGTTCGGTGGGTCAGGCAGCGCTGATTATGCTCAACGTACCGCTGGCGCTCATCGGCGGTATCGCTGCGCTGTTTGTTTCAGGACAGTATTTATCGGTGCCCGGCTCCATCGGCTTTATCGCCCTGTTTGGGGTGGCGGTACTCAACGGAGTGGTAATGGTCAACGCCATTAATCAACGCTTGTCGGGGGGCAGTGATCAACACGCAGCAGTCTTCGAAGGGGCGTTGTCGCGGCTGCGGCCGGTGTTGATGACGGCCTCCATCGCCGCCCTTGGCCTGATCCCGATGCTGTTGGCAACCGGCGTGGGTTCGGAAGTGCAGCGGCCCCTGGCCACGGTCGTCGTGGGCGGCCTGGCTTCGTCCACACTGCTGACCTTATTTGTAATACCGGCGCTTTTTAGCCTTTTTTCCAAAGCCCACTTCAAAGATTCACAATCATAACCGGAGGATTAACAATGAACGCAAATCGAATTCGTACGTTGATAACGGCCATCATTTTTGGTTATCTGATCATGCCGTTGAGTGGATATACTCATGAGTCAGTGGATACTTTGCATGCGACGCCGGTAGAAACGGTGGATTCCAGTTTGGCGTCTCCGACCGGAATCCATGTGCAGGTAACCGACAAGAGTGTGGAGGTCACAGGAATACTCAAACGTCACATCAATATTAGAACAAAAGGCCTTCGCGGGCATGTGGACGTTGAACTGTTGGATGCAGATGGCCAGGTTCTAGAAACAGTTTCGCTTCCCATACGGCATAGGCCTGGATCGCCCAGGCACGATCATGAGAGAGAATTCTCCGCAACTCTGCCGGTGCCCTCGTCAGGGGGGTTCACGGTTCGTGTACGGCACAATATCGGAAGCCATGACCATTGATGGCCCGGACATTTTTGATTCATGGTCGAAAGAATACAAGGGGTGAAACGTCCTCAACATGTCGGATTAATGGCATGGAATCAATTGACAGAACGAGGCCAGCCGAAACAAGTGAGGACCCACCACGTTGAAAGCAACCCTTCTCCCGCTACTCTCCATGGCGAGTAGCGGTGGAGGGACAGTCATCCACAGGTTGCGGAAACGGATGTACTCGAGAACACCTTGTTAAATCAGACAGATAGGAGGTTGAGGCAAATGCGGGGCCACGATAGGAAGGATTTACTATGGTGCTAAATATGGACTATATTTGGTGCGCACTCATATCGGAATGGCAGGACCAGACATGAAACTCAGCGAATCTGTCAAACCCATCAGCCACATCAAAAGCCACACCGCCGAAGCCCTGCGCGAAGTCATGGAAAAAATCGCACGCTAAGCCATTAGCCCAGATGCGTGTGCCGCTCATGCCGTGATTCAGTTTCCATCGAAGCAAGACCCTGCAAGATGCCGCAGGCGTCCACGGGCTGTTCGCGCTGGCAGCGTTGCCGCAACCCGTTGAGCTGCTGCTTGAGTTGAGATAACTCGGCGATACGCACATCGACGTGGGCGATGTGCTCGTCCAACAGTTGATTCACGCCCCCGCAATCACCGGCAGGCTGATCCATCGAACCCAGCAGCGTGCGAATTTCCTCATGCGTCATATCCAAGGCTCGGCAGTTACGGATGAAGCGCAATCGTTCAAGGTGCCTCGTGCCATAGCAACGGTAATTGCTCTCCGTTCTTTCTACCTCTGGTAACAGCCCCTCTCTTTCATAGAAGCGGATTGTTTCGGTCGTGCATCTCGCGGCGTTCGCCAATTCCCCGATCTTCATCTGTGTCTCCGTATAAGGCCTTGACCTTGTAGTGGGTTCAAGGTGTTAACTAGATGTTAACTACACCACAATCTTGTTGAGGAATCCACCATGACCGGCTGTTGCGATCACAATAACGACAAGAAACCTATGGATGGGGACGATCATGCCGACCATGCCCACGACCACAGTCATGTAACCAGTAAGTATCGTGTTTCCACCCCTGTCGCTTTGCAGGCTCACCAACACGATCATAATCATGACCATGGTGGCGTTCAATGTTGCTCCTCCGCCCCCATTGCCTTTGGCGGTTTGGCCGCACCGGAAGTAGTGACAGACGGCATCCGAACCGCGATCCGCATCATGCAAATGGATTGCCCCACTGAAGAGGCGATGATCCGCAAGAAACTAGGCGGCATGCGGTCGGTCAAGAGCATGGAATTCAACCTGATGCAGCGCGTGCTGACGGTAGTGCATGCGCCAAACGCACTGGAACCGGTGCTGGAAGCGGTGAGTTCGCTGGGCTTCCAGCCCGAGGTGCCGGATGCCAGCGGACGGCTCGCAGCCGTCGAAGAACCGAAGAAGCCATGGTGGCCGTTGGCCTTGGCCGGGGTGGCGGCGATCGCGTCGGAAGCAGCGAGCTGGACGGGTTTGCCCCGCTGGCTGGCGGCAGCACTCGCGATCCTGGCCGTCGTTGCCTGCGGCCTGACCACCTATAAGAAGGGATGGGTGGCCATTCGCAATGGCAACCTGAACATCAACGCGCTGATGAGCATTGCCGTGACCGGCGCGCTGGCACTGGGGCAGTGGCCGGAGGCGGCGATGGTCATGGTGCTGTTCACGATCGCTGAACTGATCGAGGTCAAGTCGCTCGACCGCGCCCGCAACGCCATCGAGGGGCTGATGCAACTGGCCCCGGAGCAAGCCATCGTGCAACAAGCAGATGGTTCCTGGCGGGAGATGGATGCCAAAGCCGTCACGGTGGCTAGCGTGGTCCGGGTCAAACCCGGTGAGCGCATCAGCCTAGATGGTAAAATCGTCCGCGGCCGTTCGTCGGTGAACCAGGCGCCAATTACCGGGGAAAGCCTGCCGTTGGACAAGACCGAGGGCGATACGGTGTTCGCCGGGACGATCAACGAGTCCGGTTCCTTTGACTACCGGGTCACGGCGGCGGCAAGCGATACCACCTTGGCACGCATCGTCCATGCGGTCGAAGAAGCACAAGGGGCGAAAGCACCGACACAACGCTTTGTCGATCAGTTCGCCCGAGTCTACACGCCTATCGTGTTCGCAATTGCACTGGCCGTGGCCGCTTTGCCACCATTACTGATGGGCGGCAATTGGCATGACTGGATCTACAAGGCCCTCGTATTGCTAGTGATCGCTTGCCCATGCGCGCTGGTGATCTCGACGCCGGTGACAATCGTCAGCGGTTTGGCCGCCGCTGCCCGGCACGGGATTCTGATCAAAGGCGGCGTCTATCTTGAAGAAGGCCGCAAGCTGGCGTGGCTGGCACTCGACAAGACTGGCACCCTCACCCATGGCAAACCGGTGCAGACCGACTTCGAGTTGCGTGCCGATGTGACGATGGAACATTGTCGCCGCTTGGCCGCCAGTCTGTCCAGTCGCTCCGATCACCCGGTATCGCAAGCTGTTGCAAGCACGGCTGACCAACATAGGATTAAGCCGGAGAGCGTTGACGCGTTCGAGGAGCTACCCGGCCGTGGGGTGCGTGGCGTGATCGATGGTAAGACGTACTCCCTGGGCAATCATCGCTTGGTTCATGAACTCGACCGTTGCACGCCTGGACTGGAGGCGCGCCGTGAGGAGATGGAGCGGCAAGGGAAAACGGTTGTCATGCTGACCGACGAACAACAGGTACTGGCCTTGTTCGCCGTGGCCGACACGGTAAAGGACAGCAGCCGCATCGCCATCGCCGATTTACATCAACTGGGGGTCAAGACCGTGATGCTGACCGGCGACAACTCGCACACCGCCGAGGCGATTGCCGCACAAGTCGGAATGGACCAAGCCCGCGGTAACCAATTGCCGGAGGACAAGCTAAAAGCGGTCGAGACGTTCGGTGCGGAAGGAACAGTAGGCATGGTCGGTGACGGCATCAACGACGCACCCGCATTGGCGCGCGCTCACATCGGTTTCGCGATGGGCGCGATGGGTACCGACACCGCGATCGAGACGGCCGATGTCACCTTGATGGACGACGACTTACGCAAGATTCCGACCTTCATCCGCCTATCGCAGGCCACACGCTCGGTGCTGGTTCAGAACATCGTGCTGGCGCTGGGCATCAAGGCCGTGTTCCTGGTGCTGACCCTGATTGGCCTGGGCACCATGTGGATGGCGGTATTCGCCGATGTGGGGGCAAGCCTACTGGTGGTCGGAAACGGGTTGAGGCTACTGCGGAAGTGATGAGCCGCCCCTGGGTGACACATTGGGTTTGCCCATCGGGGCGGCCGAGGGTTTAAACAGCGAATGGGCCCCTGTAAACGAATCTGAGGCGTTTTATAAAATGATGCGACTCCGTGATTACGGTGCTTGCAAGAAACCTATGGCGAGCTTCTTGCGGCCTATGTGAAGGGCTATAATGGCAGGCAGGTCGCCGTCACAAAAACAAAAGAAATTGCGGCAAAACCTTGTCAAGCACTTTCTTCAATTTTTAGCTGAATAGTTACGATATTTTTTATGTCTTTAGCCCATATACGCGTTGCTAACTGATCCAAACCTGATGCCATATTCATCAATAACAGAATGGAATTATTGATTTTTTTTGTATTATGATGGGTTACATTCCACTTGCAATCCAGTTAGCCCCTTAGGCTAAGCGTAGAACACAGTGACCTGATCTGGAGTACTCATGCGCGAGAAAAGCCGGCTCGACCAATATGTAGCCGCTGCGACACGCGACAATACGCGCCGCAGCTACCAGCGCGCTGTCGAACACTTTGAGGTCCAGTGGGGAGGCTATCTTCCCGCCACGGCGGACAGCGTTGCTCGTTATCTGGCGGATTATGCGGAGACACTGACGACAAATACCTTGCGACAACGCCTTGCCGCACTGGCTCAATGGCATATCGATCAGGGTTTTCCTGACCCGACCAAGGCCCCAGTGGTTAAAAAGGTACTAAAAGGGATCCAGGCGCTTCATCCTTATCGAGAAAAGCGTGCCAAGCCACTGCAGATCGATCAGCTGGAACATCTGATCGCTTGGATGGACCGGCTATTGATCACCGCACGGCAAAACAATGACATGCCGGCAATATTGAAGTGCACCCGGGATAAGGCATTGGTGCTGTTAGGGTTCTGGAAGGGTTTTCGCAGCGATGAACTGTGTCGCCTACGGGTAGGACAGATCGAAATTGTCCCGGCCGAGGGCATGATCCTACATCTGTCGCAGACCAAGACTGATCATGCCAATCAAGGTTCAACCTTCAAGGTTCCAATGCTTTCCCGATTATGTCCTGTTGCTGCATACCAAGACTGGATTGCGCTAGCCATGCTGACAGAAGGGCCCGTATTCCGGCGTATCAATCAATGGGGCCACCTGGGCGACAAGGCGCTGCACCCCAACAGTTTGGTCCCGCTGCTGCGCAATCTGTTTCGTGCGGCACAGTTACCGATGCCAAACAGCTATAGCGGCCATTCCCTGCGACGAGGCTTCGCTACCTGGGCAAACGCCAACAGCTGGGATGTGAAGATGCTTATGAAGTATGTCGGCTGGAAAGACATGAAATCCGCGCTGCGCTATATCGAGGGAAATGACCCCTTTGCGCAACGACGCATTGAGGCTGGATTGGCAGATGGCGCCGGGGTACTACTGAATCCCCCCTCACGATTACCGCCACCGACTACCGTGCTCAACCTTAGAATGCTAATCGAGCCCTTCCACAAAGGCGTGCGTGGCCTAAAGCGCGCACGACAGGCGATCGAAACCTGCTGTCTACATAATCTTCAGATGGACATTCTGGATGTACAGGATGGGCGCTACCGGCTCACCATAGACCATGTCTCGACAGACGAACTGGAAGAAACAATCGATGCCTTGCTTGATGAGATGCGCCAGATTGCCAATAACCATCAATGTTATCTGGAGGCCATCCTGACCGACTCGGTCACTGGCCAGACCTGGAGTTAACGGTCGGCCATGCCCCACACGGACGCGGGAAAATATACTGAGTGAGTCGTTTAACGGAAACCGCGTATCCGCGCCTGAAAACAGACCCGTCGCCCAAAGACCTTACGGACCTCTATACCCCGACGCCAGATGAGTTGGCATTTGCTGCAAGTGAAGTACGTTCGTCCACGGCGCGGTTGGCCTTTGTCATACACCTCAAGGTATTTCAGCGACTGGGCTACTTCATGCGCCTAAGCAAGATACCAGTAGCCATTCTGCAGCATATCGCACGAGCTAGCGGTTGGAAGAGGCCGCCGCTCAAGCGACAATGAACCGCCCCGGTTTTACCGGAGACCATTTAGTTTGAGTCAGGCTGCATTAGCCGACTCGTTTAATTGGCGATAATACGCCGATTCATACTCAGCCGGTGGCACGTGTCCGATCGGTTCGAGTAGGCGCCGATGGTTAAACCAATCCACCCATTCCAAGGTGGCGTACTCGACGGCATCCATAGTCCGCCAAGGGCCACACCGGTGGATCACCTCGGCTTTGAACAGGCCAATGATCGATTCAGCCATCGCATTGTCGTACGAGTCACCAGTGGTCCCGACTGAGGAGTCAACGCCGGCCTCTGCGAGGCGCTCGCTGTAGCGGATCGAGAGGTATTGGCTTCCTCTATCACTGTGATGGATGAGCCCCTCTCGGCCCGTCCGTGCCCACAGCGCCTGCTCCAAAGCATCCAAGACAAGTTCGGTTTTCATCGACCTTGCCACCCGCCAGCCAATGATGCGACGCGCAAAGACATCGATCACAAAGGCGACGTAAACAAACCCGGTCCACGTCGCCACATACGTGAAATCGGCAATCCACAACTGATTGGGCCTCGTGGCCGTGAATTGACGTTTGACCAAGTCTGCCGGGCGCTGAAGGTCAGGGTCGGCCACTGTGGTGTATTGCTTCTTACCACCCCGGATGACGCCTTGCAGCCCCAGTCGGTTCATCAACCGTTCTACGGTGCAGCGCGCCACTTCGAACCGTTCGCGCTTCAACTGCCGCCAGACCTTTTTAGCGCCATAGACTTGATGGTTCTCGTTCCAGACTCGTTCGATCTCTGGCAGCAGACGTTGGTCTCGTTGCCGACGCATCGAGCACTGCGCCGGATCACGCTCACAGCATTTGTGCTGGTAATACGTTGATGGGGCAATCGGCAGTTGCCTGCAGATCGACTCGACCCCGTAGTTGGCGCGATGCGCATCGATGAAGGCGGCCATCACTTCGGTCGGCGGTCGAGCTCCGCCTGGGCGAAAAAAGCCGCTGCCTTGCGTAGTATCTCGTTACTGCGCTTGAGCTCCCGATTCTCTCGCTCCAGCTCTTTGAGCCGTTCACGGTCGGAAGCCGCTTGCCTCGGCTGGCCCTGTGATTCCTCTGCGCGCCGGTACCAGGATCTCAAGGTCTCGGGCGTACAGCCAATCTTTCCCGATATCGAACACAACGCCGCCCACAGCGACGGGTATTCTCCTTGCTGCTCAACTACTAACCGTACCGCACGCTCCCGTAACTCCGCCGGATATCTTTTTCTCATATTCATGACTCCATCCTCTCAAGGTTCGGAGTCTCCGGCAATCCCGGGGCGGTTCACATAGTGAACAGCACGATGATTATCGAGAACAGCTTGTGGACTGGGATGTCTACAATCGGGAAGTGGACCAGTACGGTAAAGAAGCAGGCATCCCCACCGACCCGATCATGTTTATCACCATGCTCAAAAAGATGTTGACTGATGTTTCCACGGAAGTGGATGCGTGTTTTCCCGAAAACACTTACGCGGAAATAAAAGATGGTCGACTTATATTGCGAAAGACTCCACGCCTAATAGAGGCTGAAGGACTTCAACATCTGAAGAACGAAATCAAAAAAAGGATACCGGAAATTTCGATCGTAGATATTCTGGTGGAATCCGAACAATGGTTGAACCTCCATCGAGGTTTTGGTCCGTTGTCCGGCAACCTACGCAGAATGGACAGTCCGGCGGCCCGTTTCATCACAACCCTGTTTTGTTACGGCTGCAACCTGGGTCCCAGCCAGACGGCACGATCTGTTAAAGAATTTAACCGCAAACAGGTGGCTTGGCTCAATCTTAAACAGGTCAACGAAGAACGCCTTGACAATGCTATCGTCAAGGTGATCAATGCATACAATAAATTTGAACTTCCCAGCTACTGGGGGAGTGGCAAGCATGCCTCTGCCGACGGTACACAATGGGATACCTACGAGCAGAACCTGATCGCAGAAAACCACATCAGATACGGTGGCTATGGAGGAATTGGTTACTATCATGTATCCGATAAGTATATTGCGCTTTATAGTCGTTTCATACCGTGCGGAGTCTACGAAGGCAATTACATCCTGGACGGCTTGCTTAACAACACATCTGACATTCAGCCGGATACCGTGCATGGCGATACTCAAGCACAAAGCTACCCAGTGTTCGGCCTAGCGTACCTTCTGGGAATTAACCTCATGCCGAGGATTCGCAACCTGAAGGATTTAGTCTTTTACCGGCCGGATAAGCGTACTACCTATAAGCATATCGATGCGCTATTTAGTGATACGATTAACTGGAATTTAATTCAAACTCACCTGCCAGACATGTTGCGGGTCGTCATCTCAATCAAGCTGGGTAAGATCACCGCGTCTACCATTTTACGACGCCTCGGCACTTCCAGTCGGAAAAATAAACTGTACTTCGCGTTCCGCGAGTTGGGCAAGGTAGTGCGCACGGCGTTCTTGCTGAACTACATCGGCGACGTCGAACTGCGCCAGACCATTCAGGCAGCCACCAATAAGAGTGAGGAGTTTAACGGTTTTGCGAAATGGATATTCTTCGGAGGTGAAGGAATTATCGCAGAAAATATCCGGCATGAACAAAGGAAGATAATAAAATACAATCACTTAGTTACGAATATGGTGATTCTGCATAACGTGGAACGTATGACGCGCGTATTAAAGCAGTTGCAAAATGAGGGATATGAAATCACACCGGAAATGCTGGCCGGTTTGGGCCCATACTACAATGGCCATATAAACCGCTTAGGGGAGGACTATACGTTGGATCTTGACAAGATAGTTACACCATTGGACTATAGTTTAAAAATACTATTATAAACAGACCCTCTATTAGATTCTCGAAGCTATAGGCAGATTTCTTATCCTTACAAACAAAGTCGGCGAAACAAGAATAATCTTTAAGACAACTGTAGGAGTCGGCTTAAGACATAATCACCAATCATTAGTTGCGTATAATGTATATTATGTTAAATTATATGGAGGCGCCCCAATTTCAGATGGCAACCCCGGTGAACTGGCAACAAGGTGAAGACGTCATTATTGTGCCTGCGCTCGACGATCGGGCTGCCAAGGCCCGGAGGGCTGGACGACGGTTAAACCCTATCTTCGCGTCGTTCATCAACCGGGCGGAAAAAAGGCCGCCTGAGCTGCGGACGATCAAACATGGTAATACCCCCTCCCCTGTGGCGATTCTTCACCATGGGGGAAGAGTAGGTACCCTATACGTACTCTTGAATAAATCTCTCTACCCCTTTAAATTCCTTATTGAATTCCGTTTGTAGATCTTTAAACATTACTGTGTTTTGCTCTTTTCCCGCCATTTCCAGTGCGAAACAGATATCTCCCAACTTGTGCGCACCGATCGTACGTGACGACGATTTTAGCTTATGCGCTATGGCACCAACCCTGGCTGAGTCACCACTGTTTATGGCCTCGTGCAGGTCCGGCAACGTCGCGTGGGAAGAAACCAAATAGTCGTGGAAGGTCTCTTTAAATAAATCTCTGTCATCGACACCAAACACCTCCACAAGCGCGGAAAGATCGACAGCCGGTTCACTCTTATCATCTAATTTGCTGATCATATCCGACATGCATTTTTGGGTATCGTGGGTCATCGTTCAATCCATCCATTTATTCAAGGTATTCTTCAGCTTCTGCAATGCAACAGGCTTTGCCAGGTAGTCATCCATGCCAGATGCAAGGCATTTTTCCGCGTCCCCCATAACTGCATTTGCTGTTATTGCGACGATAGGAAAATGTTTTCCATCGATCTTTCGTTTTCTGATGTTCGATGCGAGTTCAAATCCATCCATATTCGGCATTTGGCAGTCAGTTAGGAGCAGCGCATAGTCACGGTTCGCCAGCATTTCCAGCGCCTCCTTGCCATCGGCTGCAATATCGACCTCATAGCCAAGCAGCTTGAGCTGGCGCTCAATTACCTTCTGGTTGGTGATGTTATCCTCTGCGACAAGAATTGTACCCGCATTAGTAGATTTCTCGTCAGTTGCCAAAGTGGTCGCACTACTATCGGTAGGTTCCGCGCTGACGAGTAAAGACTTGCCGGCTGACCCAACGTCAAAATCCATTAATACGGTAAATGTGGATCCGGCGCCAACCTTGCTAGAGACATCGATTTTTCCACCTTGCATATCGACCAATAGCTTGCATATGGAAAGCCCCAATCCGGTCCCTCCAAAGCGACGTGTCGATGAAGAATCTACCTGAGTAAGAACTCGGAACAGATCTTTTTGTGCGTCGTCAGGTATCCCTATACCATTGTCGATTACGTCAAAACGAACCGCCGCGCAGCCATCATCCAAGTTCATTAACTCAGCCAAAATAGATACCTTACCACTTCGCGCGTGACTGGGTTCCGTAAATTTTATGGCGTTGCCGCCCAGGTTGAATAAGATCTGCCTAATACGCCCCGCGTCCCCAATAAGGACATCGGGAATCGTTGGGTCGATGTCAACGACAATATCGATCTCTTTTTCGTGCGCACTGGGCGCCAGTGTCTTGACAACGTTTTCAATTGCCTCCCTTAACGAAAAGGGGCGCATCACCAGCTTTAGTTCACCGGACTCTAATTTGGTGAAATCGAGCATGTCATTGATAATGGTGAGAAGAGAAGACGAACAATCTCGCATTGTGTCAAACATCTCGATCTGTTTGGCGTCCAGTTTAGAATGAGAAAGGAGGTCTATCATTCCGATTACGCCCGCCATCGGCGTACGAATTTCGTGACTCATCATCGCGAGAAAATGGGATTTTGCCACATTTGCAGCCTCCGCTGCTTCCTTGGCAGTGAACAGTTCCTGTTCTACCGTGTTTCTTTCGGTGATATCCTGAACGGTCCCGGTAATTACTTGCGGGCTACCGTCATCCGCATAGATGAACTTGACGATTGCATTGAGCACATGCTCATCACCATTTTTCAACATGATCCCTAAATTAAATTCACAGAATGTTTCATGATTGCTTAGTGCCTGTTGGATCATGATTCGCGGATTTTTATTGCTCTTTTGATAAGTCTTATCGAATAATGTTTTGATCGAAGGAGAAACCGCTCCTAATTCAAAATCCAATAAATGATAAAGTTCATCGGACCAAATAGTTACTCCAGTGCGAAGGTTTTCCTCAAAATCCCCTATTTTTGCCATCTTCTGCGCCGCTTTGAGATTGAGCAAGCTTTTTTCCACTAATGCCTGCGCTTCGTTCCGTTCTTTTTCTCGTGTAATCAACGGGTGAAAGATAAAGTAATATAGAATAGGTGAGAGGAGTGTCATCAACAAAATAGGATCAAGGATTGTTTCAAGCCAATCTGGAATAGACACTAAGAATTGAAACCCGAGCATAATCGAGGCTTCAGAAATATATATGGACACTGCCACAATACCTAAAATACGAAGCGCAGATGCTGCAGATTTCCTGTTATTGGAGACCATTTATTTCGCCTACGGATTAATCAACCAATGAATCACAAAAAATACGCGCGTTGAACTGGTCCATGATTGAGCTATTTCACACCTAAGGAACCTCTGATTAATTCGTGAACCGGCGTCTGACGGCTGAAATGTCCCGGCTCGGCGTTGAAAATCTTGGCAATAGCACGCTATTACCTGCGCTTTTCGCCTTGATCCGGAACATTTCA
>Ga0114931_10004309_pt1 | contig 17765 bp, 15 predicted proteins | sample 2SBtaG_FD_89579 | JGI IMG/M metagenome (GOLD analysis project Ga0114931, IMG submission 89579) | Deep subsurface microbial communities from Kolumbo volcano to uncover new lineages of life (NeLLi) - 2SBTROV14_V59a metaG | ecosystem: Environmental > Aquatic > Marine > Volcanic | place: Kolumbo...
CTGGTGCTGCCGCGGCCGGCTCCTCTTTCTCCAGAACATCGATAACCATGACCGTGGTGTTGTCCTGGCGGGGTTTCTTGGCATCCTCGACCGCCTTGAGCAAAGCCGCGACACATTCCTTGGCGGAGGTGGACCAGGCGGAGGTCTGAATGATGACACCAGGGCTCAAGGTATCCATACCGTCACTGCAGACAATCAGGCGATCCCCGGGCAATAACTGCATCGGTTCATCGGGACAATCCACCTCGGCGATTTCGTCACCGGTCATGGCGCTCATGAGCATATTGCGCGAGAGCCCGGCTTCGGCCTGCATATCGACACCCTGCGCCGCCATCCGATCCAGGTAGCCGCCATAGGAATGATCTTCGTTTTTCTTGATCAGTTCCCGGTCCCGGATCAGGTACAGGTGGGAGTCGCCGACGCTGACCCAATAGACCTTGCCGCGGGTGAAAACGGCTGTGACCATGGTGCAGCCCATGCCGTCAAGAGCCGGAGTCTCCTTGATGGATTCGGTCAGTGCGCCGTTGGCCTTGGCCAGGCAGACCTGCAGCAATTCGGGGATCGGTTGTTTGCCAAAGCCACCGGTAAAGCTTTTATTGAACGTGGACACCACCATGTTGCTGGCGATGTTGCCCGCCGCATGTCCGCCCATTCCATCGGCCATGACGAGCAGCGAGGAGGATTTGCCATCTCCACCCTCCTCATCATCGAGGTAAGTGATGAGAAACGCGTCTTCCTGGTAATCCCGCGCGCCATCAATCTGATCACCGGAAATTTCGAAGATCAGGTCCACAGTACCCCTCTTTTGCGCCGGTTATTATCATTGCTATCACAAGCGGCCAGCCTGCCCGGCGCATCATACCACCAGTGCTGGATTTTTTTGCACCCAAAGCGTGATTCCGCTGGCAAAAGAAACATCAGCGCCGAACCTCAATCCCGCGACGGGCCAGACAGTTCTTGGCATCGGCCACTGTATAGTCTCCGAAATGGAAGATACTCGCGGCGAGCACCGCATCTGCGCCGCCCAATTCGACACCATCGGCGAGATCTTCCAGCGCACCGACACCACCAGAGGCAATCACCGGCACGGCAACCGCTTCGGCCACGGCCCGGGTCAGCGCCAGGTCGAATCCGCCCCGGGTGCCGTCCCGATCCATGCTGGTGAGCAGAATTTCGCCGGCCCCCAGAGCCGCCACCTGTTCCGCCCATTGCACGGCATCGAGGGGCGTGGCACGCCGTCCACCATGGGTATAGACCTGCCAGGCCGCGCCCTGGGGGTGTTCCGGACCCCGGGATTGCCTGGCATCGACCGCCACCACGAGACACTGTGCGCCGAAACACTCACTGATTTCTCTGACCAGTTGGGGGTTTTTCACCGCCGCGGTGTTGATGGAAACCTTGTCCGCGCCGGCATTCAACAAACGCCGGACATCGGCCAGGGAGCGAATCCCGCCACCAACGGTCAGAGGGATAAAAACCTCGGCCGCCACCTTTTCGACAACCTGCACCAGAGTGTCACGCTGCTCAACCGAGGCTGTGATATCCAGGAATGCAAGTTCATCGGCGCCCTGCTGGTCGTAGCGGCGCGCCACTTCGACCGGATCCCCGGCATCGCGAATAGCCACGAACTGCACACCCTTGACGACTCTCCCGGCGTCCACATCCAGGCACGGAATTATGCGCTTGGCGAGTCCCAAAATTTGCCGCTCAGCTCACACTCGAAACGTTCAGTGCATCAGCAAGCTTCTGTCCGGCGACGAAGTCCAGGCTGCCCTCGTAGATGGCGCGACCGGTAATGGCACCGACAATGCCCTCCGCGGCCACCGCCGCCAGGGCCCGGACATCGTCCAGACTCCGGATCCCACCGGATGCGATGATCGGTATGCGAACCTGCCTGGCCAACTCCACGGTGGCCTCGATATTGACGCCCATGAGCATGCCGTCACGGCTGATGTCCGTATAGATGATGGCTTCCACGCCGTCTTTTTCGAAGCGCTGGGCTAGATCCACGACTTTATAATGGGAGAGCTTCGACCAGCCCTGGGTGGCCACCCGCCCATCCCGGGAGTCAATGCCGAGAATAATGTGGCCGGGGAATTCGACACACACATCCGCAATAAAATGTGGCGCTGAGGCTGCCTTACTGCTCAGTATTACATAGCGGACTCCGGCACCGACATAGTCCTCAATGGCCTCTTCGCTGCGAATTCCACCACCGACCTGGACCGGCAATTCCGGTACCGCGGCCGTCAGCGCCTGAATAATATCCCGGTTGACGGGCTGCCCGGCCAGCGCCCCATCGAGGTCCACTACATGCAGGCGCCGGGCGCCGCGCTCAGCCCAATGTCTGGCGGTTGCCACCGGATCTTCAGAAAACACCGTGGGTTCGTCCATACGCCCCTGGAGCAGGCGCACACAGACACCATCTTTGATATCGATTGCGGGAATAAGCAGCATGACAGGAGAGATCCGGAATGGCCTGAAGGGCTGATACTGGAGGCTGTGGCTGGATATTTGATTGCTTGAAGTCTAGCACACAACCCACGCCGTCACCCGCTAATGGGCCTCGTCCCAATTGTGGCCAGTGCCGAGATCCACAAGCAGCTCAACCTTCAGATTCGCCGCCGCGGTCATGCGTTCCCGGACTTCCCGGCGGGCTTCATCGAGCTGATGTTCGCGGATTTCAAACACCAGCTCATCATGTACCTGCATGATCATGCGCACCTCCAGGGAGCTGCCTTGAATCCAGTCATACACTGAAAGCATGGCGCGCTTGATGATATCCGCAGCGGTGCCCTGCATGGGGGCATTGATGGCGGTGCGTTCAGCGGCCTGGCGGCGTTGTGCGTTGCGGGAGTTGATTTCAGGCACATACAGGCGCCGGCCGAAGAGGGTCTCCACGAAGCCGGCTTCACGGGCGCTGTGACGGGTCTGGTCCATATAGGCCTTGACCCCCGGGTAGCGGGAAAAATACAAATCCACATACTCCTGGGCTTCGTTGCGCTGGATCCCCAACTGGCGGGCCAGGCCGAAGGCGGACATACCATATATGAGGCCGAAATTAATCGCTTTGGCATGGCGGCGCTGATCCGGGCTGACCGCATCGCGGGTTACCCCAAAGACCTCGGCGGCGGTGGCCCTGTGGACATCCTCCCCGGCGGCAAAGGCTGCCAGCAAGCCGGGATCGGCGGATAAATGCGCCATGATCCGGAGCTCAATCTGGGAGTAGTCCGCGGCCAGCAACCGGTAGCCGGGTTCCGCGACAAAGGCCTGGCGAATGCGCCTGCCTTCATCGTTGCGCACTGGAATATTCTGCAGATTCGGGGTGCTGGAGGACAGCCGCCCGGTGGAAGCCACGGCCTGGTGATAGCTGGTGTGGACCCGGCCAGTATCGGGATTGATGCACTCTGGCAGAGCGCCGGTATAAGTCGAGCGTAGTTTCGCCAGCCCCCGGTGTTCCAGGATCAGGCGCGGTAATTCATGATTCTCGGCCAATTCCTGGAGAACCGATTCAGCCGTGGAAGGTTGGCCGGTCGGGGTTTTGGCGATTGGCTCTATGGCCATCTCCTCGTAAAGGATCTGCTGAAGCTGCTTCGGTGAGCCCAGATTGAAGCTGTGTCCAACCAGGGATTGGGCCTGGTGCTCGAGCTCCGCCAGGCGTTGACCAAGCTCGCGACCCTGGTCTTTCAGCAGCTGAGCATCCACTTTGACGCCGGTGCGTTCCATATAGGAAAGCACCGGCAGCAGGGGGATTTCAATTTCTGAGTAGAGTTTTTCCAGACTGGGAATGGCCTGCAGTTGCGGCCACAGGCACTCGTGCAGACGCAGGGTAATATCGGCATCCTCGGCGGCATAGGGTCCGGCAGTTGCGACCGGCACCTGATCGAAGCGCAACTGGTTTTTGCCTTTGCCCGCGACGTCTTCGTAGTGAATGGTGGTATAGCCCAGATAGCGCTGGGCCAGCGAATCGATATCATGCCGCCCACCGGTACTGTTGAGCACATAGGATTCGAGCATCGAATCATAGCGCACGCCGGCCAGGTTGATTCCGTAGCGCGCCAGCACACTCATGTCGTACTTCAGATTTTGACCGATCTTGGCCCGCCGGGGATCTTCCAGCAACGGTTTGAGCCGCGCCAGCACCAGGGCACGGTCCAGTTGCTCCGGTGTATCCGGATCTTCGTGGGCCACCGGCACGTAGGCGGCCCGGCCGGATTCCAGGGCAAACGACACCCCGACGATCTCGGCCTGCATGTAATCCAGACTGGTGGTCTCGGTATCAAAGGCAAAGACCGGGGCGGCTTGAAGCTGCTCGAGCCAATGCTCCAGGGCAGATGCGTCGAGAACTATCTGGTAATCGCTTTTTGGTGTTTCAGTGGCGGCTTCGGGGGCTGTTTCCAGGGCCCTGGGGTTGTCCAGTTCGCGCAACCAGGTATTGAAACCCAGGCGGCTGTATAAATCGCGTAACGCCTCCACCTGAATCGGGCCGAGTTTCAGCTCCTGCGGTTGCTGACCAAGTTCCACATCGCAGCGAATCGTCACCAGCGCCCGGGACAGGGGCAGGTGCTCAAGGCTGGCGCGCAGATTTTCTCCGACCTTGCCGCGAAATTCATCGGCCCGCCGCATGATGGAATCCAGATCACCATAGGCCTGTAACCATTTGGCGGCGGTTTTCGGTCCGACTTTCGGCACCCCGGGAACGTTATCCACCGTATCGCCAATGAGAGCCAGGTAATCGACGATGCGCTCCGGGCGTACCCCGAACTTGGCCTCGACCCCGTCCGCATCCAACAGCCCGTCGCTCAGGGAGTTGATCAGACTGACCCGGGGACCGACCAGTTGTGCCATATCCTTGTCATTGGTGGACATGAGCACATGCAGGCCCTGCTCCGAGGCGGTTTTCGCCAGGGTGCCGATGACATCGTCGGCTTCCACATCCGGCACCTGCAACAACGGGATACCGAGGGCCTGGACCACTGCGTGTATGGACTCGATCTGGCCACGCAATTCAGCGGGCATGGGTGCCCGGGTGGCCTTGTATTGTGGATACATCCGGTCGCGAAAATTTTTGCCTGGCGCATCGAATATCACCGCCAGGTAGTCCGGCTGCTGCTCGGCCATGATCCGCCGCAGCATATTGGTGATGCCGTACACCGCGCCGGTGGGTTCACCATTGGCATTGGTCAACGCGGGCAGGGCATGGAAAGCCCTGAACATATAGCCGGAACCATCCACCAGCAGCAAGGTTGGCGTCTTTTCCTGTTGTGGTTCTTTCCCGGTCATGTTTTCCTGCCCTGGGCCCGCGCGGCTGTTCCGCCACCGCAGGCCAGTCTAACTTGTAATCATTGGTAGGATCTCAAGGGGGGAGAGACCGATACCGGACTCGGGCGACACGGTTGGCATCATGGCCAGGTTATGAGCGTTTAATAGTCGCCGGGGTTTAAAGCCCCGTGGACCCCCAGCTTTGGCAGGGACCGTGTGCAGTATGGATGCTGCACTCGAGCCCCAAGGGACGGGTTTACGGCGGGTCCCGGACAAAGCTCTGGGGGTCCACGGGGCTTTTAGCCTTTGGGGCACTCCTGGGTTCAGGGGGACTGGCTATCGGCGGTGGAACAGTTAGTGGCTTTGGAACGGAGGGTGGGTTGGCTTAAGAACTAACCCATGAACTTGTAATATTCTGAAACGCGCGAAACCGCATCCTCCGTTGCCCGGCCTCAGCGGCGCGGCGGGCAATACTCAAGTCAACCATTGAATGTGGGAGTCACCAATGTCCGATTCATCACCCTCCACGCCACGGCCCTCCTCGCGGCCCATGAACAAGCAGGCATTGAGTCTGGAATCCTGGAAGATTTTTCAGATCATGGCGGAATTTGTCGAGGGCTACGAACGCCTGTCTTCCATCAGCCCCTCGGTCAGCATGTTCGGATCGGCACGGATCGCAGCGGATCATCCCTGGTACCGGCTGGCCGAGGAAATCGCCCGGCAGTTGTCCAACGCTGGTTTTTCAGTGGTCACCGGGGGTGGCCCCGGGATCATGGAAGCGGGGAACCGCGGCGCCTATCAGGGTAAAAGCCCCAGCATCGGACTGAATATCATGCTCCCCCACGAACAGTCAGGTAATGACTATCAGGATGTGTCTCTGATGTTCCGGCATTTTTTTGCGCGCAAAGTCATGTTCGTCAAGCATGCCTCTGCCTATGTGGTGCTGCCCGGCGGTTTTGGCACCCTTGATGAACTGGCGGAAATTCTGACCCTGGTGCAGACCGGCAAAACCCGGCGCATCCCGATTATTCTGGTGGGCAGTGAATTCTGGAGTGGTCTCAGTGACTGGTTCCGGGACCACCTGGCGACTCAGGGCACCATCGCCACCACGGATATGGATTTGTTCATGATCCTGGACAAACCGGAGCAGGTCGTGGATGCTATCTTTTCCCATTATGAAGGTCGCAGTTTCGACCCTTCAGAGGAAGAAAGCGAAGTACTACTACAGCTGTAACCGCGTATGGATGCCACGATGTCTGTTTCCTGGAAAATCAGCAGAACCACCGCCCTGGCCCTGTTGCTCGGGGCTGCTGCGCCCAGTAATTCCCAACAACCACCGCCGGAACTTGAGGCCATACCCGAGCCACCACCCATACCGGACCAGGTGCAAAACGGTGAGGCCCTGGAACCCGATGTACGGATTGTGCACAAGGATAACGCCACGGTTACCGAATACCGGGTCAATGGGCGCTTGCGCGCCATCAAAGTGCAACCGGACGGCAAATTCCCCCCCTACTATCTGTATGACACCGATGGTGACGGGCGTCTGGATCAGCGCCTGAGTCGTTACGATCCGGATCTGCTGATACCCCACTGGACGCTTTTTTCCTGGTAATTTTTTTCCCTGACAGACGGACTCTGGCCGGTGGCCGGTTTCCATCTACATGCTTCGGCACGCCCCATGTCCGTTTTCACCCGAGTTGATCGACACTCTCTGGAACGCTTCCTGACCGGTTTTGACCAGGGCCGGCTGCTGAGTTTCAAAGGCGTCAGTGAGGGTATTGAGAACACCAACTATTTTGTCACCACCACCCGGGGGGCTTTTGTCCTGACCCTGGTCGAACAATGGCCGGCATCTGAGGTTCCCTACTTTATTCAACTGATGGCCTGGCTCGCCGAACGCGGGATACCCAGCGCCAGGCCGATAGCGGATCGCCGGGGCCGCAGCCTGCACACCCTGCTGGATCGCCCTGCCGCACTGGTCGAGCGCCTGGATGGAGAAAGTACCGAGGAACCGACGGTTGATAACTGCCTGGCGGTGGGCCGGGTTCTCGCCGAATTGCATATCGCTGGCCGGGATTTTCCTCAGCACCGCCAGGACCAGCGGGGTATGGACTGGCGGGTTCGCGCCGCCCGGCAGTTGGCGCCCCTGCTCAGTGCGGCGGATCGGCTCTGTCTGGACGAGGAGATCAGCCACTACCAGAGCCTGCGGCTGGCGGATCTGCCCCGTGGGGTGATCCATGCCGACCTGTTCCCGGATAATGTGCTGCTGCGCGATGGCGTCATTTCCGGCGTCATCGACTTTTACTACGCCTGCAATGATCGGTTGATTTATGACCTGGCGATCACCGCCAATCAGTGGTGCGCCGACAACGATGGGCGTCTGGCGCCGGACAAACTGACCGCCCTGCTCGGCGCTTATCACAGCCTGCGGCCTCTGCAGGCGGGCGAACGCGAAGTCTGGCCGGCCATGCTGCGCTACGCTGCGTTACGATTCTGGGTCTCACGCCTCAAAGACAAGTTGTTTCCCAAGCAAGGACACCTCACCACCATCAAGGACCCGGATGCCATCAAGAGCATCCTGCTGGATCGGCGCACCCGCCAGAATTGGCTGCTGGAGAACTGGGATCAGTCCCTGAAGACCGAAACCGGCGCTCAGTGAGACATCAGCACCGGCACGGTCATATGCCGCAGCAGATGCAGGGTCATGCCCCCGAGTACCAGTTCCCGAAACCGGGAATGACCGTAAGCACCCGCGACGATGAGATTCGCTCCATAGTCCGCGGCATGTGAAAGCAGTACATTGCCGCTGTCCATGCCACTGCCGGAAATCACATGGGCCTCGGCCCGTACCCCATGGGTCGCCAGATGAAAACACAGATCGGCCCCGGGAAGAGAGACTTCATCCTCTTCGGTGGTGTCCGGCTCGATACAGACCACCTGAACCTCCCGCGCGCTCTCCAGCAAGGGCATTGCATCGTTCACCGCCCGGGCCGCCTCCTGGGAACCATTCCAGGCCACCAGAGCCTTGCCGCCCAGCGGCGCGGGAGCACCGATAAAAGGCACCACCAGCACCGGCCGTCCCATCTCGAGTACCGCCGAGTCGGCGAAGCCACCGAGGGCCAGTGCATCATCGCCTTCGCCTTCCTGGTTGAGAATCATCAAATCGCAGTAGCGGCCATGGACATTGAGCGCTGAGTACATGGGGCCAGTGGCTCGCCGCCAGCCTGTCTGAATCGAACTCGCAGTGGTGATTTCGTCAAAGGCCTTCCTGGCCTCGGTGGCGCGCAGTTCCTGTTCTTCGGTAATCTGCTCCAATAACACCGGGGTCGCCGACATGGCCACCAGTTCCGGAGACATCGGCACCGGGTCGACGAAAATTCCCGTCAGGTGAGCATTGAAATGCTCCGCCAGTTCCACCGCCAGTTTCACGCTGGTCCGGCACCGTGGCCGGTAATCCACGTGGACGCCAAGATTTTTGTAGCTCATCAGGAGACACCCCTTACAGTAACTATAGGCTTTCACGCTGCGACTCATTATTCTAAGTATATTTATTCGGCAATTCACTGATATGCATCAAGCAAAACCCCTTGCGGCTCAGCTGCAAACCGCCATTGAACTGCACCAGTTGGGGCGCCTCGAAGAGGCCCGGGAACGCTACCGGCAAATCCTGGAGCGCCAACCCCAGCATGCCGATGCCCTGCATCTGCTGGCGGTCAGCCTCATTCAGAGCGCCAGTGCCAGCCAGGCACTGCCACTCCTGGAGCAGGCCATCGCCCTGAATAATACCGAGTCCAGTTACCACGCCTCTCTGGGGCGGGCCTATCACGCCTTGAGCGACTACGAACAGGCCATCGCCCCCCTGCGCCGGGCCGCGCAACTGACACCCGGCAATGCCCAGTATTGGTGTGATTTGGGTGCCACGCTGCAATCGGCGGGCCAGGTGAACGACGCTCAGGAGGTCTATGAACGTGCCTTGCGCATCGATCCGGGCCATGCCACCAGCCGCTACAACCTGGCCACGGTGCTGCATGACCACGGCGATCTCGGCGGCGCCATCGGACTGCTCAAATCCCTGCTCGGCGACGATCCCGGGGGTGCGTCCCTGCACAGCACCCTGGCCGGCTATCTGCTGGAAAGCGACGAGATCAGCGAAGCCCTGGCTGAAAGTGATGCCGCCCTGGCCCTCAACCCCAGGGATCTGATGGCCATGAGTTTCAAGTCCATTGCGTTGTTGCGGCTCGGCGACCTGCAGGGAGCACGGCATCTGGTGGACTTTGAACGGCTCATCGTCACCCGCACCATCAACGCCCCGCCCGGCTATGCCAGCCTCAATGATTTCAATATCGCACTTGAGCATCACGTGCTCAATCACCCGACCCTGGTCTTTGAGCGTCGGCAGAACGCCACCCGCGGGGGGCGCCACACCAGTAATTTACTGCTTGGCGATAAAGGCCCCATGGCAGATCTGGAAACTGTTTTCAATACGCATATTCAGCAATACCTGAACCAGTTGCCAAGGGATCCCGGGCACCCTTATCTGGCTCTGCGGCCCCCTGCCTGGAGCCTGCAAGCCTGGGCTGTGGTAATGGATAAACAGGGCCATCAACTGGCGCACACCCATCCGGAGGGCTGGGTGAGCGGAGTCTATTACCTGAGCATTCCAGCCGCGGTGAATGCTACCGATCCGCAACAGGCGGGCTGGATCGAATTCGGCCGGCCATTACCGGAATTGATCGGCACGGATCAGGCCGATGTCCGCCGCTACCAGCCGCAAGCCGGGTTGCTGGTATTGTTTCCGTCGTATTTTTATCACGAAACCATCCCCTTCGAGTCAGCCACTCAGCGCATCAGCATCGCCTTCGATGCCATCCCCAGGGGCCGGCGCCAGTCACAGTAGAAACACTGTGCCGAGCCCCAGGAAGGTGGTGAAACCGACCACGTCCGTCACTGTGGTCAGCACCACGCCACCGGCAAGGGCCGGGTCGACATGGATGCGCTTGAGCAGCAACGGAATGCTGGCGCCGGCAAGGGCCGCGGCAATGAGATTGATGACGATGGCCGCGCCCGCCACCAGACCCAGGGTGCGATTGTCAAACCACCAACCCGATACCAGGGCCAACACCAGGGCCCACAGCAGGCCATTGAGCATCCCCACCCATAATTCCTTCGCCAGCAGAATTCGGGCGTTACTCACGCCCACCTGGCCAAGCGCCATGCCGCGTATGACGATAGTCAACGTCTGACTACCGGCTATCCCCCCCATACTGGCCACCACCGGCATCAGGATCGCAAGCGCCACGACCTGTTGCAGGGTAGCCTCGAACAGGCCGATCACCCAGGCCGCCAGCAAGGCCGTCGCCAGGTTGACCGCCAGCCAGGGGCTGCGCCGTTGCATGGAATGCGCGGGACGATCAAAGGCGTCGTCTTCCTCACTCAGGCCGGCGGTGCGCATCACCGAGCGTTCACCATGTTCGCGTATCACATCCACCACATCATCGATGGTGATGCGTCCAAGCAAGCGCCCGTCATCGTCAATCACCGGGGCGGTGAGCAGATCCCGCTGCTCGAACAATTGCGCGACTTCGCGCTCCGAGGCACCGGCGCGGATACCGATGAAATCGGTTTCCATATGCGCTTCCACCAGGTCGTCAGGATCCACAATCAACAATAAGGCCAAGCGCAACAGACCCACCAGACGATTGTCCCGATCCACCACCATCAAGCGGTTGGTGCCTTCCGGGATCTCGCCGCGCCGGCGTAGAAACCGGCTGACCACTTCCATGCTGACATCGGCACGAATGGTCAGCACGTCGGTGTTCATCAGGCCGCCGGCGGTATCTTCGGCAAAGGCCAGTACCGACTCCAGGCGCGCCCGGTTCTGGGTATCCAGGGCTTCGAGCACATCATCCATGCGCTCTTCGGGCAGATCCTGGAGGATGTCCGCGGCATCATCCAAATCCAAATCCCGAGTCACGGCCGCCAGTTCATGGGGATGCATTTTCTCCAGACGCCCGGCCCGCACCACGTCCTCAGCCTCAGACAGCACCTCCGGATAGACCGCGGGGTCGAGCTGCTCCCAGATCCAGTCTCGCTGGTCACTGGGGAGGGATTCCAGGGCATCGGCAATCTGCGCCGGATGCAGATCCTGGATCAGTATCTTGATTCGATTGCCATCTTCATGCTCGATGGCATCACTTAAGTTTCCGACCAGCACCTGCAGGCGCTGTTGTTCCGTTGAGCCGCTCATGGAAACGGTTCCTCTTGCCGTGACGGGGAGCCCAGCGGGCTCATGAATGGTTTAGGAGCTTGTCGAACTTAGGGGCTGGTAGCGAGGGAAAATGATTTCGAGGCAGTAGCGCATCCCAAGTCCGAAATCTCCCAAGCCCGGACGATTCAGGCTAGTTGTCGATGCTATGGTTCATCTCAGCCACCAGCGCTTCACGGGTGGAGGATTTCACCACCCGCATAATCCGTTGAGCCATTTTGCGCAGGTTGCCAATGTGGCTTTCTTTAATGACCTGCTTGACTTCCAGCAGGGCATTGGGGTGGACGCTGAATTCTTTGAGGCCGAGTCCCAGTAATAAACGGGTATAGCGGGAATCACCGGCCATTTCACCGCACATGGCCACCGGGATACCGGCTTTTTGCCCGGCCCGGATCGTGGTCTGAATCAGCCGTAACACCGCCGGGTTGAGGGGGTCGTAGAGATAATTGACTTCATCGTCCACTCGATCGATCGCGATCGTGTACTGAATCAGATCATTGGTACCAATGGAAAGGAAATCCAGGTGGCGGGCAAAAATATCCGCGCACACCGCCGCGGCCGGTACTTCGATCATGGCGCCGACCGGCATGTTGACATCAAAGGCATGCCCGGCGATTTCCAGTTCACGGTGGCAGATCTTGATGATCTGCATGACCTGTACCAACTCCTGGGTCGTCGACAGCATGGGAATCATCATCCGCACCGGGTTGTCCGCCGACACCCGCAGGATGGCGCGGATCTGGGGCCGGAACAGGCTTTGCTCCTTGAGGCACAGGCGTACCGCGCGCAGACCCAGGGCCGGATTGGAGCTGGTCGGAGCATTCGGTCGGCTGCCATCGACCTGTTTATCCGCACCCAGATCGAGGGTTCTGATGGTGATGGGTTTGCCGGGCACCTTGCCGGCCAGATGCGCATAGGCAATGTATTGCTCTTCTTCATCCGGCGGATCATCCCGGTTCATGAACAGAAATTCAGTGCGGTACAGGCCAACGCCGGCGGCATCGACATCCTTCAGCAATTCGATATCGGAATTCAGTTCAACATTCGCCTGCAAGCCAATGGCCTCACCGTCGGCGCTGACCGCAGGCGCGCGCTTGAGTTTCCTGCGCTCACCGTGCATGCGGTTCATGCGCCGGTACAGCCGCTCGTAATGTTGCAGGGCGTTATCATCGGGATGGACCAGCACCACACCCTCACGGCCATCCACGATCACCATATCGTCATTGCGCAAATAGGATCGTGAATCGCGCAGGCCCACCACTGAGGGTATCCGCAAGCTGCGGGCGAGAATCGCGGTATGTGATGTGGGCCCGCCGTATTCCGTTATCAAAGCGGCAACGCCCCGGTGTTGCATCAATACCGTATCCGCGGGACTCAGATCATCAGCGAAGATGATTCGTCCCTTCATGGACGGCAAGGCTTTACGGCGGGTGCTATTACGCCTGTCCATCAGGATCCGCAGGACCCGGTCGACCACGTGACTGACATCATCGCGGCGGGTCCGCAAATAGGGATCTTCCATACTGTCAAAGACCCGCACCAGTGCGTCATGCTGGGTCTTTAACGCCCATTCGGCGTTGCAACGTTCCTCACGGATCCGCTTGGCCGGCACCTTGCTCAGGGAAGTGTCTTCGAGCATCAGCAGGTGGGTATCGATAAAAGCGGTAACGTCGGCGGGTGTCGCCGGCGGAATTTCAGCCTTGATGGCCTTCAGTTGTTCGCCGGCGCGTTTGACCGCGCGCCTGAAACGCCGGACTTCAGCATCTATTTTTGCTTTAGGCAGGCGCTTTTCCTGGACTTCCACATGGCCGCGCTCGACCACCAGGATCTTACCAATGGCAATTCCCTTGGAAGCGCATAGACCATGCAATGAGATCATTATGCTCATAGCCTGGCGCACACCCGTGATTCACAAACGCGAGTGCGGGTACTGGCGATTCGGCTGTGCCGGCACATTCAACTGTCCTCGCCGAAGCGGTCCCTGATCAGGGTTTCCATGGCATCCATAGCCTCCTCGGCATCTTCTCCGGTGATTAGCAGTTCGATGACACAACCCTGGGCAGCGGCCAGCATCATCACGCCCATGATGCTTTTACCGTTGACTTCCCGATCCCCACGGCGCACCAGTATCTCCGATCCGAATCCGGCCGCGGTGGTAACGAACTTGGCCGCCGCCCGGGCATGCAGGCCCAGTTTATTGACAATTTCGACTTGTTTTTTCAAGGTCACACTCACCTGTGCTTCAGGCGACGATTCCGTCGCGGCCTCCTGCTATCGCTTTTTCGGTGATCGCATCCAACGCCAGCTCCGGGTAATTGAAGACCCGCACCAGCATGGCCAGACTCAGCCCGCTCACACACCGGGCATTGGCCAGTTCGGCGCTGATACGCTGAGCAACATTGGCCGGGGTACTGCCGTACAAATCACTGATCAGCAATACACCCTGGCCGCTATCCAGCACCTCGGCCAGGCGTTTACCCTGGGTAAACAGCTGATCGGGATCCGCATTCGCGGCCACCGACAGCACCCGGGATTCCAGCGGGCAGTTCCCATAGATTCGAATCGTGGTATCCAGGATCGCCGAACCAATTCCATCGTGGCAAATTATGAGAATGCCTACCGCCATCGTTTGAAAATCACTATCACCGTGGGAAACAGGCCCGCTAAAATAGCATCATTGCCGGATCAGCCGCCACAAACGCCGGCAGCCTTCCAATAGCGCTGCATCACTGACCTGCTGGATAATTTCCAGCGGGGCCACAAAACCGGATTGCTCCGCTGCGGCGGCGATTCTGGCGGAGGCCACCACCAACGGATATTCCGTAACCGCTGTATGGCTGTCCCCGTCGCCACGCTCGATCAGCACCCGCAGGGCCTCACCGCTGGTGATGACGATCAGATTCACGGCCCGGCCGTGGCGGTGCAGATAGTGGTTCACATCGGCGCCGGTCGGCAACCGCCTGTAGACCTCAAGACATCTCACCACAGCGCCACGACTGCGCAAGGTATCGGCCAGCAGGCTACGGCCCCCGGCGCCGGTGATGATCACCAGTTGCTGCCCGGCGGGTTGTTGGAATTCGCTCAAGGCCAACAGGCCTTCGCTGCTGTGCTGCTCCCGCGGAACCAAAACCTCTGTAACGCCCCGGGCCCGCAAGGCCGCCGCGGTACCGGCACCCACCGCGTAAAACCGCGCTGCAACCGCCCGCCGGGCGAGTTGCGGCCATTGTGCAAAGGCAAACTTCACAGCGTTGCGGCTGGTAAAAATGAACCCGTGCGCCTGGTTATCCGAATGGCTGGCGGCGTCCTGCTGGGGGCAGGCCTCGATGCACAGCAGTGGCAATTCGAAAACCCGGGCACCCAGGGCCTGCAGTGCCTGGTTCAAAACCTGGTTATAACCGGCCGGGCGCGTCAGCATGACACCGCAACCGGCCAGCTCCTGATCCTCAGCGGGCGGCGGCATACACGGTTTCGAGAATGCGCCCGGCCCCCTTCGCGAGCAGGGCCTCGGCCATCCCGCCCCCCAGTGCTTCGGCCTGGTCTGGACTGGCACTGGCCTCTTCGCGCAGCACCTCGCGGCCATCCAGGGAAGCGACCATGCCGCGTAGCCACAATTGCCCGTCCCGGTGCACCGCATAACCCGCGATGGGTACCTGACAGCCACCCTGGAGGCGCGCATTGAGAGCCCTCTCGGCACTCAGCGCCTCGCCGCTGGGGCCATGGTGCAAAGCAGCGATCCAGCCCCGGGTGCGCGTATCCTCGGCCCGGCACTCGATCCCCATGGCGCCCTGACCGATGGCGGGCAGTAGCATTTCCGCCGGGATGCGCTGGCGAATGCGCTGGGCGTAGGACATGCGATCCAGGCCGGCACAGGCCAGCAGGATGGCCTCGAAGTGCCCCGCATCCAGCTTCGCCAGACGGGTATCGACACCGCCGCGCAGGCTGACAATCTCCAGATCCGGGCGCAGGCTTTGCAACTGGCAGCCGCGACGCAGGCTCGAGGTTCCGAGGCGCGCCCCTGGCGCCAGATCCTCCAGTTGCGCGGCCGCGGGTGAGACCAGGGCATCGCGGGGATCCGCGCGTTCGAGTATCACCGCCAGTTCCAGGCCCGGGGGCAGGCTGACGGGCACATCTTTCATGGAATGCACCGCGATATCAGCTTCCCCGGCCAGCAGAGCCCGCTCGAGTTCCTTGACGAACAGCCCCTTGCCGCCGACCTTGGCGAGCGGGGTGTCGAGCAGCTTGTCACCCTGGGTGCGCATGGGCAGCAACTCACAGACAAGTTGTGGGTGCTGCTCGCGCAGGCGCGAGGCCACATGCTCAGCCTGCCACATGGCCAATGGGCTGCGGCGGGTTGCAATACGTATAATGGACATTTTCAGGACCCGTGCATTTCAGGAAACCATGCTAACCTGGAATATTCATGAACACACGACTGCAGATGAGCTTCTATCTGCATCTGTGGCATTGCGCAGGAAAATCTCCGCCCAACGTACAGACCGTACACCTTCGCGGCGATTTCCTCGCGAGCCTTGCCGCCACAGGCAGTTCGGCTTCGCGCTAGCGCCCCCATCCCCGGGGTCGTCCATGTCCGCAGCCGTGGGTTCATGAATATTTCAGGCCCGGGGCCGACTCTGATCAACCAAGCGGGTATTGCGTCATGCATCTGAAACTGGGAATCGTCATGGATCCAATCGGCTCCATCACGGCCTACAAAGACAGCAGTCTGGCCATGCTGCTGGCGGCTGCCGCCCGGGGCTGGTCCCTGCACTACATGGAACTCAATGATCTGTATATCCGTGACGGTATCACCCGCGCCCGGGTACGTGATCTGAGCGTGCGTGACGATCCCACCGACTGGTTCAGCCTCGGAGCGACCGGCGATATCGCCCTGCATGGACTCGATGTGGTACTGATGCGCAAGGATCCACCCTTCGACATGGAATTCGTCTATGCCACCTACCTGTTGCAACGCGCCGAGGAGCAGGGCCTGCTGGTGGTGAACCGGCCCGCCGCCTTGCGTGACTGTAATGAGAAGCTGTTCACCGCCTGGTTTCCCCAGTGTTGTCCGGCGACTCTGGTGTGCCGCGAGCAGCGCCTGCTGCGGGAGTTTCTCGCCGAACACCAGGACATCATCGTCAAGCCCCTGGACGGCATGGGCGGCGCCTCCATCTTCAGAGTCCGTGAAGGCGATTCCAACGTCAGTGTCATCTTCGAGACTCTGACCGGCCACCAGTCCCGCTTCGCCATGGCCCAGCGCTATATCCCGGAAATCATCCGGGGCGACAAACGCATTCTGATGATCAATGGTGAACCTCTGCCTTACGCACTCGCGCGGATCCCCGCCGAAGGGGAGTTACGGGGCAATCTCGCGGCCGGAGCCAAAGGCCAGGGCGTCGAGCTGAGCGAGCGTGAGCGCTGGATCTGTGGCCAGGTCGGACCGGCCCTGCGCGAACGTGGGCTGCTGTTCACCGGCCTTGATGTAATCGGCGATTACCTCACCGAAATCAATGTCACCAGCCCCACCTGCATCCGCGAACTGGATGCCCAGTACGGCCTCGACATCGCCGGCCAGTTGCTGGAAACCATTGCCGGGGTGTTAAAGAAAACTCGAACCAGGACAAATACTTAAGCTATACTTTTAATAACTTAGCGTTATATCCAGAGCATGTCGGCCGCCTACGCACCCAGCCCTGCCAACGTCACACCGACGGATCGCCTGAGCATCACCATTTTCCTGGCCGTGTGCGCGCACCTGATCCTGGTATTCGGGGTCAGTTTCGTCAGGGAAGACCGGCCGAAACACCACACCAGCAGCATTGATATCGTGCTGGTGCAACGCAAGACCCAGAGCGCCCCGAAGCAGGCGGACTTCATCGGGCAGGCCAATCAGCTCGGCAGCGGCCAGCAGCGGGCCCGGGAGCGGCCATCGACACCACTGCCCAGTCCCCTGCTGAGCAATACCCCGGAACTGGCCGCCTCGGCAAAGCGCAGCGTGCCGCGCAACGAAGTCCTCACCCCTGAACCCAGGGCCTCGATCCCGCTGCCCGAGCCCCCCACACCCAGCGTCAGCCGTGAACGTCCGGTGGTGGCCGTCGACCGCAGCCGGGCCAGAGATCAGCTCAGAAAGAGAACGCTCAAGGCGCCGGTTCCACCGCAGGCCAAGCCCCGTAAACTCAAAGTCAAGGCCAAGCCAGTGCAAACCCCAACCCAGGCCGCGCCCAAAGCCCCCAGCAAG
>Ga0114931_10004310_pt1 | contig 17762 bp, 20 predicted proteins | sample 2SBtaG_FD_89579 | JGI IMG/M metagenome (GOLD analysis project Ga0114931, IMG submission 89579) | Deep subsurface microbial communities from Kolumbo volcano to uncover new lineages of life (NeLLi) - 2SBTROV14_V59a metaG | ecosystem: Environmental > Aquatic > Marine > Volcanic | place: Kolumbo...
ATGCGGGGCATCGCGCGCCACGCGCGACGCTGTCCGAAAGCCTTGGCAAGCCGCCGTTCCGGTCGTCCATGGGGCCCGTCGGAGGGCGTCGGAAGGTCTTGACGATGCCCCGCATCGTCCGCGACCTCCCTCCTACCCGACGGACCCCATGGACGATCCCTATGGGTCATTATCACCGCTCCTTGGTATTATACGGGCACGACGTGATCCACGTGCAGGCATTTCGCGTGATCGGCGAGCACCTCGATGACGCGGCACTCGGCGATGCGTCCCCTCTGGCACTGCCCAATCATCCGCTCCAGCTCGAGCTTCAGGGCCTGGAGCCGGGCGATTCGGCTTTCCACCTCGCGCAACTGGGATCGAGCGATCCTGTCGGCCGTCTCGCACGACTGCTCCGGGCTATCCGCCATGCTCAAGAGCTGGCGGATCGTGTCCAGTGGAAAGCCAAGCTGCCGGCCGTGCCGGATAAAGGCCAGCCGCTCCAGGTGCCGCGGCCCGTAGCGCCGCTGGTTGCCCGCCGTTCGGCTCGGCGTGGGCATGACCCCGATCTCCTCGTAGTACCGGATCGTCTGGACCTTGCAGCCGGTCTCTCTTGCCAGCCGCCCTATGGTATAGCCGTCTTCCGTCATGGAAATTAATCCTTGAACCTACAGTCACTAGAGCTCCTAGGTTAAGAGCTAGCACGGCGCCCGGGCCGGGTCAAAGCCAAGGCGGCTCCCGCCATGGATCGGCCCATACGGCGCGCCGGGATTGCCGTTTGCCGTACTCCATGCGGAGCCGGAGAGATTTCCATGCCATCGCGTCTTACCCACGATCACGATCACAAGCCCGCGCACACGCCCGAGCCCGCCGCGTCGTGTTGCGGCGCCGATGGCGGCATCTCGGCCGATCACGGCCCCTATCGGCACACGTTCAAGGTTCGGGGTCTCGATTGCGCCGAGGAAGTCGCGGCCCTGAGACGGGCGGTCGGGCCCGTCGTGGGCGGCGAGGACCGCCTGGCCTTCGACGTTCTGAACGGCCGCATGATGGTCCTCGAGACCGCGGATCGGGTGTCCACCGATGCGGTCCGCGAAGCGGTCCGCCGCACCGGTATGACGGCGGCGGAATGGCGCCCGGAGCGCGATACGGACAGACGCGCGGAGGACCGGCAGCGGCGTGTCCAGGCTTGGCTGACGACGCTCAGTGGAATGTCGGTCCTGGTCGGCTTTGCCCTCCACGTCTGGGCGGCCGGCGGATTCGCGGACGCGTTCAGGCTTCTTGCCGGCCATGACGGGCAATCCACGCCGGTGCCCGAGATGGTCGCCTACGGGCTCGCGATTGCCTTCGGCGCGCGATACGTCGTCGTCAAGGCCTGGTACGCCGCGCGCGCCTTGCGGCCGGACATTCATCTTTTGATGGTGATCGCCGTCACCGGCGCCATCGCCATTGGCCAGTGGTTCGAGGCCGCGACGGTGGCCTTCCTGTTCGCGCTATCCCTCGTGCTCGAAAGCTGGAGCGTTGGCCGGGCGCGTCGCGCGATCGCCGCGCTTCTGGACCTGGCGCCGCCAACCGTGCGCGTCAAGCTGGGATCGGACGGGGAGACTGAGGTTCCCGCCGCGGAGGTTGCGGTGGGGAGCCGATTCATCGTCCGGCCGGGGGAGCGAATCCCACTGGACGGCAGGGTCGTTTCCGGGGCCAGCACGGTCAACCAGGCGCCGATCACCGGCGAGAGCATGCCGGTCGAGAAGGGCGAGGGTTCGGACGTATACGCCGGCACGATCAACGGCGACGGCGCCCTCGAGGTGGAAAGCACCAAGGCGGCCGCGGATACCACGCTTTCGCGCATTATCCGCCTCGTGGAGGAGGCCCATGGCCGTCGCGCGCGGGCGGAGCAGTGGGTCGAGACCTTCGCGCGTATCTACACCCCGGCGGTCATCGTGCTGGCGTTCGCGGTCTTTCTGCTGCCGCCCTTGCTGTTCGGCGGCCTGTGGGAAGACTGGTTCTACCGGGCCCTGGTGCTGCTGGTGATCGCCTGCCCCTGCGCCCTGGTGATCTCGACACCGGTCAGCATCGTCGCCGCCCTGGCGTCATCGGCTCGGCAAGGGGTTCTTGTGAAGGGCGGTACGTATATCGAGCAGCCGGCGCGCCTCAAGGCGATCGCGTTCGACAAGACCGGCACCCTGACCCGGGGCGCGCCGGCCGTGGTCCAGTTGATTCCGTTGAACGGGCATAGCGAGGACGAGCTGCTCGAGCGGGCCGCGGCGCTCGAGGCGCGGAGCGCCCACCCGCTCGCCGGGGCGATCCTGGAGCACGCCAAAGGCCGCGGCATCGAGGTCGCGCCGGCGGCGGATGTCCAGGCCCTTCAAGGCAAGGGGGTCAGTGGCCGCTTCAAGGACAAGGAATTCTGGCTCGGCTCCCATCGCTACCTGTTGGAGCGCGGCCAGGAAACGCCGGATGTCAACGAGCAGGCCGATGCATTGGAGCGCCAGGGATGCACCGTTGTGGTCATCGGCAACGAGAAGCACGTGTGCGGCCTGATCGCCGTGGCGGACACGGTGCGACCGGGCGCGCGCGGCATTCTCCGCGCCCTCCGCGAGGCCGGGGTCCAGCACCTCATCATGCTTACCGGCGACAATCGAGCAACGGCTGAAACCATCGCGCGGTCGGTGGGCATCGACGAAGTGCACGCCGAGCTGTTGCCCGAGGACAAGGTGCGGGCCGTGGAAGGGCTGGTGGCCAAGTACGGCACGGTCGCCATGGTCGGCGATGGCGTCAATGACGCTCCGGCCATGGCACGGGCGAGCTTTGGCATCGCCATGGGCGCCATGGGCAGCGATGCCGCCATCGAGACCGCGGACATCGCCCTCATGACCGACGATCTATCGAAGCTGCCCTGGCTGGTCGGTCACTCGCGGCGAACCCTTTCGGTGATTCGGCAGAACATCGGCTTTTCACTGGGCGTCAAGGTCATTTTCGTGGTTCTTACATTCGCCGGATTCGCCACCTTGTGGGGCGCGATCGCGGCCGACGTGGGGGCCTCTCTCCTGGTGGTGGTCAATGCGCTGCGCCTGCTTCGCGCAAAGCAGCAAGACTCGACGACGGACATCGAAATCGAACCGGCGGGCACACTTGTCGCGGGCCGCCATTGACGAAAAGCACCGCCCCATGAAATGAGTTCCTATCAACGAGACTTGGTATTACAAGCACGATGATGCCAAGGATCTTGAGCCAACACGTCGATAGGGGCGCGTGATGAGAGTCGCGGCAACGAAGATCGCGCCGGCCGCGTTCGGTGTACTCCTTGTACCCGTGAGCGCAGGCGGTGCGTTCGCCCACGGTACTTTTCCATCCGGCGAAAGTCCCTGGACCGTTTGGAATCTGACGCCGGAGATCACCCTTGGCACGCTCCTGGTCGCCGCCCTTTATGGGACGGGCCTTTGGCGCCGGCGCCACAAGAGCGACCGCGCGCGTGTTTGGCGCCATGTGTCCTTCTTCGCCGGGCTCGCCGCCATCTTCCTGGCGCTTCAGTCGCCGATCGACCCTATCGCCGAGCGGGTCTTCCTCGTGCATCAGGTTCAGCACATGCTGCTGCGCCTGATCGGGCCCATGCTGCTGTTCCTGGCCGCCCCGCAGGGTCTTCTGGTCGCCGGCACACCCGGTTGGGCACAGCGGCGCATCGTGACTCCGGTCATGACGAACGGCGCCGTTCGCGGCGCCTTCGGTGTCCTCGCTCACCCGGTTACGGTGACGGCTCTGTTCATCGGCACGCTCTATTTCTGGCAGATTCCCAAGTTCCACAACCTGGCGCTGCTGAACGACTATATGCATTACCTGATGCACGTCAGCATGTTGCTGCCCGGCCTGCTTTTCTTCTGGCGCATTTTCGATTCCCGGCCCGCGCCCATGGGCACACGCTACGGCGTTCGCATCATGATGCTGTGGGTCATGATCCTTTCCAACATCGTCATTGGCTCCTACCTCGCGTTCAAGCGGCACGTTCTCTATTCCGCCTATGGGGAGCTTGGCCACCTGTGGAACGTTTCCGCGCTTGAGGACGAAATGTTGGGCGGCGCGTTGATCTGGATCCCAAGCAGCATGATGGGCGTGGTGGCGGTTCTCATCGTCGTCCACGTCTGGGGGCGTCATGAAACCAAGGTGGAGCATCGCCGCGGGTCGCGGCTGCGCCGGCAAGGGCGCGGCCGAAACGAGCCCCCCATGAAGGCGGCCGATCTGATTCAGGGGGCGGCCGGGAAAAATCGGGCCATGGCCCTGGGATTCAGCATTTTCGCGGTTGCTGTCTTTGCCATGGCGATCGCCATGGGCGTGATCAGCCAGTTGATGGCATCCTGAACGATAGCCCGCATAGGCGAATCGGCCGATTCGCCCAACCTATTGATATTTCTGGCATGAGATGGTGCCGCGAGGAAGAATCGAACTTCCGACCCCACCCTTACCAAGGGTGTGCTCTACCCCTGAGCTACCGCGGCACGGTACCGGCGGCCCGAAGGCCCGGACGGGGCGGCACCATGCCACCGGGCGTGAATCCTGACAAGAGCGATCTGCCGAAATCCCGCGCCTTCAAGACGACCACACCACACCTGGGCCAGAGCACGACGCGCCGGTTGATCCAGCCGTCAAGAAGTTCAGGGAGATGCTGTCATGAGCCGCCCCAACTCGGGCCGCGACGCGGGCGACACCAGGACCCACGAGCAGGCTCATGCCGAGCACATGGAGGCCGTGCGCGCCGTGCAGCGGCGGTCGCAATACGAGCGCGTGCTGGCCAAGATAGCTGCCATCGATGCTACCGAGCTTCCGCAACACTGCTACTTGCCCTTCTTGCGCCTGTCGGGGCGCTGCGTCAGGGCGGAGGCCGCCGCAGTCTTCTGGGCCTTCGTGGACCTGGGGCTCCGCAGAACTCGCGCGGCAGCTGACGCGGCGCGGGCGCTCGTTACTTCCTTGTTCGATTTCCTGGCCATGGCACGACTCGCGATGGTTGAAAGCATGATTGTTTTCACCCTACCGAGTCGTGTTCGGGGCGTCAATATATTATTGAAACAAACCATGAACCCACGAGATGTGGTAGTGAAAGCGCAACCGAGTTCGCGCCCCGACATCCCTTACGCCCGAATAAGCCACAAAGATCGTTGTGCCTGAATCTCCTCTGATGGGCGCGCCCTCGCCGACTGGCGGCGCGGGTGAACCAAGAAAGAGGTGCTGACATGGACTTGAATATTAACGTTCAAAGGCTTGAGACACTGGTGCTGTGTGGGCGGCTGGTTGAGGCGGCGCATGATGAAACTAGCATCCTGAACTACCACGGTGATGACGTCGAAGTCCTGGAGGTCCTCGCCAAGCTGGTGGGGCACCTGCACATAGGGCTGCCGGGCCCGCTCCCGCTGCTCGGGCGGGACTTCGAGGAGGCGGCGCGCCAGATCAAGGCGGAGGTGAATCGGCCGCCGCCGTTCTGAGCGCCAACGCACGACCAACTTGGCACCCCCGCCTGGGCGACTGGGCGGGGGTCACTGCTTCGCAAATTTGTGTTGAGTGGAAGCCGAAAGGGGTCGGCGTCACTTGCCCCTGGCACGGTCAATCTCAAGCTGTATCCACGCATCGAGCTCGGCCGCAGCATCACCGATTGCAGTCTCAAGGTAGTTCATGTCATTGCGCAAAGCCTGATAGCTCGACAGTGTCCTTAGCCCGGTGGGCTCGACGGCAATTGCCTTCGCGCGGCACCTCCAGTTGTCCAGAGGTATTCGCTTGTACCGCGACCGCCAACTCTTCCGCATCTCGTTCCGCAGATCGCGCATGCGCTTTTGGTAGACGGGGTCCCACTTCGACCCCTCTATGCGTTCTTTCTCAGCGCGCACCAGAAAGTCATTGTGGAACTGGATTTGTTGAAGCAGTTCGGCCGCCTCAATTCTTGCAGGGTTGTCGTTCACGATGAACTCGAACGCCTCTTCGAGGTCGTCTATGGAATCATCCGCCGCCTGCGCCAGCGCCAGCTGTAGCTCTTCCACCTCTGGTTTCTCGGCGAGAAGTGCAGGTGCCAACTTGTCCACCTCCAGCGGGAACATCTTTCCGCCGTTCACTTTGTCGAGGTAGCGCTGTCCGACCTCCGTAACCTGGTCTGTAGAAGACCACCTCGTATAGTCGGGCGGCAGTCGCAGAAAGAGATCGCACGCGAGCTCGTAGTATCTTCCAGCGATTGCCCGAATGACATTGTCGTGCTTCAAGCCAATGTGATAAAGCTCGCTTCGATAGTCATGGGATATGGTGACGAACCGTCGTTCGTCCTCCGTGATCTCCTCCAAGTCATGCAGGACGCGCAACTTGCCGTCGAGGTAGGGGCCGAGCGCCATTTGCCGCTGGCTGGGAGATAGTTTCTCCTCACCGAGCTCGAGATACTCCTTCGCGTACCGGGCGTGCATCGTGCACCGCCAGTGGAGCACCAACTCCGTGGCGTTGTCGATCAAGATTAGTGCGAGCCGATTGTTGATCGGATGATCAGTTGCGAGTTCACGAGCCGCGCGATCCAACTGCTCGACGATTGGCATGATGTAGCGCATGGTGATCGACCATGCTTGAGCGTAGAGCTTGTTTCTTGAGTCAAACTTAAGGAGAAATGGTGCCGCCGGGAAGAATCGAACTTCCGACCCCACCCTTCATACCAACCACCGCTTTCGCGGCCCCTTTGCGGGTTTGTGGTCTGGACCATCCCTTGACCGTATCGCCGTCCGGCGACTTAGGTCCCGCCCGTCTGGTCTCTACACCTTCCCATCGCTGGGTTTGGCTCGGGATCACCGTAGGCCGCTGGCCCTTAGGCTTCCCCGAATTTGAGCGGTTTGCACCCGCGCGTCTCCGCGCGGGGAGGCAATCTATGTTACCAAGGGTGTGCTCTACCCCTGAGCTACCGCGGCTCGGTGCCGGCGGCCCGAAGGCCCGGACGGGGCGGCACCATGCCACCGGGCCCGATTCCTGGCAAGAGCGATCTCAAGGTGGCTGCCGGCGCCTTGACCTTGCCCCATTCCCCACGCACCCTCGGCGCCATGACCGAGGGGAAATCCAACGAGCCGAGGCTCTCCGCCGCCGGCCGGCAAGCGCGCGCGGAGCGCCAGGCGCGCGAGGGCGAGGCCTTGCGCGCGAACCTGCGTCGGCGCAAGGCCCAGAGCCAGGCGCGCGACGAAGCCAAGGCCCGGTCGCCGGCGGAGCGCCGCGATCCGTCCGGGGGCGAACCTGGCGAGCCTTGAGGCCTCCCGCCCGATACAGTAGAAAACCGCCAGATTCCGCGAGGGGAGCCTTCGGCGATGTCCATCATGCCCGACACCCGCATGCCCGACACCTGGATCCGCTTGGTGGCCCGCGCGCGCGCCATGTTCGAGCCGTTCGTGGAGGCGCGGCGGCGCCAGGGCGCGCCTGTAAAAAGCCATGGATAAGATCCGAATCCACGGCGGGACGCCGATTTGCGGCGAGATTCTCATCGGCGGGGCGAAGAACGCGGCCCTGCCGCTCATGGCCGCGAGCCTGCTGACGGACCAGACCCTGACCCTGGCCAACCTGCCGCAACTCGCCGACATCTCCACCCTGGCCGACGTGCTGGCCCAGCACGGCGTGGACATGCACATGAACGGCGCGCCAGCCGGTGACGGACACGTCGGCCGCGCCCTTGAGCTGCGCGCGCGTGATATCGCGAGCACCCGCGCGCCCTACGATCTGGTGCGCAAGATGCGCGCCAGCGTGCTGGTGCTCGGGCCCCTGGTGGCGCGCGCCGGGCGGGCCGAGGTCTCCCTGCCTGGGGGGTGCGCGATCGGCACCCGCCCGGTGGACCTGCACATGCAGGGCCTGCGGCTCCTGGGCGCCGAGGTGGAGTTGCACGACGGCTATATCCACGCCCGCGCGCCGGGCGGCTTGACCGGCGCCGAGATCGTGTTCCCGGTTGTCTCGGTCGGCGCCACCGAAAACATTTTGATGGCGGCGACCCTGGCGCGCGGCGAAACCCGCCTGGTCAACGCCGCGCGCGAGCCCGAGGTCGCGGACCTGGCCGCGTGTCTGGTCAAGATGGGTGCGCGCATCGAGGGCATGGGCACCGACACCCTGGTGGTCCAGGGGGTGGACCGCCTGGGCGGCGCGCGCCACGGCGTGATCGCCGATCGCATCGAGACGGGCACCTACGCCATGGCCGTGGCGATCAGCGGCGGCGCGGCGGAGCTGATCGGCGCGCGCGCCGATAACCTGCGCGCGGTGCTGGAGCTGCTCGGGCGCGCCGGGGTCGACGTGCGCGAGACGGAACGCGGGCTCCACGTGGCGCGCACCGGCGGCCCGGTGCGCGGGGTGGACGTGATGACCGAGCCGTACCCGGCCTTTCCCACGGATATGCAAGCGCAGTTCATGGCCCTCATGTCGATCGCCGAGGGGGCCTCGATGATTACCGAGACGATCTTCGAGAACCGCTTCATGCACGTGCCCGAGCTATGCCGCATGGGCGCGGACATCAACGTCCACGGCGCCTCGGCCATGGTGCGCGGGCGCCCGGCCTTGGCCGGCGCGGAGGTCATGGCGACGGACCTGCGCGCCAGTGTCAGCATGGTTCTGGCCGCGCTCGCCGCCGAGGGCGAGTCGGTCATCAATCGGGTCTATCATCTGGACCGGGGCTACGAGCGCCTGGAGGAAAAGCTGGCGGCGTGCGGCGCGAATATCGAGCGAATCAAATGACCGATAAGGCGAACGAACGAGACGGCATGAGTGGCGGTGGGGGCGGGCCCCTCAAGCTGCGCGTGCGCGACGCCGAGGACCTGGAAGCCCTGGCGGCGTGCTTGCAGGACGCCCTCGTGTCCCTTGCGGACATGGCCTATCTGGAGGGCGAACGGCGATTCGTCATGGTGGCCAGCCGCTTCTGCTGGGAGTGCGCGCGCGCCGATGGACTCGAAGACGAGCCCCCACGGGAAGAGGCCGGCGACGCCCGCTTCGAGGACGTGGAGGAAACGCCGCCGCCGTTCGCCCGGGTCAACTGCGGCATTTGCTTCGACCGGGTGCGCGCCGTGCGCAGCCGTGGCCTGGATCGGCGGAACCGGGGGCAAATTCTGAATCTTCTGACCATGCGCGCCGAGGCGGGGGCGATCGACCTGGTGTTCTCGGGCGGCGCGGAGGTTCGCCTGGAGGTCACCCAGATCAGGTGTCATATGGAAGACCTGGGCGAGCCGTGGCCGACCCGGTGGCGCCCGGCGCACGCGGATGCCGATGCGGAGGCCGACTCGTGATCCGCGTGCCTGGCGGGGCGCCGTGGCCATGAGCGAGACCCTGGTGCTCGCCGTTCCCAAGGGGCGCATCCTGCGCGAGCTGTCGCCGCTTTTGCGCCGCGCCGGGATCGCGCCGGAGGCCGCCTTCGACGACGATGGCGCGCGCCAGCTTCGCTTCGCCACCGGGGACCCGGCCCTGGAGATCATCCGTGTGCGCAGCTTCGACGTGGCCACCTTCGTGGCCTTCGGCGCCGCGCACCTGGGCGTCGTGGGCAACGACGTGCTCATGGAGTTCGATTACCCGGAGCTGTACGCGCCGGTGGATCTGGGCATCGGCGCGTGCCGGCTCGCGGTGGCCGAGCCCCGGGCGCTGGTCGCGCGCGACGATCCGAGCCGCTGGAGCCATATTCGGGTGGCGACCAAATACCCGGCGGTCACCCACCGCCACTTCGCCACCCGGGGCGTGCAGGCCGAATGCATCAAGCTCAGCGGCGCCATGGAGCTGGCGCCCGGGCTCGGCCTGTGCCGGCGCATCGTCGATCTAGTCTCCACCGGCGCGACGCTGGCGGCCAACGATCTGGTGGAGGTCGAGGTCATCGCCCAGGTGACCTCGCGCCTGATCGTCAACCGGGCGGCGCTCAAGACCCGGGCGGCCCAGCTCGATGCATGGATCGAGCGTTTTCGGGAGGTCGCCCATGCCCCATAGGCTGGACGCGAGCCAGGCCGATTTCGAGGCGCGGTTCCAGGCCTTCCTGGCCGCGCCGCGCGAGGCCACGGCCGACGTGGCCACGGCGGTGGCCGAGATCCTGGCGGATGTGCGGGCGCGCGGCGACGTGGCGCTGATCGCCTATACCGCGCGCTTCGACCGCTGGGCCGCGCGCGCGGAGACCCTGCGCCTGGGCGCGGCGGCGCTGGATGGGGCGATCGAGCAATGCGCCGCCGAGACATTGGAGGCCCTGCGCTTCGCGGCGCGGCGCATCGAGGATTATCACCGCCGCCAATTGCCCGCCGATCTGGACTATCGGGACCAGGCGGGCATTCGCCTGGGCCACCGTTGGACCCCGGTGGCGGCGGTCGGGCTGTACGTGCCGGGCGGCACGGCGGCCTATCCTTCCTCGGTCCTGATGAACGCCCTGCCCGCGAAGGTGGCCGGGGTCGAGCGGCGGGTCATGGTGGTGCCCACCCCGGACGGGGGACTCGATCCCCTGGTGCTGGCGGCCGCGCGCCTGGCCGGGGTGAGCGAGGTCTACCGGGTGGGCGGGGCGCAGGCGGTGGCGGCGCTGGCCTTCGGCACCGCGACCGTCGCCCCGGTCGATAAGATCGTCGGCCCGGGGAACGCCTATGTGGCCGAGGCCAAGCGCCAGGTCTTCGGCACGGTCGGCATCGATACCATCGCCGGGCCGTCGGAAATCCTGATCGTCGCCGATCGCGACAACGATCCGTCGTGGATCGCCGCCGACCTGTTGTCCCAGGCGGAGCACGACACCGCCGCCCAGGCGATCCTGCTGTCCGACGACGGGGCCTTCGCCGAGGCCGTGGCCGAGGCGGTCGAGGCGCACCTGGCGCGACTGCCCCGCCAGGAGATCGCGCGCGCGAGCTGGGAGGCCAACGGCGCGCTGATCGTCGTGCCCGACCTGGTACAGGCCCCCGGGCTGATCGACCGGATCGCGCCGGAGCATCTTGAGCTGGCGGTCGCCGATCCGGATGCCCTGGCGGCGCGGGTGCGCAACGCCGGCGCGATCTTCCTGGGGCGCCACACCCCGGAGGCGATCGGCGACTACGTGGCGGGGCCGAACCATGTGCTGCCGACCGGGCGCGCGGCGCGCTTCGCCTCGGGCCTGTCGGTGCTGGATTTCATGAAACGCAGCTCGATCATCGGCTGCGATGGGCGCGGGCTGGCGGCCGTGGCCCCCGCCGCGATGACCCTGGCCCACGCCGAGGGGCTGGACGCGCACGCGCTCTCGCTCGCGCTCCGTCTGGGCCGGGCTCGCGATGAATGAGCGCTCGGGCGATCCCCCGGGCGATCCCATGAGCGCGGCGCGCGCGGATTGCCAACGAATCGTCGAGATCGACCTCGACGAGCGCACGGTGGTGCGCCGTGGCCCGGACGTGGAGCACGAACGCGCGGTCGCGATTTACGATCTGATCGAGGAAAACTATTTCGCGCCGTTTGGTTGCGATTCCGGGCCCTATCGCCTGCGCCTCTCGGCGGCCGACAGCCGCCTGGTGTTCGATATTCGCGACCAGGAGGGCCGCGTGGCCGCGACGGTGACCTTGCCGCTGCTGCCGTTTCGCCGGATCGTGAAGGATTACTTCGCGGTCTGCGAAACCTATTTCGAGGCGATCCGCACCGCGAGCCCCTCCAAGATCGAGGCGATCGACATGGGCCGGCGCGGCCTGCACAACGAAGGCTCGGAATTGTTGCGCGACCGGCTGGATGGCAAGATTGAGGTGGATTTCGACACGGCGCGACGTCTTTTCACCCTGATATGCGTTTTGCATATTCGAGGCTAGGCCTGGATGGAGGACCTGCCCGGCGCCGTCCTGTTCGCCTGTACGCGCAATTCCGTGCGCTCGCCCATGGCCGAGGCGCTGCTCAAGCATCTGCTCGGGCATCGCGTCTATGTGGATTCGGTGGGCGTGCGGCCCATGGAGATCGATGGATTCGTGGTCGAGGTCATGGACGAGATCGGCATCGACCTGTCGCGCCACCGGGCCAAATCGTTCGAGGACCTGGAGGATACCTCCTACGATCTGATCGTCTCCCTGTCGCCGGAGGCGCAGCACAAGGCGATCGAGCTGACCCGGACCATGGCCTGCGAGGTGGAGTTTTGGAATACCCTCGATCCTTCCATTGTCGAGGGTAGCCGGACCACGCGCCTGGACGCCTATCGGGAAGTGCGCGACCGCCTCAAGGAGCGGATCGCCGGGCGCTTTACCCTCGACCTTAAGCCCGTCGTCTAACGAAGGCGGTAACAGGGGCAAATTTTAGGGCAGTTACACCCACCTCGTCATGCCGGAAGCCGTGCTTGCGGCTATCCGGTATCCTTCTCTCCGTCGGTACGGACGCTTGGCTCCCGGATAAGCGCCTTCGCGGCGCTTTCCGGGATGACGGGCGAAGAGTTCGTGCCGCTTGGCCTGCCTGGGGTTTTGCCCCTATTACCGATGCCTTGCATAACCCATTGATTCTTAGATAAAGCGGGCGGCGGCGTAGGATTTGTGACCGACCGGGATATTGGTTATCATCCCGCCCGCGCCCGATTGCCCGCGGTTCCGGGCCAACCACGGATATGAGAAGTGAATGGCGAAGGAAGATCTGCTCGAGTTTCAAGGCACGGTCATGGAGCTGTTGCCCAACGCGATGTTTCGCGTGAAGCTCGATAACGACCACGAAGTCCTGGCGCACACCGCCGGCAAGATGCGCAAGCACCGCATCCGGGTTCTGGCGGGCGATCGCGTCAACGTCGAGATGACGCCCTACGATCTGAGCAAGGGCCGCATCACCTTCCGCTTCAAGTAGCCCGGACGGCCGCGCGTGGCCGTGTCCCCGCCCTTGACGATGGGCGCCATGGCGCCCCTGGTTCTGGCCTCCGCGTCGCCGCGGCGCTTGGCGTTGCTGCGCCAGGTGGCCATCGAGCCGGCGCGGGTGGTCCCCGCCGAGATCGACGAGACGGCGCGCCCGCGCGAGGTGCCCGCCGCCTACGCCCGGCGCGTGGCGCGCGCCAAGGCGGCGGCGGTCGCGCCCGGGCATCCGGCCGCGTTCGTGCTGGCCGCCGACACGGTGGTGGCGCTTGGGCGGCGCATTCTGCCCAAGGCGGAGGACGAGGCGGCCGCCCGCCGCTGTTTGCGACTTCTATCCGGGCGGCGGCACCGGGTCCTGGGCGCCATCGTCGTGTGCGCGCCGGACGGGCGCCGCGCCGAGCGGCTGGTGACCACCATGGTCGCCTTCAAGCGCCTGCACCATGACGAGATCGAGGCTTATCTCGCCGCCGGGGAGTGGCGCGGCAAGGCGGGCGGGTATGCCATTCAAGGCCGCGCGGCGGCGCTGATTCCCTGGATCAACGGGTCGTACAGCAACGTGGTCGGCCTGCCCCTGGCCGAGACCGTGGCCATGCTGGGTGGCCTGGGCTACCGCGCGCCGGGCGCTGCCGGATGTCCCGCCGACTCCTGATCTCGGCCCTGCCCGGGGAGACGCGCGCCGTCTGGCTGCGCGACGGGCGCTTGCACGATGTATCCATCCAGCGGGCGGACCGACCGGCGGTGGCGGGCAACGTGTATCTGGGCCGGGTCGCCGCGCTGGACCGGGCCCTGGAGGCCGCGTTCGTGGAGATCGGCCTGGCGCGGCCCGGGTTCCTGCCCCTGTCGGCGGCGCCGAAGGGGCTGAGCGAGGGGCAGGCGGTTCTGGTGCGCGCGGTGCGCGAGCCGCGCGCCGACAAGGGGGCGCGCCTGGGCGCGCGGGGCCGCGACCTGCCCCCTGGGGCGGCCCAGGCGGCGGCCGGACTCACGCCCCCGGCGTTGGTTCGCGCGGCGGCCGATCCCATCGCAACGGCGCTCGCCGACCCCCACGACCTGGACGAGATCCGCATCGACGATCCGGCCACCTTCGCCCGTGCCCGGGCGGCCCTGGTGGGGCACCCGGCGCTGGCGGCGCGCCTGGCCCTCGATCTCGATCCGGCGCCGCTGTTCGAGCGCGAGGGGATCGAGGAAGACATCGAGGCCCTGCTCGCGCCCCGGGTCGCGTTGCCCTCCGGCGGCGGACTGCTGGTGGAGCCGGTCGAGACGCTCACCGCGATCGACGTGGACTCGGGCCGCGATACGCGCCGTGCCCTGGCCGTGGACCTGGAGGCGGCGGCGGAGATCCGCCGCCAACTCCGCCTGCGCAATCTTTCCGGATTGATCGTCGTGGATTTTCTGGGCCTTGCCGATGGCGCCGCGCGCGCCCGGGTGGTGGATACCCTGAAGCGGGGCGTGGACGCGGACGGGCGCCCGGCGCGGGTCCATGCCATGCGTCCCTCGGGTTTGGTGGAGATGACCCGCCAACGGGTTGGCCCGGCCTTGCACGAGCTGTTGAGCGAGCCGTGCGGCCTGGGCGGCGGCGGCCGCGCGAAGGACCCGGTGACCATTGCCTTCGAGGCGCTCCGGGCGGTGCGGGCGGCCGCCGCGCGCGCGCCGGGGCGGGGGCCGACGATTATTGCGCCGCCGCGCGTGGTGGACGCCTTGCAAGGGCCGGTCCTGGCCGCGGCCCGGCGCGACGTGGCGGCCCGCCTGGGGTACGAGCCGACGCTCCGCGCCGAGCCCGGGCGGGACGGATTCGAGATCGTGCCCTAGGTCCGATCACAGAGCGGCGAGCCGGCCCGCCTCGTTGCGCAGGCGCCGGGCGGCGAAGTCGACGAAGGTGCGGATCTTCGCCGCCGCCCGCCGGCCTTCGGAATGTACCAGGTGGATCGGCATGCGCCGGTCCTCCCACTCTCCCAGCACCTCGACCAGGGCCCCGGAGGCAAGGGCGTCGGTGACCTGGTAGGAGAGGACGCGGGTTACGCCCCAGCCGGCGGCCGCGGCGTCGATGGCCGTGTCCAGGGTGGTGACCGCGAGGGTTGGCGCCACGCGCACCGCGCGCCGCGTGGCGCCCGCGACGAACGCCCAGAGCGGCGGCGCACCCATGCTGGCGGCCACGATGATCCGGTGGTCGCGGAGCGCCTCCGGCGCATCCAGGGGCGGCCGGCTCGCCAGGTAGCTCGGGGCGGCCACCGCGACCCGGCGCACCGCCCCGACCCGCGTGGCGGAGAGGGCGGACTCCGGCAGATCGCCAATTCGCAGGGCCACGTCCAGCCCTTCGTCGATCAGGTTCACAATACGGTCGACAAACTGCGCCCTGGCCGTCACCGCCGGGTAGGTATCGAGATAATCGCGCAGGATCGGGGCGATAAAGCGCCGGCCGAAGATGACCGGGGCGGTCACTCGCAACTCGCCGCGCGGGGCGTCGTGGGCGCCGACGGCGGAGGCCTCGGCCTCCGCCAGATCGGCGAGCACCCGCACCGCGTCTCCGTGCAGGCGGGTGCCGGCGTCGGTCAGCGCCACCCGCCGCGTGGTGCGGGTGAAAAGCCGCACATGGAGCCGCGCCTCGAGGGAGGTCACCAGCCGGGTGACCGCGGGCGGCGACATGTGGAGGCGCCGCGCCGCCGCGTTGAACGCCCCTTCCTCGGCCACGGCGACGAAGGCGGAAAGCTCGCGAAATCGGTCCATCTATTCCAATTATCGAAATAATGTATTGCTATAATCGCATATTCCGCAAATCGGTGAAAGCACCGATGTTGTCCATACGGGGTCAACCCTGGCCCGGCACCCATCGGAGGCCCTCATGGCACGTGCATTCGCGGATATCGCGTTCACCCCCGCCGTCCGCGCCGCGCAGGCGCGCCACGGCTCCGCCGACGCCTACGCCAAGTTCCTGGCGCCCGAGGCGGCGCCCGGCGATCGCCTTGGCGACGCCGAGGCCGCCTTCGTCGGCGCGCGCGACGGGTTCTATCAGGCCACGGTCTCCGAGGCCGGCTGGCCCTACGTGCAGTTTCGCGGCGGGCCCAAGGGCTTTCTCAAGGTGTTGGACGGCGGAACCATCGCTTACGCGGATTTTCGCGGCAACCGGCAGTACCTGAGCGCCGGCAACCTGGCCGGCGACGATCGCATCTCGCTCATCCTGATGGATTATCCAAACCGGCGCCGGCTGAAGATCTGGGGTCGCGCCCGGCTCGTGGAGATCGCCGACGACCCGGCGCTGGTCGCCCGCCTGCACGACCCCGCCACCCGCGCCCGGCCCGAGCGCGCGGTGGTGATCGCGGTCGAGGCCCTGGATTGGAACTGCCCCCAGCACATTCCCCAACGGCTGACGTTGGAGGAATTGGCGCCCCATCTTGCCCCCCTGCGCGCGGAGATCGCGCGCCTCGCGGCGGAGAACGAGGCATTGCTGGCCGCGCGCGATAGCGGCGCCTTGGTATGAGGCGCTCCCACCGAGCGGGGTGGCGTGTGTACGAATAGGCCAGCCAATCCCAGCGCTTTGTGCTACCAACACCGCACGGACATGTGGCCAAGGGATGAGGCCGTGACATCGGATAAGCCAAGCAAGGCTGGCCCTCGCCCGGCTGCGCGGCGCTGCCCCATCTGCGGTGCGCCGGCACGGGGGCAAACTCGGCCGTTCTGCTCGCGCCGCTGCGCCGAGGTGGATCTCGGGCGGTGGCTGACCGGTGCCTACCGGATCCCGACCGATGAGGCCCCGGCGAGCGAGACCCCGACGGGCGAAGCCCGGGACCGGAGCGATGAGAGCGACGAGACCACCCACTGAGCGCGCCGTCCGGTGGGGCGCCGGCATTCTGTTTCTCGCGGTCGGCGTCTTGGCGTTCGCCACGGGCCCGGCGGGCGCGGTGGCGCCCGAGGTCTCGCGGTCCGTCGTCAGCGTGTTGCCCACATGGCCCGGACAACCGGAAGGCGGCGCGCCGCGGGTCCCTCCGGGCACCGCGCCGGAGGGCAGCGCGGTGGCGATCCGCGCCGGCGGCTATCTGGTCACCGCGCTTCACGTGGTGGCGCGCGCCACGGCGATCGCGGTGCGCCTGCCGGGCGGGCGCCTCGCGCCGGCCGTGCTCGTGGGCCGCGATCCGGCGACGGATCTGGCCGTGCTCAAGGTGGCGGCGGACCTGCCGGTTCTGGCCGACGCGCCCGGTGAGGCGGCGCTGGGCGCGCCCGTGTGCGCGCTCGGCAACCAGTTCGGCCTTGGGCTCTCGCTCACCTGCGGCGTGGTTTCGGCGGTCCATCGCACGGGCGTGGGCTTCAACCCCATCGAGGATTTCGTGCAGACCGACGCGACGGTCAATCCGGGCGCGTCGGGCGGGGCGCTGATCGACGGTGAGAACCGCCTGGTCGGCATCCTCTCGGCCATCTTCACCAAGGAGTCCGACGCGAGCATCGGGGTCAATTTCGCCGTCTCGATCGCGCTCGCGCGGCGGGTCGCGGCCGATCTGATCGACCTGGGGCGAGTGCGGCGCGCGCCGAGCGGCGTGCGGGTGCGCGACCTGGAGCGGGCGGAGCAGAAGGCCCATGTGGGCGCGCGGGTCGTGGCGCTGGTTCCCGGCGGGGCGGGGGAGCGGGCCGGCCTGGCGATCGGCGATCTCATCATGCGCGTGGGCGTGCGGCCGATCCACCGCGCCAGCGACGTTACCGGCGCCTTCGCGCTCCGGCGACCGGGGGATACCGTGCGTTTGACCGTCCTGCGCGACGGCGCGGACGTGCCTGTGAAGCTCGTGCTGCCCGATTAGGCGGACCGCCCGCGCGGCGCGCCCGCGCGCCCGTGGCGGGGCTGGACAGGTGCCGGGCGAGCCCCTATAACCGCTTCCGCACCCCCCCGCGAGCCTCCGTGCCCAGGTAGCTCAGTTGGTAGAGCACGTGACTGAAAATCACGGTGTCGGTGGTTCGATTCCGCCCCTGGGCACCATTATTTCAATAAGTTACGGTGCATCCATCACTCCCTTCTAAAACCAAATCACCAATAAGCCACCATGGAGC
>Ga0114931_10004311_pt1 | contig 17761 bp, 16 predicted proteins | sample 2SBtaG_FD_89579 | JGI IMG/M metagenome (GOLD analysis project Ga0114931, IMG submission 89579) | Deep subsurface microbial communities from Kolumbo volcano to uncover new lineages of life (NeLLi) - 2SBTROV14_V59a metaG | ecosystem: Environmental > Aquatic > Marine > Volcanic | place: Kolumbo...
CGCTGGGAAACAGGGCGCCGGAACGCACCGCTTGTTTGGGCGTGCGCTCGCCGTGGAACGGCAGCTGAAACAGCACCACATCCAGACCGATGCGGCGCAGGTACGAGACCACGAACGCGCGCTCTTCCAACCAGAAGGCGCCGCCGCCCCAGCCGTGCAAACAGATGATGGTCGGCGCGGGCTCGGCACCGCAATAATAGCGCGCGTGAACGGTGAGGTTGGCGTTGTACGACGCCAGCTCTTCGGCGTAGCTCGACACGAACGGCCGGTAGGTCGACGCGAAGGTCAGATCGATGACACGGTCAGAAGCGCGGTGGCCTTGCACCGTTCGCTCGGTCACCTCCGGCGCGTCGGGGGCCGGAAAGAACGCACTGTCGTCGGCCAGGTTGGCGTCGTCCGCGCCGTTGTACAGGCGCGCCAGCTCGATCAGCCGGCGGCGTGCGTCGCGCGGCGGCCTGGGCTGCCGGTTGCGTTCCATCGTGCGCTGCATCAGGCGCAACACGCCCTGGTCGACGGCCGCGGTTGCGGAGGTGATCGCGTTGTGAACGGCGCGGTGGTAGCCAGCCATTTGCGCAGGCTATCGGAAGCGTGCGCTCAATGAAAGTGGCGATTGATGTAGTCGCGGAAATGGTGGAGCACCGCAGACGGCGCATGGTTCTCGAAGAACGGGTCGCGCCACTTCGGTAAGTCCCGGCGGTCGACATACAGCTGGTACTCCATCAAGCAGGCGACCGGGCTCAAGGGCGTAAATTGGGCCCATCCGGACACGTACACGGCTGCGTCGGCCTCGGTCGTCCAGCGTATGCACATGGCGTCTGGCTCGAACTGATAGCGCAGCTCGTACGCCACTGTACCCGCCGCGTTGCGGGCAACCACACCGACACGCTCCGGAGCGCCGTCCGGGTGTCGACTCCGGATGTCGACGCTGTCGACCAGCGGAAACCACACGGGCAGCTTCGCCATGTCCGAGAACTGGCGGTAGCCCTCGAGGGCGCTCACCGACAGGGTCGTGGTGATCCAATCGCCGCCGTGCTCGACGGGGTCATACGCTGGGCGCGTCTCGGGGGTGGCATCGGGGGTGGTCATCGGGCTTCTCCTTTGCGAACCGATACACGAGCAATGGCCGTGCCGTACGCCGAGATGCCTCATTGCGGCCACTTACGCGGCGGTGGGTGGCGGCTGTCCCTGCCGAATATCCGCCCACTGGCTGATCGCGTAGCCGGTTTCGGTCGCCACACGACGGTCTGGCCGACCCGCCTGTGCTAAACCGCCGATGTGTGTGGCGTTCTCGCGTTGCTGTTCATCGTCGTTCCGGCGCTGGAGATTTACGTTCTGATCAAAGTCGGCGGCATCATTGGTCCGCTGCCGACGGTCGGCATCATTATCGGAACCGGAATGGCCGGCGCTGCCCTGGCGAAGCATCAGGGCTTCGCCGCGGTGCGCAAGGTCCAGCGCGCCATGATGGAGGGCCGGGAAGTCGGCGGGTCGTTGGTGGGCGCAGCGCTGGTGTTGGTCGCGGCGGTGTTCATGGTCACGCCGGGGTTCATCACCGACACCGTGGGCATCTTGCTCTTGTTGCCGCCGGTACGGGCGCTGATTGCTCCAGTCATCGTGCGCTGGGGAGCCAGGCGGTTCATCAGCGGCGTGGTGATCGATCCCGGCATGTACAACGGCCACATGCCCGATGACATGCCGCCGGGCGCTCGGCGCGACGACGACGATGAAGCCGATCCGCCGCCACCAGGAGTTATCGACGTTTGAGCCCGGATTATTCGCGGGGGCGTTCGATAACCTTCGGGGTTGTGGGGGGCTCTGCCCCAAGTTGGTTTCACAGTCGAATCGGCGGTCGCAGTGAATACCGGGTGTATTTGCAAGAGCGGCGATATCGGATGTGGGGCCCAGAACTTGGCGAGGGCGGACGTCTCTCGTGAATTATCCGGGCTAGGAGGCCCCCGCCAGTCCCCGGTGCGACTTATCGTGGTCAAGCCGGCTGCCGTCCGGTACCATTAGCGGCTATGGCGAGTCATCGCGGAACTCTGGCGGCGTGTGACATGTGTCGCCGTCCGGCGCGCGGCAAATGCTTGCGCTGTTCGGTGCCGCTGTGCGTCGACCACGAGCCGCGCCGCGGCCTGCGTTGCAACGCCTGCGAAGCCGAGTTCCGCAACTCGATCCTCAAGCACGAGTCCGACCAGGCCGACGACTGGCAGCGGCGCATCCGTGGCAACACGCTGATGAGCTACGTGAGCGTCGCCGCGCTCACCGGACTGTGGGCCAAGAGCGCGGTCAAGTACGCGGCCTACCGCGTGACCAGTCGCGCCCGCCGCGAGTTTCTGGCCGAGCGCACCGGACGCGGACGCCGCCGGGCTACGACGCAGAGCTAGTACCAGGCCGCGGCCATCTGGGTGTTGCGGAGGAACAGCGTCGGCTTTTTGGTGCGGGCGCCGTCGAGGGAGGCTTTGTACAGGTCGGTGCGGTGGTGGCGTTTGTCGCGGTGGCCCAGGATGGCGAACGAGCCGTCGGGGGCGATTGCCAGGGCCTGGTAGTTGCGCAAGCACTTGAACTCGCCGCCGACGCCGCGGACGATGCAGGCCATGGACCGCGCCTGGGCGAGCAGCCACACCGAGTCGGCGGACCAGGCCACCGGGGTGCCGTTGCGCAACAGCCGGCGCCGCTTGGCCTCACCGTCGAGGCGGAAGGTGAAGATGCGCTGGTCTTTGCCGTCGCGGTAACGGCCGACCGCGCGGCGGCCGTCGGGGGATACGCGCAGGCCGGTCGCGGGCGCGTGCGGCGCCAGCAGCCGTTGGGCTTTGTAGTTGGCCAGAGGGAACGCCCACAGCTTGCCGTGGCGCGCGGCGATGAGCTCCAGGCCGTGGCGGCTCTTGAACGCGACCTGGTGCAGGGACAGGGGAATCGAGTGCACGCCGCCGCTGGGCAGCTCGTAGACCTGACTGGCTTTGGGATCGCCGGTGCACACGATCCGGCTGCCGTTGGCTGCCAGGTGCGCGACCCCGGCGCACGCCAGCCGGACCAGCCTGCTCCGGCGCGCCTTGCTGTCGACCCAGTGCCATGCCCCGGTGTTGTCGCGCACCAGCACGATGCCGTTGGCACTCGCGCTGATCGCGACGATGCGCCGCCTGTGTCGGAGCCGGGCGACCAGCCGGCTGCCGCGACCGTTGGCGCCGATGGACATCAGCCGACCGCCACGGGCAAACAGCACCCGGTGCTTGGCCAGCGCCGTGTTCGAGGCCCACACCAGCTCGACGACCGCCACGACGGTCGCGATGGCGCGGCGGCTCACGACCCCTGGGCGGGCAGAAGGTCGACGACCCGATTGGCCTCGGCAATGCCCGCGGCGATGAAGCGACCGCGGTCGGGCACGTCGAGTAGCAGCACGGGACCGAAGCGCGGGCAGTGCACGTCCAGCGAACGTACCCCACCGTCGCCGGTAGCGGCCTGCTCGTCGAACTGCGGCCGGCTCAGCGGTTTGCCGTCCACGAACACCTCGGACAAAAACTCGATGGGCGCGATGAACCCGGCGCCGTCGTGGTACAGTTGATCGCGCTGCTGGCCCGACAGCTTGTCGGTCCGCCGCAGGATCCGGTCGAAATCCTTGCGCCCCAGGGCGGCCGCCACATCCAGATCGAACCGCTCTTTGGGAAACACCAGCACCAGGTTGCCGTCCACCTCGGCCGTGCCCAGGCCCGGCCCCTGGGCCCCGGTCTCGGCTTCGGTCTCGGCCTCGGCCTCGGCCTCGGCCTCGGCCTCGGTCTCGGTCGCCGCCTGCCCCGCAACCGGTGCGCCCGGGATCATGGAAAACGATTCCACCGCCGCCAGCGCTGCTTCCATCTTGAGCGACCGTCGCAAATCCCAGGTGCCGTCGGCCTCGAGCACGCTCAGGACCAGAAGCTTGTCCCGTCGCTCCAGGCTCGCTCCGCCCAGCTCGGCCAGAACCGTCGCCTCGTTGCGCTCTTCGAGGCGCTTGTCGTAGACCGCGAGCTTGTGCTCCATCTCCTGCTGGGACAACCGCCCGGTGCGCCGCCGGCCCTCGGCGTCGACCGTCGGGTCGAGCATCCAGCCCAGCAGCGAGATCGCGCGCAGGTCCACCGCGTTGCGTGCCACCAGAACCGCGTCGCCCCAGGAGCCGAGGGCATTGAGCCGGCCCAGCCGCACCGGCGCGGCCGCGCACAGCGCGATCAGCCGCTCCTTCTCCTCGCGCAGATCCAGCTCGACGATCGGATCGGTGCGCGGGTCCTTGCGCATGGGCGCGACGCTGCCGTCGATGATGAGCAAACGGCGCTCGCCGCGGCGGCGAAACGGCATGGACGGGCACAGTTCGAGCTCGAACCGCGGGTCCTGCATATCCGGGTCGAGGATCTGCAGGCTCTGCGCGAGCTCGGCGCCACCGAGGGCCTCGACCATGGCATCGGGGTCGAGCTCGGCGCCCTTTTCAAAAATCAGATCAATGACCAGACTATCGAGGGAGAGCATGCGTCACCGGTTTTACAGGTAGCCCGTTCGTTGGCGCAAGACCCACTCCAAGCCGAGAAACGCCAGGGCCATGAACAACAAGGCGCTGCGGCTCCACAGCTCCACGTCGGCGCGGCGGTCGATGCGCACGATGCGCGGCTGCTCGAACGGCAGATCCGCCGGCAACTTGTCGGCTTTGCCCAGATATTTTCCGCCGGTCTCGCGCGCGATCAATTTGAGCGCGGTTTCGTCGGCGCCCGGCCGGTCCAGCTCGACGCTGCCTTCGCGCACCAAAAAGATGTCCTTTGCCGTGATTTTGCGGCCGTCGAGCATGGCCGAGGCTTCGACGCGGTACACGCCGGGCTTCAGACCGCCCAGCTCGTGGCTGCCTTCGCCGTCGTCGCCGACGACGACCTTGGCCGTCGCCACGGGGCTGGCCTTGCGCGGATCGCTGCCTCGCCGAATTTGCAGGCTGACCTCGCCGCCGGCGCGCGGCGTGTAGTCGCGGTTGAGAAAACGCACGTTGAGGCGCACCGGGGTGTTCGGTGTGTACTCCACCGCGTTGCTGTCCACGTGCAAGTAGCGCAGGTCCGGGTCGTGAATCAGCCAGCGCATGGCGTTCTCCCAGAACTTGTTGTAGTGGCGGCGGCCGGAGAAACCGGACTTGCTCGCGGGCATGAACGACCAGCGCCACAACGAGTCGGTGGTCACCGCCAGCGACCGGCCCTTGCCGTACTCACCGGCAACGATCACCGGCATCGGCTTGCGGTGGCGGCCGCTGGTCTTCAGTCGCGGATGAACCGCCAGCACGGTGGCGTTGCGTTTGGCCCGGCCGACGATGTTTACGCCCTCGAGCTTGGGCAGGCTGTTCCACGTGGCGACGTTGTCGGCGGTGGCGTAGCGCAGCGCCGTGATCGGATGGATCTTGCCGCTGGCGGTGAGCCGCGGCGTGAACATCTCCGTGTCGAGTAGCTCGCGCGGTGAACGCAGGCCGCGCCGCGGCAGGCGAATGGGCAGCGCTTCGGCGATGGGCGTGCCGGCGTAGTTGCCCGACGCAAACGACAGCGAGCCGCCGAGCATGGCCAGACCGCCGCCGTCGTGTACGTAGCGCCGGATGTTCTCCAGGTAGCGGCCGATCTGATAGGGCCCGTACTCGAAGTTCTGCAACACGATCAGATCGAACGACGGCAGCTGCTGGCGGAACAGCTCACGCGTGGGGAACGGAATCAGCGACATCTCGTGGTTCGGCACCAAAGAGATGTCGTCCTGGGTGCGCAGGATGAAAAACGAGATCAAATCGACGTTGGGGTTCTTTTTGAGCATGCGGCGCAGCGCGCGCACGTCCCACGACGGCCGGCCCGCCACCTGCAGCACGCGGATCTTGTCGCGGATCACCCGGATGACGAAAGAGCGCGCGTTGTTGGTCGCCACCGCCTCGTCGGACTCCACCGGGGTGGACAGCTCGTACACGTACTTGCCGACCCGGGGCGGCGTGAACTCGAAGGCGACGTGGGTCTTGGTCTCGCCCGGACCGATGGTGACCCACTTTTGTCGCATGGCGACGCCGTCGCTCGACAGGGTCACCGGGATGCGCCGGCGCGCGTAGCCGGTGGCGCGGATGATCGCTTCGACCTTGACCACCGTGCGCACGAACGCGAACTCGTCTGCGAGCACGCGCGCCATGGCGACGTCGCGCAGTCCTTTGCGCCCGACCCACAGCGAGTGCACCTTGGTGTCGAGCTCGCGCAAAAACGTCTTGGCCGCGCCGGCGCCGGCGGTGCTGTTGCTGTTGGGCAGCAGCGACGCGAATCCCCCGGTGGGGATGCCGTCGGACAAGAGCACGATGCCGGCGAGATCCGGGCCGTCGTAGCGGCTGCGGGTTTGTTCCAGCGCGAGGCGAACCATCGTGCCCGGGCCGCCCGCCGTTTTGCTGTCGGCCTTGATGCCCGCCTCGGACGTCGGTACCAGCACGTCGGAGAAGGTGAAGAAATCCAGGTGGTGCTTTTGCCGCCAGTGCTCGAACGTGGACGCCGACTCGGCGATGATGTCGCGCGCGCGCTGGCGGCGGCTCGGGCCTTTCGGATCGTCTTTGAGACCCATGGAGCGCGAGTCGTCGATGAGGATGGCCACCCGGTTGGGCTCGCGTGCGACCTCGCGCAGCTCGATGGCGGGCTCCAAAAACAGCACCAGCGCGGCGGCTGCTGCGCCACAGCGCAGGCCGATCAGTGCGGCGCGGCGCCACGGCGACACGATCTTTTTGGTGCCCTGCCAGCTGAGCACTACCACCGCGACGACGACGGCGATGCCGATGCCCAGGCCAATGCCACCCCACGGCGCCATCAGCACCCAGCGGTACTGATTGAAGTCGCTCATCGGCGGTGCGGCGATGTCGATGATCAGCGACACGATGCGCTCGGCGAGCAACGCCCCGGCGGCGAGCGCGGCAATCACGGTGCTGGCGACGACCGCCCAGTCGCGCGACGTGCGCTGGCGCAACACCAGCGCCAGCACACCGAACACGGGCACCATGGCCAGATGCAGCAGCCGCTGCGCATTCGTGAGTATTTCGATCGTCACGAGGCGTTACCGGGGAGAAGCACCGTCGTTGGGTCGCCAGCGGCGGCGGCGCATGATGAAATCGACGTGCACCTGGTCGGACTTATACTCGAGGCACAACGCGTACATGACCAGGTTGATGCCCATGCGGAACGCCATCTCGCGTTGGCGTTCACCGCCCGGGACGCAGCGGTACTCGTAGTTGCCGAAGTTGTCGCGCGCCCACGCGCCGCCCATGTCATTTTGCGTATAGGCGATCTGGATGCGGCCATCGCGCACGACGCCTTCGAGCACCGGGCTGATCGCCAGGCGGCCCTTGGGCCGGTTGATCAAATAGAACGATTTGTGCACCACGTGGCCGCCGGGGATCAGTTGCAGGCCCTTTTTGGGCGGCGTGTAGATCGCTTCGACCAATCGGTGCACGCTGCGATTGAACGCACCGCCGGTGCGGCCCTCTGCCGAGTCGATCAGCATGAACCCACCGAAGGTCAAAAACTGGCGCAGGCGTTGGATCTTCGCCTCGTCCGGCACGGTGAATTCGCGGTCACCGGCGAAGTACAGAAACGGTGTGTCCTGGAGCTTGTCGTCCAGGGTGACGATCTTGGGCTCGGTCTCCACATCGATCGATGTGCGCTTGTCGATCTCCCAGGCCATGCGGCGCAGGGCGGTGGGGCGCGGGTTCCAGTTGCCGGTCGCCATCTCGAGGTGGCCGAAGCGGAATTTGCTGCCCTTGCCGATGGCCCAGGCGGCCGGGCCGAGGGCGGTAGCAGCACCCGCGGCAAGGCTCAAGCGCAGGAAATCGCGGCGGCTTGTCACGCCACATGAATAGCACGGGGTGGCCGTCTGAGTGGGAATACGCCAACGATCTGTAGTCATTGCCGCGTGCTAGCCTGCCCGACGTGAACACCCAGCCGTCCGAGCAACGTCTCACCGCCCTGGCCAAGGGCCACAGCCTGGCGGTCGAGCCGGCCCTTCTGGGCGAAATCGCTCAGGAGATGGCCGCGCGCGGCGGCGTCGACGCGCGCGTGTGCAGCGAGGTCTACGAGCGCCGGCTCGCAACCGACCGGGGCGCCCGCCGCGCCGTCGGTGGCTATTACACGCCGAGCTATCTGGTCGACTTCGTCGTCGACCGAACCGTCGGCGCGGCGCTGGCGGGGCTCGATGCCGAAGCGGCCCTGAGCCTGCGCGTGCTCGATCCGGCGTGTGGCGCCGGCGTGTTTTTGATCGCGGCCGCCGAGCGGATCGAGCGTCATTGTGTCGCGGCGGGACACCCCGAGGGGCCTTCTGTGCGCGCGCGCATCGCCCGCGATTGTCTGTTCGGCGTCGACATCGACGCGGCCGCGGTGGACGTGTGTCGGCTGGCCGTGGCGTTGCGCTCGGGCCACGTCGGCAACATCGTGTGCGCCGACGCGCTGGCCGACGGCGTGGTCGCCGACGCCGGCTTCGACGTCGTGCTGGGCAACCCGCCCTGGGGCCAAAAAGGCTTTTCGTTCACCGCCGAAGACAAGGCGCGTCTGCGCGAGCGGTTTCGCTGCGGTCGCGGGGTGCTCGATCCGTTCAAGTTGTTCGTCGAGCGAGCCCACGAGCTTTTGCGCCCAAACGGCCTCTGGGGCATGGTGCTGCCCGACATCATCCTGCTCAAGAATCAGCAGGCCATCCGCGAGCTCATCCTCGCCGAGTCGGCGCTCGAGTGGATCGCCCACGCCGGGCGCGCGTTTGCCGGCGTCAACCTGGACGCGGTCGTCATCTGCGGCCGCCTCGGCCCGCCGCCGGCGACGCAGCAGGTGTCGATCTGGCACGAACTGCCGGCGGACTGGGAGCAGGCGCCGCCGCCGGAGCATCAGCTTTCCCAGCACGTGTTCACCGAGCTCCCGGGCGCCAAGCTCAACATTCACCTCACCAGCGAGTCGCTGGCCATGTGGCGAGTGCTGGCGCCGCTGCCCCGGTTCGGCGACCTGTTCGAATGTCACGAAGGCGTGCACACCGGCAACGCGCGCAAAAAACTATTCGTCGACCACAAACGCAACGCCGGCTGCAAGCGGCTCATCGTCGGCCGCGACGAGCTGGCGCGCTACCGGTTGCGCTGGGCGGGGACCTGGCTCGACACCTCCACCGGCGCTATGGACCGAGAGGCCGGCGACTACGCCAATCTGGGACGGCCCGAGTGGCACGAGCGGCCCAAGATCGTCGTCCGCCGCACGGGAGACCGCGTTGTTGCCGCGTACGATTCGGTGGGCTACTACTGCACCAACAATATGTTCGTGGTGCTGCCGCGGCGGCCGATGGGCGAGCTGGAGATGCGTGCCTACGTGGCGCTGCTCAACAGCGCGCTCACCACCTGGTATTTTCGCACCGTGCAGCCGCGAGTCGGCAAATTGTTCGCTGAGCTCAAGATTCAGCACCTGGCCGACTTCCCGGTGCCCGCGTCCCAGCGCTGGACGTTCGGCGCCGTACACCGTCTGGCCGAGCGCCGCGAGGTAGACGCCACGGTGTTCGATATGTGCGACCTGGACCCAACCCAGCGCGAGGTTGCGGTACGATCCTGTCGATGATTTCGGGTAGACACATTTTGATCACGGGCGGCGCCGGATTCATCGGCAGCCACCTGACCGAGCGGTTATTGGTCAACAACAAAGTCACCGTGCTGGACAACTTTCGGCGCGACGCGCTCTCGGGCACCGGCCTGTTAGAGCACGCCAACCTGACCGTCGTGCGCGGCGACGTCATGGACACGGACGCGGTGCGCGAGGCCATGGCACCGTGCGACGCGGTCGTTCACATGGCATCCATCGCGGGTGTGGACACGGTGATGAAGCACCCGGTGCTCACCATGCGCGTGGCGATGGTCGGCACCATGGGCGCACTCGAGGCCGCGCGCGCGCACGGCGGCATTCAGCGCTTCATCGATTTTTCCACCAGCGAGGTTTTCGGTCGCTACGCCTATCAGGTCACCGAATTCGACGCCACCACCCTGGGCGCGGTGGGCGAGGCGCGCTGGACCTACGCCGTTGCCAAGCTGGCCACCGAACACCTGGCGATGAACTATCACAAGGAGTTCGACCTACCCGCGTGCAGCATCCGGCCGTTCAACATCTACGGGCCGCGCCAGGTGGGCGAGGGCGCCATCCATCACTTCATCCGCGCGGCGCTGGAAGGCCGCAACCTCACCGTGCACAACGACGGCTCGCAGATTCGGGCCTGGTGCTACATCGACGACATCGTCGACGCGGTCTTGTTGGCGCTCGAGCGCGACGAGGCGGTGGGCCACGCGTTCAACATCGGCAACACGCGTTCGACGGTCACCATTTACAACCTGGCGCGGGAGATCGTGCGCCTGTCGTCGTCTGCGTCGGCCATCGAGTTCGCCGACTGGCCCCACGCCGACGTCAATATTCGCGTGCCATCGGTGGACAAGGCAAAACAGCTGCTGGGTTACCAGGCAAAGGTCAATCTCGAGGAGGGATTGCTGCGGACCATTCAGTGGTACCGGCGGCACGCGTGATCGATGACCGCACCTGAGACGATTCCGCTGGCGCGGCCGGCCATCGGTGAGGCCGAGCTCAACGCCGCCGAGCGCGCGCTGCGCTCGGGACGCCTGGTCATCGGCCCGGAGAACGCGCGATTCGAAGCCGAGCTCGCCTCGCGCACCGGCCGCGCCCATGCGGTCGCCGTGTCCTCGGGAACCGTCGCCCTGGAGTTGGCGTTGTGGGCGCTGGGCATCGGCGCCGGCGACGAGGTGATCGTGTCGGCGTTTGGTTTTCCCGCGGCGGTCAACGCCATCGTGCGCGCGGGCGCCACACCGGTTGCCGTCGATGTGGACGCGGCGACGTGGAATCTGACCGCCGACGCGGTGGCCGCGGCGTGCACCCCGGCGACGCGCGCGGTGGTGTCGATCGATCAGCTCGGCCTGACCGCCCAGGGAGCCGCGCTCGAAGCGGTATGCGCGGCCCGCAACATCGCGCTGGTGGACGACGCCGCTTGCTCGTTCGGCGGCAGTGACAGCCAGGGCGGCGCAGCGGGCGGCTACGGCGTCGTTGCCACGCTGTCGTTTCACCCGCGCAAGCTGATCACCACCGGCGAAGGCGGTGCGGTGGTCACCGATGACGCCGACGTGGACACCGCGCTGCGCCGACTGCGCAACCAGGGCCAGGCCGGCCGCGGTGTGTTCGATCGCATCGGCACCAACGCGCGTCTGGGTGAGGTCAATGCGGCGATCGGTTGTGCCCAGCTGGACCGATTGGACGATATGCTCGCGGAGCGGAGGCTGCTGGCCGGCGCCTATTGCCAGCGACTTGCCAACGCCCGCCGGTCGGGGCAACTATCGTGGCAACAGGTTCCCGACGGCGCCATGCACACCTATCAGACTTATTCGGTTCTGCTCGCTGCTTCGGTCGATCGCGACGACGTCTGCGCCCATTTGGCTGCGGCAGGTATCGAGTCAGGGCCCGCGACCTACGCGTTCACCCGTTTGGCCAGCTTTGCTGCGTATGCCGGCGGCGCGTTTCCGGTGGCGGACGCGCTGCACGACCGCGCGCTGGCGCTGCCGTTGTACGTGGGCATGCGCTCGGCCGAGCTCGACGCGGTGTGCGACGCGCTGGTCGATGCTCTCGGAGGTGACGCGTGACCAAGGTCATCGAGGTCGAGCACCTGAGCAAGACCTACGTGGTGCCGTTCAAGCACACCAAGGTCGCTGCGGTGAACGACGTCAGCTTCAGCGTCGACGAAGGTGAGATCTTTGGCCTGATCGGGCCCAACGGCGCCGGCAAGACCACCACCATCCGCATGCTGATGGGGCTGATTTCGCCCTCCGCGGGCCACGCCAAGCTGTTCGGCCACACGGTGCCGTCGCGGGTGGCTCGCGCTCGCCTCGGCTTCTTGCCCGAGACACCGTACTTCTACGACTACCTGAGCGTGGCCGAGCTCATCGATCTGGCGGGCCGGTTGTGCGGCGTGGACAAAAAGACCCGGCGCAAACGCACCGCCGAGCTGATCGAGCTGGTCGGGCTGGGCCACGCGGGTAAAAAGTCGCTCAAGAAATTCTCCAAGGGCATGCTGCAGCGCGCTGGTATCGCCCAGGCGCTGATCCACGACCCGGATTTGATCGTGTTCGACGAGCCCATGGGCGGGCTGGACCCGGTGGGCCGCAAAGAAGTGCGCGACATCATTTTTTCGCTGCGCGAGCAGGGCAAGACGGTCTTCTTTTCGTCCCACATCCTCGCGGACGTCGAGATGATTTGCGACCGCGTCGCCATTCTCGCCAAGGGCGAGCTGCAGGAAGTGGACGAGATGTCCGAGTTGCACTCGCGCAACGTGATGGGCACCGAAGTGGTGCTGCAGCTCAACGCGGCCAGCGAGGACGCAGTGGCGCCGCTGCTAAAAGCCGACGGCGTGTCGGTGCGCCGGGCGCGCGACGAGCTGCAACTGAGCTTGCCGCCGGGCTTCGACGTCGATGCGTTGCTCGCCCGGGCCCTCGAGGTCGACATGAGCGTCGTCGCCGTGACCGCGCGCCACGAAACCCTCGAAGACCACTTCATCCGCCACACCCAGAACGAAGGCGGTGACGCATGATGCAGCGCATCTTCGCCATCGCCTTGAACACGTTCCGCGAGTCGACGCGGAACCTGGTGCTATTGGGCATCGCCTTGGTGGTCGCCGCGACCATGTTTGGCGCCATGGTGCTGGGCGCATTCACACTGCACGAGCAAGCGCGCACGGCCCGGGACGTGGGCATCGCCGGCATCTCGCTGATCGGCAGCCTGATCGCCATCTTTCTGGGCGCGGTGCTGCTGTACAACGAAGTCCATCGGCGCACGATTCAGACCATCATCTCCAAGCCCATCGAGCGCTACGAGTTCGTTCTCGGCAAGTACCTGGGCATGGTCGCCACCCTGAGCGTGCTGGTGGTGCTGTTCGTGCTGTCGCTCGCGGGATTGTTGGCGCTGCAGGGGGTGCCGTTTTCGGCGCCGGTGGTCAAAGCGGTGATGCTCGGCTTCATGCAGGTGATGGTGGTGGCTGCCATCGCGCTGTTCTTCTCGTCGTTCTCGTCGCCGTTCATGTCATCGGCGTTTTCGCTGGGCGTGTTCGTGCTCGGCCGCTGGACCGCCGAAATGCGCGACGCGGTCAACTCCAACTTCGACGACTGGGCGCGGAACCTGTGCTCGGTCGCCCTGCACATTCTGCCCGACCTCAACATGCTCACCATCAGCGGTGGCACGTTGCGCGGCCAGCACGTGAGCGTGCACGGTGACTTCGTCACCTGGGGCTATGTGTTCAGCTCGGTGGCGTACGCGGCGTTGTACTTGACCATCTTGCTGGTGGGCGCCATCGTCGTGTTCTCCCAGCGGGACTTTTCCTGATGCGCCGCAAGATCACCATCGCCGTAATCGTCGTCGCCGTTTGCCTCGGTGTCGTGGTCAGCCGGGCGGTGTGGGAAGGCCGGTCGGCGCTGAGCAAAGGCGACGAGGCGCACGCCGCCGGCGATGTCGACGGCGCGATCGGCTGGTGGCGGCGCGCGGCGCGCTGGTACGTGCCGCTGGCACCCCATGTGGGCAGTGCCTACAGCCGGCTCGAAACCCTGGCCACGGAAGCCGAGGCGCAGGCCAAGGCGGCCAAGACGCCCGCTGCAGCGCGTCCTCACCGGCGGATTGCGCTGGCGGCGTGGCGCGGCATCCGCAGCTCGATTTATGCGACGCGCAGCTTTTACACGCCGTTCGCCGACAAGCTGGCGCCCGCCAACCGACACATCAGCGAGCTCATGGCGCTCGCCGAGGGCGACACCGCTGGAAAAGACACGCTGGCACAGCGGGCGCAGTGGCACTACCGGCAGCTCGCCCGCGACGACTCGCCGTCGGTGTTGTGGTCGATCATCGCCCTGTTGGGGTTCGCGGCCTGGCTCGGCGGCGGCGTGTTGTTCGCGTTGCGCGGGATCACCGCCGACGACAAGCTGGTGACTCGCTCGGCAATTCGCGCCGGCGTGCTGATTGCGGGGGGACTGTTTATCTGGATGCTGGGTCTTTACAATGCGTGAGGGAGGGCGACGTGCTGAGTGACAACGATCTGACCTATCTGCGACAGCTGTCCATCTTTGCAGGCTTGCGTTCGGACATCCTGGACAGCGTCGGCGAGCACGCCACCCGGTTGGACGTGGACCCGGGCAAGACCATGTACCGCGAGGGCGAGCCAGCCAAAGAGATGCTGGTGGTGTTGTCCGGCCGCCTGGAGGTCATCAAGCGCCACGCCGACGGTCGTGAGGCCCGCATCGCCGAGCTCGGCCCTGGCGACGTGGCGGGGGAGATGTCCCTCATCGACATCCAGCCGCGCTCGGCCGATCTCCGCGCCACCGAGCCCACCTCGGTGGCGGTGCTCACCCACGCCGATATCGCGACCATCTATCACGAGGACAAGTCGAGCTACACGCTGCTCGTGCTCAACATCGCCCGCGAAATCTCCATCCGCCTGCGCCGCCTGGACGACCTACTGGCCAACATCATGTTCGACATCGGCGAGGCCACCGCCGGCAGGCACCACCACTGAATCCGATGCAAGCGGCACCTCTGAGAAGCCGGTTGAATAGTCCTCAATCGGCGAGTAGGGCTCAGTAGTTGAGTGAATTCAACATCATGACATCTACCTTCATGTAGGCACGAGCTGAATTCACCATGTGGATAAGTTGTGCATCACCACATGAGCACTGGGCGAAACCTGTGTGTGAACGCTCCCGAGAGGGTCGCAGCTCGAGTGCTCCGCAATCAGCGTAATTCTCAATACAGGTCGTCGCCGGTGGTTTGCAGCCGGCCGATAATTTCGTGGAGCACTTCCCGGTCGCCGGCGTCTATATCGATGATGCGGACACCAAATCCGGCCGGATAGCGGTCCTCTTCGGCGCTGCCCGGCTCGACGACGCGAACCACGACAACCTTGCAGTTTAAGAAGCGGTCGTAATCGTACAGTTCCAGGGTGAGGGTGGAGCCCACCTTGAACGGGTACATATGGGACACCCGCGTGTACAAAAACAGGCCACTTTTGGACAGGTCACGGGTGCGGAAGACGAACTCCCGGTCTGCCCCGGACACCTTGACGAATGCATCGACCTTGACGCGTTCCGCCTGGCGTTTGTTCTCGAGCTCGCCTCCAGACATCGGGCCATCATAACATCGTGGCCGCTCACATTGGCTCGGAGGTTCCGCATCAATTACATTAGATGTAGCCCTTTGGCGGCAGATCCGCTACATCCCACGGGCTACCTAGATCGACCGATATGGACGTCCGTTGCGAGAACTGTCACGTTGAATACGAGCTTCCCGACGCGAAGCTCAAACCCGGTGGGGTGACCGTCAAGTGTGTCGAGTGCGGTCACATGTTTCGCATCCGCAAGCGCGCCGCCACCAACCCGGGGGCGGCGCCCGCACCGCGCAACCCGGCGAGCAGCAGCGAGCAGGTCCCGCAAGGACCGGCTGCCGGTCGCAAGCCGCGCCGCCCTCCCACCAAGCCACCGCCGGGTGCTCCCGGTAGTGGACCGATAGCGGCTCGGGCCAGGTCGGCCAGCGGCGCGAACAAGACGCGCGAGTAGCTGATCAAGCTCGACGACGGTGAGGTCATGCGCTGTCAGGAGCTGTCGACGTTGCAACAGTGGATCGTCGGCGGTCAGGTTTCCCGCGCCAGCTCCATCTCGCGCAACGGCAAGACGTGGAAGCCGCTCGGCTCGATTCCCGAGCTGCAAAAGTACTTCGACATCGCTGAGCAGGCGCGCGCCAGATCGGAGTCGTCACGCCAACCCAAGGCTGCGCGGTCGACACCGGCGGCGTCTTCCACTCCGATGAAGATGGGCCTCAACACCGGGCAGATCCAGGCGCAGGATGCCGAGATCGCCGCGGCCAAAGCTCAGGCGCGCCGCGCCGCGGTCGAGGGGCTCACGGCCAAAAAGAAATCGGGCCCGACGCCCAGTCCCAGCGACCTGAATACGACCACGTCGCTCAAAGTGGTCAAGAAGGAAGAGGATCCCGCTGCCGCCGACACGGTGACGGTGGCCCAGGCCGAGACGCCCGAGCCCGAAGACTCGGGGCGGCGGGCCATTCCCAGGCAACCGGTATCCGAAAACGCGACCGGCGCCTGGGCCAAGGCCGGCAATCTGCGCAGCGTCGCCGACGAAGGGCCCCGAGGCCCGGTGGGCGGGATGGCCCGCGGCGTCCCCACCGATGACGTGGCGTTCGCTCGCAACAAGAAGGTCGCCGCCAAGTACGACGGCAAAGACGACAACGGCTACAGCGTCGAGCCCATGGACTTCGCCGAAGACAATCTGCGCGAGGTCAAAGGCGGCGGCGCCGGCAAGTGGGTCGTGCTGGTGTCGCTGCTGTTGATCGCGGTCGCCGGCGGCGCCATCTACGTGTTCGTGCTCAAAGGCGACGGCGGCAAGCAAACCAAGACCGCCGGCAAATCGCAAGCGGCGACCGATGCCGGTGCCAGCGATGGCGCGAGCGCAGCCGCGAGTGACGCCGGCACCACGGTGAAGGCCACGCCGGTCGGCGTCGGCGTGATGGAATTGGCGTCGCGGGCCATCCTGAATCAGGACGCCCAGACCCTGGCCAGCATGAGCGATCGCCTCGGCAAGGTCGATGGCGCCGACAAGAAACCCGAGGTCATCGCCCGGCAGGCGGCGGTGCAGGCGGCGCTGGCCCAACTGTGGGAGGACCGCGCCAGCACGGCCAAAGACGCCAAGGACAGCAAACGGTTCCGCAAGCGCGCCCGCGGCAAAGCGCGTGCCGCTGCAAAGCTCGCCAACGCCGCGCTCAAGCTCGACCGCACACACGTCGCTGCCATGGTGGCGCTGGCGGATGCGCTGCGGCTCGAGGGCCGGCCGTCACGTCAGATCGAGCGCTGGTTGCGCAAAGCGCTCAAGCGAAACGCCGGAGATGCCGACGCCCGCTACGTTCGCGCCATGCTGCAACTGCGCGACAACGAGAAGCGACAGGCCCACGCGCTGCTCGAGCAACTCGCCGCCGGCATGGCCAAGACCGGCGACACCCGGCCGCAGTACCGGCTGGCCCTACAAGCCCTACAGGCCAAGGACTATGACGCCGCGCGCGAGGCGGCCAACAAGATCCTCGGCGTGGACAGCACCAATTCCGCGGCCACGTCGCTGCTCGCCAAGGTGCGCGAGGCGACCTCGGTGTCCACGAAAGACCCGATGCCGCCCGAGGTCAACGACGGCAACGGCAAAAAGACCCACAGCGGCGGCAGCGCCAGCTACGAGGTGCTGCTCAAGCGCGCCAACAAAAAGGCCGAGTCGGGCAGCTGCGACGCGGCCATGCCGCTGTTCCGCCGCGCCCTCGAACTCAACGCCACCGGTGTGGGCGCGCTGGCCGGCCTGGGCTACTGCCACCTGGACAAGAAACAGTTCGCCAGCGCGCACGACAAGTTCCGCGCCGCGCTGGTGATTTCGTCTCACTACCAACCGGCGCTCATGGGCATCGCCGAGGCGTACGAGCAACAGGGGCTCAAGCCCCAGGCCATCGCTGCCTACAAGCGGCTGATCGCGGCACATCCGAACCTGCGCGCGCGCATCTCTCGCATCATTCAGAAGCTCGGCGGCAAGGTCGATGGTGGCAGCACAACCAAGCCGCCGCAGCCCAAGAAGCCGGATGCCAAGAAGCCGGATGCCAAGAAGCCGGATGCCAAGAAGCCGGATGCCAAGAAGCCGGATGCCAAGAAGCCGGATGCCAAGAAGCCGGATGCCAAGAAG
>Ga0114931_10004312_pt1 | contig 17760 bp, 12 predicted proteins | sample 2SBtaG_FD_89579 | JGI IMG/M metagenome (GOLD analysis project Ga0114931, IMG submission 89579) | Deep subsurface microbial communities from Kolumbo volcano to uncover new lineages of life (NeLLi) - 2SBTROV14_V59a metaG | ecosystem: Environmental > Aquatic > Marine > Volcanic | place: Kolumbo...
ATCATCTCGTCGTATACGCCCGTCAGCGTACGGGGCCGCATCCTCGTGCGCTACGCCATGATCGACAACGACGACAAGATTCCCTTCTGGCGCGAGGTCGGGCGGCGGGTCCACGCCCATGACTGCCGGTTCTATATGCAGCTGAGCCACTCGGGCCGGCACCAGGATCTCGGCGGTGTCGAGAACCTGTACAAAAAGGGGCTGAGTTCCACCGCCAAGGCCGACTTCTTTCATGGCCTGCAGAGCCAGGCGATGACCGAGAGCGAGATCGCCGGGGTGGTCGAGGACTTCGCCCAGGGTGCGCGTCGTGCACGGGAGGCGGGACTGGATGGCGTGGAACTGCACGGCGCGAACGGCTACCTGATCACCCAGTTCCTGAGCTCGGGCATCAACGACCGCGACGACGGCTATGGGGGACGGCTCGAGAACCGGGCGCGCCTCGCCCTCGAGATCGTGCGGGCCATCCGCCGCGAGGTGGGGCAGGACTTCCACCTCCAGATCAAGATCAATGCGGTCGACCACAACGACTGGCTCTATCCCTGGGTCAGGAAGGGGAACACCCTGGACGACACCCGCAGGATCTGCCGGATGTTGATGGACGACGGCAAGGGTGTGGATGCGTTCCACATCTCCAGCGGGAGCACCTTCCCCCACCCCCGCAACCCGCCCGGGGACTTCCCCGTGCGCGCGGCCCTGCGCTGGTACGACGGCATGCTCTCCCAGGGCACGCGGACCCGGCTGAACTACTGGATCTTCAGTCACCGCAGCACCGGCGCCCTGTTCCGCTGGTACTGGATCTGGCGCAGAGGCCGGGTGATCGAGGGCATCAACGCGGCCTACTCGAAGGTGCTCCGGGACGCCATCCAGGGACTGGATCCGACCGTCAAGGTGCTGTGCACCGGGGGGTTCCAGCACGCCGACCGGATCGCCGAGGCGATACGCGGCGGGGCGTGCGACGGCGTGTCCATCGGTCGGCCATTGATCGCCAACCGCAATCTGCCCGAGATCCTGAAGACTCAGAACGGACCGGACGAGGGCAAGGCCTGCACCTACTGCAACAAGTGCCTGCTCAACGACCTGGAGAATCCCCTGGGCTGCTACGAGCTGGCGCGCTTCGAGGGGGCCAGTTTCGACGAACGGTGGGACAACATGATCCGCGAGGTGATGTCGGTCTATGAGCCGCCGACCTTTCCATCGGCGCCGCACGAGGGCCCGGGCGGCGAGGCCCGGACATGAAGCTGGAGCGCCTGACCCCGGTAGAGCTCGCCCGCCGGCGCAAGACCCGCATCTGGCGGCTCGTCCTGCTGGCGGTGGGGCTGGCCCTGATCTACTGGCTGGTGTTCGTCAACGAATACGTCATCGCATTCGAGGACGACGTGGCCCACTTCAAGTACGGATCCATCGGCTCGGAGCCCGCCAGTGGCCTGCCCCTGGTGGTGTTCCAGGCCCTCCCCAGGCTGTTCGAGGACCGCTTGGGTCCCATGGGCTATCGCCGCTTCGGTTTCCTCTACGAGGACGGCCATGATCTGCCCATCGGGGTCTCGCGGCGGATCGTCGACGGGGTGGAGCGGGTATGGCTGAACTGCAGCGTCTGCCACACGGGGACCTACCGGCTCGGGGCGCAGGGTGAGCGCCGGCTGCTGGTGGGGGCGCCCTCGAACGAGCTGAGGCTCTATGAATTCATCGCCTTCCTGCGCGAGGTGGCGACCGACAGTCGCTTCGATGCGGATCATCTGTTCCAGGCCTATCGCGATACCGGGGGGAGTCTGAGCTGGCCGCAGGAGATCGTCTACCGCTATCTGGTCATAGACCGGGTGCGGGACGGCCTCCTGCGGCTGCGCGAGCAGCTCGCATTCATGGATCGGCAGCACCCCTGGGGGCCGGGCCGGGTGGACACCTTCAACCCCTACAAGGCCATTCAGTTCAACTTCCCGCTGGACGCCCGGCACATCTCGGCGCAGGAACTCAACGGTGCCGCGGACTACCCGTCGATCTGGATGCAGAGGCCGCGCCAGGGGATGCAGCTGCACTGGGATGGAAACAACAGTTCGGTCCAGGAGCGGAATCTCAGTGCGGCCCTGGGGGCCGGGGTCAAACCGGCCTCCGTGGATCGTGGCAGCATCGCCCGCATCGAGCGCTGGATGATGGACCTGCCTCCACCGCCCTTCCCCGCTGCCCCGTCCGGCCTGGACCCGGCGCTGGTCGCGCAGGGAGAGCCCCTCTATCTACAGTACTGCGCCGACTGCCATGGTGCCCGCACCGCCGATGGCTACGACTATGACCGCCGCCGGTGGTCCCGGCTGGGGCGGGTCGAGGCCCTGGAGTCCATCGGGACCGATCCCGGTCGGCTCGTCTCCTACACGGAACGCTTCGCCGGTGCACAGAACCTGCTCTACGCCCGCTATCCCTGGCGTTTCAGGCACTTCCGCAAGACCGACGGCTATGCCAATCAGCCCTTGGACGGGATCTGGGCGCGCTCCCCCTACCTGCACAACGGCGCCGTGCCCACCCTCCGGGATCTGCTCGAGGCCTCCGCCCAGCGGCCGGTGGTGTACTGCCGCGGGGGCCAGGACTTCGATCGGGTGCGCGTGGGCTACCGGGCCGCCGTCGGGGATGGGCGCCAGGCCCCCGCCTGCGCCGGCGGTGAGTACCTGTACGACACGCGGACCATGGGGAATTCCAATGCCGGACACGAGGGCCTGGCCTATGGCACGCTGCTCGAGCCCGGTCGGAAGGATGCGATCGTGGAGTACATGAAGACCTTCTGAGGGGCCGTCCGGGGATCTCCGGACGGCCCCCAGGGTCCATTCCTGGTGGAGGAGCCCAAGGTGCAAGAGCACTCCAAGGTGGTGGCGCGGCGCAGGGCGCATTCCTGGATCGTCGGGGCCGGCATCGTCCTGAATCTGCTCTTCGCCCTGCCCCTGCTGATCGTCCCCGAGTCTGTGCTGGGTCTGCTCTCCATCCCGGTCGAAGGACCCATCTGGATCCGCTTCTCCGGGCTGCTGCTGCTCATCCTGTCGGTGTTCTATGTCCCGGTGATCGTCGATCTCGACCGTTACCGGATCTATGCCTGGCTGGCCATCGTGCCGTCCCGGTTTTCGGGTGCCACCTTCTTCGGCCTGGCCGTCTTCGCCTGCGGGGCGCCGAAGGGGTTCATCGTCGGCCTGCTGCTCGATGGGACCATCGGCCTCCTGAGCCTGGTGGTGCTGTCCGGGCTGACGGTGGCAGAGCACCGGGCCCGGCGTGACACGGACAGGGGGACTGCACAGTGAAATCACCGAGGTGGATCCGCGTCGTCGTGCTCCTCCTGGCGGGCGTCGGGGGCCTGATCGTGGCGGCGTGGCTGCTCCTCTTCCGCCCGGTCGCCCAGCGCACGATCGTCGATCCGGTGCAGGCGTTCAACTATGGCTCCATCGGCAATGAGGCCGAGCAGGGCCTGCCCTACTGGATCTGGTGGGCCCTGCCCAGGGTCTTTCCGGAGTACCTGCTCTCACCGAACGATGGCTATGGCAGCCTGGGGCTCTATTGGGCGCCGAACTGGGAGACGGAGCTGCCGGTGGGGCTGTCCCGGAAGACCGTCGGGGTGATCCCCAGGGTCTCGGTCAACTGCGCCTTCTGCCACCAGGGCAGCTTCCGCCTCCTCGGGGAGCGCCACTCGACCCTGGTGCCGGGCGGGGCGGGGACCCGGGTCGACCCCCAGGCCTATCTGCGCTTTCTGGCCCGGGTCGGTCAGGACCGGCGCTTCGGCGCGGACACCATCATGGCCGCCCTGGACGGACAGGGGCTGCCCTGGTGGGAACGTCTGCTCTACCGTTATGTCCTGATCCCGGCCACCGGCAAGGCCCTCAAGGCGCAGGCCGTGCGCTATGCCTGGATGGCCGGGCGTCCGGACTGGGGCCGCGGGCGCATCGATCCCTTCAATCCGGTCAAGTACCACAACCTGGGGCTGCCCGATGACGGGACCATCGGCAACTCGGACATCATGCCGGTGTGGGCACTGGAGGCGGCCTCGCGCAAGGATCGCCCCCACGGCCTGCACTGGGACGGGCTCAATACCGATCTCTTCGAGGTGGCGCTCAGTGGCGCGATCGGTGACGGCACGGACCATGACGCCTATCCCCGGGTCGCGGCCCACCTGGCGCGTCTGGTGGACTGGATCCGCCTGCAGCGGCCACCGCCCTCTCCGTTCTCGAGCACCAGGCCCGACGGTGACCCCTACCGGGTCCCGCCCGAGGCGCTCGTCCAGGGCCGGGCCCTGTACCGGGAACACTGCGCTCGGTGCCACGAGCCCGGGGGCCCGCGCTTCAGGACGGTGATTCCAGTGGTCGAGGTGCAGACCGACCGCCACCGCCTGGACATGTGGACCGCGGCGGCACGCGACCGCTACAACGCCTACCAGAAGGGTGGCCCGGACTGGGGCTTTCACGCCTTTCAAAAGACCGAGGGCTATGTGGCCACCGAGCTCATGGGCCTGTGGCTCAAGGGCCCCTATCTCCACAACGGGTCGGTCCCCACCCTGTGCGACCTGCTCCAGCCCCGGACCAGCGTCCGGTCCGCTTCTTTCGGGGTGTGGACATCGTGGATCCGGTCAACGGGGGCTTCGTGACGCCGCGCGAGTTCACCGCCACGCAGCACTCCGACTGTGGTGATGCGCTCGGCCAGGGCCTGCTGGAGTGGGGCGTGGCGCAGGCCCGTTTCGTGACCCCCTTCGAGGTCGGTCGGCCCGGCAACGGCAACGGGGGACATCGTTACGGGACGCAGCTCGAGCCGGCACAAAGGCGCGCGCTGCTCGCATACCTCAAGACCCTGTGAGGGACCAGACACCGGGAGGTGAACCATGAAGATCGGCCGTCTCATTCGCTGGCTGGGTGGGTTCGTGCTCGTCGCGCTGATCGGTATAGGCGCGGTGGGCTTCGGTATGTTGTGGCCGATCGTGGGTCAGCAGGATTCGAGCTTCGGGCGGGTCGAGGACGAGGCGAGGCGGGCAGGGCGGGACCGCGAGTCCTTCGAGGCCTCGGCGATCCCCCACTTTGCGGCCATGGACAAGGGGATCCTCGCCCTGAGCAAGGCGGACTTCGCCCGGGATCCGGTCGTGCGCAGGCTGGTGGGATTGCTCGGCATGGCGCCGGAGGCGCTGCGCACGCGGGCCATCCGCGGCCAGAATACCTGGATGGTGTGGACCGGGGGCAACGACCGTTTCTGGGACGCGCTGGCCCGCAGGTACAGCTTCGGCAACTTCGATCTGCTCAAGGTGATCTCCTCGTACCCGGGGCAGGCCTATGGTCGCCACAAGGGCAATCGCTGGAGCTATCTGGGTCTGGTCAACGAGCCCTGTTTCAGGCCGGCGAGCAAGGCCTCGATCGAACACAGCTATGGGCTGTGGCTCGACGAGCCTATCGAGGGCTGCGGCGAGCCCGATCCCTTCCAGGACGCGCAGCGCTATCCGGGTGTGCAGGTGGGGGCGCGGGGGACGACCATGGAGCCGGGCTCCTTCTATGGCCGGCCGAGCGGAATCCTGGGGCTGAGGCTGTTCCCCAATCCGGACTTCGACGAGCAGGCCGCGGCGCGCTGGGATGCGCGGCGCTACTACGAGGACCCCTCGTACTACGAGGACCAGGACCTGGTGCGTCCCTACCGGGTGGGGATGTCCTGCGCCTTCTGTCACGTCGGTCCGGCACCGGAGAGGCCGCCACCGGATCCGGAGAACCCGCAATGGGAGAACATCAACTCCAACCCGGGTGCCCAGTACTTCTGGGTGAGCCGTATCTTCGTGTGGGACACCCAGCCCCGTGATCCGGCCCATCCCGGTCGCCCGGCGAAGAACGAATACAACTTCATCTATCAGCTGTTCCATACCAATCCCCCGGGGGCACTCGATACCTCACTGATATCCACGGACTACATCAACAACCCGCGCACCATGAATGCCGTCTACTCGATCGCCGCGCGCCTGGGACCCACGCTGCGCTGGGGCAGGGAACAGCTCAGCGGCGGGCAGTTGGCCAACAAGCAGTTCGACGACTATCCGCAGACCCGGCGGCTGTCCGGGTTCTGGGACCCGGCCACGGCCCAGGTGCACACGGCCCGGGTACTCAAGGACGGATCGGACTCGGTGGGCATCCTCGGTGCGCTGAACCGGGTCTATCTCAATATCGGCCTGTTCAGCGAGGAGTGGCTCCTGCACTTCTATCCGGTGATCGGCGGGCGCAAGATCACCCCGATCGAGATCACCGACGCACAGAAGAACTCGGTCTACTGGCAGGCGACCGAGGATCAGACCCCGGACATGGCCATATTCTTTCTGCTGAGCGCCCGCCCGGACCGCCTGGAGGTGGCCCGCCGGCAGTCCGGAGCGGCCGACTACGACCCGGCGCCGCCGGGGCTCATCGAGCAGGGCAAGCGCGTGTTCGGACAGAACTGCGCGGTGTGCCATTCCAGCAAAATCCCTGCCGCACCCGAGTACAGCGGGGTCGACACCGGGGTCTGCGCAGGCGGCGGCAACGGGCCCCACTACCGCGAGTGCTGGGACCGCTACTGGGCCTGGGCGCAGACCCCGGAATTCAAGCGCGAGATGGTGGAGATGGTGCAGGCCCCGGACTTCCTCGAGGACAACTTCCTGTCCACCGAGCGGCGCGTGCCCGTCGACCTGTTGCAGACCAATGCCTGCAGTCCACTGGCCACCAATGCCCTGGCCGGCGACATCTGGGACGATTTCTCCTCGGATTCCTACAAGAGCCTGCCCCCTCCCCGGGAGCTGACCGTCCACCATCCGGTCTCCGGGGCGGCGATGGCCCTGCGGCCCCTGGGCAATGGACGTGGATACACCCGGCCGGCCTCGCTGGTGAGCCTGTGGTCTACCGCACCCTTGCTGCTCAACAACTCCGTGGGCCACCAGGACTATGGCTATGGCGCCCCCGCGAGCCGGTCCCCCGCCCCGGGGCCTGTCGGGGCCCGCTCCGGATACGCCCCGGCGGGTCGCGATCGCCCCCAGGGGGGCGGTGAGGGCTACCCCGCTCAGGGGCGCGATGAGGCGGGGTACTCCGGGCAGGACTACGACCCCTACGACCCCGGGGTGGCCAGCCGCCTGCGGGTGTTCGAGGATTCGATCACCAAGCTGCTCTATCCGCAACGCCGCCGGCGGGACGAGGCCACGGCCGCACCGGTGCCCGGATATATCTACAGGACGACCGCGCCGAGTTGTCTGCGGGTGCCCAGACGCTATGTCCCGGGCTGTTGCTGGGACTGGCTCGCGGGGGCCGCCCACTGGCTGGCCCCGTGGGCGGTCAATGCCCGGGGTGACATCGAGCTCGGGCCCTTCCCCGAAGGCATGCCCGTCAACCTGCTGGCGAACACCCAGCTGGTCCCGGACCACGATCAGGGCGGCGGCCTCGGTCACTACTGGAGGCTGCTCAAGCTCGGATGGCGCCTGGGCACGGTGCTCAAGGAGGCGGGGGGGGCGTGCTCCGCCGAGGAGCTCGACGACCCGGGTGTGCGCCTGCGGGCCCGGCGCGCCTTCTATGACAGCGGGCTCGTGGATCAGCTCATCGGTCTGAGCAAGTGTCCGGACTATGTCGTCAACAAGGGGCACTATTTCGGTACGGATCTGCCCGACCCGGACAAGCAGGCGCTCATCGCCTACCTCAAGACCCTTTGAGCGCCGAGGCCCCGATGTCCAACACCGGTGAGGCCAGCCCAGAGTTCGACTACATCGTCGTGGGCGGCGGGGCCGGGGGCGGGGTGGTGGCCTCGCGGCTGGCCCATGGCGGGCAGCGGGTATTGCTGCTCGAGGCCGGCTGTGATCCGCTGGAAGACGCCCCCGGGCAAGGGGATTCGCCGCGCAGGCTCGATACGGACTATCGTGTGCCCGCCTTCCATCCCTTCGCCAGCGAGCACCCGGCCATGCGCTGGGACTTCTGGGTGCGCCACTATGCGGACCCCGGGCGCCAGGCGCGGGATCCCAAATATCGCCAGGGCCAGGCCGGGCACCCCGACGGGGTGCTCTATCCGCGCTGTGCGGCACTCGGGGGGTGCACGGCCCACAATGCCATGATCTTCGTGCTGCCCCACAACGCCGACTGGAACCACATCGCCGAGATCACCGGCGACGCGTCCTGGCGCGCCAGTCACATGAGACGGTATCTGCGCCGCATGGAGCGCTGTCGGCATCGTGCCCCGGCCTATCGCCTGCTCGCCCGGCTCGGGATCGACCCCACCGGCCACGGCTGGTCCGGCTGGCTGAGCACCGAGGTCGCTCTCCCACTGCGGGCCCTGCGGGACTGGCGCCTGCGCCGCACCCTGCTCAGATCGGCGCGGGCGGCCTTCAAGGCGCTGCGCGAGCCGGGCGACCGGATGGGCTGGCTGCTCAGGGGGCAGGGCGATCCGAACGACGCCCGGCTGGTCGACGAGAATGCCTTCGGGGTCCGCTATCTGCCCCTGAGTACCCGCAGACACGCGAGGACCGGGGCCAGGGAGCTGGTGCTGGCGACCCGTAGGGCCCACCCGGACCGGCTCACGGTCCGCACCGGGGCCTTCGTCACCCGGCTGCTGTTCGACCCCGCAGACCCCGCACGGATCGCCGGAGTGGAGTATGCCCCCGGCGGGCACCTGAATCGCGCGGATCCCGCCTGCCGGAACGAACAGGACAGGCGTGAAGCCGCCTTCGCCGGGCGCGAGGTGGTGCTCGCCGGCGGGGTGTTCAACACCCCCCAGTTGCTGATGCTGTCCGGGATCGGACCCGCCGCCGAGCTGGCGAGGCACGCCATCCCGGTCCGCCATGAGGCCAGTGGTGTCGGCAGACGGCTGCAGGACCGCTATGAGGTCGGAGTGGTCAATCGGATGAGGCGGCCGTGGCCGGCCATGAAGGGCGCGCGCTTCGACCGCCGGGACCGCTATTTCAGGAAATGGCGTCTGTTCCGTTCGGGGGTCTACAGCACCAACGGGTCCATGCTGTCCCTGTTCCGCAGGTCGAGCCCGGGGCGGGTCCTGCCCGATCTGTGCTGCTTCTCGCTTCTGGCCGACTTTCACGGTTACTATCCCGGATACGCCCAGGATGTCAGGAAACTCGACTATCTGACCTGGGCCATCCTCAAGGGACACACCACCAACAAGGCCGGGTGGGTGAGGCTCAGGTCGGCGGACCCCTTCGATACCCCGGAGATCAATTTCGCCTATTTCGAGGAGGCCGGCGACGGTCATGAGTCGGACCTGCACGCCGTGGTGGAGGGTATCCGCTTCGTGCGCCGGATCACCGATGCCCTGGGTGGGTTGGTGGACGAAGAGGAGATCCCGGGACGTCACCTCTACAGTGACGCCGACCTGGAGGGATTCGTGAAGGCCAACGCCTGGGGACACCACGCCTGCGGGACCTGTGCGATGATGCCCCGGGGAGACGGGGGTGTGGTGGACAGCCGGTTCAAGGTCTATGGCCTGGACAACCTGCGGATCGTCGATGCCTCCGTGTTTCCCGAGATCCCGGGCTTCTTCATCGTCTCCTCGGTCTACATGATCGCCGAGAAGGCGGCCGACGAGATCCTGGGGGCAGGGGGCCGGGGCTAAAGCGACCATCGGGGGAGCAGATGACCGAGAGCGTGCACGTAGGTATCACCTTCTATGGCGGGGTCTCCCTGGCGGTCTTCGAGGCCGGCGTGGCCTATGAGCTGGTCCGGGCCATGCAGTACAGCCGGGAGCCGTCCCGGCCCGGGGGGCAGCCCGAGATCCATGTGGATGTCGTCTCCGGGACCTCCGCCGGGGGGCTGGCCGCCGCGCAACTGGCGGCCGCCATCGCCGGCAGGGACGTCGAGGGCGTATTGACCCAGATGGTCTCGATGTGGGCCAACGAGGCGGACATCCTGCGCCTGCTGCCGGCCCGCGACTATCCGGGCCAGGGTCTGCTGGACAACACCGCCCTGGGAGAGAACGTCGCCAGACTGCTGAAGGTGGCCGCCTCGGGGCGGAGCGAGCCCTCGTTGCTGTCGAAGGCCTCGGACATCAGTGTATTCCTGACCCTGACCAATCTCAGCGGTCTGCGTGAGCCGGTCTCGGTGAGACAGGACGATTCCGCCGAGGTGGCGACCTTCCCCACGACCCGCCACTGCGAATACGAGACCTTCACCTCCAGGGACGTGCTGGAGGACGCCCGCCATGCCCGCTTCGTCGAGGCCTGCAAGATCACTGCCGGGTTTCCCGTGGCCTTCCCGCCGACGAGCAAGCCCAGCCGTTCCATCGAGGACGACCGGACCCGGTTCGTCTACATCGATGGGGGGATCGTCGACAACCGGCCCCTGGGCATCGCCCTCGATGCCATCGGTGAGCGGCCGGCCCGAAGGCGTCGCTTCATCTTCATCGATCCCAGCGAGACCTATGTCGCTCCCGACTACGGGCGGGCCGACGAGAGACCGAATCCGGACCGGCGCCTGGACCCCTATTACATCTATTCCAGGCTGCTGGACGTGGCCCGCTCGGACTCCATCTACCGCGACCTCAGGCGCATACAGGAGATCAAGGAGACCCTGGATCTGTTCGAGCCCCTGTCGCGAAAGGTCTACGAGGACACCGCGTTCCGCGAGGATCTCCTGGAGATCTACCCCCGGGTCGTGGGTCGTGAACTGAACCCGGCCGCCTGGTCCCTGTGCACCCTGATCCGGGATGACGTGTCCGAGGCACTCAGGGCCTCGATGGCGAAGATGGAGCGCCAGGAACGCTTCTTCGCCCGGGCACGGATCAAGGAATTTCTCGGCCACATGGGGCGCGGCGGTCCCGGTGAGGGGACTGCGGCCACTGTCCAGTCGGGCGGCTTCGGCCGTGCCCTCGAAGAGATCCAGGCGATCCTGGACGAGCCCGAGCGCTGGCAGGACTAATATGGGGCCCTGACCCGGGTCCGCGCACTGGACCGGCGCTTTCGGCAGCTGAGCTACCTGGCGTGGGAGGCGCACTACAAGCACAGGGTGCCAGGCCCCCTCGACGAGGCGCTCCAGGCCCGGATCGAGGCGGCCTTCGACGAGCTGGCGGACCGGGCCGAGGCCCTCAAGTCCGCACGGGAGGCCCTGCAGAGGGAGGTGGCGCAGCGGATCGGGGCCTCCGCCGAGATCCAGCAGCACTTTTTCGCCTATGCCCGTGCCATGCAGGTGCTCGAGTCCCTGGCCGGACTGAGAAACACCCAGGACTTCTCGGTGGATCGCCTGACCCCCTTCGACATCTACGACGAGGGCGTGGACAAGGGGGCCATGCAGCCCCTGGCCGGTGGTTATCTCGGCGCCTTCGGGGGATTCCTGTCCAAGGCGTGGCGCCTCAACGACTTCCTCGTCGGGCGGCTCGCCATGCGTCGCAACCTGCTCAGATCCGGCCTGATCGTCGAGGCGGCCTATGGCGACTATCTGGCGTTCTGCGCCGACCGGGACACGAGCCGGGTGGCCCCTCAGCTCAGCGCGGGCTCCGCGGAGAGGGCGCGCCTGGAGGTCTTCGCCGGACTGGGCCGGCAGGACATGCCGCCCTACAGGGAGACCAACGTGCCCGGGCTCCTGTTGCGCCCAACGGACATGGACCCGGATACGCTCCCGGCCGGGATGGTGGCCCGGGTGATCCGCAGAATGACCGCCTCGCTGCGCCGGCTGGTCGGCCTCAATGAACGGCGCGCCCCGTACCGGTACATGAGGGTGTTGACGCCCCTGTTCTATGTGGCCTCCGGCCTGATCTGGTTCACCGAGAACACCCTTCGGTGTACATCGGGGCCCGAGCCCACGGCGCCGTCGCTGCTCGTGACCCTGCGCTGGGGACTGATCATCTTCGCGCTCGGGGTGGGCGCCGGGATCGTCCTCAGGTCACTGGTATGAGGCGGGGCGGGTGGTGATGCCCGGGGCGATGTCCACGGCCTCGGTGCGCTGGCGCATCGTTGCCTGGATGGTCATGGTCCCCGGAGGTGCCGTGGCGGGCCTGGTGGTGGACTGGATCCTGTACCGGGACTGGCTGCTGAATCCGTGGTTTCATCTGCTCACCCTGCCCGTGGGGCTGGCGCTGCTCAAGGGGGTGTTCACCGTCTCGCGCAACACCGGGCGGGTCCTGGCGCGCCACGGCCGGGCCGGTGAGCTCCCGCGCCTGGAGACCAACAGACTGGTCCAGGTCGGGCCCTATGCCTGCATGCGCCACCCCATGCACCTCGGTCTGCTGTTCCTGCCCCTGGCGGTGGCGCTGATTCTGGGCTCCGTTTCGTTTATAGTCTGCATCGCACCGCTCGAGGCGCTGTTCATGCTGGCCATGATCCGCTGGGTGGAGGAGCCGGAGGCGATCCGGAAGTTCGGCCAGGACTATCTTGCGTACCGGAGGCGGGTCCCCATGTTCAATCTTCGTCCAGACTGTCTGCGCAGGCTGTTCCGGCCCGACCCCAATGGACTGTGAGGGGCCCCGGGGCGGTTGCCGGGCAGACGGGGTGCGGCGGGGCATGCGCCCATGAGCCGCTCAGGACACCGTGAGCCCGAGGGAGAGGCCCTGCGCCAGGCGATCCGCTGGATCGCCGAACAGGGCCCATGCCGCCCCGAGCTCCTCGAGGAGGCCGCCAGGCGCTTCGACCTCTCCCCCAGGGACGAGGAGTTCCTGCTGCGCCATTTCCGCTCCCGGCCTCCCGATACCCCGACCCGATGATGTCCAGCGCACCCCGGCCTGCGAACGGCGAGCGCCTGAGCCTGCGAGAGGTCATCGCCATGGGGGTGGGCGGCATGATCGGTGGCGGGATCTTCTCCGTGCTGGGACTGGCCATCGGCGAGGCCGGTCACGCCGCCCCGATCGCCTTCGCCCTGGGTGGGGTGATCGCCCTGCTGACCGGCCACGCCTATACCCGGCTCGGGCTGAGCTTCCGCTCCGACGGCGGGAGCTTCACCTATCTGGAACACGCCTTCTCCAGCCCCAACATCGCCGGGATCGGCGGCTGGCTGCTGCTGGTGGGCTATATCGGGACCCTGGCCCTGTATGCCTACACCTTCGGGGCCTACGGTTCGGCGATGTTCGGGGGCGGGCCGGCCCAGGTGGCCATGCATCACTTCCTGGAGTCGCTGATCCTGCTGGTCTTTCTGAGCATCAACCTCTATGGGGTCAAGGCGAGCGGGACCACCGAGCTGGTCATCGTCACCATCAAGGTCCTGATCCTCGCGCTCTTTGCCTGTGTCGGCCTGGTCTACGTCCGCGCCGATCACGTCCTGCCGGTGCTCGACAAGGGGCCGGCAGGACTGGTGATGGGGGCGGCCCTGGTCTTCGTGGCCTACGAGGGCTTCGAGCTGATCGCCAATGCGGTCAACGAGATGGAGGACCCGGAGCGCAATCTGGGGCGCGGGATCATGGGCTCGGTACTGATCACCATCGCCGTCTATGTCCTGGTGGCCCTGGTCGCCGTGGGCAACCTGACGGCCCAGGACATCCAGCGCTACCAGGAGTATGCCCTGGCGGTCGCGGCCCGGCCCTTTCTGGGCGAGGCGGGGTTCCTGCTCATCGGTCTGGCGGCCCTGTTGTCCACCGCCTCGGCCATCAACGCGACCCTGTTCGGTACCGCCAGGCTGGGGATGGTCATGGCCACGGATGAGGCCCTGCCCAAGGTATTCGGCTTCCGCACCCAGCGCAAGCGCATCCCCTGGGCGAGCCTGCTGGCCATCACCGCGGTCACCCTGGCCTTCGTGAACGTGGCGGACCTGTCCATGATCGCCTCCTTCGCCAGCGCCACCTTCCTGCTCATCTTCGCGGCCATCAACCTCTCGGCGCTGCGCCTGCGGCGCCGGATCGCGATCCGCGCGGCCGTGCCCCTGGCCGGACTGGTGCTCGCTGCGGGCTCCTGGGGCGCACTGTGTCTCTATCTGTGGCGCACCGAGCCCGCCACCCTGGGGAGCCTGGGCCTGCTCTATGCGGCAGTCGTCGCGGCCGAACTGCTGTTCAGCCGACGGGGCATCCTGCGCCGCCGGTAGTCCGGACCCTTCTGCCAGCCCTGTGCGGCGCGCTCCGCCGGCGCCTCCTGCCCGGCCTTCGCCCGGTCGGCCTGCGTGGCTTGGTGTCCGTCCTATGGCCCTCGGTTCCGAAGATCGGTCCTACCCGGCCCTCGCACCATCTGCGGACGAACCCCGCTGAGCCGTCCGCGCCAGCGCCCAGGCGGACACTCCCCTGTACCCTCCCGTCGGTGAGCCGTCCGCGTTGACCCGGCAGGGGGGTTGCGTCTGGTCCGAGGCACCACAAGGCTGTATGGACCAAGGGATTCCGGCCCCCGCCGGAACCCGGTGACCGATCCCTCTCAAGAGCGGCAGCGATGTGGTAGAAGGATGAGACCACCCCAGAACGCGGCCTGCGGTGGCTGACATGGCGTCAGCGGCAGGGCCGAACATCCCTGAGTCCGTACTCAGGCGCTGGTTCGAGATGCAGTGCCAGTTGATCGCCGGACTGGATGCAGGCGTCGCCGTGTTCGGCACCCAGGACCCGGGCCGCTTTGCCCTGGTCATCCACTGGCCAGGCGAGGACGCGTGCACGGAGGACTGGGACTCCCTGGCCCGAATCGCCATGCGCAACGGCGCGCCACTTGTCTGCGGCGGGCAGTCGGCGGTGCAGGGGCAGCCGCCCCTGCCCCTGCGCGTCGCCTATCCCTTGCTGTGGCAGGAGCGGGTGATGGGTGCGGTCGTGGTGGCCGTCAAGACCTCCCTGGATCGGCAGATGGGGGTGATCAGGCTGCTCCAGTGGGGGCAGGCCTGGCTCGGTCTCGTCGACGCCCGCTGCGAGGACGTCCCCGACCGTGCAGGCCCGGCGTCACTCGAGCTCCTCCAGGCCACGGTGGCGCGCCCGGACTATCAGGGCGCGGCCATGGCCGCGCTCTCGGGTCTGGCCCGCCAGCTGTCGTGCGAGCGGGTCAGTCTGGGCTGGGGGCGCGGGGACCGGGTCAGGCTGTCACTGATTTCCGATACCGCCACCTTCAATACCCGCTCCACACGGGTCTGCGCCCTGGAGTCGGCGATGCTCGAGGCCGTGCGCGCCGGTGCACCGCTCGTCCACCGGGCGCAGGACACGGATATACCCGGTGCGAAGACTCAGACTGAGCCTCACGGGCATGCACCGCCGGGCCTGTGCATCGTCCCGGTGGCGATGGAGGCCGGGGTGTGGGCCGTGCTGGCCCTCGAGCGTGACACGGAGCAGGGCTTCGATGCGCTGTCGGTGAGCCGCTGCACCTCCACCGCGGCGCTGATCCTGCCGGTGCTGGCACTGAAGCGCGACTGCGAACGGCCCTGCCATCGACTCGCACTGAGGCGGGTCGGGCACCGGCTGGAGCGACTGCTGGGTGCGGAGCACCTCGTGCGCCGGCTGGCCGTGATTGCGATCTGCCTCCTCGCCATCCCCCTGGTGGCAGGCCGTGGTCTCTATCGGGTCACCGCCCCGTCGATACTGGAGGGGGCGGTACAGCGTGCCGTGGTCGCCCCGTTCGACAGTTACCTGAGCGAGGTCCATACCCGGGCCGGGCAACGGGTCGGCGAGGGCGAGGTGCTGGCCGAACTCGATGACCACGAGCTGAGGCTCGAGCACCGGAGGTCGGTCAGCGAGAAGCTGCAGCTCACCAGCCAGCACCGCAGGGCGGTGGCCAACATGGACCAGGCCCAGGCGCGCATCCTGGAGGCGCAGATCGCCCAGGCGGATGCGCGCCTGGGCCTGCTGGAGGAGCAGCTGTCGCGTACGCGCCTGGTGGCGCCGATCGCCGGTCTGGTGATCTCCGGGGACTGGAACCGTTCCCTCGGGGTGCCGGTGAGCCGGGGTGAGGTCCTGTTCGAGCTGGCCCCCCTGGACGACTACCGGGTGGCCCTGTCGGTCAGGGATGCCGACATCGCGGATATCGAGGTGGGCCAGAGGGGGCAGTTGACCCTGTCCGCCTTCCCGTCGCGCACGCTCCCCCTGCGTGTCGACAACATCGCAAGGCTCTCCGAGGAGGGCCCGGAGGGGCCGATGTTTCGTGTCGAGGCGCGTATCGAGGCCCCGACCTCTGCGCTGCGCCCTGGCATGGAGGGCCTGGCCAAGATCGAGGTGGCGCAGCGCAGGCGGTTGTGGATCTGGACCCATCGCCTCGTGGACTGGTTGTGCATACAGTGGCTGGCATGGGGACCATGAGCGCAGGCTGCCCGGGGCCAGACATCGCTGACCCGTTGTGGGCACGGGTGTCCGGGGCACGGTACCGGCTCCGGGACCAGGTGGGGGTCTCCCGCCATCGCTATCGGGGGCAGGACTGGTATGTGCTCCAGGACCCGGTCGCCTTGCGCCAGTATCGGGTGAGTGAGGCCGCCTACCGGTTCCTCAGGGCACTCGATGGCCGCAGGACCGTGTCCGATGACTGGGACCGTCTGGTGCGGGAGCCCCGCGGCCACGGGCTCGAGCGGCAGGCCCTGCTCGCCCTCCTGGCCCAGTTGCACGCCGCGGAGCTCCTGGCCTCGGACCACCCGGCGGACATCGATGCATTGCTCAGGCGCCATGGGCAGCAGATCGATCAGCAGCGGCGCAACCGGTGGTTGCGCCCGCTCGCCATACGGATACCCATCCTGGACCCCGATCCCCTCCTGGAGCGGGCGCTGCCTCTGGTACGCCCGATCTTTCGCCCCATGACCCTGTGGATCTGGGCGGGCCTCATGGTGCTGGCCCTGGCCCTGAGCGCCATCCACTGGACGGCCCTGCACAGCTATGGGGCCAGCCGTCTGTCGGACCCGCACAATCTGCTCCTCATGGCCCTGGTCTACCCACTGGTCAAGGCACTGCACGAGTTCGGTCACGCCTTCGCCGCGAAGGTATGGGGCGGGGGGGTGCACGAGATGGGGGTGCTGCTGCTGGTCCTGATGCCGATTCCCTACGTGGATGCCTCGTCGGCGAGTACCTTCGCGGACAAGCGCAGACGGATCGTGGTGGCGGCGGCCGGCATCCTGGTCGAGACGACCCTGGCCGCGGTGGCCCTGCTATTCTGGCTCCAGCTCCAGCCGGGTCTGGCCCGGGACCTCAGCTTCGATCTCATGGTGGTCGCCGGGGTATCCACCCTGCTGTTCAATGCCAATCCCCTGCTGCGCTACGATGGCTACTATGTGTTTTCCGACGCCCTGGAGATCCCCAATCTGGCGACACGGGCCGCACGCTATTACCGGTATCTGGCCAGGCGCCACCTCCTCGGCCTGGAGGGTACCGTCTCCCCGGCGACGGCCCCGGGAGAGCGGGGCTGGTTCCTGGTCTATGGGGCGGCCTCGACGGTCTACCGGATCATGATCACCCTGGGTATCGCCCTGTATCTGGCCACGCAGTACCTGGTGGTCGGGGTGGTGCTGGCGATCTGGGCACTGGTCGCCCAGCTCGTACTCCCCCTGCTGAGACTTGCTCATTTCCTGTGCTTCAGCCCCACCCTGGCGGGTCGGCGCGGACGTGGTCTGGCGATCGCGGGCGCGCTGTTGCTGGCACTCGTCGTCCCGCTGTATCTGCTGCCGGTGCAGCAGAGCCTGCTGGCCGAAGGCGTCGTCCGCCCAGACGAGCAGGCGATGGTGCGAGCCCGAGCGGAGGGTTTCGTGGCCCAGGTGTACCACCACAGCGGAGCATCCATCGTCCCGGGACAGGCCCTGCTCACCCTGCGCAACGAGCAGGTCCGGACCCGTATCGAGGTCCTGCGCGCCCAGCTCGCCGAGCTGGAGGCCCGCCTCAGTGCCGAGGCCATGGGAGATCGTGTCCAGGCCGGGATCCTCAAGGCACAGCTCGCAGAGCTGCGTGAAGAGCTGGCGCAGGAACGGGGCC
>Ga0114931_10004313_pt1 | contig 17759 bp, 9 predicted proteins | sample 2SBtaG_FD_89579 | JGI IMG/M metagenome (GOLD analysis project Ga0114931, IMG submission 89579) | Deep subsurface microbial communities from Kolumbo volcano to uncover new lineages of life (NeLLi) - 2SBTROV14_V59a metaG | ecosystem: Environmental > Aquatic > Marine > Volcanic | place: Kolumbo...
AAAACCGCCAAGAGCGCCAAGAAATGGAAGTAAGAAAAATCGAGAATATGGCTGTTTCAGTACCCATCTCTTCTAATTCTTGGCGCTCTTGGCGAACTTGGCGGTTCAAAAAAAGCGACTCTGCAATCCTCCTGATTTTCGGCCGACCTGTAACCAATCTGAAAATCTTGTTTTCTTGACACGCTTTCTAGGGCTGTGGGCGGTGCCTCCCCTACGCACACCTCTTGCGAACAGCCCAATTTCTGCCCAGACCGCTATTTTTTGCTTCTCTATTGATCGTGCCTCGATTCCGAGGGCTAGTTATCATAGAGAGAGTGGCTGCGGCCGCAGATGAACCGTTCTCAATCGAAGGACGTAGAAAAATAGCTAGAGAGACCCTTTGCTGAGGTGAATATGCGTGTAGTTCGATTAATTAATTGGAGTCTTCTGAATACGGTCACTCTTTCCTTGGTGCTTGGCAGTGGCCTGCCAGCGCTGGCCCAAACCTCCTCGCGTTCTGCGAATGTCGAGGACGTCAAACTCGAAACCAAAGATGGGGTCAAATTGGCCGCGACTTTTTTTCCCAGCAGTCTTGGCAAGGAGGCGGTGCCAATCGTCATGTTGCACGACGATAAGGAAAGTCGCGCCGTTTTCAATGCGCTCGCTCGTGAACTTCAAAATCCCGAAGGACAGGAACTCCAGTCTCATGCCGTGCTGACGGTCGATCTGCGCGGGCACGGCGAGAGTACTACTCAAGTTGGCCGTAACGGAAGAACTCGTAAACTCGAAGCTAGCCGGCTCAAGTCGACCGATTATCAGAACATGGTCCGCTTCGACATGGAAGCAGTCCGGCGTTTCTTACGAAAGAAAAACGATGCAGAACAACTCAATTTGAATAAGCTCTGTTTGCTTGGGTCTGGGATGGGTGCCAACGTTGCGGCTGCCTACGCAGCCTACGATTGGAGCGTTCCGCCACTCGCGCGCACTAAGCAAGGCCAGGACGTAAAAGCGTTGATTCTCGCTTCGCCAAAACGGAACTTCGGTGGATTGGCCATCATGAAGGCGTTGAAACATCCGGCGATTCGGCAGCGTATCTCCTTCTTGATTGTCTACGGTACTCAGGATTCCGCTGCCGCGAAAGACACCAAGAACATCTATAAACTCTTGTCGAAATACCATAAGATGCCGCCGCCCGATCAACGGCGTGAGAAACAAGATCTATTTATCTTCCCGATGCCAACGAGTTTGAAAGGTACGCGACTGTTGACTGATCCTAACTTTTCGATGTTACCGAAGTTAGATATTTTTCTTTACAATCGACTTTCGCAGCAAGACTTTGAGTGGACTAAACGCATCCCGTGAGAAGGGTGGCGATCGCTTAATCCAATTCTCGATCTGGCGCTTTTGGTATTCTGAGCTTTGCACCGATCGGGAGCAAATGCGGATTAGAAAGCTGATCTCGATTGAGATCGAAAATCTCAAGCGCTCGGCCTGAGTCACCCAAATAACGCTTAGCAAGTTTTTCCAGTGTGTCGGTATTGCGAACGACATGCAGTATTTCTTGACGTCTCTCCGCTTTTCCCCTCTCCTTGGCCGTTGCGTAGGCAGGCCGCGATGTCGGCCTCTGGCGTTTGACTACGTCCAGTCGCTCCATTCCTAAGAGATCCGTCGGAGTTACCGACCCCGACAGTTGAGAAGACGATGGCTTCGCAAGGGCCGGATGATTGGCAAGGTCAAAGCTCGCTTCGCGCGGAGGAGGAGGAGTGGAGAGTGAGTCGCCAGTGCTGGCCATCTTAGCCATCGTATGCCGCTGAGCAGAACCTTGCTTGACTAGCGGCGCAGTTGCAGGTGAGTCGAAAACAGTTGAAAGCCGAGCATCATGAGCATCGGTCGGCATGATCGAGGAGCCCGTCTTTCGAAAAGGCCAAGCGAAGCCTATGCCAACGGCAAGCACCAATCCCCCGATCAGTAGTTTTCGTACGCGGCTCACAGCAATCATTTCTCCCAAGGCGGCAACGGCCGCAACCTATGCGAGCTACCGCTCGGTTGGAGTGACCCGCTCTCGACGGGTCGCTCGCCAAACATGCGAGCGCCGTGCGCGCATGTTACAAAATAAGAGACCAAGGCCCTACTTCTAAATTCGGACCAGAGGAGCGCAGCGGTTGAGTCGCTTCCCTGCAGAGCCACGCTTGCGTCTTCGCGGCAGGAAGATAAAGACGGTCGCGCAAACCCTACCGGCTAAGCGAGGGAATGCGATCAAGACTAAGCCGCTCGAGCGCCTGGTTTCGGCGAAGTTGCCACAGCTCGTTGACTCATCCAAAGCAGCGATGGCGAGGCGATAAAAATTGAGCTATACGTACCGACGACCACTCCAACCACGAGCGAAAAGGCGAACCCATGAATACCGTCGCCGCCAAGAATGTAAAGCAGGATAACCGACAACAAAGTTGTCAACGAAGTCAGCAACGTTCGAGAGAGAGTTTGGTTGACACTATTGTTAATAATCTCCTTACTGAACTTCGGACTCTTGCCTTTGACTTCGCGAATGCGGTCGAAAACCACGATCGTGTCGTTCAACGAATAACCGATGATCGTCAAAAATGCGGCAACAATCGGCAGGCTGATCTGAAACTTTTCGATCATCAATGCATCGGCAACTCCAGGCATGCTGCTGACAACAAACGCACTGAGTGCGATCATCCCCAAGGTAATCAGAACATCGTGAATCAGTGCTACGACAGCCGCCAAGCCATAAACAACATTTTGAAAGCGGAACCAAATGTAAGCCACAATTCCCACGAGGGAAATGATGATCGCAGCGATCGCTTTGGTCTTCATGTCGCTAGCAACGCGTCCGCCTATCTTGTTAGCTAACGGAAATAGCGGCTGGTTGTTTGTCGTGGATTTCAGATTTTCCAATACCTGCTGTGCTACTGCTTCTGGTAAGGCGAGTTTAACTTGCCAATAGGCAAATCGTCGAGCACTACCCGGTTGGTACTCAGGATTGAAGACCTCCAGCGCGGTGCCGCTGTGCCCCGTCGCTTCTAGAGCATCTTGCACAAGTTGCTTGACCGACTCGTAGCCTATCCCCGAATCGCCCTCGAGACCCGCCCCGAGGCTAAAATTAAGGCCTGCTTGGGTACCACCGGCAAAGGGGTCGGCCACTTTCGCCGATGCCTCTGGAGCCGCTTCGGTTTCGTCCGCTTCCTCTGGCGTAAATTCTTCGTCTTCGGACGAGGCTTCAGAAGATTCGGTCTCTTCACTAGGCTCTGACGAAGTTTCTACCGAGGCTTCCTCTTCATCGCTCGGTGCCCCTTCGGTGGTCTCACTCGGCGAGGCTTCCTCTTCGGTCTCCTCTTGAAAAGAGGCAAGCATCACTCGGGTTCGTCTCCTCGGGACCAAGTTGCTCTGTTCTGTTTCCAATGAGTTAATGTCTTCTATTTCGATATCATAGGTTTTCAGGCGGTCGCCGAATGTTTTGTGCAGGAGGCTCTGTACGGCTTCCACATCGGAATTCACGCAACTAACGGTATATCGAGTCTGGGTATCGCCTACCTCAACCAGCGAAAGATTCTGCTCTGCCAATTCCGTCGCATCAAGCATTTCCTTGACTTCAGAAAAAGGCATACTTTGATCCTCCTTGAGGACCATGGTCACCGAGCTGCCGCCTGTAAAGTCGATGTTGAGCAGATCAGTCCCTCGATTGGCAACCGCTGACATCCCTACAGCAGTCAGCGCCAGCGAGGCGATTGCACACAACATTCGTTTCCCTAGGAAGTCGAAGTTCGTCTGACCTATAATCTGCGCCATGCTAAGTTTCTTGAGGCGGCGCGTCTTTTCAGCCACGTCGAAAACGATTCGCGACAAGAAGATCGCTGTGTACATACTCATCACAATGCCAATGATCAACGTGACGCCAAAACCCTTTACATTGTCAGGTGCGATCTTATAAATCACGGCTGCCGTAATGAGCGTAGTCACGTTGGCATCAACGATCGTTTGCGTTGCTCGTGAGAAACCGTTGCGAATGGCCATGCGCAAAGCCGCTCCGCGGTTGAGCTCTTCGCGGATCCGCTCAAAGATCAGTACGTTCGCGTCGACCGACATACCGATCGTCAGTACCAAGCCAGCCAAACCAGGTAGAGTAAATGCTGCCTTAAAGAGCACCATGAAACCCAAAATTAGCAGCAGGTTGTCTGCCAATGCCAAGCAGGCAACAATCCCAGCGAAACGGTAATAAAACGCCATAAACACCATGACGGCGACGAGAGAGTAGAGAATCGCTGTCCGGCCCATTTGGACGGTCTCTGCACCCAGCGTGGGGCTAATTTGTTCGCGACTAATCGGGTCCTTGTTGAGCGTCGCAGGTAGACTACCCGCATTGAGGATACCCACGATGAAATCGACCTCCTCTTTGCCCATCGAACCAGTAATTCGTCCCTGCGACGTAATCTTACTTTGAATCGAGGGTGCCGAAAGCAGTTTCTTATCGAGGATGATCCCCAGATTGTATGTCTGGCCAGCGGGATTTGGCGTGTGACTCCCGGTTAGCTGACCGAAGTGAAACGCACCAAGCTGGTTGAATGTGAAGTTGACCTGAGGACGGCCTTGTTCGTCAAAACTCGCCGACGCTCTCTTCAAATACTCGCCCGTGACGTCTTGCCCATCGTCGGTGAGGACCAATGCCTGAGGCACTTTACCGGCCATTCGCTTGACAAGTACGCCCTCCTTATCAACGGGACCAAACTCTTCTAACTTGTACTCCATCCATTCCGCTACTTTTTGGTCGTCAATGCGAACCTCTTTTTCGCCGGGAGGCAACAACTTGGCAAGCTCGATGATTTCGCGATGCGCCTTGAATACCGGGGAAGCGGTAATGCGAAATTCCAATGAACCTGCGGTGTAGATACGGCGCTCGATGAAATCAAGCTCTTGTTGGCTTGCCTTGGGAATGATGATCTCGATCTGACCTAGACCATATTCCCGAATGGTCACTTCCTTGGTGCCGCTCGGATCAACTCGTTCGCTCAGGGCACCTATCAGCTGCCGCACGAGTTGGCGTTGTGCCGAGGCCGATTGCTCTCGGTCCACGGCCTCGCCGTCCTCCTTGTCCACTCGGGCCGAAGTGTCTTGCAGTTCGTAGATGAGTGTGATACCGCCGCTCAAGTCCGGGCCAAATTTAATTTCTCCTAGCGAAATAACGACTGCCGCGGCCGCGAGCGTGCCTATCGCTAGCGAAATTTTCCAACCATGGTCAGGCATCTTCAGCGATTTCGAAATATAGCCACCGAGAAACATCGGCACCAAAAACAAGGCGATCACCACCGCTAACATGGCGAACCCGGGCAGCACTGACTCCACCTCCTCCACGGCTTCGGCAGCGGCACTCCCTGTCGCGTCTGCAGCTGCCTTAGGTGTTGCCACGGTTTCGTTCTTGGAACCATCGGTTTCCTGTGCCACAGCAAGTCCTGCTACCGTCACACCCATGAGTATTGCCAGTGTGAAAACGATCTGCCCGAGCCAAGCCATCGCGGCCTCCAGCGCACATTTTCTGTTCACACCGTGTCTGCTCGTACTCGTCATTTCTAAATAACCCGTTCGTCGGTTAGGGGATTTTGATAGGTTGTCTTTGGTTTCATCGTTGTCGCTTTATTCGCACGAAAGCGAGGTGCTAAGTCTTCTTTTCGTTTTTGTCGTCGTCAGTCACTAAACGAGCGATTGCTGAAGTGCCAATACGGATTTTGGTTCCTGTCGACTCATCGATCCGAACCGTCACTTCGTCGCGGTCGCGCTGGACGTTCGTTACTATTCCATGAATGCCACCGACGGTAACTATGCGATCTTTTTCCTTAAGATCGTCGATCATTGAGCGAAACGACTGCTCTTTGTTTTTCTGCGGCCTGAGGATCATGAAGTAAAACAATACCATGATGATCGCCATGGGCACCATCATGCCGCTCCCAAATGAAGGAGCGGCAGGAGCCTCTTCTTTTGCCAGCAATAGCAGGCCTTCGCACACTGGAATCACTTTATTTGCCGTTCAAATTGGCCGCTGGTGGGCCGCTGAAGTGGGAATAGACGCTGTTTCAGGAATTGGCTTGGTTTCAAACCAATACGAGCCCGACGCGCAAGCGAAACATCATAAATCGAAGCGTCAAAAGGAACAAGGGCGGCAAGCCGAGGAGTAGAGGGCCAGTTAGGGGAAAACTTGGGTGAGATGGCTCGCAATGACCAATGACCAAGCCTCAGTGACCAAGCCTCAATGACCAATGAAAACAGCAAGTTTCTCTTAGACATTGGTCATTGGGATTTGCGATTTGGTCATTTTCCCTGCGTACCGGAGCGACTTTGCATTCTTCCTACCCCCCACCCGCAGAGTTTCTCTTGACGGAACTCGTCAAATCGGTCTGCGACGATCGCCTCGCGAGCCCCCAACATCAATCGCTGGTAGTATGTTAGATTATGGATCGAAGCAAGTATCGGCCCAAGCATTTCCTTCGCCTGGAAGAGATGTCGTAGGTAACCACGGCTATGTCGGCAAGCAGGGCAAGGACAATTTTCCTCTAGGGGTCGATTATTGACCTCGTGAGCGGCGTTTCTCAGCCGTAGCGGGCCTTGGTCTGTGTAGACCAAGGCATTTCGGCCATTTCGCGTAGGCATCACACAATCGAACATGTCGATTCCCCGGGCGATCGACTCCAAGAGATCCTCAGGGCGGCCTACGCCCATCAAGTAGCGAGGACGATCGACAGGCAGCTCTGGCACCGTTGCTTCGAGGGTCCGATACATATCCGCCGGTTCTTCACCGACGCTGAGTCCACCAATTGCATATCCTGGAAAATCCAATGCAACCAGAGCCTTCGCACATTGACGACGCAGATCCGGGTCAAGCCCTCCCTGGACGATTGCTAACAGTATCTGGTCTTCCCGCGACGACGCCATCTGGGCTTTCAAGCATCGCTCGGCCCAACGAACGCTTCGCCAAGTCGCCTCAGCTACCGCCTCGGGCGAATTGGGCAGGCCAATCACATGGTCCAAGACCATAGCAATGTCGCTAGCCAAAGCTGCTTGGATGGAAACCGACCTTTCCGGCGAGAGCTCCAACAGTGTTCCATCGATATGCGAGCGAAATGTGACGCCTTGTTCGTCAATTTTTGTGCGTTGGGCAAGACTGAAGACCTGGAACCCGCCGCTATCGGTAAGAATCGGATCCGACCAGCCCATAAACTTGTGGAGTCCGCCCAACGCGGCAACCGTCTCTTCGCCGGGGCGAAGCGCCAAGTGGTAGGTGTTGGACAACACCATCTGGGCGCCGGTCTCCCCCAATCTCCCAATGTCGACCCCTTTCACAGTTCCCAAAGTGCAAACGGGCATAAAGGCCGGCATTTCCACTGACCCGTGCGGAGTATGCAGGGTAGAACGCCGCGCAGCAGAACCTGCATCGGTGTGTTTCAGATCAAAGCGAAAGGCGGAAGGCGGAGATCTGCAAACGGAGGCCTTAGTCAATCGGCTTTCCACTTTCCACTTTCCGCTTTCAGTCTGCACTGCGAATTCAACTCAGTCACCACGCAACTTGAGGTTGGCCTCGACCAACTTCTCGCGAATTTCGATCAAGCTCGTGACGCCGAAGTTTTTGCATTCCAGCAGATCGTCGCCAGTGCAGCGTAGCAACTCGCCGATCGTCGACAAGCCAAGTCGGACCATGCACTTGCGTGCCCTTACCGAGAGATTCAAGTCGGATATCGGACGATCGAGCAGTGCTCGCTCATCATCACTCATCGACGAAGTATCGTAAGTCGGTTCCTCTTCGCGCCACTTCGACGCAAACTGACCCAACTCCAAACCCTTCGGAGCGAGCATCTCGCGGATTTCCACAAGCGAGGTCTCGCCAAAGTTCTTGCTGGCCAACAGATCATGCTCGGTGGTTTTTGTCAGATCGCCGAGCGTCATGATGCCCATCTTCTGCAGACAATTACGGCTACGGACCGACAATTCAAAATCGGTGACCGGTACACTGAGTATCTGGGCAAGCCGGTCCTGACGACGTCGGGCTTCCTCGTCGTAATACATGTCTCGCGAAGCATCTGCGTCCTTGAAGAACAGCCGAGCCCGCGGATGGTCTGGATAAACATCCAGAATTCGTTGATAGAATTGCTTCGATCGTTCGAAGTGCTCCATGTCTTCGTAGAGCAGGCCCAAATTGAGCAACGTTCCCACATGGGCGGGAAACTGCGTTGCGGCCCGTTCGTAAAGCTGTCGGGCGTACTCGTCGTTGCCATGGCGGTCGTTTTCCAGGGCCAAGCCAAACAAAGCACCGGCATGGCTGCCATCGGCCTCGACCGCTCGCTCTAGCAGCGCCACGACTTCCAACGAGTTGCCACCCAGGGCCGAAACGGTCGCCGAACGCTGGTACAAGTACTCCGAAGTTTGTTCGACGGCCCCCGAAAGGTTGTCCAGAATAACCAAAGCGGCTTGAGCATCGCCAAGATAGCGTTTTGCTTCGGCCTGGGCTAAGGCGACATCGTCGCGATTGTAACCGGCCTTCTCTGAGGACTCGTACGCGACAAGTGCCTCAGAATAGTTGTCCAGTGCCAACTGGGCCTTTCCCAAATAGAAGTGCGTCAGAGCGCCACCATCGGCGCTAGTCAGCGTCTGTACCGCGTCGGAATAACGTCCTAGCAAGTACTGGCAAACCCCCAGCCGAGCCGAAGCAGCAGGCGTGCGGGCTTCCTGTTGCTCCATTTCCCCGACAGCATCTCGGAGCAAACGGAAATTATTGTAGTCCTCGGAAATCGCGGCTACGATTTGGCGGATTTCGTTGGGACCAAATGTGCTGTTGGAAACAACAATTTGTCTCAGGTCGACTTCTTCAACTTGCGACATAATCTGACTACTCCTAGCGATGAAATTAAAGCCTATTCTATCTGGAAACCGTAATCTACTGGCACCTCCCCAAATGCTCTTTCGGGGCTCTTCAAAAATGGCTAGCGGCTCTCAAAAGAGCCAGCGGCGAGAATCGAACTCGCAACCTCCGCATTACGAATGCGGCGCTCTGCCAATTGAAGCTACGCTGGCTGACTCTTTTCCCTCAAACCCCGGAATGTACCTCTTTTTGGTAGGTTTCACAATGCCCAGCCCGCTCTCGCCAACGTCGTTACGTCATCTGTAGGACCCAGAGCGATATTCGCTTCTTCTGAATGGTTGGCTCGGGGCAAAAGGATCTTTTCCTGACGGGCTCGGGTCGTCAAACTAGGGGCCCATCAGATACCATGGCTGCGGATATCAAGGCCAAGCCCCATCGATGGTTGGCCAGTCGCTTCATACGCAAGGAGGGATAGTTCTCATGGCATCTCAAGACAAGGGCACGAAAAAGACGGCTGCAAAGAAAAAAACCAGCAAGTCCAAGGCAGCTGCCAAAAAGAGCGGACGCTCGGTTCGGTCGAAGAAACGTGGCAAGCTGACATTGCCCGACCGACTGTCGCGACTGACCTACATCAGTGCTTGCCAACTCTTAGGGACTAACGGCAAACAACTTATTTCTGACGGCAACAAATACGACACCATCGATACCGAACGCGACGTTCACCTCGGTGCCGATTTGTTCCGTTTGCGACTGCCCGCGACTCGACCCGACAGCCCCGATGCGATCGTCACGCTCACCTTGATGGCCTCGGCACGCAACCGTTTGCACGCCAATTGCACGCTATGCGACGAAGCATGTGAGCATATGGGTGCGGCGTTTTCTCTGATTCTGGAAGAAAAATCGTTGCTGGGCTTGGCCGAACCCGACCTCGAAGACATCCCCTTTGAATTGTTGGACGAGCAGCAGTTGATCGAACTGGCGATCGCTGAACGCCAGACTCGAGCGCAAATCGAGAAATTCCGTCTCACCTCGGCCGATAGTTCAAAACCTTGGACCGACTATGTCCTCACCAGCTCTTCTTCCGGCAAGTCCTACCGTCTAGCATTGCGCGGGCCACAGCGGGGAATGTCTTACTGCTCGTGCCCCGACTTTCGCACGAATACGCTTGGCACATGTAAACATCTGCTGTACGCGCTCAGTCGAGTCAAAGCAAAGTTTTCAGCCCGGCAGCTTTCCAGGAAGCCCAAGTGCAAAAAATTTCAGGTTTATGTGCGTTACGAAGGCGGCACAGAGCTCTATTTGATGGCACCGTATCGCGCTGAGGAAAAAGCCCTAAAAGTTGCCGCCCCGTTTTTGGAGGGGCCCGTTGGTGATGCGAAGCGGCTTGTCCAAGTGATTACTCAGTTGGAGCGGCTGGGGCATCAGGTGATCGTCTATCCCGACGCCGAACAGATGCTCCAGCAACAACTTTTTTCGCGGCGGATGGAACGCTTAGCTGCTGAAATTCGGCGCGATCCGTCTAACCATCCCCTGCGCCGCGATCTGCTCAACGTCGAGCTACTGCCTTATCAATTAGACGGTGTTGCCTTCGCTGCCGGAGCAGGCCGAGCCGTTTTAGCCGACGACATGGGGCTCGGCAAAACGATTCAGGGAATCGGCGTTGCAGAATTGCTGCGCCGCGAGGCCGGTATTTCCAAGGTGCTGGTTATCTGTCCGGCGTCTCTCAAGTCGCAATGGCGCGGCGAGGTGCATCGTTTCTCGGATTTCACGGTACAGCTAATTTCGGGCTCTGCAGATGAGCGGGCGCGGCAATACGACAACGAGGCCTTCTTCACGGTTTGCAACTACGAGCAAGTGCTCCGCGACATCTTGCCGATCGAGCGAACGAAATGGGACCTGATCATTCTCGACGAAGCTCAGCGGATCAAAAATTGGGAATCCAAGACCAGCAACGTCGTGAAGAGTTTGCGGTCTCAGTTTGCCCTGGTTCTTTCGGGAACCCCGCTGGAAAACCGGATTGATGAGCTCTTCTCTGTGGTCCAGTTTATCGACGACCGCCGGCTGGGACCTGGCTTCCGATTTTTCAATCGGCATCGGGTCGTCGACGAATTTGGCAAGGTCGTCGGTTACAAAAATCTGGACGTATTACGAGAAAAGCTTCGGCCGATATTGCTGCGCCGTACCCGCGCCCAGGTGCTGAAGGAGTTGCCCGAGCGCACGACCGACATCGTGAGAATATCGCCCACCGAGGAGCAACTCGAACTTCACAATAGCAATATGCGCGTCGTCACGATGATCGCACGAAAGGCGTATATCACCGAGATGGACTTGCTCCGGCTTCAGAAAGCGCTGTTGATGTGCCGCATGGCGGCCGATTGCACCTATCTGGTCGATAAAGAGGAACCCTACTACTCCTCCAAGCTCGAACACCTCGACGGCCTGTTCGAGCGTCTGGCAGATCAGCCCGACTGCAAGTGTGTGCTGTTTTCGGAATGGACGCGTATGCTTGATATGATCGGGCCACTACTCGAACGCCATGGCATCCAGTTCGTGCGACTTGACGGATCGGTGCCTCAGAAAAAGCGTCAGCAGTTGGTCAATCGCTTCCAGACGGAACCCGAATGTCAGTTCTTCATCACCACCAATGCCGGCTCCACGGGCCTCAATCTGCAGGCGGCCAACACGGTAATCAATGTCGATCTGCCTTGGAATCCGGCCGTGCTCGAACAGCGCATCGCCCGGGCACATCGCATGGGACAGCGCAACCCCGTCCATGTATACGTGCTGGTTACCGAAGATACTTTGGAAGAAAGCCTGCTCAAAACATTGTCCTTCAAGAGCGACCTTGCGCTCGCCGCGCTCGACATGGAGTCGGATGTCTGCCAAGTCGAGTTCGAAAGTAATCTTGAAGAAATGAAACGCAGGCTGGAGAAACTGCTCGGTTCGCCGGGCGACGCTCCTGTGGATGAGTCTTCCAAAGCTCAGGCAGAGGGGGAGCTCCAACAGTTTTCGCAGGAGCGTCGCGAGCGGGTTTCCGCGGCAGGTGGAGAACTGCTCGGAGCAGTTTTTCAGTTCCTCGGTGAGCTCACCTCCGCGGAGCATCCCGAGGTAAAACCACCCAACGAGGTCGTCCAAGCGGTGGAGCAGCGACTTGGCGAGTGCCTCAAGATAGACGACCAGGGACGTCCGCAGCTCAACATCACCTTGCCAAACCGCTCCTCGCTCAAAGGATTGGCAGAGACGATGGCTCGGCTCATGGTGGCAAACGTCGAGTAGAGGCCCGCGCGGCGGGATCTACATCTACCGGATGCGAAGATAACTGCAATATTTGGGGATTTAGTGCTTCTGAATTCCTTCGTCATTGGGTATTTCGGCATTCGTCCTTTCCCTCAGCGTCTTCCCGACAGGAAAAAGCTGCCAAAAACGCTTGCTAGCACCCCAATTTTCCCCTTACATTCTCAGCAGCCCCCTGGAAAACCAGCTATAATCCAAGCTTCCAAAAATCGTCTCCGCACTCCCGGCCGACCAACCTGTGAATCTAGACCGCTTGGTTTCGTTCTTCGCCAGTAGCCCCTCGGCAAAGCTGCTGCGCTCGCCACACTCGGCTCAAATAATTTTTTTTCTGAGCAGCAGTTTCAAGGACGAGGGCAACACGATTTCACCCCACTCCCAGCTTCTTCAGCACTTGTTCGATTTTCAGGAAGAACTCCACGCCACCGAACCAGACATTCTCACCGATAAGCCAGAAACCTATCTTGCCAACTGGTCGTCTGGCGACAGCCGCTGGTTGCGTCGGTTCCTTGATACCGACCACTCGGAGCCCGTCTATGAGCTGACATCCCATACCGAAGAGGTCTTGAAATTTCTAGGCGAGGTGCTTGAGCGAAACCTTGGCTTCGTCGGTACCGAATCGCGATTGAAGCGCATCATCGATGGCCTCCTTGATATTGTAATTCGCGGCTCCGACGACCCGAACCGACGTCTTGAACATCTTCATGCCCAACGCGATCTCATTGATCGAGAAATCGAATCGATCGAGTCCGGCGAAGCCGTCGAAACCTATGGACGGACGGCGCTGCTTGAGCGGTTTTCTGAAGCAGTGTCTGACCTCGCCTCGCTACAAGGTGACTTTCGAGCAGTCGAAGAGCTGTTCCGTCAAATCACCCGTGAAGTGCAGCAGCAACAATTCGAGTCGACCGGCTCCCGGGGCGAGATTCTTGCAGCAGCCCTCCAGTCGGAAGACCGTCTCAAAGAATCTGACCAGGGCATCAGCTTTGAAGAATTTATGAAGCTCGTCCTCTCGCCCGGCAAGCAGGACGAAGTCGAAGCCATTATCACCAAGCTCGAAGAAATCGAGCAACTTGCCGAGCAGGTCGATGGCATGAATCGCGTGCGGGGCATGATCGGGCATCTCTCGGAAGAGGCCGAAAAAGTGATGCGTACCACGCGCCGGCTCGGCTCCACCCTCCGTCGCCTGCTCGATACCCAAACCAGCGCCAGCAGAATACGATTGACCCAAGTGCTCGGCGAAATCAAAGCAACCGCCGCACGACTTGCCGACCGGGTTCCTCCGCCCGAGGTCGGAATCGAAGTCGAAACCGAGCTTGCTCTCTCTTGCCCAACCGAACGAACTTTTTGGTCGCCGCCTACCCAATTCGAAACCGCCCCACTGGAAGAACATCAACCCGACGAAGACGATCGGTTGCTCGCCTTCCGACAGTTCGCGCTGCTCGAGCGGCTCGATTGGGAGCACCTGAAAGAAAATATCGGCAGCATGTTCGACGCCGACACCCAACGAGTTTCGCTGCCGCAGTTGCTCGAGTCGCACCCTCTCCAGAGTGGTGCTATCGAGGTACTCGGCTACATTCAACTCGCCCACGACCTGGGCCACGAAGTCGACTCCTCTCACACCGAAGTGGTTCGTCTCGAACATGCCTTCCAAGGCAATCAGGCTTACGAGATCCCCAAAGTCACATTCCTCAGCCAGCGTCTCCGACTGCTAAACCAAGTGTCACCCACAGGAGACAGCCAGCCATGAGCGACGACAGTTTTCCTGAATTTGAAGAGTTCGGCATCCCAGCCGTCCAGCTTCTTCGCGGCGTTCTCTACAGCCAAGACGACGAATCCACCTGGGATATCCTGCTCTCCCACGAGTCGGATCTTACCACCTATTTCGCCAAGATCAGTTTGACGGTGGTGATAGATCGTGGCGAAGGCCTTGCCTATCTCCGCCAACTGGGCGACGACCAGCGCACCGACGGCTACGAACGTCTGCCGAGACTCTTCCGCAAAACCCCATTCAGTTACCCCGCGACGTTGCTTTGCGCGTTACTTCGCGACGAATACCGCCGCTACGAAGAAGAGGACCTCGATAACCAGCGCTGCGTCGTCGAAGTCGAGGCTTTGCTGGATCAATGGAAATCTTATTTCAAAAAAGAGTCTGACGAAGTCAAGCTTCGGAAGTCGCTCCTTGCCAATCTCTCCAGCTTGGAGAAACTCAAGTTTGTCCGCAAGTTTGGCACCGGCGGCGATACCTGGGAAGTAAGAAAAATTCTCAAAGCTCGCCTCTCGCTCGATTTGCTCGAAGACCTAAACGACCGGCTGCTCATAGCAGAGAAAAAGTAAAATAGCCCCTAGTTCCTAACTCCTACGCCTCTTCATGGAATATCTATTCGACAAACGCCCTGACCGCCCCGGTTATCGACTCCACCGATTGGAGTTGTTCAATTGGGGTACCTTCGACAGCTCGGCCGGGCAAGTCTATTGTTTCGAACCCAAAGGCCGCACTTCGCTGTTGGTGGGACACAACGGCTCGGGGAAATCGACCCTCGTCGATGCCATTCTCACCTTGCTCGTCGAGCCACGAACCCGCAACTACAACGTGGCTGCCGGCGCGAAAAAAACCGAACGAACCGAGAAAAGCTACATCTGCGGCGCCTACGCTCGCACCAGCGACGCGGCCAATTCAGCCATCATCCAATACCTTCGTCCTAAACCTACCAGTGTCACGGCTCTCTTGGCCGTTTTTCACGACGAGCAACTCGACCAATCGTTTACCCTCTGCCAAGTCCGACATCTCACTTCCGATGGCTCTCCCGACAAACTCTATGCGATGGCCGACGAGGCACGCGATCTCAAAACCGACCTCCAAGGCCTAAGCAGCTCGGACAATGTCCGTGAACATCTCGAACGACTCGGCTACCAAACCACCAAAAAGTTCATTCAATATCACGGCTGGTTTACGAAACGAACCAAGATGCGAGGTAAGGCGACCGATCTGTTCAATCAAACCGTTGCCGTAAAAGATATCCAAAGCCTCAACGATTTCATCCGCCGCCACATGCTCGAAGCCCACGATTGGCGGGACAAAGTCAACCAACTCTTACGCCACTTCAACGATCTCAGCATCGCCCACCAAGAGCTCGTCCGCGCACGCAAATCCGAAGAACTGCTCCAGCCAGTCGAAAAACGAGGCCTGAAATACCGGCAGCATCTCGCTGAACTTGAGCAGGGCGAGCGCAAGTTGCAAGCTGCCGAAACCTTCTTCCGAGCTGAAACCTTACGGCTCTTCCAGCCAGCGATCAAAGAGTATGAAACCCAACTGGTGGCGATCGAGAAGAGACTTCAACGATTTTCTAAAGATCAAAAGAAACTGGCCGAAGACATTCGTCATCTAAAAAATGAAATCGACCGCGCCGGCGGCGACCGCCTCCGCGCCATTCCCGCTCTGCTCGAACTCGAAGGGTCTCAACTCGCGGTCAAACGCGTCGCTTTCGATCGCTACCACACCGACCTCAAACGGTGTCACTTCTCCGAGACGGTGAACAAACCCCTTATCTTCGAGACCATGCGATCTCAAGTCCAACAGCGGGCCAAAGAGATTGCCGAGCAACTTGTAACTACCAACGACCACTACGAAGACCTTGTTGCCACGCGGGGCGAGTTACGAAATCTGCTACGTGAGGAGCAACACGAACTCGAAGTGCTCGACAAGCGTCGAACCAACCTGCCGGCACGTTTGGCTTCGCTCCGCGGACGCATCTGCGAGGACCTTCAACTCGCCGAAGATTCCTTGCCCTTTGCCGCGGAGTTGATTTCCGTCGCCGACGACCAGCAGTCCTGGGAGCCCTCGGCCGAAATGGTGCTCCGTCCTTTCGCGCTCAGCCTACTTGTCCCTGAAAAGTTCTATCGCCGAGTCCGTGCCTACGTCGATCAAACCAAGCTGATTGATGCTCACGGCAACGGCCAACGGCTCGACTACATCTGCGTCGGAAAAGCTGCCCCCGAATCGGGCGACCGCACTGCCCCCCATCTGTTAATTCACAAACTTGAGTTCCGCCCAGGCCATGCCTTGACTCCCTGGGTCCGTGCCGAGGTGCGCAATCGTTTCAGTTACCTGTGCTGTGAAACCCTCGACCAATTCCACGATGCGTCTCGCCTAGCGATGACCAAAAATCGGCACGTCAAAACCACAGGCGACCGACACAAGAAAGACGATCGCCGGCAGACCATCGAACCTCGCTACTTTGTACTAGGCTGGGACAATCGCAGGAAAAAACAGCGTATTGCCGAGAGCATCGAGCAAATCCAACGCGAGCTCGCCTCGCTCGACGAGACAATCGACAAACGATCGTGCGAGCTCGAAGAGTTTCGCCAGATCCAATATGCCGCTTCCGCGATCCTTGCCGTCGTCGATTTCGATACGATTGACGTCAACCCCCACCTCGCCGAAATTGCAGCTCTGGAAAAGGAAAAACGTCAACTCGAGAATTCCAATCAGGCAGTCAAAACGCTCAAGCAACGTCTCGCCGACAAAGAAGCCGAGGCCGCCCGTGTGCAGGAGTCTCGCGACCAACAGACCGAAAGCAAGGCTCTCACCCAGCAACGAATTTTCGAAGGAAGGACGCTCGTTGAGACGGCCAACAAGAAAATTTCCGCCGCCGCTTCCGACGGAATCTATCTTTCGCATGAAGAAGTGTTCGAAGCCATTCGCGAATCTCTTAGCCAATCGCTCTCAGTAGAGAATTTGTTTGAAATCGAACGAGAATGGCACTTAAAAACCAAGCAGCAAGTCGATCGCCTGCGAGGTCCGGTCGAGCGTCTTGGCGAACAACTCACCGAATCGATGAACCGCTACCTGCGCGAGTTCAAGGAAGAACAAGCCGACTTGAACGCGAGTGTTCACTCGCTCGACAGTTTTCTTGGTCTGCTCGAGCAGATTCGTATCGAAGACTTGCCCCGCCACGAAAAGAAATTCAAAGATCGTCTCAACGACAAGGTAAGCCAAGAAGTGGGGCTATTTCAAAATGCTTTACGCCGAGAGCAGAAACAGATTGAAAAGAAAATCTCCCAACTCAACGCTGCGCTGGGTCAACTGGAATATCGGCCTGGCACCTACATGCGACTCGACCCTCTGCTTGTTCAAGATCGAGAAATCGACGACTTCCGGCGTTCTCTACGAGAATGCCTTGATGCGTCGTTCGATAGCAGCGACGAAGCGAATGAAGCACGCTACCTGAGAATCCAAAAACTTGTCGCGAGGCTAGGCGATAGCGAAAAATCGCGTTGGCGAGACAAAGTCATCGATGTTCGCAACTGGTATCGATTCGCCGCTCACGAGCTTGAAAAGGAGACCGGGACGACTCGCAGCTTCCACGAAGGTAGTACCGGCCAATCAGGAGGCGAGAAGGCGAAGCTAGCGTTCACGATCCTCGTTGCCGCGATTGCCTATCAATTCGATATCGACCTGGAAGAACAGTCCCCGGGGCGTTTTCAATTTGTTGTGGTCGACGAAATGTTCTCGAAAGTCGACGACCAAAACGCCATCTATGCTCTGAAGCTGTTCGCCCAATTCGGTTTGCAGCTGCTCATCGTTGCTCCACTGGACGCCAAAGCCCGTGTGACCGAATCTTTTGTC
>Ga0114931_10004314_pt1 | contig 17755 bp, 17 predicted proteins | sample 2SBtaG_FD_89579 | JGI IMG/M metagenome (GOLD analysis project Ga0114931, IMG submission 89579) | Deep subsurface microbial communities from Kolumbo volcano to uncover new lineages of life (NeLLi) - 2SBTROV14_V59a metaG | ecosystem: Environmental > Aquatic > Marine > Volcanic | place: Kolumbo...
AGCCGATCGCGCGGGCGATCTCGCCGTAATCGGTGCGCAGGGGCAAAAGCAGCATCCGCCCGCGCAGCCGCGGCTGCCCGATCCCCTGCGCCGCGCGCAGGCCGAGGCGCAGTCGCGCCGGACGCTCAAAGAGGGCTGCAAGCGCGCGCGCCAGGTCATCGCGATGCGCCGGCGCGATGATCGCGCTGAGCGGCATGCCGCGGACATCCATGTTCATCAGCGCCGACAGCCGGTGGCCGGCTACCCGAAACCGCGCCAGCCCGGGGGCGATGCGCTCGATCAGAAAGATATCGGCAAGCGCGGTGTCGATGGCGCGCGGGTCGATCTCGGCGCGTCTCGGAAGCGTGCCATTGCGCATCAGGCTCAGCCAGTAGGCTTCGAGCCGCTGCGCGACGCTGTTCTCCTGACTGGGGATGGCACGCGGGGAAAGATCGACACCCCGGGCGCCGGGGAGGGTGTAAATGCGGTTGGATTGATCACTTTCGGACATCGCGTGCACCTCTCGGAAACGCCGGTCAGGAACGGCGGCAAGGCCATGTTTAACAAAATTTTCGGAAAAATTCGCCCGAATTCGTTACAACTGGTTAAGGTCGCCGGGCGCTTGCCCGGTGCGTTCCCGGTGCTTGCCCCGGACGGGGGGAATGGCTAGGACGGGCAGCAATGGGGCGCCACGGGTGGGGCGCCATGGAAATGTCCCGGGGATCGACAGGAGAGGCATGTGCTCAGATCAATGACGGCTTTTGCCTCCGCCGAGGGGGCGCGGGAGGGCGCGCGCTGGAGCTGGGAGATGCGCGGGGTCAATGGCAAGGGGCTCGATCTGCGCCTGCGCCTTCCCGAGGGGACCCAGGGGCTGGAGGCGGCGCTGCGGGAGCGGCTGTCGAAAGCCTTGGCGCGCGGCAATGTCAGCCTGTCGCTGAGGCTGGAGCGCCCCCGCGACAGCAATGCACCGGCGATCAGCGAGGCCGGCCTGGCCGCGGCCCTGGCGGCGCTGGCCGAGATCGAGGCGCGGGCCGCCGCGCGGGGGCTGGCGCTGGCCCCGGTGAGCGCGGCCGAGGTGATGGCGATGCGCGGGGTGAGCGAGAGCGGCGGCGGCGCAGGCGATGACGGCGCGCTTGCGGCGGTGCTCCTGAGCGGGTTCGACGATCTGCTGGCGGGCTTCGTGAAGATGCGCGAGAGCGAAGGCGCGGCATTGGCGCGGGTGCTCGCTGGCCAGCTCGACGAGATCGCGCGCCTCATCGAGGAGGCCGAAGGGGCGGCACGCGCGCGCCAGCCGGAAATTGAACGCGCGTTAGGGCGGCGCTCGCGCGGGTGGCCGAGATCGGCACAGCCGAGCCCGAGCGGGTTGCGCAGGAACTGGCGCTGATGGCGGTCAAGCTCGATGTGAGCGAGGAGATCGACCGCCTGCGCGCCCATGTCGCGGCGGCGCGGGCGCTGATTGCCGAGGGCAGCCCGGTGGGGCGCAAGCTCGATTTCCTGATGCAGGAATTCAATCGCGAGGCCAACACCTTGTGCTCAAAAGCGCAGAACAAGGGGCTGACCGCGCTTGGGCTGGCGCTCAAGACGGTGATCGACCAGATGCGCGAGCAGGTGCAGAATGTTGAGTGACGGTGTGAAGAGGCCGGTGCCGGAGCGGGGGTTTCACCCCCGCACCCCCGAGGATATTTGCGGCCAGAAGAAACAAGGGCCGGCACAAGTGAGGCGAGGAGCGCAGCATGGTTGAGCGACGCGGATTGCTGATCATTCTCTCGTCGCCCTCGGGAGCGGGAAAATCGACGCTCGCGCGGCGCTTGCGGGAGTGGGACGGCGCGATCCGTTTTTCGGTGTCGGCGACGACCCGGCCGCCGCGCGCCGGCGAGAGGGACGGGGTCGATTACCGATTTCTGTCGGAGGCCGAGTTCAAGCGCCAGGTGGCGGCGGGGGAGATGCTGGAGCACGCCCATGTTTTCGGGCATTTCTACGGCTCGCCGCGGGCGCCGGTGGAGGCGGCGATCGGGCAGGGGCAAGACGTTCTTTTCGATATCGACTGGCAGGGCGCGCAGCAGATTCAGAACTCGGCGCTGGGGATGCACAGCCTGTCGATCTTCATCCTGCCGCCGTCGATTGGCGAGCTGCGCCGCAGGCTGGTGAGCCGCTGGCAGGACGCGCCCGAGGTGATCGCGCGGCGGATGCAGAAGAGCTGGGACGAGATCAGCCACTGGGCGGAATACGATTATGTGCTGGTCAATGACGATCTCGAGGCGACCGCCGCGCGGCTGACGACGATCGTTTCCGCCACCCGGCTCAAGCGCATTCAGCGGCCGGGCCTGGGCGCTTTCGTGCAGGGGTTGCAACGCGAATTCGAGGAGGAGTGATGACGCTTTACATGCTAGACGGAGAGGCGCCGCACATCGCCGAAGATTGCTGGGTGGCGCCCGATGCCAGCCTGATCGGGCGGGTCACGCTGGAGGCCGGCGCCTCGGTGTGGTTCGGGGCGGTGTTGCGCGGCGATACCGAGCCGATCACCGTCGGCGCGGGCAGCAATGTGCAGGATGGGTGTGTGCTCCATACCGACCCGGGATTTGCGCTGCACATCGCGGCGGGTTGCACGATCGGGCACAAGGCGATGGTGCATGGCTGCCGGCTGGGTGAGAACACACTGGTGGGGATGACGGCGACAATCCTCAACGGCGCGCGGATCGGGCGCGACTGTCTGATCGGGGCCGGGGCGCTGATCCCCGAGGGGCGCGAGATCCCCGATGGCAGCCTGGTGATCGGGATGCCGGACAAGGTGGTGCGCTCCCTCACTGCCGACGAGATCGCGGGCCTCAGCGAGAGCGCGCGCCATTATCAGGACAACATGCGGCGCTTTCGTGCCGGGCTGCGCGCGATCTGAGGGCAGGGCGGAAGGGGCACATGGCAGCTGACAGCATCGCGGCGATCCTCGAGGCGATCCCGCTGCCCGCGGTGCTGATCGCGCCGGGGGGGCGCGTTCTGGGGGGGAACGGCCGCGCCGGCGCGCTGCTCGGGGAGGGGCTCGTCGGGCGGCATTTCATCACCGCGCTGCGTCAGCCGGCGATCCTCGATGCGATCGAGACCTGTCTCGGCGATGCCACCACCACGCGGGCGCGCTATCTCGCGCGCGAGGGGGCGCAGGACACGGCCTTTGACGTCACCTGTTCGTGGATCGAGAGCGACGCGATGCGCGGCGCGCTGGTCGCGTTCGAGGATGTCACCCATCTCGAGCAGGCGGGCCAGATGCGCCGCGATTTCGTCGCCAATGTCAGCCACGAGCTGCGCACCCCGCTGACCGCGCTTCTGGGATTCATCGAAACCCTGCGCGGGCCGGCGCGGGAGGATGTGGCGGCGCGCGAGAGGTTCCTCGCCACCATGCACCAGGAGGCGCAGCGGATGGAGCGGCTGGTGCGCGACCTGCTGTCGCTGAGCCGGGTGGAAAGCCAGGAACGCCAGCGCCCGACAGAGCCGGTCGATCTGACGGCTTGCCTGCGCGCGGCGTTGCAGGCGCTTGCCCCCGTGGCCGAGGAGGCGCGGGTGAGCCTTGACGTCGATCTGCCTGACGAGCCGGTGCTGGTGCCCGGCGATGGCGACCAGCTGCAACAGGTGGTGATCAACCTCGTCGAGAACGCGATCAAGTATGGCGGGGCGGACAAGACGGTGCATCTGTCGCTGGAAATGTGCGAGCACGAGCCATCCCTGCGCGGGCCGGCGGCCATACTCAGCGTGCGCGACGAGGGGGCGGGCATCGACCCGGTGCACATCCCGCGCCTGACGGAACGCTTCTACCGGGTGGACAACCACCGCTCGCGGCAGATGGGGGGGACCGGGCTGGGCCTGGCGATCGTCAAGCATGTCGTCGGCCGCCACCGGGGCCGGTTGCGTATCGAATCGGCGCGTGGAGAGGGCAGCAGGTTCCGCGTCATCCTCCCGCGCGCCGCCATTGCATCCGGCGGCTGAGCGCATTTCGCGGCCTGTCGGATGGCGCGGGGGGTAATTATTCCGCATCACGCGCCCGGCTGTCATCAAACCGTTACACACCTGTAACAGAACCGTCGCAACGCCGCACTAGAAGCGCCGCGAGACCAGCGCTCGCCTGGTCCGTCACACCGCAATCAGGAGTTATCCATGTCCAAGCTGAAACTGACCGCCGCGACGCTGGCGATCGCTGCCGTTTCCGCAAGCGCTGCCGCAGCGCGCGACGAGATCCGCATTGTCGGCTCGTCGACCGTCTTTCCCTACACCCAGGCCGTGTCCGAACAGTTTTCGAGCATGACCGGCGCGCCTTCGCCGATCGTCGAATCAACCGGCACCGGCGGCGGGATGAAGATCTTCTGCCAGGGCGTCGGCGAAGGGCATCCCGACATCACCGGCGCCTCGCGCGCCATGAAGCCGTCGGAATGGAAGCTGTGCGCCAGCAATGGCGTGACCGACATCACCGAGGTGCAGATCGGGTCCGACGGTCTGTCGATCGCGGTGTCCCGCGACACCGATTACGACTGGGACATGACCAAGGCGCAGGTCTATCAGGGTCTGGCCGCCGACATCCTCAAGGACGGCAAACTGGTCCCCAACCCCTACAAGAAGTGGTCGGATATCGATCCCAGCCTGCCCGACGAAGACATCCTGGTCTACGGCCCCCCGCCGACCTCGGGCACCCGCGACGCCTTCGTCGAACTGGCGATGATCGATGGCTGCCGGGAAATCCCCGAAATCAAGGCCAAGGGCAAGGACTGGGCCAAGGAAAACTGCGCCCGCATGCGTCAGGACGGCCCGTTCGTCGAAGCCGGCGAAAACGACAACCTGATCGTTCAGCGCCTGAAGGCCGACAAGAACGCCCTCGGCATCTTCGGCTATTCCTACCTCTACGAAAACCAGGACGTGCTGAAGGCCGTCAAGATCGAAGGCGTCGCGCCCAGCGCCGAGACCATCGAAACCGGCGAATACGGCATCTCGCGCCCGCTCTTCTTCTACGTCAAGAACGCGCATCGCGGGGTGATCCCGCACCTGCAGGAATTCATCGAGGAATATGTCTCGGAAGAGGCGATGGGGCCGGGCGGCTATCTGTCCGAACGCGGCCTGGTTCCGCTGGGCGACGAGAAGCGCGCGCAGGAGCGGAAAGAGGCCATCGAGGCCGTGAGCATGAAGCCGAAGATGTAAGCGCCTTGATGCGATCGATCGCCCGGCCGGCAACGGCCGGGCGGCTTTTCCCTTTCCGACCGAGGACGTCATGACCACCGCTGCCTTTCTCTGCCTCCTCGTTCTTTCGCTGATCGGCTATGCCTGGAACCGGCAGGCCGCGACCGCGATCCGCAATGGTGGCGCTCGGCTGCATTCGCTGAGCGGCTTTCACGGGCTTTATTCCTTGCTGATGACCCTTGTGCCGGTGCTGGTGGTGATCCTGCTGTGGCTGCTCTTTCAGGGGCCGGTCATCGACCTGATGACCGAGCGCGCCATTTCCGCGCATATCCAGAACATGGACAGCGGCGCGGCGCAGCTTGTCATGGCCGAGATCAAGTCGATCGCCGCCGGCAACGTCTTTGGCACGCCCGACAAGTGGAAGCTCGACGCGGCCGAGTATTATCAGAGCCTTGTCACGCTTGGCAGGCAACTGATGCTGCTGGTGGTGGTGGTGCTGGCGGGGGCAATGATCGTGCTCAGCCGGCGCCGGGTTTCGGCCGATTTCCGCGCCCGCCACGGGGTCGAGCGGATTGTTTCGGGGCTGATGATCGCCTGTTCGGTGGTGGCGATCTTCGTCACCATCGGGATCATCGCCTCGCTGTTCTTCGAGACCATTCGCTTTTTCGACAAGGTGCCGGTCACCGAATTTCTCTTCGGCACCAACTGGGAGCCGCAGATCCCGATGCGCGCCGATCAGGTCGCCGGCAAGGGCGCGTTCGGCTGGCTGCCGGTGATCCTCGGCACGATCGTGATCAGCACCATCGCGATGCTTCTGGCGGTGCCGGTGGGGCTGATGTCGGCGATCTTTCTCAACGAATTCGCGCCCAGGCGGGTGCGCGCCATCGTCAAGCCGTTGCTGGAGATGCTCGCCGGGGTGCCGACCGTCGTCTATGGCTTCTTCGCGATTCTCGTCGTCGCCCCGGCGCTGCGCGGTTTTGGTCAGTCGCTGGGCATTGATGTCGCGCCCAACACCGCGCTCGCCGCCGGGAGCGTGATGGGCATCATGCTGATCCCGTTCATTTCCTCCTTCGCGGATGACGCGCTCTCGGCGGTGCCGCAAAGCCTGCGCGACGGGGCGCTCGGGCTCGGGGCGACGCGCGCCGAGATGATGACCACGGTTCTCTTTCCGGCCGCCATTCCCGGCATTGTCGGGGGGGTGCTGCTGGCCGTAAGCCGGGCGATCGGCGAGACCATGATCGTGGTGATGGCCGCCGGGTTGATCGCCAGGATGACGATCAACCCGCTTGATTCGGTGACCACGGTGACGGTGCAGATCGTCACGCTGCTGATCGGCGACACGGCGTTTGACAACCCCAAGACGCTGGCCGCCTTCGCGCTTGGCCTGATGCTGTTTCTGGTGACGCTGGTGATCAACGTGCTGGCGCTGCGCATCGTGCGCAAATACCGAGAAGCCTATGATTGAGGAGCCCGGAACATGACCGATCTTCCCGCCGGAGCGCATGACATCATCTCCGCAGGCAGCGCCCTGATGAAGCGGCGCAACCGCCGCCAGAGCCTGCTCAAGGGGCTGGGCATTGCCGCCATCTGCTTTGCCGGGGTGATGCTCTTCATCCTCGTCGCCTCGCTGGTTGCAACCGGCTACAAGGCCTTTACCCAGACCCATCTGCGCCTCGAGGTCTATGTCGATCCCGCGGAAATCCGGGCCGAGAAGCTGCCGCGCGGGGGGTTCAACAAGGTCCTGCTGGCCAGCCTCAAGGCGCAGATCCCCGATGTCACGAGCCGCGCCGACCTGCGCCGGCTCAAGGGGATGCTCTCCAAGGGGGCGCAGTTTGTCCTGCGCGATCGTGTCGTCGCCGATCCCGGCCTGATCGGCCAGACGATCACCGTCAGCGTGCCGGTTTCGGATGATTACGACCAGCTGGCCAAGGGGCTGATCAAGCGCGACACGCCCGAGAAGCAGCGCAAGCTCTCTGACCGCGAGATCAGCTGGTTCGACACGCTCGATGCGGCCGGCCTGATCAGCCAGCCGCTCAATTGGCGGCTGCTGAGCCGCGCCGATTCGCGCTTTCCCGAACTCGCCGGTCTCAAGGGGGCGATCATGGGCAGTTTCTGGGCGCTGCTCGTGTGTTTTCTGATCTCCTTTCCGCTCGGCATCGGGGCGGCGATCTATCTGGAGGAATTCGCGCCGAAAAACCGCCTCAGCGACATCATCGAGGTCAACATCAACAACCTCGCGGCGGTGCCCTCGATCGTCTTTGGCCTGCTCGCTCTGGCGGTGTTTCTGGGCTGGTTCGGCCTGCCGCGCTCGGCGCCGCTGGTCGGCGGGATGACGCTGGCGCTGATGACCATGCCGACGATCATCATCGCCACCCGCGCCGCATTGAAGGCGGTGCCGCCCTCGATCCGCGAGGCGGCGCTCGGGGTCGGGGCGTCAAAGCATCAGGTGGTTTTCGGCCATGTCCTGCCGCTGGCGATGCCGGGGGTTCTCACCGGCACGATCATCGGCCTGGCGCAGGCCCTGGGCGAGACTGCGCCGCTCCTGCTGATCGGGATGAACGCCTTCATCACCTCGGCGCCCTCGGGCCCGCTCGACAGCGCCACCGCCTTGCCGACGCAGATCTTCATCTGGGCCGACAGCCCCGAACGCGGCTTCGTCAGCCGGACATCGGCGGCGATTCTGGTTCTGCTGGCGTTCCTGGTGATAATGAACGGCGTGGCGATCTATCTGCGCAGCAGGTTCGAGCGCCGCTGGTAAGAGACATGAGGCAATCGCAAATGTATGATACGGCAAGAACGGAGATCGGCGTGGATACCCAGGACATCAAGTTCTCGGCGCATGATGTGAATGTCTGGTACGGGGAAACCCACGCCATCAAGGATGTCAGCGTCGAAATCGACGACAAGACCGTTACTTCCTTCATCGGCCCGTCGGGCTGTGGCAAATCGACCTTTCTGCGCTGCCTCAACCGGATGAACGACACCATCGACATCTGCCGCGTCAAGGGCGATATCCGGCTCGACGGGCAGGACATCTACGACAAGCGGGTCGATCCGGTGCAGCTGCGCGCCAAGGTCGGCATGGTGTTTCAGAAACCCAACCCGTTTCCCAAGTCGATCTACGACAATGTCGCCTATGGCCCCAGGATCCACGGCATGGCGCGCAACAAGGCGGAACTGGATGAGATCGTCGAGATGGCGCTGCGGCGCGGGGCGATCTGGGAGGAGGTCAAGGACCGGCTCGACATGCCCGGCACCGGGCTCTCCGGCGGCCAGCAGCAGCGGCTGTGCATCGCGCGCGCCATCGCCACCCGGCCCGAGGTGCTGCTGATGGACGAGCCTTGCTCGGCGCTCGATCCGATCGCCACCGCCCAGGTCGAGGAACTGATCGACGAATTGCGCGCCAGCTATTGCGTCGTCATCGTCACCCACTCGATGCAACAGGCGGCGCGGGTCAGCCAGAAAACCGCCTTCTTTCACCTCGGTCATCTCGTCGAGTTCGGCGAGACCGGCAAGATTTTCACCACCCCCGAAGACGAGCGCACCGAAAGCTATATCACCGGCCGGATCGGGTAAGGAGAGACCATGCACGACGAACATATCGCCGCCGCCTTTGATCGCGACCTTGAAGCGCTTCAGGCCCTGATGATGAAGATGGGCGGCCTCGTCGAGGATGCGATCGGCAATGCCGCAAGATCGCTCGAGATGCGGGATGCGGAACTCGCCGAAGAGGTGCGCGCGGGCGATCGCGCCATCGACGGGCTGGAAGAGCGGATCAACCAGGACGCGGCGCGCATCATCGCGCTGCGCCAGCCCGCGGCGGTGGATTTGCGGGTGGTGCTGGCGGTGATGAAGGTGTCGGGCAATCTCGAACGAATCGGGGATTACGCCAAGAACATCGCCAAGCGCACGACGATCCTGGCGGACATGCCCGAGATAGGCGGCGCCCCGGGCGCCATCCGGCGGATGACCGCAGAGGTGCAGAGGATGCTCAAGGATGTGCTCGACGCGCTGGTTGCGCGCGATGCGGAGCTGGCCGGCGACGTGATCGCGCGCGATGCCGATGTCGATCAGATGTATAACGCCCTCTTTCGGGAATTCCTGACCTTCATGATGGAGGACCCGCGCAACATCACCGCCTGCATGCACCTGCATTTCATTGCCAAGAATATCGAGCGCATGGGCGATCATGTCACCAATATCGCCGAGCAGGTGATCTACCTGACCACCGGTGAAATCCCCGAGGAACCGCGCCCCAAGGGCGATCGCACCTCGACCGATCCCGGCGTGGCGCCGGCCTGACGAAGCGAGAGGCAGATACGCACAATGGCATCCGATTCTCCCAGCGTTCTTGTCGTCGAGGACGACTCCGCGCAACGCGAGATCCTGAGCTACAATCTCGAGGCGGACGGGTTTCGCGTTGCCCTCGCCGGGGATGGCGAAGAGGCGCTGATGCTGGTCAAGGAGTTGGCCCCCGACCTGATCGTGCTCGACTGGATGCTGCCCAATCTTTCGGGCATCGAAGTCTACCGCCAGCTCAAGACCCGCAACGCGACCCGCAATGTGCCGGTGATCATGATCTCGGCGCGCTCCGAGGAGGTCGACCGGGTGCGCGGGTTGGAGACCGGGGCGGATGATTATGTCGTCAAGCCCTATTCTCTGATCGAGCTGATGGCGCGGGTGCGCGCCCAATTGCGGCGCACGCGCCCCTCGCTGGTCGGCGAGAGGCTCGAATATGGCGACATCGTGCTCGACAGCGAAACGCACCGTGTCAGCCGCGCCGGCAAGCCGGTGAAGCTCGGCCCGACGGAGTTCCGCCTGCTGGCGACCTTCATGGAAAAGCCCGGCCGGGTCTGGTCGCGCGAGCAGTTGCTCGACCAGGTCTGGGGGCGCGACATCTATGTCGACACGCGCACCGTGGATGTCCATATCGGCCGGCTGAGAAAGGCGCTGTGCGACAATGGCGGCGACGATCCGCTGCGCACGGTGCGCGGCGCGGGCTACGCGCTCGGCTGAGCCCGGGACGCGCCCCTCATCGAGAAAATTCGGCGAATTTTCCTGCCCCCCCCCGGAGGCGCTTCACCCGGGGTGACGGGCCGGGGCAGGGGGATCGGTGCTGTTCTTGCGCGCCGGGCTGCGCTAGGGTTGGCCCGCAACGACGCAATCACCATGGGAGAGAGCATGATGAGCCTCGACACCGCGCCGCTCAAGGCCAAGGACAAACCCGATCTGGCAGCGTTTGACTGGCACGATCCGTTGCGGCTGAGCGACCAGCTCGAGGAAGACGAGCGGATGGTCGCCGACAGCGCCGCGAGCTTTGCCAGCGAGGTTCTGCGACCGCGGATCAGGGACGCTTTTGAGAAGGAAAGTGTCGAGCCGGGCCTCTTTCGCGAGCTGGGGCAGATGGGTCTTCTGGGAACCACCATCCCGGAGGAATATGGCGGGCTTGGCACGGGCTATGTCACCTATGGGCTTGTCGCGCGCGAGATCGAGCGCGTCGATTCGGGCTATCGCTCGATGATGAGTGTGCAGTCGAGCCTGGTGATGTACCCGATTTATGCCTATGGCAGCGAGGCACAGCGGCGCAAATACCTGCCGGGGCTGGCCAGCGGCGAGTTGATCGGCTGTTTCGGGCTGACCGAGCCGGATGCGGGCTCGGACCCGGGCGGGATGAAGACCCGGGCCGAAAAGACCGCGGGCGGCTACCGCCTGACGGGCACGAAGATGTGGATTTCCAACAGCCCGATCGCCGATGTCTTCATCGTCTGGGCCAAATCCGAGGCCCATGGCGGCAAGATCCGCGGGTTTGTGCTGGAAAAGGGGATGAAGGGGCTGAGCGCGCCGAAGATCGAGGGCAAGCTGAGCCTGCGCGCCTCGGTCACCGGCGAGATCGTGATCGACGGGGTCGAGGTCGGCGAGGAGGCGCTCCTGCCCGGCGTCGAAGGGCTCAAGGGGCCGTTCGGCTGTCTCAACCGGGCGCGCTTTGGCATCGCCTGGGGGGTGATGGGCGCGGCGGAGTTCTGCTGGCAGGCGGCGCGGCAATACGGGCTGGAGCGGCACCAGTTCGGCCGTCCGCTGGCCAACACGCAGCTTTATCAAAAGAAACTCGCCGACATGCAGACCGAGATCGCGCTCGGGCTTCAGGCGGCGCTCCGGGTCGGGCGGCTGATGGACGAAGCCCGCGCCGCGCCCGAAATGATCAGCCTGATCAAGCGCAACAATTGCGGCAAGGCGCTCGAGATCGCGCGCATGAGCCGCGACATGCATGGCGGCAACGGCATCTCCGGCGAATTCCACGTCATTCGCCACATGATCAACCTCGAGACGGTCAACACCTATGAGGGCACCCATGACGTGCACGCGCTGATTTTGGGGCGCGCGCAGACCGGGTTGCAGGCGTTTTTCTGAAGCCGACGGATCGCGTTGGATATGTGCATTCATGCAGGATTGCTGACTCCATTCGCATGGTTGCACATGTCTGGTATCACTATTACTTGACAGTCGATCAGTCGACCGGAGTTGCGCATGACCTATACAGCCGATGCCAGGTTCACCAAAGGCAGCCTGATGTGGCATGTCTCGGCGATGTCTTTCACCACCAGCATCGCGCTGATGGCGATCTACGCGGTGGACCTGCTCGACCTGTTGTTCATCTCCAGGCTGGGTTATGAACAGATGGCGGCGGCGGGCTATGCCGGCGCGCTGATGTTTTTTGGCAGCGCGTTCAATATAGGCTTGTCGGTAGCGGCTGGCGCATTGGTGTCACGCGAGCTTGGCGCCGGCAACGTGGATGCGGCGCGCGACTATGCCACCAGCGTTGCCGTCCGGGCGGTTTTCGTCGGGATCGTTCTGCCGCTCGCCGTGCTGCCGAATCTGACGTTCCTGCTCGGACTGGTCGGGGCGACGGGAGGGTCGCTGGCGCTGGCAAAAACCTATATGTGGATCATCCTGCCGGCGACGGCATTTTCAGGGCTGTCGATGACCGCCGTCGCCGTCATCCGCGCCCATGGCGACGGGCGCACGGCGATGTATCCGACGCTGGCCGGTGCGGGGGTCAACGCGGTGATGGACCCGGTGCTGATCTTTGCACTCGGGTTGGGGCTGGAAGGGGCCGCCTGGGCCACCGTTCTGGCGCGCCTGGCGACGATGCTCTGGGCGCTCTACCCGGCGATCTGGCGGTACAACGCTTTTTCCTGGCCGCGACTGCGGGTGCTGAAGCGCGACTTCAACCAGTCCGCACGGATTGCGGTGCCGGCGATCCTGGCCGCCGTTGCCACGCCAATCGGCACGGCCATCATCACCCGGGAAATGGCCAAATACGGCACCGGGGCGGTGGCAGGCATGACGGTGATCAACCGGATGACCCCGGTGGTCTTCGCGGTGGTGCTGGCGCTTTCGGGGGCCATAGGGCCGATCATCGGGCAGAATTTCGGCGCCAGGCGGCCGGACCGGGTGCGCGAGAGTTTTTTCGACGGGCTGGTCTTTGTCGCGGTCTATGTCGTTGTCGCGGCAGCGTTGCTGTTCGGGTTGCGGGCGCCGATTGCCGAGGTGTTCGGCGCCACCGGCGAGGCGCACGCACTGATCTATCTCTATTGCGGACCGCTGGCGCTGGCGATGTTTTTCAACGGTGCGATCTACGTGGCCAACGCGGCGTTCAACAACCTTGGCCATCCGGCGTATTCGACCTTGGTGGACCTGGGCCGGAACACGCTGGGCACCTGGCCACTGGCCGTTCTCGGCGGGGCGTATTTCGGCCCCGAAGGGGTGCTGATCGGGCAGGCGGCGGGCGGGGCGCTCTTTGCCGCCTGTGCAACCTGGCTGGCGCTCCACGTCATCCGCGGTCCGGCCACGGGTATTATTAAAAGGCCGCATTTCCGGTTTTACGACCGGCGCATGATGGCTCTGTGCCACCGATGCAACCGCTGAGGCGGTGCTCCGGCCATGGCCAATCTTGCGGCGGCTGGACCCATGCACTATGAGAGCGTCAGGGCCTGGGCGGGGAGTCGTCCCCGCCGGCCCGCCAGAATCGGAGTGGTCATGGCGCGGCGCAAGAAAATCTATGAAGGCAAGGCCAAGACGATGTTCGAGGGTCCCGAACCGGGCACGCTCGTGCAGTATTTCAAGGATGACGCCACCGCCTTCAATGCCGAAAAGCACGAGATCATCGAAGGCAAGGGCGTGCTCAACAACATGTTGAGCGAGTATTTCATGAACGGGCTGACCAATGTCGGCATCCCCAATCATTTCATCAAGCGGCTCAACATGCGCGAACAGCTGGTTCGCGCCTGCGAGATCGTGCCGCTGGAGGTGATCGTGCGCAACGTCGCTGCCGGGTCGATGGCGCAACGTCTGGGGATCGACGAGGGCACGCAACTGCCGCGCCCGATTGTCGAATACTGCCTCAAGGACGACGAGCTGGGCGACCCGCTGGTTACCGAGGAACATATCGCCGCCTTCGGCTGGGCCAGCCAGCAGGATATGGACGACATTGTCGGTCTGGCGCTGCGGGTCAACGATTTCCTCTCCGGCGTGATGTATGGCGCCGGTATCCGGCTGATTGATTTCAAGATCGAGGTGGGCCGCGTCTATGAGGGCGATTTTCAGCGCCTGATCGTCGCCGACGAGATCAGCCCCGACAGCTGCCGGCTGTGGGACATCGAGAGCGGCCGGAAGTTCGACAAGGACGTCTTCCGCCGCGATCTTGGCAGCCTGACCGATGCCTATTCGGAACTCGCCACGCGGCTCGGGGTGATGCCCAGGGGCGCGGGCAAGATCGCACGGCCGACGCTGATCAACTGAGCCGGCTGGCGCAACAGCGATGATGAGGACAGCAAGGATGAAGGCACGGGTGCAGGTGATGCTGAAGGCGGGCGTGCTCGACCCGCAGGGCGCGGCGGTGCGCCACGCGCTGGGCAGCCTCGGATTCGACGGTGTCAGCAGCGTGCGGCAGGGCAAGGTGATCGAGCTCGACCTCGATGAGAGCGACCCCGAAAAGGCCCGCGAGAGCGTGACCGAGATGTGCGAGAAGCTGCTCGCCAACACCGTGATCGAGAGCTACCGGGTGGAGATCGGCTGATGCATGTCGCCGTGATCGTCTTTCCCGGCTCCAACTGCGATCGCGACATGGCGGTGGCCTTCGAGGCGGCGGGCGCGCGCGTCAGCATGGTCTGGCACAAGGACACCGAGCTGCCCGCGGGCGTCGATATCGTCGGCCTGCCGGGGGGCTTTTCCTTTGGCGATTACCTGCGCTGCGGGGCGATCGCGGCCAATTCGCCGATCTGCCGCTCGGTGCGCGCCCATGCCGACAGGGGCGGCTATGTCCTTGGGATCTGCAACGGCTTTCAGATCCTCACCGAAACCGGGCTGTTGCCGGGCGTATTATTGCGCAATTCCGGCTTGAAGTATGTCTGCAAAGCCATTGATATCAGAGTAGAAACCACGAACACTGTTTTCACCCGCGGCTATCGCGCGAAATCCGTGGTCACATTTCCGGTCGCCCATCACGACGGCAATTATTTCGCCGAAGAAGAGGTGCTGGACCGGCTCGAGGGCGAGGATCTCGTGGCGTTCCGCTATGTCGACAATCCCAACGGCTCGGCGCGCGACATTGCCGGGATCGTGTCGCCCAACCGCCGGGTTCTGGGGATGATGCCGCATCCCGAACGCATGGCCGATCCGCTGCATGGAAATTCCGAGGGCCGCATTCTCTTTGAAACCCTGGTCGCGGAGCTGGCGCCCGCCTGAGCGCTTCCCGCCTGAGCGCTTGAGGCGGCGTGACAAGCAGCGTAATCTTGCCGGCATGGCATTGCCCGCACCACGACCGCAAGAGACCGTGCCCGATCGCGGGATGCGTACGCTGAGCTGGCGGGCGCGCGGGGCGCTGCTTGCGCTGCTGGTTCTGGCCATCGCCACCATCGCGGTGACCAACCGCATGCTGAGCGCGCGCTTTACCGAAAAGACCCGCAACCGGGCGGAACTCCGCCTTGCGCTCTACAGCGGCAACCTGGTCAGCGAATTGCGCCAGAATGCCATCGTATCGCAGCTTCTGTCGCGCGATCCGGTGCTGATTGCGGCGCTGGGAAGCGGCGACTTCTCGCAATCCTCGCAGCGGTTGATCACGGTCAACAAGGAAATTTCGGCCGCCGCGTTGACTCTGCTTGACAAGGATAGGCGGGTGGTCGCCTCGACGCGGCGTGAGACGATCGGCAAGGCATTTGCACAATCATCTGCCTTTGTTGAAGCGATGCGAACAAAAACAAATGTTTTCAATGTCGTGGGGGATGAAACGGGAAAATTCCGGTTCTTTTTCTCGCGCCAGATCGACAGCCCTCGCGGCGGCGCCGGGGTGATCCTGGTCGAGGTCGGGCTGGACCGCTTTGAACGCGCCTGGGCGGGGATTTTGGACGCGGTGCTGGTCACCGACAGCGAGGGGCAGATCGTCCTTGCCACCGAATCGCGCTGGCGGGGGTTGAGCGAAGAGGAGGCGCTGGCCAGGGAATCGCCGCGCGGCGCCATCGGTCGCGCGCTCCAGGCCACCGCTGCCTGGGGCGGCCTGCCCCCGGATGCCTATGTCAGGGGCCAGGCAGTGATGCGGGTTGACAAGCGGGTCGGGTTTCGGGGCTGGCGCATCGCCAGCTTCACCACCTATGGAAACGTCCGCGAACAGGTCAACGGCTTTCTTGCCATAGAGATCATGGGCTTTGCCATCCTGCTGGCGCTGGCCTTCTACCTGCTCAATCGCAAGGCCGCGCTTCGCCTCGCCGTCTTCCAGCGCGAATCGGCGGAACTGAGAAAGCTCAACGCCCGTCTTCAGCGGGAAATCGCCGAGCGGCAGCGGGTTCAGAAGGATCTTGCCGTCGCCGAGCAGACCCTGGCGCAAAGTTCGAAACTCGCCGCCCTGGGCGAGATGTCGGCGGCGGTCAGTCACGAGTTGAACCAGCCGCTGGCGGCGATGAGGACCTATCTCGCCGGGGCACGCCTGCTTCTGGGCCGCAACCGTCCGGAGGAGGCGCTGAGCGCCTTTCAGAGGATCGACGACCTGATCGAGCGGATGGGGGCGATCACCCGGCAGCTCAAATCCCATGCCCGGCAGGGCGAGGGCGATCTGCATCCGGTCAACCTCGGCCAGGCGCTCAACGCGGCGCTGGCCATGATGGAGCCGCAACTGCGCCAGCAGCAGGTGGCGATCAACCTTGCCCTGCCGGAGGAGCCGGTGATGGTCATGGGCGACCTGGTGCGCGTCGAGCAGGTGATGATCAACCTCTTGCGCAACGCGCTCGATGCCACCCGCAACGTTCCGGATGCGAGCATTGACATCCTGCTGACGGCGGGTGAAACGGCGGTGCTGACGGTGCGTGACAACGGGCCGGGAATAGATAATATCGACAGCCTCTTCGAGCCCTTCTTCACCACCAAGCAACCCGGCGAAGGCGTCGGGCTGGGGCTTGCCATCTCCTCGGGGATCGTGAGCGGCATGTCGGGGCGGCTGACGGCGCGCAACGCCCCCGATGGCGGGGCGGTGTTCGAGATGCAGCTGCCGATCCTGCCACAGACACAAAACGACCGACCGGCCGCCGAATGACCCCTTTCACGGCCAATAACAGAGAGAGAGCATGTCAGGTTCCATGAAAATTGCCATCGTCGACGACGAGAAGGACATGCGTCAGTCGATCAGCCAGTGGCTGGCCCTTTCGGGCTATGACACCGAGGCGTTCGCCTCGGCCGAGGCGGCGCTCGAGGCGATCAATCCCGATTATCCGGGGATCGTCATCAGCGACATCAAGATGCCGGGCATGAACGGCATGCAGTTTCTCAAGAAGCTCAAGGGGATCGATTCGACCCTGCCGGTGATCATGATCACCGGCCATGGCGATGTGCCGATGGCGGTCGAGGCGATGCGTCTGGGGGCGTTCGATTTCCTCGAAAAACCGTTCAACCCCGACCGCATGACCGAGCTTGCCAGATCGGCGTCGAACGCCCGGCGGATGACGCTGGATGCGCGGGCGCTGCGCCGCGAGCTCAGCGACGGCAGCCAGTTGATGAAGAAGCTGATCGGCACCAGCCCGGCGATGGTGCGCCTGAGGGAAGAAATCCTCGATTTCGGGCAGGCCGACAACCATGTGCTGATCGAGGGCGAGACCGGCACCGGAAAGACGCTGGTCGCGCATGCGCTGCATGCCGCGGGGGCGCGGACGGGGCGCAAGTTCGTTCTCGTCTCCTGCGCGGCCCATGACGAGGAGGCGCTGCAGCGGCGGCTCTTCGGCCCGGTCCAGAGCGGGGATGCGCAATTGCCGGCCGTCGAAGAGGCGCGCGGCGGCACCCTGGTGCTCGAGGACATCGAGACGATGAGCGACGCCGTGCAGAGCCGGCTGCTGAGCTTCATCAACGCCGAAGGCACGCCGCCCGAGGTCCGGGTGGTGGCGATCTCGAACATGCCCGACCAGGAGCGCAGCTGTGAGGATGTGCTGCGCCCCGACCTTTTCTATCGGCTGGCCAGCCTGCGCCTGAGCTTGCCGCCACTGCGCCAGCGCGACGAGGATATCCTGGCGATATTCACCAATTACGCCGACCGTTTTGCCGAGGATTACGGCTGTAGCGCGCCGCAGGTCACGGCCCAGGAGGCGGC
>Ga0114931_10004315_pt1 | contig 17752 bp, 11 predicted proteins | sample 2SBtaG_FD_89579 | JGI IMG/M metagenome (GOLD analysis project Ga0114931, IMG submission 89579) | Deep subsurface microbial communities from Kolumbo volcano to uncover new lineages of life (NeLLi) - 2SBTROV14_V59a metaG | ecosystem: Environmental > Aquatic > Marine > Volcanic | place: Kolumbo...
CTCCTTCCTGTTTATCATACTTTGCACGAATAAAATACTGTGGTGAAATAATCAGACAAAAACCGAACAGGTAGCGTATTTTAAATAGGACAAATGACGGTTGGATAAAGAGAACGACAACAATAATCTAACATAACGTCTGGTACGGTTAATATGGGCTCCGGTTTCCGGGTCTCTAGTCTCTGCTAAAGCGGATAGCGAGAGGATTGTAACATCCTGGGTCTGTTGTAATTCCTTTGTCCTTTCCAGCACTTTTTGCTCAAGTCCGTGATTTAGCTCCACTAACTTCAATTCCAGTTCTTTGAGTCTGGTAATATCGGTACCGGCGAACATGACAGTTTGTTCGTTGGGAAAGGGGGTGATTTTGTATCTCAGGGTACGATTATGACGTTTTACCTCTACGTCTTCAGCAACTTCACACTTGCCGACGCAGTTACTCGCTAATTCTTTGTAATTTGTAGGCAGTATTTCGTGAACATGATGTGCTGGCATACCTAGTTCAGCAAGAAGATCGGTTGAGGCAGGGTTATGGTATAGTAATTCACCATTGTTGTTAATCTTCATTATAGGGTGCGGGTTATTGCCGGGGAAAAGTGACAAAGCGGAAATCTCGCGCATACTTTCTTCTAAGACTAAGTCCTTATGCTCTTGGTCATAAAGGATGGAAGCCATGGTAGTTATAAGGTATGAAATAGTCGTCCCCACCAATAATCCTCCGAAGGCTGCCGATATGAAATTAGCTGTAGGGTAGGCTATTATCAGAAAAATAATTATTCCAGATAAAAATCCGGCCTTGGCTGCCAACGAAAAAAGAATTCTATGCCCTTGTCCAGGCCTGTAGGTCTGCAAAAATGTATTTAGAATGTGGCTGTAATAGAGTTCACAATAAGAATATTCTATTTTGAAAGTATAGTCTGGTAGAACGCTCATTTTTGCGCAGAACTGGTGTACTCCATCCTCGCTCAACAATTTTGTGGCGAGGTCTTTGTTATTATAAATGAAGTCAGGAGGTTGTTCATGAGTTTCATTTCGCAGGCACTGTGAGGCCTGCCATAGAGTCATTATTGTCTCGCGTATCTGGTTGCTTTCTAAACGGGTGTCCAGCTTGATTTGCTTAACTTGCATTTCGGCAAAAAGTTTAATTAGCTCGGGTGGGACAGTAAGTTTAATTAAAGGTGATTGGTTCTCGCAATCCAGTTTTATGCAGTTATCATGCAATTGCAGATGTAGCGTTACCCACTTTTGCCTTTTTTTAAGCAGTGGTTGTAAATATAATCGTTCGATCTTTATTGCTATTTCTTTTAGTATCGTTACTGCAGGGCGATTGGATATTTTTTGATTGATAAGGAGGAATTTAAAAAAAATATACTGTCGTAATAGCGGTATTTTTTTGTCGAAATTTTGTTTAAAGCTCATTTTATGTCCATTAATATCCGATCTTTAGTATATTAAAATATATTGGAAAATCAATGTTTTCGGAGTCTAGCAGGCTTGCTTACCTGTTTTTTGCAGTTATTCTGTGTACCCCTCAAGGGGGTATTAAACTGAATGCGTCTGTGTGTGTCCGTGGCTAAAAAAAAAGCAGTTCGCCCGCAGGGCGTTGTGTCCTCATTAAGTTTACCAATCGTTGTATAAATGCGATAGTATTTTAGTGCCTTACTTCCGAAAGTCTGTCATAAAAAACACGAAAAGCTAATGAGTACATTAATCCGATAAGTTGCCCTCTGCCGTTAAGGCCCTCGGTAAGCGCAGACTCCGATACACCCTTGTGGGGTGTTAATACTCTATCTTGCTTTCCTTTGCTTATCCATGAAAAATAATAGTAAAAATATTTTTTCTAATGCGGAACCTGTCTCAAAAATTGGGATACTATATGTAGTTGCTACACCCATTGGTAATTTGGAGGATATCACTCTGCGTGCTTTGCGAATTTTGCAGGAAGTGGATTATATTGCCTGCGAGGATACTAGACATACCCGCAAACTATTAACTCATTTTCAGATTAGTTCTAATTTAGTAAGTTATTATAAAGGCAAAGAAGTCAGCAAATCGGCCGAAATTGTCAGTTATTTGTTGTCCGGGGCCAATGTTGCCCTGGTGTCTGATGCTGGTGTCCCCTGTATTTCAGACCCAGGGTATATTCTCGTACAAAAGGCTATTGAAAATAGAATTAAAATATCTACTGTGCCTGGCCCGTCGGCCTTGACATCTGCTATAAGTGTTGCTGGCTTGCCTTCCGAAAATTTTTTATTTAGTGGATTTTTACCTGCCAGAAAAAATGATCGTTTAAAAATTTTGCGTAATTTGGCAGGTGAATCAGCTTTGCTTGTATTTTATGAATCTCCTCATCGCTTGATAAAATCTTTGACTGATTGTCTGGAGGTGTTGGGCAACCGTCCGGCTGTAGTTTGTAAGGAACTCACTAAGGTATATGAAGATTGCCAACATGGTTTATTGGCCGATTTGCTTGCTTATTTTAGAAAAATAAGCAAGGTGAAAGGTGAGTATGTTGTCTTGATCACGGGGCGTTCAGGTGAGCCTCGTCCTGATAGTGATGATATAGAATCTCTGCTATGCTGGTATCGTGATTCCGGTAGCTCTTTAAAAGATGCTGTCGCTAGAATCGCTGCTGATCTTGGCCTGTCCCGATCCAAGGTTTATGCTAAAGCCTTGTTAATCTGGGATTGACGTTACATTGTAAGTGCTCCATGAATACCCTTACATGCCAAGCCCTTATCTTGTGACACCCCTCAAACTGTAAGCGATTCAGGGACGCCGCCATGTGCACGTTGACCGGGTGCAATCATACCCCCTGTATATTGCGACCGGTCAACGTGTGCAGGGTGGTGTTCTTGGATCGCTTACAAAGTATCATTTCGAGCAAATTGCGATACCCCGTCCGTTATTTCATGTAGTTTTTGTTCATCCAGCATTCCCAAGGTCACTTTTAGTGACTCTTGCCGGTCATTGGCAAGTTTGAACCAATTGGCGACTTCTTTTTGTAGAGATTCTTCACCAACTCGTCTTGATATTTTTCCAGAACCTATTTGATGGTCAATTAGTCCGGAATTTATATAAGTCCACTGGCCGTTGTCTTGAGATACAATTCCGGTGTGTCCCATTGACGGGGTAGAAAATGAAAGTATCGTACCTTCGTGCAGGTCGGGCTTCAATTCCGCAAAAGTTTTTTGGGCCAAATTGTTGGGATGATTTATGCGGTTGAATGATTTTGCATAAAGGGTTTTGCCTGCGGCTGCAATTAACCCTTCGCCGTTTTGATAGGCGTTTAATGGGGCACCCTTTTGTTTGGCCAATTGCTCAAGATTTTCTCGCAATCCTCCTGAACCTGTATATTTAATTCCCTGATTTTTAAGGCCACGCACCAATAACCCATAGCAATCTATTTGCTTGTAAGGTTTGCCAATATAAGGACGGATAGATTCGACCAGCCGATTCGCAAAAGGTTTATTGGCATCAAAAAAATCATTGGCCACAGTGGAGAGATGTTCTTGGGCCGCTGTACTTATTGTCTGCGATCTTGTCGCAATTTTTTTTGAACCATTCAAAAATGACAACTCAAAAGTCTGAGGATTAATTGCCACTGTAGTACCGTTTCGTAGCGATTTGTAAGGTTTTTTGCTATTAATGGATGATAGAATTATATTCCACGCCTCGTCATGATATATTTTGTTATGCCTTAAGAGATGTGACACTGTAGGGGTATCCTGACTGATTTTACCTAGCACAATTTGATCGTCATTAGTAAGATCTTGCTGTGCCATTATCTCCGGGGTGATAACTGGCGCCATTCTTTTTGTTTTGTGCCAGCTAATTTCATTGTTTTGTAAGTCTATTTCTACTTCATCACCCTTGGGTATTTCTTTGAAGTCTTTATCTTTATTTATATCAGAAAATATTATATTCCAGGCATCCTTTTTCATCTTGGGGTTATGGATTAGTAAATGGGATACCGTAGGAAAGTTTTTGTTTATGCGCCCTAAAAATAGTTTTTCATGCCCATTTTGATGCTTTTGGCTCGATGCCTTTGGGGTAGGCAGATTATTATTTTGTGCCTGTAAAATGCTTTGAAAATTCTTGCTGCCTGATCTAGGCGCAGGAGATATTTGGCTAAGATGGTTTTGCTGATTATTTTTTAGGTTTGATATTGGCATTTTATGCCTCCCTTTTATGAATCGGAAAATCTAAGTTCTCGGAGTCTGCACTTACCTGTTTATCGAAAAGCTAAAGCAATATACATGCCATCTTGTCTGGAGGCTCCTAACGCTTCGTTTATAAACATGAAAATTATTATTCTATGGATATAAATATTGCTGAGGATGGTTGCTTTTTTGACAAAGTAAAGGAAAATTGGCACTTTGTGATCGGTTAAATATACTCATCTTACTCCTCTGAATATTGTTGCAATTTAATTAGCAAGTATTATGTTTCTAGACCTTATTGTTTGTAAATATTCGGATTAGTCTAAAAATTTATCAAAACCACCGAAACCGTAAATGTTCGTCAGTGGTTTCCTGGGAGGTGAGCTGGCTGGCGTAGCGTGTCAGTCATACGTGAGTCAGACCGATCGCCTTCCAGGGAGGCTTTGCCAAATATTTACGTATCGGAAAATCAAAGTTTTCGGAGTCTTCGCTTACCTGGAGTTTACGCTTACCCTGAGTCTGCGCTTACCTGTTTTTTGCAGTTATTCTGTGTGAGTCTGTGTGAGTCTGTGGCTAAAAAAAAGCAGTTCGCCCGCAGGGCATTATATTTACTATTGTTTGATTTAAATTTGTGTAAGGTTTAACGACTTTGGAGGTAGTTTATAGTGTGGGAATATACGGATAAAGTTAAAGACCATTTTATGAATCCACGTAATGTCGGTGAAATTGAGGGTGCCAAGGCTGTGGGTGAAGTTGGCTCATTGTCCTGTGGTGATGCCCTCAAATTGATGCTTGATGTGGATGAAAATGAGGTGATTGTTGATGCTAAGTTTCAAACTTTTGGCTGTGCCAGTGCCATTGCTTCTTCTTCGGCCTTGACCGAAATGGTAAAGGGCTTGACCTTGACGGAGGCGGAAAAGATCACCAACGAGGAAATTGCCGATTATTTGGGCGGATTGCCCAAGGAAAAGATGCACTGTTCCGTGATGGGGCGTGAGGCCTTAGAGGCTGCTATTGCCAATTATCGTGGTGTGGCTATTCCCATGGCTGAGGGGGAGGTAGTCTGTGAATGCTTCGGGGTAACCGATCTTGAGATCAAGCGGGCCATCACCGAAAGTAATTTGCGTACAGTAGAAGAGATAACCAATTTCACCAAGGCTGGTGGAGGATGTGGTAAGTGCTTGGATCGCTTACAGGATATATTGGATGAGGTGCATAAAGGAGGAGGGGCTAAAATAATTCCAATGAAGGGCCCCGCCCGCATGACTAATATCCAAAAAATAAAGCGCATAGAAGATGTCCTGGAAAGGGAAATCAGGCCAGTGTTGCGTAACGATGGCGGTGATATTGAGCTGGTCGATGTAGATGGCGATATTGTAGTGGTCTCATTACGTGGTTCTTGTGGAGGATGTTCCAGATCACAGACTACTTTGAAGGAGTACGTTGAAAAAACCCTGCGGGAAAAGGTTCTGGCCTCGCTGATTGTTGAGGAGGATAAGCCATGAGTAAAGTTATTTATATGGATAATAACGCCACGACCAGAGTTGCACCTGAGGTCTTGGAGGCAATGTTGCCGTATTTTAGTGAATTATACGGTAATCCCTCAAGTATGCATCGCTTTGGCGGAGAGGTTGGCAGGGCGATTACCCGGGCCAGGGCGCAGGTTGCCAACTTATTGGGGGCGACACCGGAAGAAATTATTTTTACCAGTTGTGGGACTGAAAGTGACTCAACGGCCATTCTTTCCGCCGTGCGAGCCAATCCTGAAAAACGCCACTTGGTAATCTCAAGAGTTGAGCATCCGGCAGTTAAAAATTTAGCAGAGAGTCTGCATAATCTTACTGGTCATAAATATCAGGTGACAAGTCTTGGTGTCGATAGCGAGGGAATGCTTGATCTGGAAGAATATCGAGAGGCCTTAAACGACGATACGGCCATGGTTAGCGTTATGATGGCTAATAATGAGACCGGAGTAATCTTTCCCATTGCCGAGATGGCAGAAATTGCCAAGGAACGGGGAATTCTGTTTCATACCGATGCGGTGCAGGCGGTTGGGAAGGTGCCTATTAATTTACAAGAATTGCCAGTCGATTTTTTGTCTCTTTCCGGTCATAAACTGCATGCCCCCAAAGGGGTTGGTGTCTTGTATGTCAGAAAGGGGTCACCGTACGCACCATTCGTAATTGGTGGACATCAGGAGCGTGGTCGTCGTGGAGGAACGGAAAATAGTGCCTCTATTATTGGCCTTGGTAAGGCCTGTGAACTGGCTGGTATGATGATGAGCATGGAGAATACCAAGGTCAAGAAATTAAGGGACAAACTGGAAGAGGGCTTGTTGGCGAAGATCCCCAATTCATTGCTTAATGGTCACAAAACTTGTCGACTGCCCAATACTACCAATATCAGTTTTGAATATGTTGAGGGGGAGGCAATTCTTCTGCATCTGGACGAATATAATATTTGTGCCTCATCTGGCTCGGCCTGTACTTCGGGCTCATTGGAACCCTCTCATGTCATGCGGGCAATGGGGGTTCCCTTTACGGCAGCGCACGGTTCAATCCGCTTTAGCCTGAGTGTGTTCAACACGGAAGATGAGGTTGATTTTATTGTAGAAAAACTGCCGCCTATTATTGCCAATTTACGTGAAATGTCGCCATTCTGGCATAACAGGGATAAGTAAATATTCGGCAATGCCTCCCTGGAAGGCGATCAGGCTGACTCACGTATGACTATACGCTGCGTCAGCCCGATCACCTCCCAGGAAACCATTGACGAACATTTACGGTTTCGGTGGTTTTGGTAAACTTTTAGAATAATCCAAATATTTACAGGGATAAAGTGTGATTGCTTAGGAGCATGCTATCTCCGGCCATTCGGAGTCTTCGCTTACCTGTTTTTTAAGAAAACAATCTGTAAGGTACTAATCAAGGAATCTGACCGATGAGAGTAATTTCACCATCTTTTGAGATATTAACTGAATTGGATAAAAGTTCTATGGCCTCTCGTATCGAAATATGCGGTAGGGTGTGCTACAAGAGCGAGGAAAAGATTACCGCTGATTCGGCTGAGCCTTTCATTAAAAATGTTTTAAAAAGAAAACATAATTCTGTTGCGGAAATGGCTGTTCTTTCTATTGAAATTGCTATTGATCAACAGTCATATATCGGTCATTTCTTTGAGGTTATCCCGCGTTATTTTGCCATTGACTCAGTCGATAAAAAAGTTTTGATGATAACGGGTAGCGTGCGGGCCTTTCGAGAGCTATTTATAGACAATCCAGCTGTAAAGGTAGTGAAAGGCATAACGGCCTTTCTTGGTAATCGTTATCCTCTTTTCTTCGATGATCTCAAACCCAAGAGTGGTTGGATGCCGCAGACCGGCATAAAAATTCGGAAGATGCCCCTTGCCGAAGTGGATAGTCTGCCAGTTGCTCAACTGGCCAAGCACCGTTTTATAGCGGTGAAATTTATTACCAATAGGGCAGTTACCCATGAAATTGTCCGACATCGCCCCTGTTCTTTTCTACAGGAAAGCCAGCGTTATTGCCGGTATGACAAAAATCAATTTGGTAACGAGGTTACCTTTATTAAGCCCCTGTTCTTTGAGGATGGTTCGCCGGAATATGCTATATGGGAAAAGGCAATGCAGGACACCGAGGCTATGTATCTTGAGCTTTTAAAGACTTCTTCACCACAGGCGGCTCGAACCATTTTGCCCAACTCATGTAAAACCGAAATTGTGGTATATGCCAGCCTGGCGGAGTGGAGCCATATTTTTATGCAACGAACATCACCTGCGGCAGAGCCGTCCATGCGTGAGCTGATGATTCCGTTACTGGCTGAATTTAAAGGTATTTTCCCCACGGTGTTTGCCGAAGTTATGTCAGCGGTACGACCATGAACGTATGCGAGAGTGTGGCTTGTTGAGCACTTACAATAAAAAAAGGGACGCAACGAAAAACGCTACAGTCCCTTTTAAAATACTATGGAGCCGGTGATGGGAGTTGAACCCGCGACCTACGCATTACGAGTGCGTTGCTCTGCCACTGAGCTACACCGGCCGATATATAAACAAGCAGAAATAATTCTACTTGGCTGGGTGACATTGGCATCCAAATGGCACTTAACTTTAAAGTAAAAGTACCGAGGAGCCAAGTCGTGTCAAGCTAGTATCAATTTTATGGTGACCTGTCAAGGATTGTCTGGCCTATAAGATAATTTTTTATCCAATCGGAATACCGTTTATTTCCTCCACTCCCTTCTTGCTGCGACATAGCACTACCCCTGGCAAAGGGTTGCCGTTACAGTCTTTTTTTGCATAACGAGCGACTAGACCTGCGGCACTTTCTAAATCACTGCGACTTTGCAGATGACGTAATAGCGCCGTCGGGCCAGGACGATCTTTAAGCATCAAGCAGATGTCATTTGGCTCAGCCATACCTTCAAGAATTGTATTTTCTGAGGCCTTACGCCCAATCACCAGCCAACTGCCATCGGGCAGGCTAAATTGTCGGCCCAGCATTAGAAGCCTCATGTCGGCAATAGTTATGTGGTCATGAGTATTATAAAACTTCTTGATACGCTCACCAACGATGGGGTCAGTGAGAATGCATCCCCCCGCCGGAGTTGGATAATCGGCAATACCGAAACTGGCCGCCATCTCTATCTGCCCGGCTCGCCCCCGACCCGATAAACCGGCGAGTTGGCTCCTATCTACCAAACCGTTAATTTCAGGTTTAGTTTCATTAAGCCTTTGTGCGCATAAGGGACGGAGCAGGATACCATCACAACCAGAATCTCTCTCTACCACACGCATGGCGTCCCTTCTTTGTGACATGGGGCGCTGCCCCACAACCTCACCGGAAACCAGAAATGAAGCCCCGACTTCGGCCATCATCTCCCGAGCCCTGGTCATCATAAATATCTTACAGTCAAGACAGGGGTTGAAATGTTTACCATATCCATGGGCTGGATTTTTCAGCATAAGCATGTACTCTTCGCTTATATCCTGGAGCATAAGATTAATGCTGTATTTTTCCTTAACCATGCGGCAATGATCCGGATCAGCCAATAATTCATAGCCAAAAAAAGGGCTGATAAATTTAACGGCCAGAACATCTATCCCTTGATTCGCCAGGAGTCGACAGGCTAATAAACTATCCAGCCCCCCGGAAAATAGGGCAATGGCCCTTGTCTTACTCATATACTATCTCCTCCATAGGGCGTATGACCAGGAATGGATGTGGTTGGTACCGAGTTCCGAGCTAATAACTCAGCGGCAAAGGCCATTGTTTGTCCTGAGACAGACTCACCGGCCAGCATTCGTGCCAATTCCGCCGGACGTTCTTCCTCTGTGATCCGGTTAATGGAGGTACGTGTCCTGCCATCGGCCAGTCCCTTTTCCACCACAAAATGAACTTTTGCACCTGCCGCAATCTGCGGGAGATGTGTGATGCACATAACCTGATGATGCAGAGAAAGCTCTTTAATCTTGCGAGCCACCGCCTCGGCCGCCTTGCCGCCGATACCAGCATCTACCTCATCAAAAATAACCGTTTCCACCAGATCTTTTTGAGCCAAAATGCACCGCAAAGCCAGCATCAAACGTGATAATTCTCCTCCCGAAGCCACTTTTGCCAAGGATTTTAATGGCTCACCAGGATTGGCTGAGAACATAAATTCAAGGCGATCCAACCCAGTACGCCGTACCTCATTGGCTTCATTTTCCTGAAAGATTATCTCAAATGCCGCTTTGCTAAAATTAAGCGACCGTAATTCTTCTCTGATGGCCTGTGATAATTCTGTGCCTACCCGCTGCCTACTCTCAGATAATTTTGAGGCTTGCTGGCGCATTTCTTTCTGTAGCCCCTCGCATAAGGTTTCCAGTTCGGCAAGTCGTTCGTCTAAGGCATCAAGCGCCTCTAGTTCTTCTTTGGCCTTTTCGCCATAAGCCTTAACCTCAGCAAGCGTTACACCATATTTTCGCTTAAGCTGCTGCAACAAATCAATTCGGGCGTTTATTTCATCTAACTGGCCATTATCAGAGGGGAGCTGGTTCATATAATCACGCAGACTTGCCGCAAAATCAGCAACTAAATAACTTTGCTCAGCAATTCCCTCTGCAACTTCGTCTATAGATGAATCAAGTTCGGCCATCGCGCCAATTTCCTTCCGGGATTGAGCCAAAACGTCCTCAGCCGAAGCCAGGTTGCTTAGGGCATGTCGCCCTAATTTCCGGAGATTGTCCGATGATTTCAAGCGTTGCCGCAACTCGGCTAATTGTATATCCTCTCCCGGCTCTATGGCGGCCACGTTTATCTCGTTATACTGATAGGTTAGAAAATCCCGACGCTGTTCTTTTTCCATCTCCTTTTGCCGCAATTGCTCCAATTCATTATTAGCGGCATACCAGTGGTCATAAAGATCGGCAACCGATTCTCGCAGTGTCCACAGATCCCCGGCCAAATCGACAAAGTCAAGATGATATCCTGGTACCAGGAGTTGTTGATGATCGTGCTGACTGGCCACACTTACTAAGTTTTCCGTAATCTGGGTAACCAGACGGGCCGTGGCTAAACTGCCGTTTAGATAAAATCTGCTCTTACCGTTGACAGAGAGGATACGTTTAATCAGTAACTCGTCTTCGCCCTCAAGCCCCATCTCTATCATCTTTTGGCGCAGGGCCGGGTTTTTCGGTAATTCGAAAATGGCTTCTACCGTCGCATCCTGAGCACCACTCCGTACCCATGCAGATGATGAACGTCGTCCGGATAGAAGAGCAATGGCCTGTAGGACAATTGACTTTCCAGCCCCGGTCTCACCTGTAAAAGCAGTAAGACACGGCTCAAATTGCAGTTCCAGCTCCTCAATAAGGGCCAAATTTTTAATTCTTAGTTCTCTAATCATTTTATGTTAAGTGGTACCCTTATATACAAACTCCGAAAACTTACGATTTCCCGCTGTAAAATTATTTAATTAATTGTATATTACAAAAATGACTTATCGACAAGTATTCACCAGGTTAAATAAAAAAATTAACTTATCTCAATCAGTGGCTAAAGGTAAACTATTAGTCGTATTTTTCTGCCTCACGGCCCTTTTAATCCAGCCTCTGTTGAGCCGACCGGCCCAGGCTTTTTCCGTAAGTGAAGAAAGGAAAGTAGGTGATAAATTATTGAGCATGGTGCGAACATCCTTTACGGTTATTGATGCGCCAGACATAACTCAATATATAAATAATCTTGGTCAGAGGATTTTAAAGGTTACCGGCCCACAATACTTTAAGTATCATTTCTTTGTTATTAACAACAAGGATTTCAACGCCTTTGCGGCTCCTTCCGGCCTGATCTTTATCCACTCAGGGCTTTTAGAGACCATGGATAACGAGGGTGAGCTGGTGAGTGTCATGGCCCATGAGGTTGGTCATGTAACCAGCCGTCATATATCAAAGCAGGTTGATAAAAGCAAGAAAACCGGCATCGGCACTGCGGCATTGCTCATTGCCGGTATTGCTTTAGGCAGAGGGGCATTATCGCAGGCTCTGATTACCGGTTCCATGGCCGCCAGTTCATCTATGCACCTAAAATTCAGCCGTGAGGATGAAGAAGAAGCCGACCGTCTGTCATATAAATGGATGGTGGCCATGAACATGGATCCAGCCCCCATGGCCACTATGCTTGAGAAGATGTATAAGATTAGCGTCTATCAGATGGCCAATATTCCTCCTTTTCTTCTCTCACATCCTGAGCCTAAAAGACGCTTGAGCTATATTCAAGACATGTTATTTTCGGCTCCTCCCCATAAATACACGCCCAGGGATGATTTTCCTTTTTTAAGGATTAAATACCGCATAATGGCAGAGACCAAAGACTCAGCAAGTCTACTGCCCATTTACCAGCGTCAGGTAAAGGAAGGTAAGGAACCCCGAAAAACCATGGCCAATTATGGCCTTTATCTGCTATATCTGCATGGCGCAGAATATGACAAGGCGGCAACGTCTTTGCGCACGGTGATGAGCCATTTTAAAGATGAGGCTATTTTGCATTCCGACCTGGGGATGATAGCCTTTCGAAAGGGTGAATATAACGAGGCATTAAAGGATTTCAAGCTGGCACTAGCTGCTAATCCTGATGATGCCTATAGTGCCTATCATCTGGCCGAGGCATTAGAATTACAGGGAAGAAGGGCTGGGGCTGCCAAAATTTACCATAGATTACTAAGCACCATTCCAGATTTCACCAAACTTCATTTCCGGCTTGGTAAACTTCTTACGGACAGTGGTAAGACAGGAGCGGGGCACTATCAACTGGGGCAATATTTCTGGTTAAATGGAGACCATAAGGCTGCTAAATATCATCTCAATCAGGCCTTGAAGGACAAAACAAGTGCCCCCCAAATAATAAAGTTAGCAAACAAGGAATTGGCTAAAATTAAAGAGGTTGAAAAAGAATAACGACCAGAAGGAGTTATTTTTGTAAGAACATAACGCCCTGCGGGCGAACTGCTTTTTTAGCCACAGACACACACAGACGCATTCAGTTCAATACCCCCTTGAGGGGTACACAGAATAACTGCAAAAAACAGGTAAGCGCAGACTCCGGGTAAGCGTAAACTTCGAAAACTTTAATTTTCCGATACGTATATTTAAGGTCGTACCTTAAAAGTTACCTAATTTCTCCCAAAGTGGTGGTAGTTGGTCACATGGAACAAGTATGGTATGCATTACCAAGCAGGAGCTCGGGAACGAGATTAAATATTTGGGATAGTGTCTTAAAAGTTACAAAATGGAGCCAAAACTGTAAATGTTCGTAAACGGTTTCCTGGGAGGTGAGCGGGCTGGCGTAGCGTATGTAGTTATACGTGAGTCAGACCGATCGCCTTCCAGGGAGCCGTTTACGAACATTTACTATTTTTTGGTGACCTTCCTGATTGCCATAACTGCAAAATCCCTAAATAGACGTACTGCCTTTATACGGCTCTTGTCCAGCAATGGCCTTCCCTTCTTGCGATCCAAATAAATAAGCCCTATCCCCTTTTTATCCAAACAGATAGGGAATAAATAGACATTTCTATCCTTAACCAAATACTGTAAATTATCAGGAAATGCTCCAGGTTTGTTAGCCGGAATCATCATATCCTTGCCGACCTTCAGGGCTTTGGGAATGGCAAATTGCATTGAGGTCATAACGTGTTCAAAATTTTTAATTGCCTCCGGTTCGATATCCCCTAAACCAAAACGTCCCACTAAAACTACCTTACTTGGTTGAACACTTACTATAGCCAGCAGCACCCGGTCAAATCCTATTCCACGATATAACCCTTCAAGCAGGTTCGCATAGAAATCATTCAGATCAAAAGGCCCCATGAGGGTTTCGGTAAGATCTCTAATAAAGTCGTTAATAGATTTGTCATTACTTATGGGTAACTCATTTAATTCTTCTACCTTGGCATTCTCCTTTTCTGCACCGGCATTGACTGACCGACTTTCGTTTTCGGAACTTCCACCAGCAGACTTTATTTTGGCGGGTTTAACAGAGGAGAAAATACCATTTTCAAGATTTTTTTCCACGTTACGTAATTTACTGCGAATTTTCAACTTGCTAAGGCCGTAACGAATAGAGTCTGAGATATCTTCTGATACCTCAACAGATTGCATAACTTTTTCAACGGCCTCTTCCGGATCAACAAGCAGTATTTCACCATATTTTCCCATTAGGGGACCAAGATCTGTGCCATCGCATAAATTATCAATCAATTTATTGGAAAAATTGGCGAGATTACCAAGATAACCGTCTGTGTCATATTTATTTTGTGGCGGAGCAGGATCATCCTCCATAGACATGACGACCTTGTCCGACAAATTCCAAAATCTGGCAATCTCTTCGCCAATTTCACGGAGGGTCAAATCCCCGAGTACCGCTTTTGCTGCACGATCATCTGACATGCCATTGCAGATTTTTTTTTCGATTTCCTTGTATTTATCTGGCAGATAAAGACAAACAATAATTTTCCCCAAATTGTGTAGCAAGGTGCAGATAAATGCCTCTTCAGGCGGCACCTGCATATTTTTTTCAACGGCCATGTCCCGGGCCTGTAAACCACTGAGAAATGATCTGGTCAATAATTTACTGATACTGTCCTTTTCGACCCCTGATTTAATGAACTCCTCAAACAAGGCAATGGCAGTAGCCAAATCACGCACCGCATCAAATCCCAGGATTGTCACGGCTTTAGAGATAGAATTACATGGCCGCCCCAGAGAATAATAAGCGGAATTAACCACCTGCAACACCCGGTTTGTCAATGAGTAATCCTTTAAAATCACCCGGGATAATTCTGAGGCAGCTGAGCGGCTGCTGCAGGTAAGGGAGATAAGCTCCTGCACATTATGGGACATCGCCGGGAGTTCACTCATGTTCATTTTAGCAAAAATTTCGGTAAGTCTTTCGGACGGTTGGCTTTGAGGATTATCGTCAGTCATGTTAAGAGGGCTTGGGATTTGTTAAGTAAGTAAAGGTACCAGCAAGTTGGGGAAATATTGGCCCTTATATTTTAAATACTAGTCGCTAACTATTTTATGATACTTCATTTTTTACTTATATGACTATAAAAATTATGATACGCTTGTAAATATAGCTTTTTATGACATTTTTATATAACCAAAAAATCGGAGTCTGCGCTTACCTGTTTTTTAGTGCCTTACTTCCGATAGTCTGTCATAAAAAACAAAAAACTCAGAAATTGCTATTGAAATTGCGGAGTTAAGCAAACCACCAAGGCACTTATCCTAAAAAGTTCTAAGTTCACTTCCGCTTTGGTGGGTTAGAAATATACCCTCTAGTGGGGTGTTAGGGAGTTATAATATGGGAAATTGGACGATAATGCTTCGGGACAAAGTGATTAAACATTTTTCTCTTAGTGAAGGTGAAGTAGTTTCAATTGGCAGAGGTCAAGATTGTAATATTACGATTGATAATACTGCAATTTCACGCCAGCACGTCTCTCTTGCCTTAAATGGTGGAATATACTTTGTCTCAGATTTGGGCAGTACCAATGGCACCTTTGTTAATGGTAAAAGAGTTTCCAAAGACGAGCCCGTCTCAGAGAACGACAATATTGAATTTGGTAAATTTACCCTGAGTATAAGTCAGGAAGACGAAAATAATAAAGTCTCTTCATCGGTCTCTGCCGACACACTGGATATGGATGATGAAACTGTATTTGTCAGTAAAAAACATGCGCCAGCATCGCCTGCAAAACGGTTTAAGCCTAGAAAGGCAGGGCCGTACCTAAAGGTATTGCAAGGAAATGCCTCTCCAACGGAACTTGCCTTAGAAGGAAAAAGCAGCATAAAGATCGGTAAAGACAGTTCCTGTGATCTAATCCTAAGCGGCTGGCTTATTGCTCAGGCGCAATGCTATATAATCAAGCGCGATAAAGGTTATTATCTGGTGCCGCAAAAATCCTGGGCCGGTACTTTTATCAATGACACAAAAATAAGTAGCGAGCGCATGCTACGCACTGGTGACATAATAAAAATCAGGCAATTAATTATTAGGTTTGAGTGAAATATATGTAGGCGTCCCTGAAACCCTTACATTCCGAGATGTTATAAAGTCTCGCAGGCTCGCTTACCTGTGGCTAAAAAAAGCAGTTTGCTCGCGGGGCGTTATGTTCAATTCTGAAGGGTCTAACTCCCCCGATTACCTAGTGGCATCATTTTATGCTCACCAATATACTTAACAAATTCAAATCTCCTCCCAAGGTAACTTCGCAGTCTTCTCAGGCATCTTTAGAGGTAAAGGGAAAAAAGACGCTGCCAATTCTGCCCGAATGGCGGCCTGGCGACATCCTTCTGGATCGTTATCAGGTGGAAAAGGTGTTTAGCGGTGCTATGGGCAGGGTCTATATCGCCGAGCACCTGGGCTGGAAGATTAAAGTGGCTATCAAGGCACCAAGACCGGAAGTGCTGGCTGACTCGGAAGGTGCGAAACGTGTTCTGAATGAGGCTGATAGCTGGGTAAGAATGGGGATGCACCCGAATGTCGCAACGTGTTTTTATGCCCTTAAAATCGGTGAGGTTCCCTATTTGTTTATCGAATATGTGGACGGCGGAAATTTGAGCGATTGGATTACAAAAGGCCGCTGTCGTGATGTTAGAACCGTACTTTCAATGGCCGTACAATTCTGTCACGGCATGGAGTTCACCCATTCCAAAGGTATCATTCACCGTAATATCAAACCCCAAAATATCTTACTTACCAAGAACGCCCTCCTGAAAATTACCGATTTTGGTATTATTCACAACAATAATAGCTCAGAAAACGGCCAAGGGAGTCTGCCGCCAAAGTCTGGTAAAGATGGCACCGTTGGTTTTCGGGGAACTCCTGGTTACGCTTCGCCGGAACAATTTCGTGATTCACACGCAGTTGATAAACGCACCGACATCTATTCATTCGGTATTTGCCTCTGGCTCATGTTATGCGGCAAAAAGCCCTACGCCAATAATGCGATAAAAGAAGAGCCCAAGCCGCCTGGCAGCATGAACAAGACCAGGTTCCCGGATATTCTTATAAATATTCTAAAGAAATCGGTGGCCTTTGATCCCGCTCACCGCTATGCAGACTTCAAGAGCTTGCGCCACGACTTAAACCAGGCCTATATCGAGTTGTTTAAAATTTCTTGTCCATATATGGAAATAAACTTTAGCGACTTACAGGCTGAAAATCTGAACAACAGAGCAGTATCCTGTCTGGAACTCGATCGTACTGAAGAAGGAGCGGCACTGCTAAACAAGGCCTTGGATAATAACGACGTTTTACCGGAGGCCATTTATAATTTTTTTCTCCTGCGTTGGCGTAATGGTCGTGTTAAACCCGAATATCTACTACGGCAGCTTGACGCCACCAGGCGACGTCTGCCAAAATCAATTATTCTCGAGGCCTTAACTCAGGCGATAAAATGTGAAATATTAGGAAGGGCGTGGGCAGATGGCGAAGCAGAAGACAACACTCCCCGCCAAAAAGCCAAAATTTTCTACCCGGAATACATGCTCTGCCTCCCTAAAAATTCATTAGAGGTGTTTAGGTCCGGGCAAGCCCATCAAGCAACCCAGAATAATCTTAAATATCTTTTAAAACAAAAACGTTATGAGGCCTGCTATGCTGTCCTGATTAAGTCTTGGCAGAGTATCGAATTTCGCAAAGACAAGGTTTATATAGATATCTATGAGAAATTATACCCCATCAGCGACCATGGCGATATAAAGGGCGTTATCAGAATAGCCACTATTCCAGCTGGGGGCACCACCTCCAATTCAATGATCTACCTGCCTGGCCCCAGAAAGATTTTATCCTTAAGTAAATCCGGGCGAGTTGCTCTGCGCCCCTATGGTCGACAAAAAAAAATAAGCGCTCTTGGCAAATTTCAGGGAATAAGGGCCACGGCGCTCAGCGAGGATGGGACATTGCTTGCCTTGGGCGGGTCAGATCAAATCAGCATAATTTCGATAAGTACGGGGGAGGCAACTAAATCTATAAATATTAAAGGTTCCGTTACCGCTCTGGCTCTAAGTGCCGATAATCGCTATTTAAG
>Ga0114931_10004316_pt1 | contig 17751 bp, 13 predicted proteins | sample 2SBtaG_FD_89579 | JGI IMG/M metagenome (GOLD analysis project Ga0114931, IMG submission 89579) | Deep subsurface microbial communities from Kolumbo volcano to uncover new lineages of life (NeLLi) - 2SBTROV14_V59a metaG | ecosystem: Environmental > Aquatic > Marine > Volcanic | place: Kolumbo...
CAAGTGCGCGATTTGTATTTTCCGTATGTTGGACTCGAAAACCATGTTGGCGGTCATTATTTGCATCGTGTTGGTGTTTGGGTGGAAGGGGTATTGCGGTGGCTCGATCATCCGAGTTGGAATATCGAGATATCCGGGGACAAGGACACCTTTATTGGCGCGGTCACGGCGCACAATAACGAGCTTGGGATAACCCTTGATATTGCCGATCTGGTATACAATGAAAAAAATATTTTTCTCAGAAGGGTTACTGTTCATAATGAGCGATCATCTTCGCGCGAAATAAAAATTTTCTTCTCGCAAGAGTTTGAGATCTATGAATCGCACCGCGGAGACACGGCATACTATGACCCTATCAGTAGTTCGATCATTCACTATAACGGGCGGAGGGTTTTTCTGGTGAACGGCATGTACGAGAGTGGCGGATTTGACGACTACACGACTGGCATTTTTCAAATAGAGGGAAAAGAGGGGTCGCACAAAGACGCGGAAGATGGCATTTTATCAAAAAACCCGATTGAGCATGGTCTTACCGATTCGGTCATCGGATTTTCTCTGTCTGTGAGCGGTAATGATGACGCCGCGCTCTATTATTGGATCACCGTCTCCGAAACCATACAAGACGCACGCGATCTTAATAATTACGTGATCTTAAAAACTCCGGATCATCTCCTTGAAACAACCGGTGACTTTTGGCACGCGTGGACCAATCAGAATAGTTTTAGCTTTCATGGGCTCACGCCTGATACTATTTCGCTTTTCAAGCAATCGCTTTATATAGTACGCGTGCATACTGACAACCATGGGGCGATCATTTCTTCCTGCGATTCCGATATGTTGCAGAATGGACGTGATACGTATAGTTATATGTGGCCTCGAGACGCATCATACGCGGCCTTGTCGCTTGATATGGTGGGGGATACAAACGTCTCGCGTCGGTTTTATGAATTTTGTAATGATGTTATCACGAACCACGGTTATTTTATGCACAAGTATCGCCCTGACCGTTCGCTTGGCAGTTCGTGGCATCCATGGGTACGAAATGGAAAAACGCAACTTCCCATCCAAGAAGATGAGACAGCGCTGGTTATCCATTCGCTCTGGGAGCACTATCAGGCATCAAAAGATCTTGAATTTATCGAAGAGGTCTATAATTCGCTCATCAAGAAAGCATCGCTTTTCATGATCGATTATCGAGACCAAAAGACCGGTCTTCCAAAACCAAGCTATGATCTCTGGGAAGAGAAATATGGTACGTCGACCTTTACTGCATGTACTGTCTATGGGGCACTAATATCGGCGGCACGATTTGCTGACCTTCTTGGTAAACAGCGCGGAGAGAAACGCTATCGTGAAGCTGCTGAGGAAATACGCACTGCTATTTTGACTCATCTCTATGATCCCACAACCGGGAATTTTCATAAAATGCTTAATATCGATGAACGGGGAGAATTCGTTTACGATCACACGATTGATATGAGCAGTGCGTATGGGCTCTTTGCGTTTGGCGTACTCGAGCCGGATGATGAACGGCTAGAACGGTTCATGGAGAATGTTTCCGCTACTCTTTCTGTTCATACGCCGATTGGAGGGATCATTCGTTATGAAAATGATGGTTATTTTAAAACGAGTCGAGATGCCGAAAGTAACCCATGGATTATTACGACGCTCTGGTTGGCGCAATACTATATAGCAAAAGCTAAGAATGAGACTGATCTTGAAAAAGCAAAGGAGATCATCAATTGGACACAAGACAGGGCAGGCGGTGCAGGTGCCCTGTCGGAACAATTCAATCCGTATACCGGCGAGATATTATCGGCATCACCACTTACCTGGAGCCATGCAGAGTTTGTTATTACCATTATGCGGTATATGGATAAGATCGAAATGCTTGGGGTCAGTAAAAAATATAATCTGGTTGAGCAGATCTAGCGAGCAAATAGCCGGGCACTTCTGGCTTATCGGTCTTCTTTAGAAAATCGGTGATTGTATGGTACTATGGTGATTATGAAAAAAGATCATAATGTACCAACACTGGTTACCCTTTTTGGAGGAACTGGTGATCTGAGTCAAAAAAAGCTTCTGCCGGCGTTTTTTAATCTATATCGCGGAGGATACCTTCCTGACTCGTTTAAGATATTGGGAATTGCGCGAAAAAAATTTAGCGATAATGACTATCGCGATTTTGTTGAGCAGGCGATTTGCGCGAACAGTGGTGAGGAAAAATGTTATCGTGACAAACTCAAATCATTTCTTGACCATGTGATCTATCAGCCGGGAGATATTAGTGTCCCGGAAAGCTACAAGGCACTTTCTGAGCGGCTTATTGCCGAAGAGTCTGAAATCGGGCAATGCGCGAACAAGCTATTTTATATTGCCATGTCGCCGAAGTTTTACGAAACACTACTGCGAAATCTTGCTGATTCAGGTCTGACAATTCCATGTAGCAATGAAACAGGGTGGACGCGTGTTCTTATTGAAAAGCCGTTTGGTAACGATATAAAAACGGCTCAAGCACTTGATGAATTACTCGGATTACTTTTCCGCGAAGAGCAAATTTTTCGAATTGATCATTACCTAGGGAAAGAAACACTCCAGGATATTCTAACATTTCGTTTTTCGAACGCGATCTTTGAGCCGGTGTGGAACAGTGATTATATTGATAGGATTGAAATAAAATTGCTTGAGAGTGGTGGAGTTGGAGAGCGAGGTGCATTCTATGATGGGGTTGGAGCTCTTCGAGATGTCGGACAAAACCACATCTTGCAGATGCTTGCGCTTATTGCGATGGACAGCCCGATGATAATGAATGCTGAGGCCATCAGAAGAAAAAGGGTTGAGGTAATAGAAAATCTCCACCATATATCCGCAGACGAGGTAAGGTCATTGGTTATCCGCGGACAATATAAAGGGTATCGAAAAGAAGCAGATGTTGAACCGGAATCAAAAACAGAAACATACTTTAAGGTTCGCGCGTTTTTGCACGGGAAACGGTGGGATGGTGTGCCGTTCATTCTTGAGAGCGGGAAAGGACTGAAAGAAAAGAAGACTGAAATTCGTGTATATTTCAAGCGATCAGAAAATTGCCTCTGTCCACCGGAATCAGAACAACACCATGAAAATATTCTTACATTTCGTATACAGCCAAATGAGGGAATATCAGTATTATTTTGGTCAAAGAAGGCAGGATTTACTTCGGAAGTTGAACCAAGTGAGCTATCCTTTAATTATAAAGCCGGCACGGTAAACGGAATAAATATGATAACAAAAGCCTACGACCGTATTCTTCATGATGCCATAGTAGGTGACCAGACACTCTTTACCAGCACCAAAGAAGTTTTGGCATCGTGGCGCTTTATTACCCCGATCGTTCAGGCTTGGAAAGACATAGAGCCGTACGGTTACGAGCGTGGCAGTAATGGACCGGAGTCAACTCGTTAATTATTACTACTAAAAATTAAAACAATATGGAGAAACAGAGTGCCGGATATGCAGGGTTTAGTAAGATCGGAAATCTCCATTTGAACATCAGCGCCGACAGGGAAACAGCATCACATCGCACCGGTTCGGAAATATCAGAATTTCTTTCACAGCAAAGTAAAAGTGTTCTCCTTCTCGTTTCCGGCGGATCATCTCTATCGGTCCTTGATCATATAAAGATCGATCGAGGAGATCATCTGACCATTACTCTTCTTGATGAACGATTTGGTGTTGCTGACACGGACAGCAACTTCTACCAACTGACAAAAACCGACTTTTATAAACGTGCACAAGCCGCAGGGTGCCACTTTATCAATTTCTCCGGAGAGACCGCGGAAGATACCGCCCGTACATTCGAAGAATCTCTCATTACGTGGCGAAACGAAAATCAAGAAGGGGAGATGGTTGCTCTCGCGGGAATTGGGCCTGACGGGCATACGGCGGGGATGATGCCAATGCCGGAGGAAGAAGATCTTTTCAACCGGCTTTTCGTGGGAGACCGTCTGGTCGTTTCGTATGATGCTTCGGGGAAGAACCCATTTCCGCTGAGGATAACAACCACGATGACATTTCTGCAGTCGCTCGATCATGTTTTTGTATTCGCGGTTGGCGCGGAGAAAAGGAACGCGCTCAAAAGTATGCGCGGAGAAGGTGAGATATCTGCAACGCCGGCACTTGCTCTCTCGCAACTTGATGGAGTATTATATATAGACAAAGACCTAGCAGACGCTTCCGGAATAATTATTTCAGATGAATAATCTTTAAAAGATAAAAAAGTAAGCATGTATATACTTTTTGATATTGGGGGGACAAACACACGCGTGGCACGATCACGTGATCTCGCTAGTTTTGATCATATGGTCAAGTATAAAACTCCGAAGGATTTTGATGAAGGGATAGAGAAGTTTGTTGCCACGGCGCAGGAACTTGCTGGTGATGAAACGATAGAAATGATTGCCGGTGGGATTGCGGGACCGCTTGATGCGGAAAAAACGATGCCAGTCGGCGGGCCGAACATTCTCGGGTATCATAACAAACCGTTAAAAATGGAACTGCAACAGCGTCTTGGTGCGCCGGTATTTCTTGAAAACGATGCCTCGATGGGAACGCTCGGTGAGGCGAACTTCGGCGCGGGGAAAGAGTATCGGGTTGTGGTGTATATGACGATATCGACCGGTGTCGGTGGTGGCAAAACGGTGGACGGCGTGCTCTCACCGAGCGCGGACGGCTTTGAACCCGGGTGGCAGATCGTTGATGCGGGGAACACTCTTTGCGAGGGGTGCAGTGAACGGGGGTACTTGATCGACTATATTTCAGGGGCGAGTGTGGAGAAACGGCATGGTAAAAAACCGTATGAGATAACTGATAAAGATTTTTGGGATGAGAAGGCGAGACTGCTTGCTTACGGACTTAACAACATCGCGGTCATTTGGTCGCCCGATATTATTGTACTCGGCGGATCAATGATGAAGGAAATTGGCATTCCGGTCGAGAGCACTCGAAAGTATCTAAAAGAGGTCCTGCACATTTTTCCCGAACCGCCAATCGTGGAAAAAGCGGTGCTTGGCGATGAGCTCGGTCTCTACGGCGCGATGGCGTATCTCAAACAGAAAAGAGAAAATGGTAAGTAAAAAATAGAATTTAGGATTTCATTTGGATCCCCGAGTTCCAAATGAGCGCGATTATTATAAACATGACAAGGTGAAATTTATGAAAAACTTTTTCAAACCGACAAAGGTGACCTGGTGGGTCTTTGGGGTAATTTCCTTGATGTTTTACCTCCCGTTTGTGTTGCTCTTTGTTACCTCCAAGGACTTTTGGATTATAAATCCTTTCAGTTTACTCCACTTCATAACTTTTCTAATACTTGGATACCTACTCGAATATATTCCTATTTTTTCGGGTACATGTCCAGCAGGAGCATGGTGTTTTTTCCAACCCTCAATTTATTTGGATGGATAGTTTTCTTTGTAATCATTGGTGCGATTATATACCTTTTTGCATCTTTCGTTTCATTCCTTTGGCGCAAGATAAGAAACAGTGGCACGCCGTCAACAGCATAACTGCACTTTTTATCCATTAAGTAGTTTAGGGAGGACGGTCCTTCCTAAACTACTGCGGCAGGTACATGATAGATATGCTATAGTGTGCCGTATGGGGGCGATTTCGTTTAAAATACTGGAGAAAATCCCGGGAAAACTCGGCAGAACGGGCGTGCTTGGGACATCACACGGGGAGATCAAGACCCCGTCGTTTGTGGTGGTTGGCACAAAAGCGAGTGTGAAAGCGCTCTCACCGGAACAGGTAAGTGATCTTGGCGCGCAAGTCGTGCTTGGCAATACCTACCATCTTTATCTTCAGCCAGGCGATGAGCTCGTGCGAGAAGCGGGTGGAATCGGAAAGTTCATGAACTGGAGCGGTCCGACGATGACGGACTCCGGCGGGTTTCAGGTGTTCTCGCTTGGTGCTGCGTTCGGAGGCTCGGTGAATAAGTTTTCTCAAAAAGGAGATGTGTCGCAGGGAAGCGATTCAAACAAAACCACGAAGCTTGCGAAGATCGACGAAGATGGCGTAACGTTTCGTTCCCATATCGATGGAAGTGAGCACCGCTTTACTCCGGAGCGTTCAATTGAGATACAGCACAATATCGGCGCTGATATGATCTTTGCATTCGATGAGTGTACATCACCCGAAGCTGATCATGACTATCAGACGGAGGCGATGGAGCGAACGCATCGGTGGGCACAGCGATGCGTTGATTTTCATAAAAAATCAGGCAAGAGGAATACTCAAGCACTCTTTGGTATCGTGCAAGGTGGACGATTCGAGGATTTGCGTAAAAGAAGCGCGCAGGTGATCGGTGAGATGGATTTCGACGGGTTCGGGGTCGGCGGTTCTTTTGAGAAAGAGGACATCGACACGGCGGTCGGGTGGGTGAACGACCTTCTGCCGGAGAGCAAGCCGCGGCACTTGCTCGGGATAGGGGAGCCGAGCGACATTTTCGGCGGGATCGAGAACGGAATTGATCTTTTTGATTGTGTGGCGCCAACTCGTATGGCACGCAACGGGACGCTCTACACGAAAGATGGACGAATGAATATTCTCAACGCGCGGTACACTCACGATCTTTCGCCGGTTGAAAATGATTGCGGATGTTATACCTGCTTGCACTATACACGAGCGTATCTTGCGCATCTCTTCCGAGCGAAGGAAATGTTTGCCGCAACACTCGCCTCGATCCATAATTTGGCGTTCATTACGGGTCTTGTTGATACTATTCGAGACCACATAAATAAGGGAACTTTTTTTGAATACAAAGATATGTTTCTAACGAGATATTATCGGAAAAAGAGTACGTCGTTATAATACCAACAGTTATGAAAAAATTTGACCTACAAAGCAAATTCGAGCCGGCGGGCGATCAACCCAAAGCGATCAAAGATCTCGTTGGCGGTGTTCATGGCGACGTGGCACATCAAACACTTCTCGGGGTGACCGGCTCGGGAAAAACGTTTACCGTAGCAAACATGATCGCCCAGGTTGGCAAACCAACGCTTGTCATTGAGCACAATAAAACACTCGCCGCTCAGCTCACGCAGGAGTATCGTGAATTTTTTCCGAATAACGCGGTGCACTATTTTGTGTCTTACTACGACTTTTATCAACCGGAAGCGTATCTGCCGGTAACTGATACCTATATAGAAAAGGACGCGCAGATCAATGAGGAGATCGATCGGCTTCGTCACGCCTCGACCCAAGCGCTCCTCACGCGGCGGGATGTGATCATCGTCGCGTCGGTATCGTGCATCTACGGCATTGGATCGCCGGACGAGTACGCAAAACAGCACCTCATTATCAGGAAGGGCGATCGCGTGAGTAGGCGCGAACTGATGGAGGGTCTTGTGTCAATTCACTTTAAACGTACGTCAGCCGATCTCACCCCGGGTACCTTTCGTGGTGTAGGGAACAAGATCGAGGTGATGCCGGTGCAAGAGCGGGTGGCGTATCATCTACACTTTCTCGGTAGTACGATAGAGGAGGTATACAAAGTCGACGCCATCTCAAGCGCGATCATTGACGAACCAAGCGAAATTTTTCTTTTCCCGGCAAAGCATTTTGTGACGGAAGGAGAGCAGGTTAAACGCGCGCTCGCGACGATCAAAGCAGAGCTCAAGGGGGAACTCACCAAACTAAAAAAAGAAGGGAAATTGCTCGAGGAAGAACGCTTGCGCCGTCGCACCCTGCAAGATATCGCAATGATCCGCGAGGTGGGGTATTGTTCCGGAATCGAGAATTACGCACGGCACTTTTCCGGTAAAGCGCCCGGGGAACCACCGGACACACTGCTTTCCTACTTTCCTCATAAAAAAGATGGAAGTCCTGATTTTCTTACCGTGATCGACGAGTCACATGTCACTGTCCCGCAGATACGAGGAATGTACGCCGGCGATCGTGCGCGAAAAGAAAATCTGGTGAAGTATGGTTTTCGTTTACCGAGCGCACTTGATAATCGCCCGTTGCGGTTTGAAGAGTTCAGTAAACGGGTGGGGCAGGTCGTGTACACCTCGGCGACACCGGCTGACCACGAGCTTGAGCTTTCCAAAGATCACGTTGTAGAGCAGATCATTCGCCCGACGGGGCTCGTTGATCCGGAGATCGATATTCGCCCTGTGGTGGAGAAAGGGAAATACCCCGGACAGATTGCTGACTTTATCAACGAGGCGGAAAAAGAGATCAAAGCTGGTCACCGCGTGATCGTGACAACACTTACCAAGCGGATGGCAGAGGACATGAGCGTATATCTCAAGGAAAAAGGGATCAACGCGGAATATCTGCACAGCGAGATCAAGACAATTGAGCGCGTGCGGATATTGACCGACTTTCGCAAAGGGACGTTCGATTGCATCGTCGGGGTCAATCTCTTGCGCGAAGGGCTTGATCTGCCGGAAGTAACGCTCATCGGCATTCTCGACGCTGACAAAGAGGGGTTTTTGCGTTCGGAAACAGCACTTATTCAGATCATCGGACGCGCGGCGCGCAACGCACTCGGACGAGTGATCCTCTACGCGGATGTATTGACCGGCTCGATCGAGCGCGCGGTAAACGAAACGGCGCGGCGGCGAAAGTTACAGCTCGCCTATAATAAAAAACACGGCATTACACCACGGACGATCATCAAAAAAATTCACGATATCACCGAAGAGCTTGAAAGCGCTCATAGTAAGGTGGTACGAATGAATACGGAATATGACATGACCGCGTTCAAAAAGAATCCCAAGAAGTTCATTCGACAGAAAGAACGACAAATGAACGCGGCGGTGAAGATCCTCGATTTCGAGACGGCAGCACTATTGCGTGATGAGATCGCCGCCCTTTCAAAAAAATTAAACCCGGAAAAGAAGTAGTTAAAAAGGTTGTACCCGGATATCCTATTTAGATTTGATCTAAATAGAGTAAGAGTTGGACAAAAAAGAGGCAACATACCATTCCGTCGGCTGGCGGGGAATGGTGTGTTGCCTCGATGTGCGTGTCAGAACGACGCGCCGAAGAAAGGCATATCCCAAATACAGGCACGGCGTGCCATCACTCGCTTGAGGTGCTTCTCTGCCCATTTGCGGTTTGCTCTTTGAGCCTCTCCTTCGATTCTCCCTAAGAACGGCTCTGCGCCAACGAACTGGATACCGTGTGAGTTTTCCGTCGTTTTCGGCGCGCGCCAGCGAAGCCAGAAGTAGATGTTGGAGGTGAGGTGTCGGTAATGCCGTTTGAGCGCCTTCCTTGTTTGACGACGCGCGATCCACCGCGAAGCTCTCGGATAGAACCGACGAATGTAGCGTTCTGTCACCCGATCGACATGTTTCCCGAATGCATAATATTCACGCATGATCGGACCCCTTTTTCAGTATTGTTGGTTAACTCGAATGTTGAGCGCTCGCTTAATACGCGATTCAGCTACGCATGAGATACTACTATCTACCCGCACGGTCTTTCCGTCAACGAACTTCAGGATTGATCCATCGTATACCCATATTTTTCTTGGCGAGAGTTCTGTCTTCGTGTATCGTCTGCAACGAATTTGTACCGCGAGATCGCCTTCACCTGGGTGTGGGTTTGATACTATTACGAAATCTCCTCGATGATACATTGGCCGTGGTCGTCGCAAGAGCCATGAAATAAACATTTTTCTTCCTCCCTGTACTGTGAGAATTGCAAATTATTATAGTCTAACGCTAGTGTAGTATCTTTGTATCGTTTTGTAAATTGATTTGTAGAGCGCGGAAAACGTGTTATGATTGCCGCTATATCCCCCTTAGTCAAACAGAGGGAGCATTTAATATATGGAAAATAAGATAATCGTTAAAGGAGCGCGAACACATAATCTCAAGGATATTACCGTGGAGATGCCACGCAATACTATCATTGTTTTTACCGGCGTATCAGGGTCCGGGAAATCGTCTCTTGCGTTCGATACCATTTTCGCCGAAGGTCAACGACGATACGTTGAATCGCTTTCCGCGTACGCCCGGCAATTTTTACACCAGATGCAAAAGCCGGATGTTGACGAAATTACCGGACTTTCCCCGGCGATATCGATTGACCAAAAGACGCGCTCATCAAACCCACGCTCGACGGTTGCCACGATCACCGAGATCTATGACTACCTGCGTGTGCTTTTTGCGCGTATCGGGAAGCCACACTGTCTTGTTTGCGGAGATGAGATCAAGAAGCTCTCAAATGAAGAAGTTCTTGCATTCGCGCTCAATAATATCAAGAAGGTGGCGACAAAGAATGACAAAGGAAAGATCACTGTGTTTGCGCCAATCGTGCGTGGACGAAAAGGGGAGTATTATCAGTTGCTCTATGACTTGCTCTCTAAAGGGTATACCGCGGTTCGTATCGATGGAAAAGTGAAGAAATTGCGCGAGCAGATCATCCTCTCAAAGAACAAGAAGCATGATATTGATGTTTTGATTGACGAGGTAAGTATTGAGGAGTTTAAGGAATCCTCAAAAGCGGCAAAGGAGCGGCTTGGTGAAGCATTGGAACGCGCGTTTGGCGAAAGTGAGGGATTAGTACGTCTCGTCTCATCAGATGGAACAGACACGCTCATGTCAAATCGTTTTGCGTGTCCGAATGATGGATTTTCATACCCGGAAATAGAACCACGGTTGTTCTCCTTCAACTCGCCATACGGAGCATGTGAAGCATGTAACGGACTCGGGACCAAGCACTTCTTTGGTGATGAAGTGTGCCCGGCGTGCAATGGCGCAAGGCTACGCAAGGAGGCGTTGCATGTCTTTGTTGGTGGAAAAAATATTTACGAAGTGACCAAGCTTTCGATCGATGACGCGGCGAAATTTTTTACCACGCTCAAACTTACAAAAAAAGAGCACGAGATCGCAAAGGTGATAAAAAAAGAGATCGAGAACAGAATCATCTTCATGCTTGATGTCGGTCTTGATTACCTTTCTCTCGGACGACGGGCAAACACCCTCTCCGGAGGGGAGGCGCAACGCATCAGGCTTGCATCTCAGCTTGGATCTCGGTTGGTGGGCGCGCTTTATGTACTCGACGAGCCGACGATCGGGCTCCATCAGCGCGATAATGACCGTCTTATCAAAACCTTGCAAAGCTTGCGTGATCTGGGGAATACCATCATCGTGGTGGAACATGATGAGGATACGATCTTTGCTTCCGATTATCTGGTAGATATCGGACCTGGCGCCGGCGTTCACGGGGGTAAGGTTGTTGTATCCGGATATCTTGATAAATTGCTCGCGCAAAAGAAAAGCACATCTCTCACCCTCGATTATCTCAAGGGGGACAAAGCGATCGCGATCCCTGATGAACGGCGTGCCAAAAATAAAGGCGCTCTCAAAATACGCGGAGGAAAAATGTTTAATATTAAAAATCTGAGCGTTGATATTCCGCTGGGAAGATTTTCAGTCATTACCGGAGTATCAGGATCCGGAAAATCGACACTCATGTATGAACTGGTCCACAAAAACCTGCTGGCTCGTTTTGATCGACGGTATCGAAGTAATGAAACATTCAACTGCTCATCATTCTCCGGTACCGAATATTTGAGTCGCGTGGTACTGATCGATCAATCGCCGATCGGACGAACACCACGTTCCAACCCTGCGACGTATACGGGAGCGTTTACTTTTATCCGTGAACTGTTCGCCGAAACAGAAGAGGCGCGGATTCGGGGGTGGAAACCCGGGCGATTCTCATTCAATGTGAAGGGTGGGCGATGTGAAGCATGCCAAGGTAATGGCACCATCGCCGTTGAAATGCATTTCCTGCCGACCGTCTACGTGACCTGTGACGTATGTCACGGAAAGCGCTTTGAGAGCGAAACGCTTGAAGTGAAATATAAAAAGAAAAATATCTATGATGTGTTGAAAATGACGATCGAGGAGGCGTTTACTTTTTTTGAGGACATTCCGGCGATCAGTGATCGGTTGAAAACCATGAAGGAGGTCGGACTCGGGTATCTTGAGCTCGGGCAATCGGCGACCACGCTTTCGGGAGGTGAAGCACAACGAGTAAAGATCGCTTCGGAGCTTTTTCGTCCGCATCTGCAAAAGACGATCTATCTTCTCGACGAGCCAACGATCGGGCTTCATTATGATGACGTTCAAAAACTGATCGAGATATTGCAGAAACTTGTTGATAAAGGCAACACGGTCGTCTTGATCGAACACAATATGGATATCATTAAAACCGCCGACTATGTTATTGATATTGGACCCGAAGGGGGAGATAAGGGAGGTAAGATCGTGGCGAAGGGTACTCCCGAGGATGTTGCAAATAATCCACGATCACATACCGGAAAATATCTTGCGCGTATATTACGGCGCGCATAAGATCACCGCAAGAAAAAAAGAAAGCAAGCCAGAAAAGCGACTTGCTTCCTTGTGTGCTCTTTCTCGAGAAGTTATCTGATCATTGCATACAGACTGGGCGGTCGGCTATCGTGCAAGCAAGCGTGATTGCCGATCATCTCGCGGATATCGCTGAAGACTGTGCTCCCATGCAATGGCATCCCGAGCGGAATGATCCGATTCCAAATTGCGTTGTCGGCTTCCTCTTGGTCAAGCGCCCAGAGGGAGCGGTCGGTTCTTCGTAGGATCGGGGCGACCTTTTCGAACAACGGTTGCCAAAAGAAGCGATCATTCCCCAGATGAGTTTTGAATGCGCACAGAAAAAGTTGCTGTCCGTATTCGGATAGCTCGCTACCATCGGGGACAAAGTGTTCTCGACATGCCACATCGAGCTTTTTCCAAAGGTCGAGTGCATGACGCCACGCGAACCGCTCGATAAATACCTCCAAAGTGACCGGTTGCTTGTGCATCATAACGCGCAAAAAACCAGCCTCAAGCTCTGCCCGCAGCTTCAAGGCATCCGAACATACCTCCGCATTACTCATGACAGGCAACTTCGAGAAGAATGTCATGGAGCACCTCCTTTCGTGGTGAACTTCCGGAAAGAGTATTTTCTAAAACATTATTATAGCATGATAAAAGAATATTTGAAACCAACGCGCATCAAATCACCTAAAATGACAAGCGATTATTTATGTTGTATAAAAAATACCCCGCCACGCACTGAATGTAGTGCGGGCGGGGCGAAGGTTGATCCTTTGTCGAGGAGGAAGGTTTACACGATGAGCGTATCGCTCGGCTCCTCATCAAAGATAGCGAGGAATTCGCCGATGGTCTGGAGAAACTCCTCGAGTTCATCGGGGTTGGTACACCCTGCCTGAATCGGCACCCCTGTATTTTCTGAGAGGTGCCGCAAAACGACACACGCAAGTGTTGTTGTTCTGGATCCGAGCCGAGGATTATCGCTGGATTCCAAGACGGCATTAGATATACCATCTTGGAATACCTTATCGGCGACAACGAGCTCGTTCAACTTGCGGAGGAGCTTCGTGCAGAACTGAAGCGAGAATCCGTTTATCACGTCGTTGGTCATCCATAGAGCCATTTCTTGAGGCATCACGCTTCTCCTTAAGTGAAAGGATTAGTGGAATTTTCTGGCGAGAATAGTATAATAGAGATAATGAAAAGTCAAGAGCTTGCAAAATTGCGGTTGCCGGATACTCCGGGCGTATATATCTTCCGTGGGAAGGCGAAAAAACCGCTCTATATCGGGAAAGCGACGTCGCTCAAAAGCCGTGTTCGAAGCTACTTTGATCGTGATATTGCAAAAACCCGTGGGCCGCACATCAAACGTATGACCGAGGACGCACAGACGGTAGATTTCATGAAAACAGATTCGGTTCTCGAGGCGCTTATCCTTGAGGCGCGACTTATCAAAAAGCATCAGCCGTACTACAACACAAAGGAAAAGGATGACAAAAGCTTCAATTATGTGGTTATTACAAAAGAAGATTTTCCACGGGTACTTCTGATGCGCGGTAAAAATTTACTGGACCCGCGGTATAAACCCGGTTATGAAATACAATATTTTTTTGGGCCATTTCCCCAAGGGACGATTTTAAAAGACGCGCTAAAGATCATACGCAAGATCTTTCCGTTTCGCGATACATGCCTGCCTGCTATCACCAGCAGGGCGAAGCGTGGCGCGTCAAAAGTGATAAAACCATGTTTCAATCGTCAGATCGGCCTGTGTCCGGGCGTTTGTACCGGTGAAATATCAAAGCGCGAATACGCGAGAACGATCCGTAATCTCCGTCTTTTTTTTCAAGGTGAAAAAAAGACACTCCTTACCAAGCTTCAGCATGATATGAGCGTGGCGGCAAAAGGGCAACGTTTTGAGCAAGCCGGAGAGATCAAAAAGACTATTTTTTCTCTCAAACATATTCACGACATCGCCCTGGTGAAAAATAGTGAAATAAGCCCTGACCAATACAATTTTCGTATCGAAGCATATGACGTCGCACATCTTTCCGGAAAGAATATGGTCGGAGTGATGTGCGTTGTGGAAGATGGGACGGCACAGAAAAGTGAGTATCGAAAATTTAAGATCCGTTCATTTGAGGGGGCGAACGATACACGCGCGCTTACCGAGATACTTGAACGACGCCTTGCGCACATCGAATGGCCACTACCGCGACTGGTCGTCGTTGATGGGGGAGTAGCACAAAAAAATGCCGCCTTGCGAGTCTTCTCCGCGGCCGGAGTGCGGATCCCTGTTGTTGGTGTTGTGAAGAATAAGCGTCACCAGCCTGAGCGCCTGATCGGCAACCGTATGATCCGTTCAACACATGAGAGCGCCATTATACTTGCTAACGCCGAGGCGCACCGGTTCGCGATCAACTATCATCGCAATCTGCGTGATACAATAAAAGCTCCTCATAACAAAGCGTCAAAATATTAAGCTATTTAGAAAATCTAAATGAATGATAATGATCGAAATTTAGATTTGATCTAAATCTGAACGTGGTAATTGGGGTATAATAGAGACTATTATGAAACAAAATTCATTATTAGCATCGCTCATGAGTTAGCTCTAGAGTTAACTCATGAGCCGGATAATAAGAGAAAAATATGGCAAGAAGAAAATTAGATGAACGTAATATAAGAAAACTGAGCAAAGTAGGGCGAGGAAGAACAATGTCTGTCACTTTGCCGATCGAGCTCGTGCGTGAACTCAAGTGGAGAGAAAAGCAAAAGGTGGTGGTAACAAAGAAAGGAAGCAAGTTAATCATTGAAGATTGGAAGCCATAGCGGCCGGAGGAGTGCGGACGGTTAGTCGGTCTTTGTCTCAAAGTAGGTTTGAGCAATCGCTATCATTTAGATCAAATCTAAATGATAGCGATTGAAATTTAGATTTGATCTAAATCTGAGTGAGCCATATAGGCGGAGGTATAAATAAAACGGTCTTCTGCCCGAAAGGAGAAGACCGTTAGTCACATCAGTTATAGTATGCAATGATCCTCGTTGGCATAGGATCGTCCATATTCGATTCGCATACCCGACAGAATGGGTGAGCAAACTGCATTGTGGTTATATCCGAAGATCCGACAAACCTCACGGTAACGATCCGGAAATCGATCATCACCAGTGTTTTTTACACACAACAACCCTATCGTAGTTGATAGCATGGTATTCCAACCAGGTCACATCCTCTGATAACACCGGATAGTCAACAGGCATTGCGACACCTCCTTTGGTTAGAAAACACCTACGATTCTTACTCTAGAATCACTATATGAACAAGCAACGCCATTGTCAAGAGAAGCTGGCAATGTATACACACCCATGACGAACTCTGCACCGTCACACGGGGAGTTTCTACTATGGGCAACGAAGGGTTTACGAGAAGAGGTTTTCCACTACAGCTTTGACATCGGCGCCATCCGCGTTACCGCCGAATTCTTTCATGACCGCCCCGATCAAAATCCCCATTTTTGATCGATCATTGATCCCGAGCTCGCTCTTTTTACGTTCCGCCACCGGTTTGATCTCGTCTTTACGTGCCATTTTTGGCGCGTATTCTTCAAGGTACACCAATTCAGCTTTTTCATTTGCCACCAGATCATCTCTCCCGCCGGCCTGAAATTGCGCGATCGAATCTTTGTGTTGCTTTACGAGATGCTTTACCACGGTTGTTGCGTCTTTATCGTCCAAGATCTCGCTCGGCGGACGCTTCTGCGCGACGAGCTCGTTGGTGAATGCCGATAAAATACTGCGCAACACCTCGAGTTTGACCGTTTCTTTCGCCAGCATTGCTTTTTTCACTTCTTCTTTTACCGTTTCGTGGATCGTACTCATAATGAAGTTTGTAATTAGCCAATAATCTATAATCTTCTGATTATACAACAATTCTACTCATGCGCCATTGTCGTAACTCTCCGCGCCTGTGTATGATATACTATAATAATCATGAAATCCGTTTTTCTTACGAACGCTCGCGAGCAAAAAAAGACCATCGAAATGCTGATGGCAGAGAGTCGAGCTGATACTGATTTCTACATGTTCCTCGCCGGATCAAGTATGGTGGCCACTCTTGGTCTTGTGCTCAACAATCCGGTGGTCATCATTGGAGGAATGCTTGTTGCTCCGCTTTTGTTCCCGATCCTTTCGTTAGGTATGGGGGTTGTAACATCAAGTAGTGAAGCGATCGCCCGTGCAGTAAAAATTATCGGCAAATCCGTATCGGTAGTTTTGGTAGTCTCCTTTCTTATCGCGTTTCTTTTTGGTAACGACAAGTTGATATCTTCCACAGTGATCACCTCCAGCACGGCAAATCTTGAGTATTTCTTTGTCGCGTTTATTTCCGGAATTGTCGGAGCTTTTGCGTGGGTCAAACAAGATACCAATACCTTGCCGGGTGTCGCTGTATCCGTTTCTCTCCTTCCGCCACTTTCGGCACTTGCCATCGGTATTTCGATCATGAATAAAAGCATTATTTCAGGAGCAATGACATTGTTCATTATCAACTTGATCGGTATTACGCTCGCAAGCATCGGAATATTTTCACTCTTTGGATTTTCTCAGATGCAGAAAGAGCAAAAGAAGATGGTTAAAAAAGAAGAAAAAGAGCTCAATAATCACTAAAAAATTGCACGGGGTTACTTATTATGTCACAGTATTACAACCCAAAAAGAACACGCTATCTTTATGATCCGGCGAGCACCGCGCCGTTCAAACTCAGTCGCTCCAAGATCGATCTTTTTTTGCAATGCCCACGTTGCTTTTATCTCGATCGTCGTCTTGGGGTCGGGCGTCCACCGGGATATCCTTTCTCACTGAACTCGGCAGTCGACAAACTCCTCAAGAAAGAGTTTGACCTGTATCGTGCCAAGCAAATACCGCATCCACTTATAGAGCATTACGGCGTTTCTGCACGGCCGTTCGCGCACAAAGATCTCAACAAATGGCGCGAAAACTTCGTCGGCGTCCAATACCATCACCAGCCGACCAATTTTATCATTACCGGAGCGGTTGATGACGTGTGGATCAATAAAGATGATGAATTGATCGTGGTTGACTACAAAGCAACCAGTAAAGACGGAGAAGTGAACCTCGATGCCGAGTGGCAGATCGGGTACAAACGTCAGATGGAAGTGTACCAGTGGTTGTTACGTAAAAACGGACATACGGTATCGAATACCGGGTATTTTGTGTATTGCAATGGCGACACGGATAAGAAAGCATTCGATGCAAAACTTGAATTTGATATAAAATTGATTCCCTATACAGGCGATGACGGATGGTTAGAGGGAACAATCACCAGTGCGCATACCTGCCTCGGACTAGCAGAACCTCCCAAAGCAGATCCTGACTGTGATTATTG
>Ga0114931_10004317_pt1 | contig 17751 bp, 15 predicted proteins | sample 2SBtaG_FD_89579 | JGI IMG/M metagenome (GOLD analysis project Ga0114931, IMG submission 89579) | Deep subsurface microbial communities from Kolumbo volcano to uncover new lineages of life (NeLLi) - 2SBTROV14_V59a metaG | ecosystem: Environmental > Aquatic > Marine > Volcanic | place: Kolumbo...
CCGCGACGAGTTTGGCGCTGCCGGGTTTCAGCTTGAGGGCCGGGACGCCGATGGCGGGTTGTTCGTCATTCTGATGAACAAGAGTGGCAGCGAAAAACGCGGCCTGTCCATCGTTTATTCTGCGCGCGGCGGTCGCTCATTACGGCGCGTGGTGGACCAAATTATTGAATCGTTTCGTCCCTTCCCAACTGGCGGCGTAACACCGCCAGACGCACAACCCGCAGCACCGCTCGTATCTGCGAATACGAAGCTGGATCTGGCTGCACTCAATGGCACATTATGGCGGCACAACGGCTCCATAATGCGGATGACCACGTCGCCAAGATCAAACGACAGCGGTAGCATTGTCATTACCTATAGGCGTGTCCGACCTGGCCTCAGACGAACTATTCGCAATGGTGCGCGCCTGATCGTGGCTCGGGATTCCAGCACTGGTACAATTCAGTCCATTTCTGGCACAGCCAGGATCTTCAAGCGCGGCTGCCGGCCAGCTGCTTATAGGGTCAATGGCAGCTTCACGGGGCCAAACAAACGAAAATTGATTTTAAAGGGTGCAAGCCCCAGATGGCGCGGCTGCCGCATCAAAGGCTACTCTCGCAACAGCTCCAACGCCCGGCTGGTGTTTACAAGGATGATTCCCGTGGGGGAGGCACGGGTTGCGGGAGGATCGAATCCGATGGGTCGATCGACGTCACGGGGCGCCCGCAATAATCTTGTCTCGACCGTGCGACAACGACGGAGATTCACAAAACCATTTGGCACGAAAGCGAGGAGACTTTTCGCGGAAGCCAGACAAATCCTCGCTGCAGTATCAAGGGAACCCAAAACAGCATACCGGCGTTGGGCCGCGTTTGCACTAGCGGCTCGCAAGCTCAGATTGGCAGTGGGTCGTCGGCGTACAACATCATCGCTTAAGGCCCTTTTTAAGAAGTTCCCTACTTCGCCGCTTCACTCAGAACTTTGGGGCATCATCCCAATGGGTATTATTGCGAGCCTGAAAGACAACAATTACTACACAGGTTATATCTACGGCGAAAAAACTAAATACCCCGGCATCCGGCAGGAGATGATCGACTTCCTTAAGAACCACCCCAACGACAACTTCGCCTTCGCCGCTTACTACGGGACCGGTGCATTCGAAAAAGCGATCGTCAAGAACTCAATGTGTATTTCCCTTGGAATGCTCCATTATGCCGCCGCTCATAAGGAACTGTCAGTTCTGTTGGAGCGCGTTATTCCACAACTCGACGAACCCAAGGTCGTGGCGAGCAGAATGAGAAAACGGAGCCACGCTTGCACTACGCGGAAGGCTTCGGGTGATTGCTATTTCTTCCAGAAATTCACTGTGCATGGAGCCTATGCGGACGACAGGCTCAATGCGTTTCTTCGCCGCGCAGACGCTTCTGATCCTACAAAAGTTCTCAATGCCCTGCAGGCCAATGAAACGGATCTGCGTAAGATACTTTATCATCTCGATCGGGCAACCATGACCGGTCGCCTACCACACAAGGACGATGCGCATTACTATCAAGCGGTTATTTATGAGCATCTTGGTCAGCGTGACAAGGCGATTGCACAGCTAGACGCCGCGATGTCTATCCGCAATAAATATGGTGATCTTGACGATTATGGATACGCAGCGCGGTCGCTGATCATCCGCATCTTACTCAAAACGCCTGAGAAAGAACGAATTGCGATTGTTAAGAACTACAAGGCCTTTTCCCGAGAGCCGGCCCTCTGGTATGTGATCGCGCGCGATGCCTACAGGCGTCACGATTATTCAACGACCATAAAGATCGCAACTCTTGGGCTCAAGCGCCTTGGTGTTCCAGCTTGGCGATTGCCGGTATCGACTCAGTCTAAACGGATTGAAAACGAAATCAAGCGGGCTCTTGGCAAAGAGTCTAACTACTACGTAGATGTAAATCTTTCAGAACTTGTCTATCTCCTGAATGCCGCGCGAGAGATGGATCGGTTTACAAAAGCAATCTCGGACCAAAGCTCGTCCGTCAGCATTAATCCCAAGAGGATTAGGTCGCTGATCCTGAAATACTCTTTGCTGTCAACGTCCAAGAAAGAGCGCAAAGCACTTTACGCCGGCACCCTCAAGCAACATCGCGATTTGAGGCAGGCGATTCATTTGGCTGAATTGGTGCTCAGAAGGGCCCCAGCGTCGGACACTTCAGAATTTAAGGCGCTTCGAGAATGGCTACTCTATCGGCGTGTTCGCATGCTCGTTCACTTTAAACCAAAGAGAGTCCAGGCAGCCGTAGCCGCTCTAGAGAGTGCATTTCCCCGTTCGGCACTTATCGACGACGCCTATGCCGAACTTCTCTTTACGCAGGCATTCAAGTTGAAAGCGCCCGCAGCAACGGCCAATACTTTTCAACTGATCAATAAGCGTTTTCCTAGCGGCAATGCCCTAGACAATGCCTATAGTTGGTATGCGATTTTTCTCAGATGCAAAAAGGACTACCAGAATGCCAGACGTATAAATATGGAGATTATTCGCAGGTTTCCGCTTACACGTCACGCGGTCTACGCTGCGAAACGCCTCTCCCAGCCTGACGGTTGCGGTTATTACTGATGAAGTCGCTCCGATCAGTTGAAATCGCGTACGACGCGAAATCCGATGTAGTCCTTGCGATCATCGCCGACGAGCCAGTCTCGATTCGCTGAGCGCGCCATTCGGGCGCCATATAACCAGGACCCGCCGCGAAACACTCGACTAAGGCAGTTTCCCTGTAGCCAAGCCGAGCCGTCTTTCGGTGCGCCTGCATAGGTGTCATTTGCGCAGTCCTCAGTCCACTCTGAAACGTTACCGTGGACGTCCTTAAGGCCGAATTTATTTGCAGGCTTCTGTCCGACTGGGTGTGTTCGATTGTCGGCGTTGTCAGCAAACCAGCCGTAAGTATTGAGATCATCAGCGACTTTTCCAAACGAAAAATATTCTTGACTGCCGGCACGGGCAACGTATTCCCACTCAGCTTCACTCGGCAGACGATAGCGTCGTTTTGTAACCTTGGATAACCATTTGACGTATTGTTTTGCGTCCTCCCAGGTGACATTAATCACCGGCTGCTTGCCGCGGCCCCAGCCGCTCGACGTGACGCCGGATCTGCAATGGCCTGAAGCGACGCAGTGATCCCATTCCTCGAACGTTGTCTCGTGCAGGGCAACGGCGAAGGCGCGGCGGATCGTCACCGAATGTTGAGGGCGCTCACGCGGGAATCTTGTTTCGCTCGAGCCCATTAAAAAGGTTCCCGGCCCCATCACTATCATTGTGGGGCAGCCGTTTCTGCAATCGGCGAATTGCGAGCCGGGCGACAGCGCAAGTTCCCTCTCGCGCTGTTCTGACAATATAGATGGTTTCATGACAACGTACCAATGAACAATCTCTCTCAGAAATTTCTGTTGCCACCAGCCAAGAGCGACAAGCGCGGTCAGAAGCGTCAATGTACCGAGAGCAATGATCGTGCGTCTGCGCAGTTTTCCAAGCCGAAACTGCTCCTTTTCGCTCTCAGAAATATATAGCACCATCTCATCTGTCAGCGGCGGTTTGCTTTCCGATGCTTGTTGTGACCAGGCTTGCATCGCGATGAGCGCTGACCCCCGTGTAAGCAGATCTCGCGATCGGCCCTGCTCATTCCAAAGATGGGCCAGTTCGCCCCAACGCGTGTGCTCGCGGACCCATTCGATATCAGTCTTGAGGGCGATAACAAACTTGTCCAGCCCTGCGTCACGTTCTTTGCTATTGCGCATGAAAATATAATTCAGTCGTCGCAGCCTCAGCGGTACGCTTGCGTCAGATGTATCTGCGGCGACGATGGGCAACAGTCGCTTTCCCAGGCGCTCGGCTTCGGTTATCTCCCAATCGCAAATTTCCGAATCTACGAAATGCGAACTCAGGCAAAATGCCACGGAATCTGCGGTCTGAATAAGCCCTGACAAACGTTTTTTCCAAGGCTCACCCGGATGAATGTCATGTTGATCCAGATAGGCCGCGAAGCCCAGAGCTATCAGGTCATCACGTAGTCTTTCTGCAAAGGTGCTGTCTTTCCGCGAATATGAAATAAAGACGCGCGTCGGTCTGTTTTCGTTATTGATCTTATGCTGTGACATAGGCGCCGCCCCCCAGCGGTTATCAAAAAAATAATATCGCGGCTAATTACAGGCTCTGTCAAGGCTCTTGGCACAGACTCACAGAGCCGCGTGGCAGGTTCACTTCCATGACCATTTCTGGTTCGACAAAGAAATATATTTGGCAGAGTCTGGTTCGGCAGCGCCCTTCCCTTGCGGATTATAGAATGTAACATCCCCGTCAATGATCAGATGCTTTGTGCCGATTTTGCAATCGAATATGGGTATCCGCAATTCTCCAAGGTGGGTCCAATAGCGTCCGAGACGCCTGCTGCCGCATTGAACGTCGGCAACCGGCTTTCCATTATCTGTCAACTCTAAATGAAGTTCTTGCATAAGCTGTTTTGACTGACCAGTGAGACGCGTCACGACTTCTTCAAGAGAAATGCTGCCGCCTGTATTTGCGGCAGTTGGCATGAGCAGCAAAGCGCTCGCTAAGCTTACCCGAACAACTGATTTTACTAATGTCATTCTATTACCCCGGTTTTTTAAGATAACTCTCGACTTTGCCGTGATGATGTCAATGGCAGGTGGCGCAGTGCCTTGCATTTCAGTCTCCTTCGATAGGGAAATCGGGGTCGTCGGCGCGCAGCCAGTCGGTCAGGCTTCTGGCGCTCGTGTCGATGGGGCGCGGGGTGTATTTTGTCGTGGCTGGTCCTTTGTGTTGCGGTCCAGCAGGCGGGTGAGCCAGCTATTGGCTGGGGGCTTTTGGCGGGCGGCCGATGGCTCTGGGTCCAGGGCTTGCTGTTTGTTGGCGGAGTTGGGCGCCTCGGGCGTGGCGACAGGGGGCTGCCCCGCGGCGATCCGCGTCAACCAGCGGGCCTTGTCGTCTTGGTCAAGGATGAGGTCGAGGATGTGGACGGTTCCCTGGCTATGTCCAGCGGCGAGGGTGCGGCCATCGGGGGCGATGGCAACGCCGTTGATGGCGCTGTCGGCCTCGAAGCGGGCAATTTCCGCTCCGCTGCTGGCGTCCCACAGCCGCAGCGTCTTGTCACGAGAGCCGGAGATAATTTGGCGCCCGTTGGGCGAGAAGGCCGCCGAAAGGACTTCGCCGTCATGGCCGTCGATGGTACGGATCAGCGGTCTGTCGGTGGGGATCAGGCGGTGAAATCGCGGCAGGATCGCTGGCGGTTCAGCGAGAGCGCAACCCTTTTTGCGCAGCTGTGCAATTTTCTCTCCCATGTCATCCCACAACCGTCCGAGCAGATGTGGGATCAACTGTCATTCGTCCCGAGCCAACACCTCAGCCGATTGGCTCAGCGCCCGGCCGACGAGCGCCTGCGGGCTCTTGCCACCATCCGCTGCCGCTTTTCGCGCAAAGCTTTCATAATCGGCAATCAGTGACTGCGGATCGGCAAGCGCGCGGAGCTTGGCCTGCATCCATTTGACATCGAGCAAGAGCGCATCGAGCGTTTCGCGCTCGCCAGCGTTATTGAGATGCAGCGGGCGGCGGTGATAATAATAGAGCTGCTCGGCGCCACCCAAAACCTTTCCCCCTATCCCCTCATAAGCCGTAAGCCACGCCCGGTTCATCGCCACAAGCCCTTCTTCCCCGACCTTGTCACGCAAAACTTGCGCATGACGTCATGCAGGCGGATGGTGCCGCTGTTCAGATCAAGGCTCATCAGCAGGGCGAATTTCTTCAGCTTGCGCAACAGCCGCTCGGATTTCAGCACGCTCAGGCCCCCGGTCTGGCCCCACAGGCGGGCAATGGTTTTGATCGGCACGTTTTCGTCTTCGAGGATGATGGCCAGCTCATGGAAGCGAGCCTGTTCGTCCTCATCGAAATGGCGCAGTCTGACGCCGATGGACAGGCTGGCAGGCGGCTGCGGTCGTCCTCGTTTTCCGGGTCAAAGGCGGTGAGGCCCTCTTCGTCATAAAGGCGGTTGACAAAGCCGATGGCGTTGGCCTGCCTGTCGCCCGCCTCCTGCTCATTGCGCAACTGCCCCGCAACCAGCGCCAGCAGCAGCGCCCATTCCCCCAGCCTTGCGGCCAGCGATTTCAGTTGCGGCTCATGGGCCTTGATGTCTTCTTTACTGACGCCCAGGGCGCCCATGCCGACGCTGAGCAGCTCCACCGCCTCGGCCGGTTTCATGGCGTCCACCGGGATCTTGTCGGCGTGCAGCGGCACGGTGTCGTCGAGCCGGGTGGTGATCAGGCGCACGCTGTGCGGCGCGCCCTTGGTGAACAGATCCACATCACTTTTGCGCCAGGCCTCGTCAATGACCAGCAGATAGCGCCCGGCTTTGTCCTGGCGGCGGCTGGTTCCGCGCTCCAGCAGGGCCATGAGGCGTTCGGCAGCCTCGCGCGGGCTGTTGAAGATGCGGTCTTCGTCGGTCAGTTTCTTGCCGCGCAGATCGCGGATCAGTTTGGCGATCTTGCCCTGCAATTCGCCGTCAGTGGGTTTTGCGCCCAGTTCCAGCCACAGGACGCCGTCGCAGAAATGGTTGATGATCTCGTCCTGCTGAACGAGCCAGCGGGCCAGCTGCGTCTTGCCATAGCCACCGGCGCCGCGCAAAGCCGCCGTGATGCCGACCGTACGGGTTTGATCGGGCTGCTCGGCGGACTGGGGAGCGGGCGGGGTGGTGAGCGCCGTGAGCAGCTTTTGCGATTCTTCGCGGCGGATGACGAAATGCTCATCCGGGCCGCCCGGCGCGGGCGGCTGGGCGAGCTGGCGGCTCGGGCCCTTGAGGAGTTCCACAAGGCGGTTGAACTGGTCGGGCTGTTCAAGGTCGATGAAATGCTCATCGCGCACGCAGGGCGCCAGCCCGCCCGGGACTTTGATCAGATGCGCCATGACGCCCTTGCGCCGGGCGTAGCGCCATTCGTCAAACACCACGTCGGAGCCGAGCGAATGGCGCGAGACGAACAGCAGCATGTGCTCGGTGGCGGGCGCTTCCAGCGCGTCGCAGATCTGCTCCCACCATTTGCCGCTTTCCATGTGGGAAATATCTTGCCACAGGGCGAGGCCCTGCGCTTCGAAGCGGGCGCGCTCTTTGGCGGCATAAGCGGCGTCGGCGCGCGAATAGGAGAGGAAGATGCGCGGTGTTGTGGCTGCGGCGGGCGGCGTAGCGGATGATGGGGGAAGAGGTGCTGGTGGCATAGACGCGCCTTTACGGGTTATGCGATCGTTTTGGTGGCTGCGCCGGGTTAATTATGCCCGCCGCTGAATGAATAGGTTAAGGTCAGCACTATCTGTGTTCAACTGATATTTATGGGAGTGCAAGGATTTATGAGCGCTGCAGGACCTGACCGGCATTGCGTAATCCGGCCTTGGCGGCAACAAAGATTTGCGCCAACGCGACAGTGATCGGTTTCAGTTTTCGATCCTGTGGGCGCGTATCGCCAGATATGGATCCTGCCGATGACATACGCTTAGAAGGCACCTGGAAGGACCGGCTGCATACACGTGATTTGGCATGAATTGCAATTGATCTTGCTGGGCGCGGCCACAGTGTCTACGCGACCGCGCTTTGGAGCGGCAATCAAAATTCCTCAATTATCTCCATACTCGTCGATATCGGGTGGGTCATCCTTTGGCGAATATTTGGCTTCCCACTCTTCGTCAGGCAGTTTCTGCGGCACGACGAGAAACCCGTGACCTGAATGCTGGCTGTCCTGTGGGCCGAACCTGGCGGAAATATCATCAAGCAGCTTGGTGGCCTGAAGGTGGCCAGAGACAGCCAACTGCTTCACGGTCATGACCAGCAATTCAAGATGCGTATACCAGACACGCGCGCCACGCGCCCGATCGTGCGAGCCCCTTCCGGCGAGCGCGTGAATCGGCCGCGCCAAAAAACAGGGCTGATTGTCGAGCCGTTGCTTTTTACCCAGCTGGCGCTCAAGGCTAGCTCGCCTGCTGGTCGATAATTTCGGCCGCCCTCGCGGATTGCCGGACTGGCCCTTTTTGAACTGCCCATCAACAGGCGGTTTTCCGTAACCGACCTCATAGCCGCTCTTTGGCGTTTTGTCTTTCGGATTGTTATTTTTGTTTGTCATCACGGTGCCTCGCTAGTTTTTTCATCGCACGCTGCCACCAGAAGCGATCATTTTCATCAGGATTGTATTCGAATATCTCCTTTTTCACGTCTTCAGGAAACCACTCTGGAATGATCAAGACACCGCTTGTGCGGCTGGCTTCCGGTCGCTTGATGACTGAGGTGGTCCGCATTGAAGTCAGACCGTGATTTGGCAATTGTCGTCTGAATCGCGGAGTCTTTGCTTGGTTTCGGATTTACTGTGTTGTCATCCATGGACTTGCCTCATCGCCGTTCGAAAATCTTGCGTATTAACAGCATTCATTAAGCATATTTCGTGCCAGGACCTGGGAGATCGCTCAAATACTTCAATCCACGCCTCTGTGTGAGGGGTGACGCATTCATCGCTCCAGTGCAGACCAATCAATACGCGGCGCTCCGACATTCTTGCAATCACTCCACAAGCGCTTGAGTCTGTTCTAGACTGCCCTCCAGTTATTCTATTCCTACAGTAAGGATTTTGCCCAGTGACTGGGGAGATAAAACGCGATGCACGGATCGAGCTGCTTCGCCGCCGCCTCGCCGAAATGGATGAGGAGCGCGCAGCGGTTCAGGTCGAACTGGATCAATTGGAGCAGGTGCCGGCATCTCCGGCGTCGGTCCCGGTGAAAGAGCCACGCTCCAACCAGGCAGTGCCGCCCACTGTTACGAACGCATCACCGGCGTCCTCCAAGATCACGCTCTTCCGCGACCTCTTCGCCGGCCGCACCGATGTGTTTCCAGTTCGCTGGGAGAATCTCAGGAGTGGCAAGTCCGGCTATGCGCCCGCCTGCGCGAATGAATGGGTGCGGCATGTTTGTGGCAAGCCGAAGGTCAGGTGCGGCGATTGTCAGAACCAGTCATTCATCCTTGTCAGCGATACAGTGATTGAATGCCACCTGCGTGGTGAGGACCGCATTCGCCAGAATGGGCGTGGCAGAGATTTCGTTGCTGGCGTTTATCCGCTGCTGTTCGACGATACGTGCCATTTCCTCAGCATCGACTTTGACGATAAGGACTGGTCGCATGATGCTCTGGCATTCCTTGAGACTGCGCGATCACTGAGTATTCCGGCGGCCCTTGAGCGGTCGCGCTCCGGAATCGGCGGCCATGTGTGGATCTTTTTTGCCGAGGCCGTTTTAGCTGCGGATGCACGCCGGCTCGGAACATATCTGATCACCAGAACGATGGAGCGGCGTCCGAAAATCGGCTTCGAATCATATGATCGATTCTTTCCTAGCCAAGATTCGAGGCCGCGCGGCGGCTTTGGCAATTTGATCGCCCTGCCGATGCAACGGTGCGCTCGCGAAAAGGGTAACAGCGTTTTCATTGACGACGATCTGCGTCCCTTCGAGGATCAATGGGCGTTCATGTCGTCAATCGAACGGTTGACACCGCAAGAGCTAGACGCTCTGCTCAAAAAGGCCGAACACGAAAATCCTGACGGTCTTACGGGGGTCCGCCTGCCGATTGATGACGATAACACCGACGAGCCATGGAAGATGACGCCGTCTCGGCGGCACACGAAGAAGCGGATTACCGAACCGCTGCCGCCGGCGGTCGACGTCATAATTGCTGACCAGATTTATATCGACCGATCCGACCTGCCCTCGGCAATGGTGGCGCAGCTCGTGCGCATCGCCGCCTTCCAGAACCCAGAATTCCATAAAGCGCAGGCGATGCGGCTGCCAACCTATGGCAAACCGCGGATAATCTCCTGCGCTGAACTTCATAAGCAGCATGTCGCTCTTCCCAGGGGATGCCTGGATGAGGCCCGTGAGTTATTGAAGTCGTACGGAATTGAGGCGCGCCTTGCGGACGAGCGTGTTTCCGGCACTCCGCTGGATGCCCGATTTCTTGGGACACTATACGAGGGGCAGGAGGCTGCCGTGGCTGCTTTGGAACTACATGACTTTGGCGTGCTGGCGGCCACCACGGCGTTCGGAAAGACGGTTGTTGCTGCAAAAATGATAGCGTTGCGCGGTTGCAACACGCTGGTCCTTGTTCATCGCCGTCAGCTTGCGACCCAGTGGCGCGAGCGCCTAAATACGTTCCTGTCTGTTGATGACAACGACATCGGCTTGATTGGAGGCGGGCGCCGTAAACCGACGGGGAAGATTGACGTCGCGTTGATCCAGAGCCTCGTGCGTAAGGGCGAGGTCAGCGATCTTGTTGCCGACTACGGGCATCTTGTCGTTGACGAATGCCACCATCTGTCAGCCGTCAGTTTCGAATTGGTCGCGCGCCGTGCAAAGGCCCGTTATGTGCTCGGCCTATCTGCCACGGTTACTCGCAAGGATGGTCACCATCCCATCATTTTCATGCAGTGCGGTCCTGTCCGTTACAAGGTCAACGCTAAGGCGCAGGCTGCAACCCGTACATTCAGCCACAAGGTCCGTCTGCGAGAGACAGGGTTTCAGCCGCCGATGGTGCTTGACATGGCGCAACCGATGCAGATTTCCACGCTTTATGCAGCGCTGGCTGAAGACGAGAAACGCAATGCACTCATCTTCGACGATGTCATGAAATGCCTGGCTGTCGGCCGCCGTCCCGTGGTATTGACCGAACGCCGTGACCATCTTGAATTTTTGCGCGACCGATTCCAGAAGTTCACCAAGACGTTGGTCGTCATGTATGGCGGCATGAGTGCAGCAGAGCGCCTGGCCGCCGAAAAAGGCCTACATGTTGCTGATGGCGAGGAGAGACTGGTTCTGGCAACAGGCCGTTATCTCGGCGAAGGCTTCGACGACGCCAGCCTCGACACTCTTTTCTTGACGATGCCGATCTCCTGGCGCGGCACGCTTGCGCAATATGTCGGCCGCCTGCATCGCGAGCATCACGCCAAGCGCGAGGTTATTGTTTACGACTATGTCGATAGCGCCGTGCCAATGCTGGCACGAATGGCACTTAAACGGCAGTCGGGATACCGAGGACTCGGGTACGTGATTGACACTGAGGTTCTGGAGCATGATTGAACGAGATGATGACGAGACCTGACTGACCAAACAAGAGCGCAAGTCGTGTTAACGCGCCAAGACTACATTGTTGGAAACGCAGCCATCGGCAAGATCAGCCGTTTGAACGCCACAACAAACAGAGGGGCCTCTTCAAGCGGCTACTCAGGCCGGCAAAGCTGGGGATTGCAGGCGCTATGGCGTTCTCCTGCCATGGCGAATCACGCATGATCTTCACGTGTCTTTCGATCAGGCTGTGCCCGCCAGTTTGCATGCGGGCTTGGCTAAGACGCGGCTGGACAAGAACAACAATGAGGTCCCCATGAGCAATCGTAGCCCCCTGACACATTTAGCCCGGACTGTGGCCTCAGAGATGAGATCGGGCCGTTTGCACGACGATACGCAAGACGCGATGCGCGCGCTCGACGGGCAGCCGGTGCTTCTGTTCGACCTTGTTGCGCTGATGGAAAAGGAGACGCGCAAGAAGCGGCCCAACGACGGTTTGATATCGGCCTATGCCTATCTACTGGCACATGGCCTGGAGCAGTTGCGCTTTGGCGTTGAGAGCGAGATCCCGTCAAGTCTTACCTGGGCGGCACGGTTGCGTGCAGCGCTATTGGATGATGCGGCCAGCGGCGACATCAGCGCCCCAATTCTGCTGCTCGTGCTCAATCAATTCGCCGGTGCCAAGCTTGAGATCGGTGCCGCGTTGCGCGAGATGATGCAGGAGTTGGCACTGAAGGAAATTGAAAACCAGGACGAATCTAAACAGGACTCTCCTGAAAGTGGGCAAGAAGATAACCCTTTGATCGCCATGGCCAGGGACCTCGATGGCGATGTTTTTGCCATCCATGCCATGCTGAACGAAAGCGCTGAAACACTGCCCGTTGACATGCGCGCCGGGATCGCAATGGCGACGCTCGGTGAGAAGGAACCGACCTTGCGCGAGGCGGCACTTGGCTTTTTGCTCAATGGGTCGCAATTGGCGCGCTCGAAACTTATCGAAATGATCGAACTGGCCGCGCCACACGGTCTCATCAGCCCGGTGATGCTGAGACGCATGATTACCATGCGCAATCTGTTGCCGGCGGATGACCGAAAGAATTTGAACAAGGCAATCAAGGCCTGCCGCAAAGCGAAAATAACCTGCGCGCCCTGGCCGCGCACCACTGTACGACAAATTTTGGCGTCTGCCATTGACGGCGCCGGCGCGCTGACCATCCTGGCAATCGTCGAGGACGACAAAGGCAAACCGGCATTTGCCGGAGTCTTGATGAAACAGGGCGTCGGCATACGCGATTCCTGGGTACGACGCGATGTTACCGAGGCCGAGCTCAAGGAACTTATCAATCATATAGCCGGTACGATTGAGATCGCACCATCCACGCTTGACTATGCCGAGATCATGCTGCGTCATTTCCTCAGCGTTAATGCCGAGACAGGCGTTATGCCGCCATTTGCCCTGCTTGAGTTTGCTGAAGCTATCGGATTGAAAGAACTGAAACCCGTGGCGCAATCGGTCGAGGAACTGATCCCTGCTCTATGCAAAAACATCGAACCCAAGAGGCTGACCAAGGCCGCCATTACCAGGACATTGCGCAACAGTGCCGACTGGCCGGATGATTATCCAACGCTTGAAACCTGGTTCGAAGACAACGTGACAAAGGTCGTCGGCACAAAACGGGGACAACGAAAAAAACAGATCGACGTATTGCTGGCAGGGCCACTGCGCTCACGCCAACACCGCTGGGCCGAACTCATTGCCTGGACAGCATTGGGACTGAAACATCAACCGGGAACCCCCGACTGGCAGAGTTTTGCAATCGTGGCCAGGGAACTGCTTGGGGAACGGCCGCTGGAAGAATTCGGCATCATGAAGGTCATTGCCGACATCTCGCTCACCGTTTCTGATCTGGACGGGCTCTCCGGCTTTAGCGATGCTGCATGAGGCCAGACCAATGCCGCCCAGGTTCACCAGAATTTGCGGGGAACAGCCTGAAGTTCATCCCTATTATGGGCGGCGAGGGTCCCTGCTAACCAGTAACAGTACCCTGTGTACGCGCGCAAAATTCCCTGTTAATTCCGCGACAAAATAACACTTAATCCACTGTAATTACGCATAGAATAGGCATTATGGGGTGAGATTCAAGCCCAAAAACTGCATTATTTCCCTGTTAGTCGCCATTTGCCACCAGAGACGGGTTCGCAGACGCCTGTTCCCTCCGCCAGCGCCCTGTTCCCACAAGAAATATTTAGACATCAATAACCATCATAAACTTCGGTAATTCAATCACTTACCATATAGGAAGGCTCACCATAGGACATCATTTGTTCTCATAGCACACCTTGAAACCGCGCTCCAAAAGGGGGACCAGAATGGGGACCAGGTATTCGGGAGGGGCTATGGCGGCGATCAATCGGCTTACGGCGGCGGCTGTGAAGGGCGCAAACGGACCAGCAGTCCTCAACGACGTTGGCGGGCTCCGCCTACGTGTGGCCGCCAGCGGTTCCAAGAAATGGGTCTTCCGTGCCGCCGTGAATGGGCGGACGCACGACATCGGCCTCGGTAGCGCTCGTGACGTCACTCTTGCAGAGGCAAGAAATCAAGGCGGCGGAACTGCGGAAAGTCGCTCAAGCGGGCAAGAATCCGCTCCTGGCGAAGCGTGCTGCAGTTTCCTCACTGCCGACATTTCGCGAAGCCGCTGGGATAGTTCATCGCCAACTGAGAGCAGGCTGGCAGAACGGCAAGCATACAGATCAATGGATCAATACACTTGAGGCCTACGCCTATCCGGTCATGGCGGAAAAGCCGGTCAATGAGGTCCGAACAGGGGATGTCTTGCAGGCGCTCGGCCCGATCTGGCTGGAAAAACCAGAAACGGCGCGCCGTGTTCTGCAGCGGATTGTTTCAGTGATCGAATGGGCGGTAGCGGCAAATCACAGAACCGATGTGCTGTCGGCTAACGTCATAAGGCGAGGGCTGCCGAAGCAGACAGGTCGCGTTCAGCATCATTCAGCAGTCGCATATGCTGACTTGATCGTTGCCCGTTTTGGTGGCCGGCCGCGGCCGCGTTTTCACTCGAGGGCTTCGTTGTGACGATAGCTCTTGACGTTCATCTCGAAGATGGTGGCGTGATGCACGAGGCGGTCGTCGTGTTGAAAACGCGCGGGGCACGATGGCCGCCAGCGTCATTGCCTGGTCAGGGAAGACATTTCCCCAATCGCCGAAGGACTGGTTGGCCGTGATAAGCATCGAGCGACGTTCATAGTGGGCGGCGATCAGTTCGAACAGCACGCTGGTTTCCGCATGGTCCTTGCTGACATAGGCAATGTCGTCGAGGATCAGCAGGTGGTACTTGTCGAGCTTTGCGATGGCACTTTCAAGCGCCAGGTCCCGCCGCGCGACTTGCAGCCGCTGTACCAGATCGGTCGTTCGCGTGAACAAGACCCGCCAGCCATTTTCAACGAGCGCCAGGCCGACGGCTACCGCCAGATGGCTTTTGCCGACGCCGGGCTGGCCGAACATCAGCAGATTGGCCCCGATGTTCAGCCAGCCGCCGCCGGCGTCCAGTGCCATCACCTGCGCCTTCGAGACCATGGGCACTTTGGGAAACTCGAAGCTGTCGATGGTCTTGCCGACCGGCAGCCGTGCTTCGTTCATATGGCGGGCGATCCGCCGCGTTGAACGTTCTGCAACCTCATGTTCGGCGAGCGTCGCCAGGAAGCGGGCGGCAGGCCAGCCCTCCTTGTCGGCTCGTGCCGCTAGTTCGGCCCACATCGTCTTGATGCCGGGCAAGCGTAGCTCGCTAAGCAGCAATTCGACACGGAGGGCGTCTGTTGCGTCGGTCTTCTTTTTCATGACGCGCCTCCCTGCTGTGCGGTTCCGGCACAGTCTGCCTGCGCATTTGCGACATGAGCTTGATCGACAGCGGCAAGTTCATCGTAGGTGCTCAGCGGCGCGAGTTCGACGTTGATCTCCGGGACGGCCTCCGCATCAGGCTTGAAGCGCTGCGCCAGGGCTTTGGCGTCGGGCAATCGACCGGCGTCCAGCTCACTCTCGATGACCTCGGCAAGTTCACCCTCGCAGGTTCGTTCATGGGCAATCGCCAAAAGTTCAACCATGACACGGCAGGCACGTTTGTCCCCTTCCTTGGTGAGCAGCGCGTCGAATGCGCGGGCATAGGCCTGGCGCGGAAAGATCTGATCCCGGTAGACCAGGTTCAAAAGCGCCATTGGTTTTTTGCGCAAGGCGTGGATGACGTGCCGGTAATCGACGACATGGCCGGTCTTGCCATTGTCCTTCGGCCGGCCGCGCCTTAGCTCAATCAGCTGCGACGAGCCCAGGAAGCATTCGAGTCGGTCATCGAAAAGATAGACGCGCAAACGATGGCCGATGAGACGCGAAGGCACGGTGTAGAAGACCTTGCGCAAAGTGAAGCCCCCGCTGGAGGTCACCGTAACATGGGCCTCTTCATAATCGGTCGTACGCCGTTTCGGGAGCTGCCCCAGCTTCGTCCGTTCGAGATCGATCTGTTTGCGATGGCGCGCATTATGCCGTCCGACAATCTCGTCGATGAAGCGGCGGTAACTGTCCAGATCTTCAAAATCTCTGCTGCCGCGCAACAGCAACGCATCTTCAACGGCCTTTTTGAGATGACCGTGAGAACTCTCAACGGAACCGTTTTCGTGAGCAACGCCGCGATTGTTGCGCGTCGGCTTCATACGGTAATGCTGCATGAGCGACTGATAGCGGCGCGTCAGATCCTCTTGGGCGTCGCGGTCCAGGTTGCGAAAGGCGGCCGACAGGCTGTCGCTGCGGTGTTGCTCCGGAGCACCGCCAAGCGACCAGAGCGCATTCTGCAATCCCTCAGCCAGGGCTGCAAAACTCTCCCCACCGAGGATAACGTGAGCATGTTCGAAACCGGAGAAGACCAGCCGGAAATGATAAAGCATATGCTTGAGCGGCGCACCGACGATGCTCACACCACACGCCTCCATGTGGGTAAAATCGGACAGCCCGAGCTGACCCGGCTCGTGCGTTTGCCGGAAGATCACGTCCTGGTCGGGGCCGTTCAGCGCCCGCCAAGTTCGAATGCGCCGCTCCAGCGTGCGCCGGATCCCCGGGCCGAGTTCAGGACGCCGGCGCAGGATCTCGTCAAAAACGGCAACCGGCCGCAAGCCAGGTGCACCCTCTAGCATAGGCACGACCTCGCTATCCCAGACCGGGGCAAGCGGATCGGGACGGCGGCGGCCGCGCGGCTTCTTCTTCTGTGACGGTAATCGTGGGTCCGCCTCGATGCGATAACCGGTGGCGGTGCTGAACCCGGACTTTGCCGCAGCTTGGACCGGGGTGTCGGTGTGGCGAGAACGCATATACAGCCTCATCTGACAATCGTTGATGTGGAGGCCGGGCAATCTGTGATCCCTCTTTCGCAAAAAGAATCAGATGCTTGCACCGACCGCGAACAACCGCCAGACGCGCTTAAAAAAAACGAGATGCCGCTGCCGGGCTGTCTCCGGTCGGGCTACGCCCTCCCTCCGCCAGCCCGGCAGCGGCACATTCTCACCCTGATTGTCGCTGACCTCTCACCTTGATTGTCGCCGGGCACGTTGCAGTCTTACTTGTGGATCGCGCTATGGAACGCGAAGATCAGCCGGTGAAACTGCCGCCCGCGTACTTCAGAGCAATGCTCGCTAGGGCAGGGAGGGGACAGCTAAACTTGCAGGCGGCAGTGTTTGCGCAACTGAAGCGGGTGGAAAACTATGAAGCATCATAAGCCAAGTTCGGGCACAGGTCCTTTGGGACTCCACAAGTCAGTCAAACGGGAGTGGGACAAGTGGCGACGTGATAAATCGCACATCACTGCCAAACTTCATAAGTCCTACATCCGAAAGTCCGACTGGTTTTTGACGACCCATGCCGCCAGCGAAGCCGCATTGAGGCGAATCATATTCATCGGGCTGAGGAGAAAGAAAGTCCCATTTGCCACCGCTCAAAAGTGGATGGATGGCCATTCAATCACATACGGCAAGATAGCAGGCCAAGGGACATTCATCACGTACTATGATCGTCTTTACACTCGAAATTGGGAAGATACGCTTAAGGCCGGAAATGACCTTCAAGAACTTTGGTATCTTTGGAACGACTTTTCCAAGCCCGTTCGAAACGATTTAGCGCATGGCGCGAGAAAACATACGGACGATTGGCTGGACGCCGCCCTTTCAATTGATCGATTGTTTATGATCCGACTTGATGAGGTAATTCGGCCCGTAATCAATGGCACGCCTTTCGCAGATTTGCGCAAACTATCCCCCAGGCTTGACCGTGGAGATAGTGAAATTACAGCGGAGGGAATTCTCAATATCAGACCGAACAGGCTGAGGGTGTCGGCTACTCTGGAGGACGCAACAAATAGATTGGCACCTATCATTCGGAAGACTACCTAGTACCCGCTATCGGAAGTGACTGAGTCACATTTGCACTATCGCCCGTTGCGCCAACGTGATTCAAGATCAGAGATGATTCGTGATGCAATAGAAATCCGGCTGACGCCGAAGGAACGTGGGGAGCTGTTGGTTCTGCTCCGCGCGAAAACCACAGAGCAGCGGTTGCTGCTGAGGATTAGAATCGTGCTGGAGGC
>Ga0114931_10004318_pt1 | contig 17751 bp, 15 predicted proteins | sample 2SBtaG_FD_89579 | JGI IMG/M metagenome (GOLD analysis project Ga0114931, IMG submission 89579) | Deep subsurface microbial communities from Kolumbo volcano to uncover new lineages of life (NeLLi) - 2SBTROV14_V59a metaG | ecosystem: Environmental > Aquatic > Marine > Volcanic | place: Kolumbo...
CAGGCCCCATTTTTCCGCTTTACCCTTGACCGACCGGTCATCTACGCGGGGCGACCCGCCTTTCAACAGAGAAGGAGTCAATCATGACTGAAACCATTAGCGCCACCCTCGACGCCCGGGGTCTGAACTGTCCCCTGCCCATCCTGCGGACCAAGAAGGCGATCGCCGCCCTGGCGTCAGGCGAGATCCTCGAGGTGACCGCCACCGACCCGGGCTCCGTCAAGGACCTGGATTCGTTCTGTGGCCAGACCGGACACCAGATGCTATCGAGCGAGAGCGCCGAAGGGGTCTTCGTCTTTCACATTCGCAAGGCCTGAACGGCCCAGGAGGTCCAACATGAGTCATACCGCACCCGTCGTCGAGATGCCGAACAAGGATCTCGACCGCTGGTTCGACCAGCGTTTCGATCAGAAGCTGGCCGAACGGGAGGCCGCCCACACCCCGTCGATGACCCTCATCGCCACCAAGGGCACCCTCGACATGGCCTATCCCCCCTTTATCCTCGCCTCCACCGCGGCGGCCCTGGGCTGGGAGGTATCGATCTTCTTCACCTTCTATGGCCTGAATCTGCTCAAGCGGCATCTCGACCTGAAGGTCTCCCCCCTGGGCAACCCGGCGATGCCCATGAAGCTGCCGGAGGGCCCTGGCTGGATCCGCGGCAAGGAGCTGCCTGTGCCCAACTCGATCATGACCCTGGTGCCCGGTTTCGAGAGCATGGCCACCCGCATGATGATGAAGACCATGGACAGCAAGGGCATCGCGCGCATCGAGGAGCTGCGGGAGATGTGCCTGGAGGCGGAGGTGAAGCTGGTGGCCTGTCAGATGACCGTAGACCTGTTCGACTACGCCAAGGAGGAGTTCATCCCCGAGATCGACGAGTGGGTTGGGGCCGCCAGTTTCCTGCCCCGGGCCCTCAAGGCCGACGTCAATCTGTTCATCTGATCCGATCACCGGCTCCCGGCCCGCCCGGGAATTGAGGCGCGAGAAGGGTGCAGGGATGCACCGTTGGCGGACCAAAGGGTCAAACCGCAGGCAAGTGATGCGGTTCGTCCCTCACCCTATGCTGCCGTTCGCTGTCGGTCAGGCCCGATCGGCCTCGGTGACGGTGTCCTGTCGCGGATTGGCCGCCCGCCAGGCCCGTTCGAAACGGGCCTGCAGGGCCCGTTCCTCGGTCGCCGGGGCGCAGCCGGTCAGGTACCACTCCCACTCCAGTTCGGGCCAGCTGCCCACCGGGTCCTGCACGCCCTTGCCGATCGCCTCCGCCAGGCGGTTGGCCTGAAACTCCATACGCGCCGGTTGCACCTCGGGGGGTGAATCGACCCCGCTGAGAATCTCGATACGCAGGCAGAGCTCCTGGCGATGCCCCAGGTTGCCCTGCAGTTCATCGATGAACCGCTGGCGCTCGCTGGCGGTGGCCCGCAAGGCGTCGCGGGCCCGGGTGAAACGGGCCTGCATCGCCTCTTCGGTCGCGCTATCCTGGAGCGCCGGCAGTTCCGACCAGCACCCCTCCTGTCGTTCCAGATCGCCGCCCTCGCCTGGTGACTCCAAGAGCCGTTCCAGCGCCTGGCAACAGGCTGCCTTGTCGCGCAACAGCGCCAGCTGGGCCTGTCGCTCCGCCTCACGCAGGGCCTGGACATGGGCACGAAACTGTTCCCGGGCCTGCTGGAAGCGCCGCTCCAGGGCCTCGCCATCCCGCCTGCCGGGGCTGCCGATCTCGTTCCATTGGTCGCGAATCTGGTGCAGCTGGCGTTCGGCCTCCGCCAGTTCCGCCAGGCTGGCCTGGCTCAACCCCTCGAGCCGCTCGCACAGTTGCTGTCGCTGTTCCCGGTTCTCCTGTTCATGGCGCTGCTGCTCCTGCTGCTGCTGGCTGCGGCGCGCAAACACCGCGTCACAGGCCTCGCGAAATGCCTGCCAGAGGGCGTTCTCCTGCTGGCGCCTGCCGGGCACGCTGGTCTTCCACTGCCCCTGCAGGCGTTTGCACTCCTCGATGGCCCGGTTGAGGTCCTCGACCCCGGCCAGGCCTTGCACCTGTTCGATCAGGGCCTGGCGCTGTTCCAGGTTGCGCTGCCGCTCCAGCTCGAGGTGCTCGTGCAGGGTCGCCATCGCCTGCTGGTACCGGCCCTCCAGTTCCCTGGCCTGGCGCCGGTCCACCGGGCCCGCCTGGCGCCAGTCGTTGCTCAGCTGACGTTGAAACCTGACCGCCTCCTTCCACTCCATGTGGGACCAATCGGCGGCGGCGAGAAATTCGTTGAGCCGCTGCAGCAGGGCCTGTTTGACCCGCAGGTGGTCGGCACGCTCCCGTGCCTGCTGTTTGAAGTGGACCTCGCAGGGTTCGTAGGCCTGGCTGGCCGCCTTGTCGAAGCGTTTGCGCAGCTCCTTGAAGCCGGCGCCGCCCTCGGAGCGCAGCTGATTCCACTCGGCGCGCAGGCGGCGAATCTCCCCGGCCAGCTCCTTGGGGGGGGTGTCGCTCCCGATCAGCGCCTCCATCTCCTCGCAGAGCCGTTCCCGCGCCTCGTCGGCGCCCCAGGAACGCCAGCTCTTGAGTTCATGCAGTTGCGGGGCCATGCCCTTGAGGCGCCCCTTGTAGGGCTTGAGTGTCGCTTCGACGACCCCCAGGGCCTCCAGGTGCTTGAGGCTGCTCTGGATGCGGTCGTAGAGGGGGACGGCCTCCTTGAGGACCTGCCCGGCCAGCGCCTCATGCAGTCGATCGAGCAGCTCGGGGAGTCGTTCGAGTTCGCCCTGGCGCTGTTCGCGCTGTTTGATCAGGCGTTGGCGCAGCTGCTGCTCGAGGGCCTTGAAGCGCTCCCGGCCGGTATCGATGCGGGGGGAACCGACCAGCCACTGCTGTCCCTTCCAGCGCTTCTCCAGGGCCTTGAGCGCCCGTTCCGAGACCGGCCGCCGATCCGCCTGGAGTTGTTCCGCCGCCGCCACCAGGGCCTCCATGGCCTGCTCCTGGTCCCGCAGCAGCCGGAGTTGCCCGAGCCCCTGGCGGATGGCGTCGCAGGTCAGCAGGAACTGCTCGGTCAGGGGCTGCAGGCGGGCGCTCGGCAGCTCTCCGGCGCCCTTCCAGGCCGCCTCGCAGGCGGCCAGCTCGGCGGCGAGCCCGGCCTCATCCACCCCCGGTTCCGATTCCTGTTGCAGGCGCACCTGGCAGGCGCGGACCCGTTCCAGCAACCCTTGACGCGCTTCCAGGGCCTGGGCCCAGCGCCGCTGTTCCTCCTCCCAGGCCTGGCGGATCGGGGCGGAAACCCGCAGAAAGGCCTCGTGGGCCTCCCGGTAACGGGCCTGCTGAGGGGGCTGGGTGTCCGCCTCGATGACCTGCCAGGCCTGCTCCAGGCGCTGCAGCTGGGCGACCTCCTTGTGCCACTCCCGGCCCTGGCCCATGGACTCCAGGGCAGAGCAGATGCGCTCGCACTCCGCCTCGATCCTGGCGGGACGTTCGATGGCCTCGCGCAAGGCCTCCAGGCGCTCCCGGGAGCGGCGGTGGATCTGTTTGTCGCGCTTGCGGGTCTGGCGCACGATCGCCTCCAGCATGGCCAGATCCTCGACCCGCTCCAGGGCCGCCTGGCGGTTGGCCAGCACGCTGTCGTGCAGCGCCACATCGCGCAGTACGGACTGCCGGGTCACCCGCCCCTGGGCCGCCCGGCGCAACTCGGCCTCGTTGCCGTTGAGGGCCACGAACTCCAGCAGCCCGGCGTCCGGGTGCTGCTCGAGGAAGGCCAGACGGCCAGCCAGTGGGGGGGCGTGTTCCCGGGTGCCCGCCAGCAGTTCCAAGAGCAGGAGCCGGGCGAATTCCCGCAGCTCCCGGTCCTCGTCCCCGCTGGCCGCCCGATAGATCAGGTCGAGGTCATCGAGACGGCGCAGCGCCAGGCGGCGCACCGCCGGGGCCGGGTCCTCGTGGGCCACCTGGCGCAGGATCTCGCCATCCGCGGGGCCCAGGGCCTGCACCGCCTGACGGCGAATCTCCGGGTTACGGTGTTGCCACTTGGGTTTGAAGAAACGCATCATGTCTGAGCAATCTTTCTGTTTCGGGACAAGGCGGGACGGCCGCTGCTCATCACCCCACTATAGCGGATATCGGCAACCCCATAGGGACGGCCGGCCGGCCCGGATCCCGCCGTCGCGGTTCGAGTCACCGCCAGGGCGCACACTGGGCTGGATGGCACGGAGATGCGGGGCGCCTAGCCGGCTGCATGGCGGGATTTTTCGAGCTGCTGTTCGAACAGTTCGACCACGTCCTGGAAGCGGGCCTTGTTGTCCTCCCGGATCGCCATCAGGGCGCGATGGGCGTTCAGGATGGTGCGCGCCATGTCCGGCCCGGCATCGACCGGCAGGCCGAGTTCCTGACCCATGCGCATGGCGTGTCCCGCCTCGTCGACGATATCGAAGACCTCGTCGAAACCGATGGAGAACAGCAGGGTGTTGATATCCTCGTTGGTGGAGACCAGGGTGACCTTGGGGGCGCCAGAGCGCTGCATCAGGTTGGCGATGCGCGCCAGCAGTCCCAGGTTGGTGCTGTCGATGGAGTCGGTCTCCCGCAGGTCGATCATGAACCCCTTGGGCGTGGGACCGGCGAACAGGTCGCTGATGAACCTGTCCAGGGAAGCCCCGATGGTGTAGCGGATCTGCCCTACGTACTTCAGGCCGTGGATACCGCCGTTGGTCGCATAGTAGATTTTATTATTGGACATTGTTCCACTGCCTGTTGATGGCCAACAAGGTTAGATCGTCCAGGAGCCGGGGGGTTCCTGCCTGACCGATCTCCGCCATCAGCTCATCCAATGTCATCCGGGTCGTGCTGACCCGGTTGCGCAAGAGTTCACAGCACTCCCGGTTCGACCGCTCCGGCATCAGTTCGAAGATGCCGTCGGAGACGAGGAGGAACAGGAAATCCTCGGGTAGCTGGAACGCCTCGCCAATATAGCGCACGCCATCGAACAGGCCAACCGGTTTTCCCTTAGCGCTGATCTGGCGGATCTGGCTGCCGTCGTAGAGGAAGGGCGGCGGGTAGTGGCCCCCGTTGGCGACCTGCAGGCGGTCGGTCGCCAGGTCGATCACCCCGTAGAACAGGGTGACATATTTATTCAGGTCCTGGTGCAACAGCTCCTGGTTGAGGCGCCGCAGGACTGCGTCGGGGTCCAGGATGGTGTCGTCTCCCCCGTCCAGACCCTGGCGCAGCTGCGACATCAGCGCCTTGACGATCACGGTGATGAAGGCGGAGCCCGCGTCGTGTCCCGAGACATCCACCATGTAGAAGCCGATATGCCCCTGGTCGATGGCGAAATAGTCGACGAAGTCACCACTCAGCTCCATCGCCGGATAGAGCCGGTGACTGAACTGGAATCTCCCCAGTTGCTGGTCACGGGGGGGCAGCAGCCGGGTCTGCACCTCCTTGCCGGCCCGCTGGTTGGCCCGCAGCTCATCCAGGGCGAGACTCAGGTCGCGGTTCAGCTGCTCCAGCTCGCTCTGGTAGGCGCGGTTCTCCCGCAGCAGCCTGGCCCGTTCCAGGGCCTTGCCGATCGCCACCTCCAGTACCTGCATGTCGGGGATGGGCTTGGTGATGTAGTCCCAGGCGCCCCGTTGCATGGCCTTGATGGCATCGTCGATCATGCCGACGCCGGAGACCACGATCACCGGGGTCTGGTTGGAGAGCCCGGTAATTTCGCGCAGCACCTCCAGGCCGTCCAGCTTCGGCATGCGCAGGTCACAGAGCACCAGGTCGGGACGGGCCTCGCGAAAGACCTCCAGCCCCTGCTCCCCGTCGGCGGCTTCGAGCAGTTCGAAACCGCAGTCCTCCAGGTAGGCGACGATGTTGGCGCGGATGGTGGAGTCATCCTCGATGGTCAGGATACGTGCTGGCTTGGACATCTCAGCCTTGCAGGGCCCTGACCGCCTCGGCGATGAGTCGCATGTCCGAGAGCGGCTTGTGGAACAGGTGTTGTTCCATCACCCCCAGGCGTTTCAGTTCGCTGGTGATGATGTAGTTGACGGAACCGGTATGGACGATGAAGCGCATCTCGGGGGCCAGTTCATGGATCCAGCGGATCGCGGTACTGCCATCCATGCCGGGCAGGCGCATGTCCATGATACAGACATCGTAGCGGTGCGGCTGTCGCAACAGCTCCAGCGCCTCCTCGGCGGAGGAGACGAAATCCGCCGTCAGCTCCTCGTCCTCAAGGAAGGCCTTGAGGCTGGAGGCGATCAGGGTTTCGTCATCGACGATCAGGACACGATGGGTCATGGCGGTCAGTGGCCGGACTTACATTCGGCGGGAGGTTGGGCTTGCGGACTCGAGACATAGGGTAAACGTATAATAAATCGGGTGCCCATGCCGGGTTCGGATTCCACAGAGATTGTACCGTTATGCTGCTTGGTGATGATGTAGTAGGAGACCGACAACCCCAGCCCGGTGCCCATACCGATCGGCTTGGTGGTGAAGAAGGGTTCGAACACCCGGTTCCTCACCGCCTCCTCCATGCCCGGCCCATTGTCTTCGATCTCGATTCGCGCCCACTCGCCCTCGTCGGTCGTTCGCAGGAGGATGCGCTGGGCGCCATGGCGCTCCTGTTCCGCCATGGCATGGGCCGCGTTCTTGATCAGGTTCAGCAGGACCTGTTCGATCTCGGTGCGGTCGCAGGAGACCGGTGACAGCCCCGGGTCGTACTCCCGCACGATCTCGATCTTCTTGAAATCGTAGGTCTTCTTCAGATCGTAGTCGTTGGCGGAGATGCGTACCACGGTATCCAATATCTCATTGATGGAGACCGGCGAGAACTCCGCCGTGCTGCGCCGGATGAACGCCAGCATGTCGGCCACGATACGGCTGGCCCTGCCTGCGGCCTCGCGGATCCCCTCGAGGAAGCCGAGGATGCCCCGTCGTTCGAGAAAACGTCCCATGGCGTCCAGATCCAGCCCCAGCTCGTCGGCTATGGCCCGATTCGCGGGCAGCTCGGGGGAGATCCGGCGCAGGATGTTCTGGCTGCTCTGGAGCACCCCGCTCAGTGGGTTGTTGATCTCATGGGCCATGCCGGCGGCCAGCCCCCCGACCGTCAACATCTTTTCGCTCTGCAGCATCAACTGTTCCATCTGCACCCGCTGGGTGATGTCTTCGATACGAATGACCGCCCCCAGCTCCAGCTCACTGCTCAGGGGGTAGATCACGACCTCGGAGTAGTGGGGGATGCCGTCCACATGGGTCAGGTGGCGCTCGAACCTCACCGGCTCGCCCGAGTCGATGGCGGCCCGCAGATCGGGCAGGCAGGCGGCGGCGTCGGGCAGGACCTCGACGCAGGGCCGGCCACGGACCGTCTCGGCGGAGAGGCCGTAGACATCTTCCGCCCGCTTGTTCCAGATGGTGACCCGGCCCTGGGTGTCTACTCCCATCAGGATCGACGGCATGGAGTCGAAGACGTTGCGCAGATAGGCGCGGGTGGTCTCCAGCTGCATGGCGGTCTCGCGTAACTGACGGTTGGCCTGATCCAGGGCCAGCGCCTTCTCCTTGCGATAGAAACTGAGCCAGGCGATGCGCCAGAGCACCAGTCCGATCAGCGCCAGACCGGCCAGGAGCTTCCAGCGCAGCTTGGCGATATTGGCATCGATATTGCCCAGATCCTTGATGAACAGCAGCTTGGCCTCTCCTTGGTAGGAGTAGGGGATGGTCGCTTCCAGGCGGTAGGGGTGGGTCGCCGGCCCTTGGCGCTGGAAGTGGCCGAGTACGAAGCCATTGGCCGCGGTGAGTTTCAGCTCCTGGGTATCGCGGACATGGCGCCCCCAGGACTTCACCAGGCCGTCCAGGTGTTCGAAATTGTTCTGCTGCAGGGAGTCGCTGAGCATGTGTTTCATGAACTGGAGGTCGTCCTGGGCGTTCTCCGTGGCCATCCGCAGCGCCCGCTCCTGCTGCTCCTCCAGCAACACGAAGGTGGAGACCAGCAGCACCCCCATGAACAGGAGCAGGCCCAACCAGGGTCTCCGGAGGTGTGGTTCGCTAGTGGACGCTGACATGTCTGGCTATACGCAAGTGGGACCTCCCCCCCTCCCTGGACTATTCGACACCCTGTTCCTTGAGCTGCCGCAGCACTTCACGCAGATTGTCGTAGTCCGCATCCTTGACCGGCACCAGTGCAGTGACGCTGGGTTTGATCGATCGCAGGATGACGCGCCCCTGCGGGGTATCCGAGAGGCCATAGAGGGCCTTGCGTACCTGGTCGATGAACGCCTTGGGGGCGTTTGCGCGCGCCACGAACAGGTGTTCCGAGAAGGGGGGACTCTCGGCCACCACCTTCAGCCCGCGGGACCGGTAGGCCTGCATCACCTCCTCCTTGACGGCCCCCGCATCGAAGGCGTCGGAGAGGACCGCCAGGGCGACATTCTCATGGCTGCCCAGGAACTGGTAGTCCGCCAGATCGTCCACGTCGATCCCCGCCTGCAGCAGCATGTAGCGAGGCACCAGGTGGCTCATGGTGGAGATCGGGTCGCCGAAGGCGAAACGCTTGCCACGCAGGGAGTGGATATCGTCCACTCCACTGCCCGGATTGGTCACCAGATAGCCATGAAAGACCGGCTTGCCATTGGCCTCCAGGCGCGCGAGCAGGGGCTTTCTGCCATATTTCTTCACCAGGCGGACATACCCCGCCGGTCCCAGGTAGGCGATATCGGCACTGTCCTTGCCTACATAGGTGAGGTGCTCCTGGTAGTCGCGGCCGATGCGCACCAGCACCCGCTTGCCGAGGATCCTGCCCAGATAGCGGGCCAGGGGCTGAAAGCGTTGCTTGAGTTCCTGGAACGGCAGATAGGGGTGGACCGCCAGGATGAGGGGCTGATCGTTCCGATCCACCGCAGCGGCCGTTTGGGAGAAGGTCGAGAGTGAAATCAAAAAGATGGTCAAGGCATGGCGTGCGACAAGGCGCATCGGGAGTTCCTGTACTGAGAGGATGGATAGCCGAACTCGATGGCGTATGCGGCAAAATGTAGCCCTTCGCCGTGCAATGGGCAATGGAAACTTTTCCCAACACCAACCCCTCGCACCTCCTGCGATGGGTGCGGCCGCTCAGCGGCCCAGCAGCACCAAGCTCAGGGCCGGAATATAGGTGATCACCAGGACCGCCGCCATGAGGATCAGGAAGAACGGCCAGGTGGCCCGGTAGACGCCATCGATGGGCGAGGTCGCCGGGTATCGATGACTCCGGTCTGCAGGCTCGGCAGCACCCCGCCGATGGAGAGGGGAATGGGCGAGAGGCCGAAGCTAGGGTGCGTTTCCGATGCTCATGCCACAGGGTCCCCCGCGCTGAAGGGGTCCGTGGCAGCGCTGTCGGGCCCCTCCTCCGGGCAGCTGGAGTCGAGGATGGCGGCGAAGCGTTGCGGCGACTCCAGGTCGCCGAACAGCAACCCAGCGCCACCGTTCAGACGCGAGGCGCAGAAGAGTTCCGCCAGATCCCCATCACCGATGCGCAGCAGCAGGCTGGCCTGCAGGGCCACGGCCAGCTGCTCCACCAGCCGCCGGGCGCGGTATTCCATCGCCTCCTGGCGCATCAAATCCCCCTCCAGGCGTTCCACATGCCCCTTCAGGCGTGTGTCGAGGGGGCAGGAGAGCTTGATCTCGTCCAGCAGGACCTCCAGGCTCTGGGGGTGGCGGCGCAGGGCGCGCAGCAGGTCCAGACACTGGACGTTGCTGCTGCCCTCCCAGATGGCGTTGACCGGCGCCTCGCGCAACAGCCGGGGCAGCATCGAGGTCTCCACATAGCCGTTGCCGCCGAGACACTCCAGGGCCTCTCCCACCTGCTGGACCGCCCGCTTGCAGACCCAGTATTTCCCGACCGCGGTGGCGATACGCACCAGCCACTTCTCCCGTTCGCTGCCGGCCGCCCCGTCCAGGGCCCGCGCCAGGCGCATCCCCAGCACCAGGGCCGCCTCGCTCTCCACCGCCAGGTCGGCCAGGACGTTCTGCATCAGCGGCTGTTCGCTCAGACGCCGCCCCTCGACCCAGCGCCAGCGGCAGTGGTGCAGCGCCTCCACCAGGGCCTGGCGCATCAGCGCGGCGGAGCCGACGATACAGTCGAAGCGGGTCAGGGAGACCATCTGCATCAGGGTCGGGATGCCTGCACCCGGCTCCCCCACCGGCCAGGCCAGGGCGCCATGGAACTCGACCTCACAGGAGGCGTTGGAGCGGTTGCCCAGCTTCTGCTTCAGGCGCTGGATCCGCAGGGGGTTGCGCCGGCCGTCGGCCCACCAGCGCGGCAGCAGGAAGCAGCCGGGACCCTGCTCCGTACGGGCCAGCACCAGGAAGGCGTCGCTCATGGGGGCGGAGAAGAACCATTTGTGGCCGGTCAGGCGGTAGACCCGGCCCGGGCCGGCCTCCGGCAAGGGTTCGGCCCGGGTGGTGGTGTGGGCGAGGTCGCTGCCGCCCTGCTTTTCGGTCAGCCCCATGCCCAGGGTCACGCCGGTCTTCTGGAAATAGGGCCGGTCGCTGGGGTCGTAGCGGCCGGCGGTGAGCCGGGGCAGCCATTCGGCGGCCAGCTCCGGCGCCTGGCGCAGCACCGGCACCGCGGCGAAGCTCATGGTCAGGGGACAGCCGCTGCCGGAGTCGGCCTGGTGGTGGAGATACTCCATGGCGGCCCGCGCCGCATGGGCCCCGGGGCGCTGCTCGCGCCAGGGCAGCAGGGGCCAGCCGCTCGCCAGCGCCGCCTCCATGAGGCGGTGGTAGGCTGGATGGAACAGCACCCGGTCGATGCGCCGCCCGGCGGGGTCGTGGGTCTGCAGTTCCGGCGGATGCTCGTTGGCGGCGAAACCGGCCCGGCGCAGATTGCCGCCGCACAGGCCTCCATAGGTATCGACCATGGGCGCGGCCCACTCCGCCCCTTCCCGCACCAGGGCCCGTTGCAGGGCCTGGTCCTGGCGGTAGCCGTTGAAGCCCTCCAGGGCTGGCGGCTGGTTGGCGGAAGCGCTGTTGAAGGGATCGATGGTGTTGGCCATGCCAGCCTCGCCGATCTCCTCAGTCGTCCTGGCAGAGGTAGTCCCGGGTGATCGGCACCACCCCGTGTCGCAGGGCCAGCTGCAGCTGAAATACCACCAGATCCGAGTATTGGAAGGCGACCTCGCAGATGGCGAGATAGAACTCCCACATGCGGCAGAAGCGCTCGCCCATCATCGCCTGAATCTCCTCCCGGTGCTGTTGAAAGCGCTCGTACCAGCAGTGCAGGGTGCGCATGTAGTGGAGGCGCAGCACCTCGATATCGGTGATCATGCAGTGCGCCTGCTCCGCCGCTCTGCAGATCTCGGAGAGGGCCGGGATGCTGCCGCCGGGGAAGATGTGCGCCCTGATCCAGGGATTGGTGTTGTCCGGGGGACCGCTGTGACCGATGGTATGGATCAGCGCTACTCCGTCCTCCTTCAGCAGTTGCCGCACCCGCCGGAAGTAGGTCGTGTAGTAGGGTCTACCCACATGCTCGAACATGCCGATACTGACGATGCGGTCGTAGTGGCCCTGGTGTTCCCGGTAATCGGCCAGCTCGAAGTGCACCCTGTCCTCCATCCCCTGTTCCCCGGCGCGCCGCCGGGCCGCCGCCAGTTGCCGTCTGGAGAGGGTGATGCCCAGCGTCTCCACCTCGAACCGGCGCGCGAGAAAGAGGGCCAGGCTGCCCCAGCCGCAGCCGATGTCGAGTACCCGCTGCCCCGGCTGCAACAGCAGCTTGCGGCCGATGTGCAACGACTTGGCCCGCTGGGCCTCTTCCAGGCTGGCGTCCTCATGGGTGAAGTAGGCGCAGGAGTAGTTCATCTCTTTATCCAGAAAGAGCCGAAACAATCCTTCGTCCAGGTCGTAGTGCCGGGAGACATTGCGGTAACTGCGGGTGATCCGGTTCCACTGCTGCAGGGTCCGCAGCACCGGCATCAGCCATCTGGACTGGCCGATCTCTTTGAAATTACCGCGCAATACCCCCAGCAGATCGCGCAACTGGCATCCCGCCACATCCCAATCCCCGTTCATATAGGTCTCACCCAGGTTGTACTCCCAGTCCCTGGCGATGCGCTTGATGGCGTCCTCGCTCCTGACAATCCAGTTGGCCTCGGTCCCCTGCCGACCAAATTGATAGTGCTTCCCAGTGGGGAGATAGAGATTGATGATGCCGTCTTTGATGCCGTGCTCGAGTAACTCGAGGTACATGGGCTCGCTCCGCCATTTCATGCCGTCAGTTCTCCTACTCAACAGATACGATATACGGGTTTTGAAGGTTTCATGAGGTCCGGTAATAGCGGCCTCACACTAAGTTTAGACATTCGCGATGCCGGATTGGCATCGATGCCATTTTCCCAAATATCTGACGCGGGGACAGGCCCGGCGCATCCATCGATGGAGCTTGACTCGGTGGATGCGCCGCGCCGATGCATCCCTGCATCTGTGAATATTGTCCCTCGCGAGGTGGGTTGAAGATACTGCTAGAATAGTGGCTTTCTATACCCCAGATGGAGAGCGCCATGAGCGAACACTACCTTAAGAAGCACCCGGACAAGAACGGCTGGTTTGGAGAATATGGCGGCGCCTTCCTGCCCCCGGAGCTGGAAAAACCCTTTGCCGAGATCGCCGAGTCCTACGCGCGCATCTCCCTCTCTGCCGACTTTCAGAACGAACTGAAATATATCCGCAAGCACTTCCAGGGCCGCCCCACGCCGATCTACTATGCCCACAACCTCTCCGACTCCCTGGGTGGCGCGCGCATCTACCTGAAGCGCGAGGACCTCAACCATACCGGGGCACACAAGCTCAACCACTGCATGGGCGAGGGTCTGCTGGCGAAATACATGGGCAAGAAGCGCCTGATCGCGGAGACCGGTGCGGGTCAGCACGGCGTGGCCCTAGCCACCGCCGCCGCCTATTTCGGCCTGGAGTGCGAGATCCACATGGGTGAGGTCGACATCGAGAAGGAACACCCCAACGTGGTGCGCATGAAACTGCTCGGCGCCAAGGTGGTACCGGTGAGCTTTGGCGCCCGCACCCTCAAGGAGGCGGTGGATTCCGCCTTCCAGTCCTATCTGAAGGACCCAGAGAACAGCATCTACGCCATCGGCTCGGTGGTGGGCCCCCACCCCTTCCCCATGATGGTGCGGAATTTTCAGCGCGTGGTCGGCCTGGAGGCACGGGAGCAGTTCACCGAGATGACCGGCGAGGCCCTGCCCGATCATGTCGCCGCCTGTGTCGGCGGTGGCTCCAACGCCATGGGCATCTTCCAGGGTTTCATCGACGAGGATGAGGTGATGCTGCACGGGGTCGAGCCCCTGGGCCGTGGCACCAAGCTGGGCGAGCACTCGGCCACCATCACCTACGGCAAGGACGGGGACATCCACGGCTTCCACACCCTGGTGCTGACCGACGACGAGGGCCATCCCGCGCCGGTCCACTCCATCGCCTCGGGCCTGGACTACCCGGGGGTCGGCCCGGAGCACGCCTATCTGCACAAGGTGGGGCGGGTGCACTACTCAGCGGTGACCGATGAGCAGACCCTGGAGGCCTTCTATACCCTCTCCCGCCTGGAGGGGATCATCCCGGCCCTGGAGAGCGCCCACGCCGTGGCCCACGCCATGCGCATGGCCCCGGACCACCCGGGCGAGACCATTCTGGTCAACCTCTCGGGACGGGGCGACAAGGATATCGACTACGTGGCGGAGAACTACGGCTACAACGACTGACCAGGGGCCTCCGCCCTCGGCCCCAGGGTCCGGAGCACCCGCTGGTAGCCCACTGCGTTACCACACTCGGCCCCCCGGCCCTGGGGGGGCAGATAGCCGTTGATGGTGCGACGCGCGGCCTGTGACAGGGTCCAGCCCAGCGGGGGTTCGACGCTGTCCTGCCCCTCACCGGCGGGCTCGCACATACGAAAGTGGGCCGCCGGATAGTGCCTCTCCCTGGCCCACTCCAACAGGCGGGTCGCCGCCTCCACGCCGCGGGCGTTGCGCGCCTTGAACATGGCGGTGAGGATGCCGCGGATCTCGTAGGAGAAGGCGATGGGCCGGGTCGCCGGGACCTGCGAGAGGGGCTCCGGCAGCCCTGGGTCGCTGCTGATCAGGATCACCACCGGCCGGATGCGCCCCCCCAACCGCCGCTCCGCCGCCCGCAACAGGGCCAGGGCAGTCTCTGCCCCATAGTTCTCGAAATAGCCCCCGTCCACCAGGTGACCGCGCTTATGACCGTCCATGGACCAGCTGCCGGGGGGACTCACCCCGGGGAAGCGGGCGCTGTTGTGGGCGGCGGTTGAGAGGCGCAGGCCCCGTCCCAGGATGGTGAGCTGGTCGAGGGCCAGTGGAAAGTCCTCATGGGTGAGGCGGATATTGCTGGCCACCAGGCGCCGTCCATTCTCCGACCAAGTGGCGTTGAGCAGCAGGGCCGGCCACTGTCTCCCTTCTTCCCGATAGAGCCGGGTCAGGGGTTCACCGAAACGCTCGGAGCCGGTGACCTGCTGGAAGGCCGCCTCCCAACCCGCCTCCAGGGCGGCCGCGCGGTCGGGCATCAGGGGCCCGGGCAGGAAGCGTTGCAGCAGATCGGGATAGAGCAGCCTGGCCACCGCCGGGCCGAGAAACTCACCCTCCAGGACCGCCTGGGTACAGGTTCTGACACTCGCTACCGGACCCTGGCGGCAGCCAGGGATGGCCCCTGCCCCGTCGATGGCGGCGCGGTAGACTGCGGCCCCGACCGATCCGCCGGAGACCCCGCTGATGGCGAAGAGGCGGCGGTCGAACCGCTCCACCCGGTCCTGCAGTTCGCCCAGCACGGTCGCCGTCCAGTAGGCCGCACGGATGCCGCCACCGGCGGCCGCCACCACCACGAAGGGCACGGGCTCCCGGTCGTCGGCGAACTGAGCGCGCCACTGCAGCAGCGCGCTCGCCAGGTCCGGCCTCTGGGAGACATCCACCCTGGCGTCGATGGCGCGGATCTCGTGGTTGTCGTTCCACAGGCTGAACAGCAGGGCCGCCCCCAGCAGACCGGTGAGCAGCGGCCAGCCGTGGCGGTCCGCCTGATAGGTGAGGAAACTGCCGATCGGCAGCCAGGAGCCGCCCCACAGGAGCAACAAGAGAAGCGCCCCCAACAGCCCACCGAGGGCAACCGGCCAGAACCAGGCGCCGAAGAACAGCAGCAGTTGCAGGGCGATATTGAGCAGCGCGAACCAGAGGGCGAACTCCCGCATGGCGGCCCACAGAGTCCCGGCGGTACGCTGCTCCTGGTCCCGGATCTCGAAGGGCCGGGTATCGAAGGCCCGGGCCAGCTTCATGCGCAGGGCGGAGCCCGTTTCCGGCCGGGCCATCCAGCCATGCAGCCGTTGCAGGAGGACCCGCCGCCTGGTGATGAAGAGCAGGAACAGCCCACCCCAGGCGAGGGAGGAAAAGAATTGCGCCCAGAGGGTCGGCCTGATCCCCGCCGGGGCACTGTCGAGGCAGATCAACAGGGCCAGGGCGATCGCCCCATAGGCGCCGGTACCGAGCAGACGCGGCAGGGTGCGGCGCCAGTAGTTGTAGACGTAGAGCGCCGTGGGTGGCTCGGGGAAACGGATGTTCAACAACACCCGTGACCAGTACCAGATGCTGAAGGCCCAGTAGAGTACGACCAGGAAGAAGGGCTGGGAGGCCAGATTACCCTGCTCGGCCAGGCCGATGATGATATCCTGGCCCTGGGCGGTCAGCAGCATGACCAGGCCCGCGGCCAGGACGATGATGGCGATGCGCACGATACCCAGGGCATAGGTGAAGGCGCGCCAGCGCTGGATGAAGGTGTAGTGTGCCCTGGGATCGTCCCGCGTCATGGGGCGGCCGTCCAGCCCGTGGCTTGCGATCGGCCCGCCATGCCGCTACGCCTTCGTCAGGGTATTTCGATCGGTATGGTGAAAGATCGCCTGATTGATCGGGATCCACACCTGGGTGTCTTCCTGGTAGCTGAAACCGCCCTCTTCGTGGATCTCCAGGTCGAGCAGGTATTTCATGGTCTTGTAGGACTCGTCCAGGTATCTGTTGGAGAGGATCCCGTAGGTCTCGGAACCCACCTCGGCCTCCAGGTGAAAGCCCCGGGCCTGTTCCCCCACATCGCCACCGGCATTGATCAGCACCCCACGGGGCACCATGAAGCAGCGCATCACCTGCTGATTGCCCTGGTCCCAGAGCCAGTAGCCGACCTCCTCATGGAAGGGCTCGTCCTCCTCCAGGCGCCAGGCGGTGGTGGCGTAACGCAGCCCATACAACACCTGGGGGCCGTTGGTCACCGGGCCCAGGGGTTCGAAGCTCGACCGCTCGCGGAAGCGGGTCTCCGTCTCCTGGCCGTGGATGCGCGATATGTCGATGCCCTGGTCGCCTTTCCAGGTCCCGACCAGTGGGGCCAGCGGGCCCAGGTGCTGGATGATCTCGTCACTCATGTTCGGCTCCTTTTGCCAAGCGTCCGGGTTCATTGTTGAACAGCTGCCGGTTTTGTTGCAAGAGATTCCGCGCCTGGGCGTGCAGTGGGTTGTCGAGGATCGCGCCGATCTCCCGGGCGCGGCGCAGCAGCGGTTTGCGCCTGACCCTGGGCGGTCCACCGTCGAAGACGAAGGCGATACAGTTGCCCTCGGCGGTGGTGAGGCTGATGGGCGGGTGATCGAAGGCAGCCTGCAGGGTCTGGTTCATGGCCAGGGAGGTCTGCGGGTCCCCCAGCCAGTAGTTGGCGACCAGCAGCCCGCCCGGCTTCAGGGCCAGGCGGCAGGCGCTGAGAAAGCTCTGCTGGGCCTGCAGGTCGTCCATGCCGTTGTCATGGAACAGGTCGGCGAAGATCAGGTCCGCGGGCCTTGGATCCTGGTCGAGGTAGTCGTAGGCATCGGTCACATGGACCTTCAGACGCCGGTCGCGAGGCAGTTCGAACCACTCCCGGGCCAGTTCCACCACCTGCCGGCGCTGCTCCACCGCATCCACCCGGCAGTCGGGCAGCGCGGCCAGCAGCGCCTGGGCCAGGGAACCCGCCCCCAGTCCCAGCAGGAGGACCTGCGGTCGGGCCTCCAGGAACAGGCAGCCCAGCATCATCACCTGTGTGTATTGGTGGCAGAGGCGGGCCGGTCGCAACATATCGATACAGCTCTGCTCGATCTCGTTGCCGAAACTCAGATAGCGCCGTTGCGCCATCTGGTGCACGCTCAGGCGGCCCCATCCGTCCCGGCAGCTGTAGATGATATCGCCCCTGTCGAACAACTGCCCGCTGCTCAGTCGGGACCCAGGTCCCAGGATCCATCCCCCTGCCGCTCAGGGACGTGATCCGTGCCGCCACTGGCCGGGTCGGTGCCCAGCAGCCACTGGCCACGGACATCTCCCCAGGCCCACGCATAGTTCAGGGTCTGATCCCGCACCACAGCGTCGATACCCCCTCCTCCAGGGGCGGAGGCAAACGATTGTCGATGTTCGTCGGTTTCCAGGGTACGGCGCAGTCCAATAGGTATTTTGAGGGGATCGAGGACATCGGTCGATGCGTTTTCCATGGCGGATATTCTAGCAAATCCGCTTTTTATAGTGTGGAAATACATTAGGGGTTTCCCTGACCATGGCTTTCGAATGGGTTTGCCGGGGTCTTTGGGTGAGTGTATGCAGCAGGGATGCTGCATTCAAGCCTACAGGGATGTATTCACGGCGTCTCATCCAAAGACCCCGGCAAACCCTTGACCAATGAAGATATTGCGCACCAACGCACGGATTCAGGGATCTGGGGTGTGTGCGGCCCCGGTCTCACGGATGTAAGCTTATTTCCACTTTGTCAGATGA
>Ga0114931_10004319_pt1 | contig 17750 bp, 18 predicted proteins | sample 2SBtaG_FD_89579 | JGI IMG/M metagenome (GOLD analysis project Ga0114931, IMG submission 89579) | Deep subsurface microbial communities from Kolumbo volcano to uncover new lineages of life (NeLLi) - 2SBTROV14_V59a metaG | ecosystem: Environmental > Aquatic > Marine > Volcanic | place: Kolumbo...
GAACGCCTCCGAATCGTCGCTGCGCGCCAGCAGCGCCAAGGAAGCATCGCAGTACCAGAACCAGGAGTTGCAGTTCGCCACGCGGGTGCAGGAGCTCGAGGAAGACGCGCTGCCGTTGATGGAGAGCCTCGAGACCCTGGAGCAGGATGTCGACGCGCTCCAGGCCGAGCTCGACGAGCTCCAGCCCGCGCTCGACGCGATGGTCGCGGAGGAGGACGCGCGGGTGGCTGCGGTCGACGAGAAGACCGCGGATCTCGAGACGCAGCGCCAGGCGCTGGCGCTCACACTGGATGCGACGCTGCTGAAGCAGTACGAGCAGGTGCGGCGGGCCCGCCGCGGGCTCGGCCTGGTCGAGATCGTCGACAACCAGCGCTGCGGAGGGTGCAGCGTGCGCCTCCCGATCCATGTCATCCAGAAGGCGCGCCGCGGCCAGGGTGTCGTGCGCTGCCCGAGTTGCGGCCGGCTCCTGTGGCCGAAGGGCGACGGCTGAAGGGCCGCCCGTCGGCCCCCTTCGATCGCGGAGCCTCGTCACGACGGCGGCCGGCGCCCCACCCGGGGACGCCGGCCGAGTTGTCTTCCGTGCTCGCGGGCTCCCGTCCGGGCCGCCCGTCGGCCCTCAGCGAAGGACGGTCATGGGGTCGACGGCACGGCCGTGCACGTGCACCTCGAAGTGCACGTGTGGACCGGTCGAGAGGCCGGTCGACCCTTCGCGCCCGATGGTCCCGCCCTGATCGACGTACTCGCCCACGTGCACCAGGATCTTGCTGAAATGCCCGTACCAGGTCTCGTCGCCGTCGGAGTGACGGATCCTGACGAGGTTGCCGTACCCCTCGGTCGACCAGCCCGCGAAGACCACCACGCCCGAGCGCGAAGCGTGGACGGGAGTGCCCCAGGGTGCCGCGATGTCGATCCCGCGGTGGAAGTTCGACGTCCCCATCCCCAGATGGCGCGGCCCGTACGGGGAGGTGATGCGTCCCTGGATGGGCCAGATGAAGCGGTGCTCGGCCTCACGCACCTTCTTCAGGCGCGCGAGCGCCTGCGTGGGGACCACGCCGGGAAGGAACAGCATCATGCCCGGCTGCACGTCGAAGGGCGAACGCAGGTGGTTGGCCCGGGCGACGGTCGCGGGGTCGACGTGGTACTTGGCCAGAAGGTCCGCCAGCGACTGTCCCGCATCGAGCGTGACCACCAGGCCCTCGCGTGGGGGGATGAGGAGGTCCACCCCGGCGGGCAGACTGTCCAAAGACGAGATGGTGTGGTTGGCGCCGACGAGCGCGTCGAGACTGAGCCCGTACGCGCTCGCCACGGACGACAGCGTCTCCCCCGGTTGCAGGGTGTGCCAGCTGAAGCCCGGCGGCGTGCGCGGTCCGGCCACGACCGGTCCGCCGACCGCCTCTACGTAGGGGATCTTGAGCGCTTCGCCGGGGCGGATGACCGACCCCTTGAGGTCGTTGGCGGCCGTCAGGGCGTCCACGGAGATGCGGTAATCCGTCGCGATCGACCCCAGGGACTCGCCCGGTCGAACGGTGTGCAGCGCGTAACCGTCGGCAACGGCAACGGGCGCCAGCAGGAAGAGGGCCACGGTGGTCCATGCAACGATTCGGTGCTGCAACAGTCGTTCCCCTCGTTGGAACTCGCTGGAGGTCCAGCTCTGCAGCAAATGTAACAGTCGAGGCTTTAGAGCATGATGAGATGCTTCATGTTCATGAACCACGCCAGCGACCGGGAAAACACGCTGGAACGTAGTTCAAGACGGCGAAACTCCGCGCGCAGATGCCGTGTTCGGTGAAGACGGCTCTTGTGACGTCGGTCACCACGAACCCCGTCCTGCGTGGTCGGTCGGCCCGTTCACACCTCGGCGGGGCGGCGCTGCGGTACTTCCCGCCGTAGATATTCGACGACGTCGTGGGTGTTCGCCCCCGGCGTGAAGATGGCGCCGACGCCCAGAGCCTGCAGTGCGGCGCGGTCCTGATCCGGGACGATGCCTCCCCCGAAGATCAGGATGTCCTCGCCGCCGCGCGCGGCCAGGCCCTCCACCACTTCCCGGAAGTAGTGCATGTGCGCGCCGGACAGAACGCTCAGTCCAACCGCATCGACATCCTCCTGGATGGCGGCGTTGACGATCATGGGGCCGGTCTGCCGGAGCCCGGTGTAGATGACCTCCATGCCGGCGTCCCGAAGCGCACGGGCGATGACCTTCGCTCCGCGGTCGTGGCCGTCGAGGCCGGGTTTCGCGATCAACACACGGATGGGTCGTTCCATGCATGCTCCTCGGGCCTGCGGCCCATCGATCCGCCATGACGGATCAGATCAGGACGGGTTCCTCGTAGACGCCGTAGACGTTGCGCAGCACGTCCATCTGCTCGCCGAGCGTGCAGTAGGCCAGAGCGCACTCCAGGAAGGCGGGCATGGTGTTCGCCCCTTGCTTCGCCGCACGACGCAGCTCCGCCAGCGCCGCCTCGGCGCGCGCCCCGTCGCGTTCGCGTCGCACCCGTTGCAGACGCTCCTCTTGCACTCGCAACACCTCGGGATCGACGAGTTGGATCGGCACTTCCGGGTTCTCCTGCTTGAAGGCGTTGACGCCCACGACCTGGCGGCGCCCGTCGTCGATCTCCCGCTGCTGGCGCCAGCTCGCGTCCCCGATCTCACGCGCGAAGAAGCCGGCCTCGATCGCCTTCTCGACGCCACCCAGGGCGTCGATCTGCTCGAAGTAGGCGAGCGTCTGGCGCTCCATCTCGCTGGTGAGCCACTCGAGATAGTACGAGCCGGCGAGCGGATCGACCGTGTTCGCCACGCCCGTCTCGTGCGCCACCACCTGCTGCGTGCGCAATGCCAGCGTCGCCGCCTCCTCGGTGGGAAGCGCCAGCGCCTCGTCGTAGGCATCGGTGTGGAGGCTGTTGGTACCGCCGAGCACGCCAGCCAACGCCTGGATGGCGACCCTCGCCACGTTCACGAGTGGCTGCTGTGCGGTGAGCGCGACGCCGGCCGTCTGCGCGTGGGTCCGCAGCATCCAGGAGCGCGGCTCCCGTGCGCCGAACACCTCCCGCATCTGCCGCGCCCAGATGCGGCGGGCCGCCCGGAACTTGGCGATCTCCTCGAAGAAGTCGTTGTGGACGTTGAAGAAGAAGCTCACCCGCGGCGCGAAGACGTCGATGTCGAGGCCGCGCTCCAACGCCTTGCGAACGTAGTGGATCCCGTCGGCCAGCGTGAATGCCAGCTCCTGCACTGCCGTGGAGCCCGCTTCCCGGATGTGGTAGCCGGAGACGCTGACGAAGTTCCACCGCGGCACGTTCGCCGGCCCCCACTCGAAGGTGTCGACCACGAGCTTGACGCTGGGCGCGGGCGGGAAGATGAACTCCTTCTGCGCGATGAACTCCTTGAGGATGTCGTTCTGGATCGTGCCGCCGACCCGCGCGAGATCCGCCCCCTTCTTCCTGGCCATCGCGAGGTACATGGCCCACACCGCGTTGGCCGGGCTGTTGATGGTCATCGAGGTGGTGATGCGCTCCGGGTCGATCCCGTCGAACAGCACCTCCATGTCGGCCAGGCTGGACACGGCCACCCCGCACTTGCCCACCTCGCCGCGGGCGAGGGGATGATCGCTGTCGTAGCCCATCAGGGTGGGAAGGTCGAACGCCGTAGACAGACCGGTCTGCCCCGCCGCGAGCAGCCGATGGAAGCGCTCGTTGGTCTGCTCCGCGGTGCCGAAGCCCGCGAACATGCGCATCGTCCAGAGCTTGCACCGGTACATGGACGGCCGCACGCCGCGCGTGTAGGGATATTCCCCGGGATACCCCAGGTCGGCCTCGGGATCGATGTCCGTGAGGTCGTCGGCCGTGTAGACGGGCTCGACCGGGATCCCCGAGAGCGTCTCGAAGAGCGCGTCGCGCTCCGGGAACCGCTCGGCGGCCTCCGCATAGTCCTCCCGCAGCCAACGTCGCTTGTCCTTCATGTGGGCATTATAGGTCCGGGTCGGCGCCCGGGCGGCGTTTGTACGGCCCCGGCGCAGCGACGCAGCGTCAGGCCGACGCCGCCTCGACCGGGTCGAACCACGCGCGCACGTCCCCGAGGGTGAGCGCGACGTCCGCCGGGTGGTCGCGACGGACCACCGCCAGAGCCCGCCAGCTGCCGTGGGGTTCCTGCACCACCGTACCGAGCCGCCCCACCTCACGATCCCCGGCCCGGAGGGCGCGTTCGTCGCCTGCCGCCAGCGCGGCCAGCGCCTCGGGGTCGCCCTCGAGCCGCAGCCGCGCGAGCCCCTTGCGTACGTTGCCCCGTGCGTCGATGCGCGCCATGATCTCCTGCCCCAGGTAGCAGCCCTTGTCGAGCGAGAGCGCGTCGGCCAGGCCGAGCTCCTGCGGCAGCGACCCGGCGGCGCCCTCGTCTTCGACGCTCGGCACGCCCGCCAACACGCGGGCCAGCGTCAGGGCGCGCTCTCCGGCCAACTTCGCTCCGGCACGCTGCAGAGAACCTACGACCTCGGGGAGCTGACGCGCGAGCAGGTGGAGGTCGAACCCGCCGGACCTCGAACGCCGACGCGCTGCGACCAGGACCTCGGCGTCCCCGACGAGATGGCGCGCGAACTTGCCCGCGGCCGGCGCCGCACCCAGAGCGCGGCCGAGCACCGCCTCCGCTCCGTCCCCCTGGAGGGTGAGGGCGGCCAACGCCCCGCGCAGGTCCTAGAGGACGACGTCGTCGAACACCACGTGGCGCTCGAGCGACGCCAGCACCTTCGAGCCGCGGCCGTCGTCCACCGCGAGAAAGAGGTCGCGCTCCCGCACGAAGAGCATCCCTTCGCCGACCACCCGGCCGCGCGCGTCGAGCTGCAGCGTGCGGTTGCACGCGCCCGGCGCCAGCCCCTCGACCCGGTTGCTGAGCTGGCCGTGAAGGAAACTCGCGCGGTCGGCGCCCGTGACGCGCAGCGGCGTGACGCCGGAGAGCGGCACCAGCAGCGCGCGGTCGCCGCGCGCGGCGACCGCGGCCTCCTCCCGCGCGTCCCCGAAGTGCGCGACGCCGCCGCCTTCGAGGACGGCTCCGAGGTCGGTGAGGAGCGCTTCGACGTCCATGCCCGCGATTATGGCAGCCCGGCGCCGGGGCCCGCGCTGCGCGGCCGACGCGGCGGGTGGTCGGCTCAGCTAGGCGCCGGCAGGTCGATCAGCGCAAAATCGTAGGCGTTGACGACGCGCACGCCCTCTTCGGTCACGTACTCACGCGGCGCATTGGCGCCGGAGAGATGCACGTGCCCGTGCACGTGCAGCCGCGGGCGCCAGGTCCGGTGGAAGCGGTTGAACGCCTTCACGCCGCGATGCGGGAAGTCGTCTCCGGCGTGCGGGCCGAGCGGCGGCGCGTGCGTCAGGAGCACATCCACCGCCCGCCCCCGGCGCCAACGGTTGAACAGCAGCCGCGGCGCCAGTCGCGCGGTGAACAGGCGCATCTCGACCTCCGAGTACTGCTGGGGCCCGGGCCGGTAGCGCATGCACCCTTCGACCCCCGCGACGAGCAGCCCTCCGACCTCGACAACGCGGCCGTGTGCGTTCACGCAACCTCCGGGCAGGCGTGCCTCGCTCCCGTCGGCCGGCCGCACGTAGCCGTTGCCGTGGTTCCCCAGGACGTAGATCGGCCGCACCGTCGTCTTGGTGGCCACGAACTCCAACAGGTAGCCAGGCAGGTCGCCGGCGGCGAGCACGACGTCGAAGGGCGGAAGGTTGCCGGGGAAGTTGCGCGAGTAGACGACGGGCGACACCACGTCCGAAAGGACCAGGATCCTCACGCGGCCATCGCCCCCGCCTCGGGGAGGCGGCGTACGGCGACGCCCGCGTTCACGGTCGCCGGGATCTCCCCTCCGGGCGCGGAGCCGGGGGGCCGGCCCTCAGGTCGCGGCACGGCTCTGCGCCGCCCACTCCAGCCCGGACCAGATCAGGTCGTCGATGTCGCCGTCGAGCACGTGGTCGGGGTCGTGCCGCATGGCACCCGACCGGTGGTCCTTCACGTACTGCTTGTCCAACACATAGCTGCGGATCTGCGAGCCCCACTCGATCGCCTTCTGCTCGCCGCGCGCCTTCATCTGCTCCTCGCGGCGGCGGCGCTCCTCGCGTTCGAACAGGCGGCTGCGGAGGACCGTCATCGCCTTCTCGCGGTTCTTGATCTGCGACTTGCCGTCCTGGCAGGTCACCACGATCTCCTCGGGGCTGCCGCCGCGGTACACCACGCGGACCGCGGAGTCGGTGGTGTTCACGGACTGCCCCCCCGGGCCGCTCGAACGATAGACGTCCACGCGCACGTCCTTCGGGTCGATGTCGATCTGGATGGCCTCGTCGATCTCGGGCATCACCTCGACCGACGCGAAGCTCGTGTGGCGACGGTTCTGCGCGTCGAAAGGGCTGACCCGCACGAGCCGGTGCACATCGCTCTCCACCTGCAAGAGCCCGAAGGCACGCTCGCCGCGCACGATCATCTGCGCGTAATCGATGCCGCTGGGCGCATCGCTGTTTCCGACCAGATCAAGCAGCTCGACCTTGTAGCCGTGGCGCTCGGCGAAGCGCCTGTACATGCGCCAGAGCATCCCCGCCCAGTCCGACGACTCGGTGCCGCCCGCCCCCGGCTTGACCGTGACGATCGCGGCGGCGTCGTCGTGGTCGCCGACGAACAGCGCCTCGCGGTAGAGCGTCTCGAGCTCGCGCTCGACGCGCACGCGCTCGTCCTCGAGCTCGGCGACGTCGTCCTCGCTGGCGTCCTGGAGCAACTCCGTAAGTCCCTCGACATCTCCTTCGAGGGACGCGAAGGCGTCGACCACCCGCCGCAGGCGCGTCGCCTCCTGCGTTACGGTGCGCGCCCGGTCCGGGTCGTTCCACAAGTTGGGATCAACGAGCTCGGGGTCGAGCTCGCTCAGCCGGGAAGCCTTCCCAGCCAAGTCAAAGATACCCCCGGAGGGCGTCGAGTCGGATCTTCAGTTCGTTCATCATGGCCTCCAGCCACGTAGTGTACCCCACCACCCCCGCCCGGCGCCCGCGCCCGCCGACCGCACGCTCGCCGGCCTCCGTAGCGTCGCTGACGCGAGCACTCCCGTCATGCCCGCCGGGGACGCGCGTCCCCGGCTATGGTATCCTCGCCCCAACGAACGCTCTTTCCCGTGCGCCCGCCACCGCGGCCGAACGGGTCGCGCTCAACGCACGCTTCCGCAGCGGCCGCCATCGCCCGCGAAGGCCGCCAGCGTACCGACCGAGGGTGGAGGCTAGGGTTTGGCTGCACTCAGCGGCTTCCGTGTTCAGGACGTCGTCGACATCCTCATCATCGCGGTTCTGTTGTATCAGGCCTACGTCCTGCTCATCGGTTCCCGCGCCTGGAACGTACTGAGGGGACTGTTGGCGCTGGGTGCGCTGTGGTTCCTGGCGGCGCAGCTCAAGCTCGAGGCCACGAAGTGGCTGTTCGACCGCGTCGCTCCGGTCGGCTTCATCGCGATCGTGGTGGTCTTCCAGCCCGAGTTGCGAGCCGCGCTGGAACGGGTGGGCCGGGGCCGCATCACGCGCACGAGCCACGGTGGTCCCGTCCAGGAGATCATGGGCGCCGTGCGCGAGCTGGCGACGCAGCGCCGGGGGGCGCTCATCGCCGTGGAGCGCCGGACGCCGCTGCGCGAGTACGGGGAGACCGGAACCTCCATCGGCGCGCCGGTCACCAGCGCGCTGCTCCAGACAATCTTCGCGTCCAAGGGCCCGCTCCACGACGGCGGCGTGATCGTCCGCGAGGACATCGTCACGCATGCGGGCGCCATCTTCCCCCTGTCGGACCGCCACGAAGGCTGGTCCGTGAAGCACGGCACGCGGCACCGGGCGGCGCTCGGGTTGTCCGAGGCCACCGACGCGCTCGTCGTCGTCGTCAGCGAGGAACGCGGCACGGTGAGCATCGCCCGCGGCGGTGAGCTGGTGAGCGACATCGCCCCCGCGGACGTCCTCAAGGCCTTGCGCGAGGTGTACGCCGAATGACCGTCCTCGAGCGCCTGGTCGGCCTGGCCACCCACAACTGGCCGCAGAAGCTCGGGGCGCTCCTCCTCGACTTCGTGATGTGGCTCTTCGTCACCACGAGCTCCGTCACGACGACCCAGCGCAGCCTATTGGTCCCGCTCACGGTGCAGGGCGTCGAGCAGAGCCAGGTCGCCGTCGGGGTCCCCAAGGTGGTGGAGGTCAACGTGTCGGGCCCCAGCAGTCGCGTCGACCGCCTCAGCCCGGACGACATCTCGGCCACGCTCGACCTCACCGGCCTCAGCGGTGAGTTCCAGCAACAGATCAACGCGCAGCCGCCGCGCGGCATCCAGCTGGTGAACGTCTCGCCCAGCGACGTCATCGGCTTCCTCGAGACCGTCGGGAGCCGCCACATGAGCCTCTCCGTGGCGCTCGACGGCAGCCCTCCCAACGACCAGCTGCTGTCGGTCACCAACGATCCCACCACCGTGACCCTCACCGGCCAGCAGCAGGTGCTGCAGAAGGTCGCGCGCGTCGTGGTCGTGGCGCCGGCCAAGGAGGGGCGCGTCCAGGCACGTCCCTTCGCCGTCGACGATGCCGGCGTCCCCATCGGCAACGTCAAGATCGACCCGTCGACGGTGAGCGTCCACGTGAGCGCGCGCCCCGCCATGGTCAGCAAGAGCGTTGGAATCGACTTCACCGCGCCCAACGCGCCCGCTCTGCAACAGGCGACGCTCAGCCAGCCCAACGTCACCCTGGTGGGTCCCGCGGGCGTCCTCGCGGGCGTCGACAGCGTCAAGGGGACGGTACAGCCGCCGACGGGGAACGTGAGCCCCGGCCGGTATACTCTGCCTGTCCGGCTCGACCTTCCGGAGGGCGTGGCGGCGTTGACGAAGCCCACCGCGGTGCTGCGGTACGCTCGCCCCTCCTCCGGCCCCTAGACGGAGCCGCCTGGAGGACCTGCAGACGTGATCCACCCCATCCGCTACTTCGGCGACCCCGTGTTGCGACGCCGCGCCCTCCCCGTGACGCGCTTCGACGACGCGCTGGCGCGTCTCGCCGACGACATGATCGAGACCATGTACGAAGCCGCCGGCGTCGGCCTCGCGGCTCCGCAGATCGGCGTGTCCAAGCGGCTGTTCGTGGCGCTGGAGCTCGAGCCGGAGACCGAGGAGGACGAGGCGGGCGAAGCCCTCGCCGGCGACGACGAAGAGGCAGTGATCCCCGTCGACGAGACCCGCGAGCAGATGCGCCGCCGCCTCGGCGTCGTTGCGGAGCACGTGATGGTGAATCCCGCCTTCCTCGTGCGCGACGGCGTGCAGCACGGCCAGGACGGCTGCCTCAGCGTGCCCGGGGTGTACGTCGACGCGCTCCGCCGCGACCTGCACGTGCGGGTGCGCTACCAGGACGTCGGCGGCGCCTGGCACGAGACCGATGCCGAGGGGCACTTCTCGCACGTCGTGCAGCACGAGTACGACCACCTCGAGGGCGTGCTGTTCTTCGACCGGCTCGAGGGCGCCGAGAAGCGGGCCTTCCTGGAAGAGCACCGCGCGGAGCTGGCCGACATCCAGCGCCAGGCCAAGGCCCTGCTCAAGGAGTTGCGGGCGGCGCCGATCCCGGTGTCGGTGCAGTGAGCGGCGCCGCGTCGGCCCCTGGCCTCCGCGTCGCCCTGTTCGGGTCGCCCGCCTTCGCGCTCCCGTCGCTCGAGGCGCTCGCCGAGCACCACCGTCTGGAGCTGGTGGTGGCACAGCCGGACAAGCGCGCCGGCCGCGGCATGCGCCGGTCTTCCCCGCCGACGGTCGAGCGCGCGCGCGCGCTCGAGGTGCCGGTGCTACAACCGGCCCGCCTGAAGGGCAACGACGAGATCGCCGAGCGCCTGCAGGGGCTCGACCTCGCGGTCACCGCCGCCTACGGAAAGATCCTCCCGGCGCCACTGCTGAGCGTGCCGCGCCACGGCTTCCTGAACGTGCACGCCAGCCTGCTCCCCGCCTATCGGGGCGCCGCTCCGGTGCAGTGGGCGCTCATCCGGGGCGAGCCCGAGACGGGCATCACCATCATGCAGACCGAGGCGGGCCTCGACACGGGGCCGATCCGCCTGCAGCGTCGCCAGCCCGTCGGGCCGGACGTCACGGCTCCGGAGCTGCTCGGAACGCTGGCCGAGCTCGGCGCCCGCACCCTGCTCGAGGCGCTCGATCTCCTGGCGAACGACCACCTGCCCTGCAAACCCCAGGACGACGCACGGGCCAGCTACGCGCCGATACTCACGAGGGACGACGGTCGGATCCGCTGGAACGATCCGGCGGACGCCGTGTACGCGCGCCACCGGGGCGTCGCCGGGTGGCCGGGGAGCACCTTCCTGCTCGACGGCGACGTCGTGAAGGCGCCCGCGCTGCGGCCGGCCGCGACGGGTCCCGGCGACAACGTGGACCGCGACACGCCTGCGGGCACCGTCGTGGAGGTCGGACCGACGGCCGTACGCGTTGCCTGCGGGTCCGGCGCCATCGACCTCGAACGGGTCCAGAGCGCCGGACGGAGACCGCTCCCGGCACGTGACTGGGCGAACGGGCGCAGGGTACGCCCGGGGGTGCGCCTTGGCTAGCGTCGCCATCGTGGGCCGCCCCAACGTCGGCAAATCGAGCCTGTTCAACCGGCTGGTGGGCCGGCGCGAGGCGATCGTGGCCGACCAGCCCGGCGTCACCCGCGACGTCAAGGAAGCCGACGTCGTCACCGACGAGGGACGCGTGTTCCGGCTGCTCGACACCGGGGGCCTGTGGTCGGGCGACGCGTGGGAACAACCGGTGAAGCGCCGCATCGAGGCCGCGATCGCCGGCACCGACCTGGTCCTGTTGTGCGTCGACGGCCGTTACGGCGTCGGCAACGCCGATCACGAGGTGGCGTCGTGGCTCCGCAGCCTGGGCAAGCCCGTGTTGCTGTTGGCGACGAAGATCGACGATCCACGCCACGAGGAGGCGGCCGAGCTGTTCGAGCTCTACGCGCTCGGCTTCGGGACCCCGCTGCCGGTCTCGGCGCTCCACGACCGCGGCACGTTCGAGCTCCTCGACGCCATCGTCGAGCATCTGCCGAGCGAGGACGAAGAGGCCGAGGAGGAGGCGGTGCGCGTCGCTGTCATCGGCCGACCCAACGTCGGCAAGTCGAGCCTGCTGAACGCGCTGATCGGCAACGAGCGGGTGATCGTGGCCGACGAGCCCGGGACCACGCGCGACAGCGTCGACGTGCGCTTCGTGTTCGCGGGCAGGCCGTTCGTGCTGGTCGACACCGCCGGCATCCGCCGCAAGGCCGAGGTTGACATCGAGTACTACGCCCGCTTGCGCTCCGAGAGCGCGCTGCGCCGCTCGGACGTGGCCATCCTGGTGGTCGATCCGTTCGAGTTCGGCGACCACGAGCTGCGCCTGGCCAACCTGGCGCTGAGCTGGGGGAAGCCGGTCGTGCTGGCGATCAACAAGTGGGATCTCGTCACCGACGAGGAGCTGGAACCCCGGCGCCGCGACCTCGACCTGGCGCTCAGCCACCTGGACTTCGCGCCGCGCGTCTACACCAGCGCCGTGACCGACTTCGGGCTCCACGAGCTGCTCGCGACCGCCATCCGCCTGTACGACACGGCGCGACACCGGGTGCAGACCAGCTCCATGAACGCCTTCCTGGAGGTATGGACGCAGCGGCAGACGCCGCCCAACTTCAAGGGCCGCTCCCTGAAGCTGCTGTACGCCAGCCAGGTCGCGGTGGCGCCGCCCACCTTCGTGTTCTCCGTCAACAGCGAGCGCCTGCTTACCCGCGCCTACGAGCACTACCTACGCAACCGCATCCGGGAGGACCTCGGGTTCGGCGAGGTGCCCTTCCGCATGGTGTTCAAGGCCCGCAACAGCGGGGGCGGTAAGAAGGTGCGGGTGTGAGCGCGGAGGACTGAGCAACCGTGTCTCTTGTCAAGGCTTAGGCGGGTTGCGGGCTCCAGGATTGCTGGTGTTTGAGCGGGCGGGTGCGAGCCCGCGTTCAGGCGCGCTCGGCGTGGACCGTCACCCGCAGGTTTCCGCGCCGCGTCTGGCCCTCGACGCGCACGACCCGGAAGCGCCCCAGCCCCTCGGCGTAGACCTCGTCGCCGGGCCCGGCCGTGGCGCCCTTGTCGGCGCGTTCGCCGTTGAGCCGGACGCGGCCCGCGGCGACGCCCTTGGCGAAATAGGTCCGCGAGACCTGGAAGGCCTTGCCGCCCAGGACGTCCACGCGCAGCGACGGCACGACCACGTCGAGGTCGCGCTCGCTGCCACCGGACACGCGCTCGACCGGCACCACGAGCGGCGCGACGGGCCGGCCGACGATCCGTTCGAGCGCCAGCAGCTGCTCGGGCGGAGGCGCCAGCGTGATCAGGGAGATTCCGTCCCGGTGGTGCACGGCGTCGCCGAGCTGCCCTGCGTCGACCCCCGCCGTGCGTGCGGCCGCCCGCAGCGCGTCGGCGTCCTCGATCCCCTCGAAGTAGACGGCGGCCATCGCCACCGTCGCCTCCGGCACGTGCTCGGGGAACGCCACCACCACACGACGGCGTGCGGCGCTGACGCCGCCCTCGACCGTGAGCGACACCCCGGCCGCGTGGAGCTCCGCCACGAGAGCGTCGGCGTCCGAGGGCTCGAGGAAGCCGGTGTGGGCGACACGCCCGCCGCGAGCGGCACGCCCCAGGGCCTCGGCGTCGGGGGGCGCCGCGGTGCTCCGATGGCGCGGCACGCCGGCGCTAGCGGACGTCGACGATGTCGATGGAGGCGGCCTTCAAACGGTCGGGGAAACCGTCGGCGCCCTCGCCCGTAACGCGGATCACCAACCGGCGCCGGTGCCCGCTCTGCACCCCGGTGGTCACCGCGGCGATGATGTTGGAGGGCGGACCCGCCTGCGCCACCCGGGCCAGCACGCCGGGCTCGTCGGGCAGATCGACCGTGACCCGGATGCCGCCCTCGCGCATGCCCAAGAACGACACGAACGCCCGCATCAGGTCGGTGATGGTGACGATGCCGGTGAGATCGTTCCCCGCCAGCACCGGCAGGCCCGACACCCGGTGCTCCTCCATCAGAAGCGCGGCGTGCTCGATGGGGTCTTCGCCCCGCACGGTGATCACGGGAGCCTTCATGACGTCCTTGACGAGGAGCTTGCTCAGCAGGTAGTTGAGCTCGTAGACCGACAACGTGGTCGCCTTCGAAGGCGTGGCCTCCTTGAGGTCGCGGTCGGTGACGATCCCGATGAGCTTGCCGTCGCGGGTGACGGGCAGACGGCGGAAACCACCCTCGCGCAGACGCTGCATGGCTTCCATCACGGGCGTGTCGGCGGTGACGGTCTGAGGGTTCGGGGTCATCCACTCACGAACAAGCATGCCTTCCTCCTTGCGGACCGTTCCAAGGATAGCACCCCCAAGCGCAGGAACGCCGGGCCTGACGGGACGCATGCGAGAATGAGGCATGACTCCGCCGGAAGCTGCCGCCGCGCAGCGCATCGTCGTGCTGGGCTCGACCGGGTCGATCGGCACCCAGACCCTGGACGTCGCACGCTGGCAGGGGTACCGGCCGGTCGCCCTCACCGCGGCCCGCAACGTCGAGAGGCTTCTCGCCCAGGCCGCCGAGTTCCGCCCGCAGCTCGTGGTGTGCGATGAGGACGTGGCCGCGCAGGTGGCCCCGCACCTGCCGGGCGGCACCCGGCTCGCCACCGGCCCCGCCGGCCGGGTCGAGGCCGCCGTGCTGGAGGCCGACGTCGTCTTGGCGGCCATCCCCGGGTACGACGGGCTCGAGCCGACCGCCGCCGCCTTGCGCGCAGGGCGCCATGTTGCCCTCGCCAACAAGGAGGCGATGGTGGTCGCCGGCCCGCTGATGTGGGAGCTCGCCGGCGCCAGCGGAGCGCGCATCACCCCCGTCGACTCCGAGCACTCGGCGCTCTTCCAGGCGCTCGTCGGCGAGCCCAGGGACGCGGTGCGTTCGCTGGTGCTGACGGCGTCGGGAGGCCCCTTCCGGGAGGGGCCCGTCGACCTGTCGCTGGTCACGCCCGAGCAGGCGCTACGCCACCCCACCTGGTCGATGGGGCGCAAGGTGACGATCGACTCCGCGACGCTGTTCAACAAGGGTCTGGAGGTGTTGGAGGCGCACTTCCTGTTCGACCTCCCGCTGGACGCCATCGAGGTGGTGGTGCACCCGCAATCGCTGGTGCACGGCCTGGTGCGCTTCCACGACGGCAGCATCAAGGCGCAGATCGGCCCGCACGACATGCGTCTGCCGATCCAGTACGCGCTCTCCGCTCCGTCCCGGCCCGCGACCCCCCTGGCACCCCTCCCCCTGGTCGGCAGCTGGGAGTTCGCTCCGCCCGATCTGGAGCGCTTCCCCAGCCTGGCGACCGCCTACCGGGCCGGGGCGATGGGCGGCCTGGCACCGGCCACCCTCAACGCGGCCGACGAGGTCGCCGTGACACGCTTCCTGGCGGGCGCGCTGCGCTTCACCGATATCCCGCGCGTGCTGGACGCGGTCCTGGACGAAGCGCCGTCGGAGCCGCTGGGCTGGGAGGCGCTCGCCCGGGCCGACGCCGCCGCGCGCGCGCTCGCCGGAGCCTGGCGGCCGAAGGCCTGAGATGAGGCCCGCGCAGCCCATGGCGCTGACCGTACATGGGCGCATGGCCTATCGTGGAGCATGTTCCGGCATGCCCTTCGCCTCCCGTTCAAGTTGCTGGGCATCCCCGTCAGCCTGGACACGTCGTTCCTGCTGGTGCTGCCGCTGTTCGCCTACCTGATCGGCTCGCAGATCCCGGCCTACGTGGCGCTGTTCCAGCACGTCGGCATCGCCATCGACGGCGCGGCGCTGCAGCACGGCGCTACTCCCTGGGTCCTGGGGCTCATCGGCGCGCTGGGCCTGTTCCTGAGCGTGCTCGTCCACGAGCTGGGGCACGCCGTGGTGGCCCGCGTCTACGGCGTGGAGGTGCGTGAGATCACGTTGTGGTTCCTCGGAGGCGTCGCGCAGTTCACCGCCATGCCGCGCCAGCGTGGAGCCGAGGCCGTGGTGGCCATCGTCGGCCCCATCACCAGCGCGTTGCTGGCGTTGCTCGCTGGGCTCTCCTGGCGCCTCGCCGCCGGCCACGACGGCGCGCTGTTCGTGCTCACCTACCTGAGTGTCACGAACGCCGGGCTGGCGCTGTTCAACCTCCTGCCGGCGCTCCCGCTCGACGGCGGCAGGGTGCTGCGCTCGCTTCTGGCGCTCGCTCTTCCGCACCTCCGCGCCACGCGGGTGGCAGGCTCGGTAAGCAACGTCATCGCAGTCCTGCTCGGGATCTACGGGTTCTTCTCGCTCAACCTGTTCCTGGTGGTGATCGCCTTCTTCGTCTACAACGCCGGCCGCGCGGAGACGCAGGCGGCGATCGTCAACGACGCCTTCGAGGGGTACCGGGTGCGCGACCTGATGACCCCGGACCCGGTGACCGTCGGGCCGGACATGCCGCTGGCGCAGTTCGCCCAGCTCATGTTCTTCCGCCGGCACACCGGGTACCCGGTGGTGGACGACGCGGGCAGGCTGCTCGGCTTCGCGCGGCTGCAGGACGCCCGTGAAGGGGACGAGGGTGGGGAGGTAGAGGACGTGATGGTGCGCGCCGAGACGATCCTCCCCGATGCCGAGGCCAAGGAGGCGCTGCAGCGCATCGGCGAGGGCGAGATCGGCCGCCTCGCCGTGGTGGACGGGAGCGGAATGCTCCTGGGCGTGCTCAGCAAGACCGATCTGATCCGTCGCCTGCGCGAGCACGGCGACCCCGGAGGCACTCCGAGAGGCCGGGGCCCGGACGGCGTTCGCGGTTGACCGACCGCGTCGGTACAGCAGCCCACCGTGCCGGCCGTCGACCTCTGCCATACTGACTCCAGGGCACGAACCCGGAGAAACCCATGCTGACAGCCATCACCTTCATCCTCATCCTGTTCACCGCCGTCATGGTGCACGAGGGGGCGCACTTCCTCAACGCCAAGAGCGTGGGCGTTCCGGTGCGGGCGTTCAGCATCGGCATGGGGCCCGTGCTGTGGCGCCGGCGCTGGCGCGGCACCGAGTGGCGCATCGCCGCGTTCCCCCTGGGCGGCTACGTCGACCTGCCGGGCATGGCGCCCAAGGTCGACGAGAACGGCAAGCTGCAGCACCCGGACGAGGGCATGGCGAAGAAGAAGCTCGGGCCGAAGCTCTGGGTGCTGGTCGGCGGCATCCTCGCGAACTTCGTGCTGGGCGTGGCCCTGTTGACCACGGCGGTGATGCTGCAGCCGGGCTACCGGAGCTTCACCACCGGCGCCGACGTCGGCCGCGGCAGCTCCATCCTGAGCGTCATGGACGGCTCCCCGGCGGCCCGGATCGGCCTCGTGGCCGGCGACCAGATCGTCGGCATCAACGGCATCCAGGATCCCACCCCGCAACAGGTCGTGCAGACGATCCACACCGCGGACCGGTTGACGCTCACCGTCCTCAACGGCGGGAAGCGCCGCACCGTGACCACCCCCTGGCCCCCCGGCGGACCCAACGTGCCCACCGATGCCAACGGCCGGCCGCTGCTGGGCGTCAACGTCTCCCCCGTCTTCGCGGCAGTTTCGGCACCCCAGGCGCTCCTCGAGTCGGCCTGGTTCGGCGTGCGCGTCATCCCCGAGATGGTGCGCGGCTTCGCGCAGGGGTTCGCGGCCGCGATCACGGGTCGCCAGAACAACGAGGTAGCCGGCCCCGTGGGCATCGTGGGCATGGTGAACCAGGCCACCCACGTGGGCATCGCGTCGGTGTTGTTCCTCGCCGCGATCATCAACTTCTCGCTGGCGGTGTTCAACGTGCTCCCGATCCCCGGCCTCGACGGCGGACGCATGCTCCTCGCGGGCGTCGTCGCGCTCCGCGGCCGACCCTTCAAGCCCGGCCAGGAGGAGCAGCTCCACTTCATCGGCATCATGGCCGTGCTGGCGTTGATCGTCCTGGTCACGGTCCATGAGATCAGCGGCCTCCTACGCGGCTGAGGCGGCGCCGGCCGCCACAGCGCGCTGCGCGGTCGTCGTTCCCGCCTTCAACGAAGCGGGGGGCGTCGGTGCGGTGGTCGCCGCGGCCCGGGCCAGCGAGACCGGGCCGGTGTGGGTGGTCGACGACGGCTCGACCGACGGCACCGCGGCCGCGGCGCGCGCCGCCGGCGCCCACGTGCTCGAGCTCGGCAGCAACGTGGGCAAGGGGGGCGCGCTGCTCGCGGCCGCCCAGATGCTCGACGCGGACGTCCTGGTCCTCCTCGACGCCGACCTCGTCGGCCTGCAAGCGATGCACGTGCGCGCGCTGGCCGACCCCGTCGTCCGCGGCGACGCCGATATGACGCGCGGCGTGTTCCGCGGCGGCCGCTGGCGGACCACCGCGGCGCAGCGGCTCATGCCCCAGCTCAACGGGCAACGCGCGCTGCGGCGCTCGGCGCTGTTCGGCGTGCCCGGCATCGGCGCCAGCCGCTACGGGGTGGAGGTCGCCATCGGGGAGCACGCCCGCCGCCACGGCTGGCGTTGCCTGGACGTCGCGCTCGAAGGCGTATCGCAGGTCATGAAGGAGGAGAAGCGGGGCTGGCTGGCCGGCCTGTCGCTGCGCGCCGGCATGTACCGCGACATCCTTCGCGCGCTGTGGCGCGGCCGGGTCGGCGGAGCGTGATCGTCGAGCGTCACCCCGTGGGCGTGCTGCAGGCCAACGCCTACCTCCTGGTGCAGGACGGCCGCGCCGTGGTCGTCGATCCCGGCGACGAGGCGGCGCGCCTGCTCGACGCGCTCGAGCGCCACCGGGCGACCCTCGAGGC